>Ga0307297_10000405_pt1 | contig 10438 bp, 11 predicted proteins | sample ER_DNA_157_FD_194464 | JGI IMG/M metagenome (GOLD analysis project Ga0307297, IMG submission 194464) | Bulk soil microbial communities from the East River watershed near Crested Butte, Colorado, United States - ER_DNA_157 | ecosystem: Environmental > Terrestrial > Soil > Floodplain | place...
GCTCTCGCCGTCGGTTGATCGCGACCACCACCGCCTGCGCGCCAAGCGCGAGCGCCGTTGCGAGGAGGAACGCCGCGGCTGTTCCGAGGCCACGGATCGCGACGCTCACCGTGAAGCAGAAGAGCGCGTAGGCGAAGAAACCGACCGTCATCCCACGCAGCAGCCGGACCGCCCCGAGCGGACCCTGCTGGGCCAGCGTGAAGGCCGCAAGAACAGGCGTGATCACCGGGAACGCCGCGATGAGGCCGCTCAGGTGCGGCCCGAGCGCTCGTGCCGCCGCGGTGACGGCGACGACAGGAATGACAGCGCACGCAGCGCGTAGGGCCAGGTCAAAGCGTGGATAGGTCTGCGGTCGGCCCGCCGCCGGCGCAGCCCGAGGTAACAGCACGAGCCCGCAGGCGCAGGCCGCACAGGCGATGACGAAGGCCATGACAGGCCCGACGTGGACCGGGCGAAGCACGACGACCGCGGCGGCGAACGAACCCCAACCGGCAGCGAGAGCCCACGGCCAACGTGCCCGCATGGCCACCCACGCGAACGCGAGCACGAACACGACCAGCGCGACGATGCCGAGTAGCACGCCGGTCGCGGCGGTCCGCGCGAACCCGCGCCCGTGGTCGAGCGCGAGCACCAGCAGGATCGGGCCCGCGATCGCGGGCAAGCCGGCCACGATTCCGGCGACCGTGACGCCGAAGCGCCGCGAGACGAGCGAGGTCGCCACGATGAAGCCCGGGGCGAGCAAGAGCTTCAGCGCCAGCACCGTCATGCGAACAGTCCCACCGGGCGCACGTTAGAGGCCCGCCCGCGAGTCAACCGGCCTGGAAAAGTCGCTGCCAGTCGACGTGCTACGCCCAGGGCAGGCGAGCCCAGTTCGGCGGCCGCTCTCGCCGGAACTGCTCGAGGGTCGCGTAGGCCTGCCTCCAGTCGGAGGTCTCCTCCGCCACGCTTGCGCCGTACCGGGCTGCGAGCTCAGACACCGGGTAGCGCACTCCCGGGCCGGTGCGCGATCCGACCATCACGATCACGCACGGCTCGTCGCCCACGCCCGCGAAGCCGTGCTCGGTCCACGGAGGAGCGTGGAAGAAGTCCCAGGGCCGCAGGCGTCGCTCCTCGCCTTCGACGAGCAGCGCACACTCGCCTGAAAGGACGAGGAAGGCCTCCTGGTTCTCCTCGGCGTGGTAGAGGCTCCACTCTCCTGGTTCCAGGACGGTGAGGTTGAAGCCGAGTTGGGCGAACTCCACCGGCGACTCGCCGTACTCGTTCTCGAAGCCGCACCTCGCGCCTCTGCTCGCCGAGTTCCACCACTCGGCGTCGCGCACGTTGACGACGAACCACCCCTCGGTGACGGGCGCGAGCCCCGAGCCGGAGTCCTCGAGCTGTGCTTCGGGCACGGCGCCATGTTCGCAGCCTCAGGCCAGCTCGCGCGCCGCTTCGTCGAAGACCTCCGTGTGCCGGTCGACGTCGGCCTCGGTCGTGTCGGGCGACATCAGGGCCATGTTGTGGAACGGCGTCAGCAAGATGCCGCGGTTGAGCGCGTAGAGATGGATCAGCCGGTCGAGCAGCGCGTTGCCGCCCGCCGCGGCCTCGCTTCCGGTGCGCGGGCGCTCGGCGCGGAAGAGGTACTCGACCCGGCAGCCGAGCCGGGTCACGTGCCAGGGCAGGCCGTGGCGCTCGATCGTGTCGGCGACTCCGGCCTCGAAGCGCTCGCCGAGCGCGATCATCCGCTCGAAGGCTTCGTCGGTCAGCACCTCGGCGAGGGTCGCGCGCGTGGCCGCGAGTGAGAGCGCGTTCGCCGCGACCGTGCCGCCGATCCCGCCGACGTCAGCCTTCTCGTCAGCCGGGAGTAGCGCTTCGAGCCGACCGGCAACTTCCGTCGAGAAGCCGTACGCGGCGACCGGGATCCCCGCTCCGATCGACTTGCCCACCGTGAGCAGGTCCGGCTCGAGCCCGTGGGCGGCCGTGTAGCCGCCCGGACCGGCGCAGAGCGTGTGCGTCTCGTCGATGACGAGCAGCGTCCCCGTCTCGCGGGTCGCTGCCCGCAGTCGCTCGTGGAAGGCCGGGTCCGGGAGGACGATGCCGATGTTCGTCAGCGCCGGCTCGGCCAGCACGCAGGCGACGTCGCCCTGGGCCAGCTCGCGCTCGAGCACTTCGGGGTCGTTCCACTCGACGACGCGCGTGGTCTCGGCGAGCGGCACCGGCGGACCGACGTTGCCCTCGCGCGAGACGACGCGGCCCTCCTCGAGGCCGACGAACGTCTCGTCGACAGAGCCGTGGTAGCACCAGTTGAAGACCAGGATCTTCGGCCGCCCGATGAGCTCGCGCGCCAGCCGGATGGCGAAGCGGTTCGCATCGGTCGCGGTGAGGGCGAACTGCCAGCGCGCGAGGCCGAAACGGCGCGTCAGCTCGCGGCCGACCCAGAGCGCGTCCTCGCTCGGCAGCATCGTCGTGATCCCCTTCGCCGCCTGCTCGGTCACGGCGCGGACGGTCGGCTCGGGCGAGTGGCCGGTCATGGCGGCCGTGTCGCCCAGGCAGAAGTCGACGTACTCGTGCCCGTCGACGTCGCGGAAGCGCGCGCCGTGCGCCTCGGCCGCGAAGACCGGGTAGCCGCCCGGCCAGCGAATCATCCACGGCATCGGCACGCCCGAGAGGAGCGAGCCGCGCGCTTCGTTCGCCAGCTCGCGTGAGCGCGGATGCTCGCGCTCGAAGCGCTCGAGCTCGCGCTGCAGGAGCGCGTCGACCACGCGGCGACTCTACAGTCCTCCCGTGAAGGTCCTCGTCGTCGGCACCGGAGGCGTCGGAGCGGCCGCGGCCGCGGTGGCACAGCGGCGCGACTTCTTCGAGCGGATCACCTTCGCCGACCTCGACCCGGTGCGGCCGCAGGCGCTCGTCGACCGGCTCGGCGACGACCGCTTCGCCGCGGCCCAGGTAGACGCGTCGGACCAGGCCAGCGTCGCGGTGCTGGCGCGCGAGCATGACGCGGTCCTGAACGCGACCGACCCACGCTTCGTCCTACCGATCTTCGAGGCCGCCTTCGAGTGCCGCTGCACGTACCTCGACATGGCGATGTCGCTCTCGAGCCCCGACACGCTGCTCGGCCAGGAGCAGCTCGACCAGCACGGGCGCTGGGCGGACGCCGGCCTGCTCGCGCTCGTCGGGATCGGCGTCGAGCCGGGTCTCTCGGACGTTTTTGCCCGCTACGCCGCCGACCATCTGTTCGCCGAGATCGACGAGGTCGGCGTGCGCGATGGGGCGAACCTGGCCGTCGAGGGCTACGAGTTCGCGCCGACCTTCTCGATCTGGACGACGATCGAAGAGTGCCTCAACCCGCCGCTCGTCTGGGAGCGCGAGCGCGGCTGGTACACGACGGAGCCGTTCAGCGAGCCCGAGGTGTTCGACTTCCCCGAGGGAATCGGCCCGCTCGAGTGCGTCAACGTCGAGCACGAGGAGGTCGTGCTCGTGCCACGCTGGGTCGACTGCAAACGCGTCACCTTCAAGTACGGGCTCGGTGAGGAGTTCATCGACGTGCTGAAGATGCTCCACAAGCTCGGGCTCGACTCGAAGGAGCCGGTCTCGGTACGCGGCGTCGAGGTCGCGCCGCGCGACGTGCTCGCCGCGGCGCTACCCGACCCGGCGACGCTCGGCGACCGGATGCACGGAAAGACGTGCGCGGGCACCTTCGTCACGGGCACCGGCCAGGACGGCCAACCGCGCGCGACCTACCTCTACCACGTGGCTGACAACGAGCGGACGATGCGCGAGTACGGCTCCCAGGCGGTCGTCCTGCAGACCGCGCTGAACCCGGTCGTCGCGCTGGAGCTGCTGGCCGACGGCACGTGGAACGGCAGCGGCGTCCTAGGGCCCGAGGCCTTCGACTCCGTGCCGTTCCTCGACCTGCTCGCCGCGTACGGCGAGCCGCACGGCCAAGACGACCGGTGAACGAAACGACCGAGGCCCAGCAAGCACGCACTCCCGCCGCGTGGCCGGTCGCCGCGCTCGTGCTCGGCGCGGGGCTGCTCGCGCTCCTGTTGCTGCATCCGGGGATCGACGAGGCCTGGGAGAACCATCCCGCGCACTTCTGGCTCGTGTTCGGCGCGGCCTCGGTCAGCGTGGGCCTCGGCTACGCGGTCGGGGCCGCCGCCCGGCGCCGGCGAGACGCGCGGCTCTTCCTGGTCTCGCTCGCCTTCATCTCGGCGGCCGGCTTCCTCGGCCTGCACGCTCTCGCCACCCCCGGCGTGCTGCTCGGCAAGAACGGGGGCTTCGAGCTCGCAACGCCGTTCGGGCTCGCGGTTGCCGGCGTCTTCGCGGCGGCCTCGGGGCTGCCTCTTCGGCCCGTGGCGGCCGAGCGTGTCTTGCGCTGGGCCCGGGCGCTGATCGCGGCGCTCGCAACGCTGCTCGCAGCCTGGGCGGCGATCTCGCTCTCGAAGCTGCGGCCGCTCGCAGGCGAGCTCGGCGCCGAGCAGCTCGACGGCTGGCAGATCACGCTCGCGGTGATCGGGGTCGTCCTCTACGCGACTGCGGCGGTCGGCTACTTCCGCCTTTACCAGCGCCGCCGCGCGCAGTTCCTGCTCGGCGTCGCTCTCTCGTTCGCGCTCCTCGCCGAGGCGATGCTCGTGATCGCGTGGGCTCGTAACTGGCACGCCTCGTGGTGGGAATGGCATCTGCTGATGCTGACTGCGTTCGTCACGATCGCCGTCAGCGCCCGCGGCGAGTGGCACGAGGAGCGGTTCAGCCCGCTCTACCTCGATGAGACGCTCGCGGACACCCGCGAGGCGACGATCTTGTTCGCCGACCTGCAGGGCTTCACGTCCTTCTCAGAGCGGACGACCCCGGCGAAGGTGGCGACGATGCTGAACGGCTACTTCGGGAAGCTCGTGCCGCTGCTCGAGCGAGACGGCGGCGTCGTGCACCAAATCGTCGGCGACGCGGTGATGGTGATCTTCAACCAGTACGGCGACCAGCCCGACCACGCGGCGCGCGCTGTGCGTACAGCACTCGCCTTCCAGTCCGCCGCGACCGAGATCGCCTCTGGACACCCCGACTGGCCTCGCTTCCGCGCCGGGGTGAACAGCGGCGAGGTGCTGGCCGGGCTCGTCGGCGGCTCGAGCGGACACCGCAAGCACGGAGTCGTGGGCGACACGGTGAACCTGGCCGCACGGCTCGAGTCGGTCGCGCCGGTCGGCAAGGTGGTCGTCGGGGCCGAGACCGCGGCCGCCCTCCCGCCGGGCGCCGTGCTCGAGCGGCTCCCCCCGCTCGAACTGAAGGGCAAGGGGGAGCCGGTCGAGGCGTTCGTTGTGCACGCGCTCCGCGCCGGCTAGCGCAGCGTCGCGCGCTGTAGCTCAAGCGAGCTCGTTCGGATCTTCGTCGGCCGCCAGCTCGACCGAGCCCTCCAGCGTCTGCTGGAAGTGGCGCTGCTGAATCGGCTCGGCCCAGTGCACCAGCTCCTGCAGCCCCGGCAGCTGGGCGCGCTCGTTCATCGTCCCGACGACCTGCCAGTGGCCGACCTCGCCGGCCTCGGCCATGGTCAGGAACTCGAAGCCGTCGAGCGCATCCGCGTCGTCTCCCAGGTAGGTCGACATCATCTCGGTCGCCTCCTGCTTGGTCTCGCGAGCCTTCTCGAGGATCGCGGTCTTCTTGCCCTCGAGCTCCGAGGCCAGGTCGGTCGTCCGCTCCTCGGTCTCCTTCGCCTCCTTGGCCATGCGCTGCAGCGTGGCGCGCAGGTCGTCGTGCTCGCCCTCCTCCTCGACCAGCTTGCCCACCTTCGCGGTCGCTTCCTGGGCCGCCATCGCCAGGCCCAGCACCTCGCCGAGCTTGCTCTCGAGTGCGGTCAGCTCTGCCATCAGTCCCCTCCTCGATTCGTTTGCGGAGTGACGGCTACCCGGCCGCCCAAGAGCGAAACCGGGCCTGCCGGTATCCTCACGCGCGCTTGACGGTCGTGGGTCTCCTCCGCCTCGTCCTCGCCGCGGTCCTGCTGGGTTCCGCGGCGGCCAAGCTCGCCGCCGGCGGGCGGGGCCGCCGTGCGCTCTCGAGCTACGGGCTGCACGGGAGCGCCGCGGCAGCCGCCTGGGCGGGGACGATCGCGCTCGAGGGCGTGCTTGGCATCGCCGTCGCCGTGGGAGTGCCCGGTGCCGCAGAGGCGGCCGCGGTCCTGCTCGGGCTCTTCACGTTGCTTCTCGTAGTCGCGATCGCGCGTGGGCGTGCCGGTCAGCCGTGCGGGTGCTTCGGGAGCCGCTCGAGGATCGGCTGGGGAGCGGCCGTACGGTCAGCGTGCCTCGCGGCCGCGTTCGCGGTGCTGCCGTTCCTGCCCGATACCTCGCTCTCGGCCGAGGCCTGGCTCGGCGTCGGCCTGGGCGTCGCGCTCCTCGGCCTGGCCGCGTTGGCGATCGCGCTGCTCGCGCTGGCCCGCGAGGTCGGCGAGCTGCGGCTCGCGGTCGCCCCGCAGGTCGCTCTGTCACTCGACCATGAAGGCCCGGAGCTCGGCGGCCGGGTCGGCCTGATCGAGCGTTTCGAACGGCGTGCGCCGCTGGCGGTCGCGGTCTTCACCTCGGCCGGCTGCTCGCTCTGCGCAGCGCTCGAGCCGTCGCTGCGCCTGCTCGCCCGTGACCCCGAGATCGAGCTGCAAATGTTCGACGAGCACGCCGACCCCGAGGCCTGGGAGTCGCTCGCCGTCCCCGGCAGTCCGTACGCAGTCGTGCTCGCACCCGACGGCGAGGTGCTCGCCAAGGGCACCTTCAACTCGCTCTACCAGCTGGAATCGCTGCTCGGCCCGGCGGCAGTGCGTGCTTAGCGAGCACGTCGCGGCCGCGACCTCGCGGCGCGGGTTCCTCGCGCGAACGGGAAAGCTCCTGCTCGCCGTGACAAGCGGCGGCTTCGTGCTGGAAGCCCTCCGCGCGCAGAAGGCCGAGGCCTTTCACTTCTGCGGCCACATCTACACGACCGGCTCGTGCCCGCACCCGACCGGGCTCCCGCGGATCGACGCGAACGGCTTCCCGCTGCGCGCAGCCGACGGCGAGCCGGTGGACGACCTCGGCCGGCCGGTGGACAAGCTCGGGCGGCCCGTCGACGCGCACCGCAAGCTGCTGCGCGATCCCGACGGGAACCCGCTGCCGGCGGCGCCGCGCACACGCGTCTGCGCCAAGGTCGGGCGCGAGTTCGGCTTCCGCGGCCAGGTCGACGGCGCCTGGTACCGCTGCTGCAACGGCCACATCCGCAAGCTCGTCGACTGCTGCGGCTACACGAAGTACCGGATCAACGGCGACTACGCGCTGACGGGCTACTGCTACAGCGGCCGGAACGTGTTCTGCGTCATGTACTACGACACGAAGATCAAGTGCTGACGCCGGCGCTCGTCCTGACCGCGCTGCTCGTCGGGCTCGCCGGCGCCTGGTCGCCCTGAACCCTCTCGATGGTCGGCACCGTGCGTGCCGCGCGTCACCGGGGAAGAGCACGCGCGGCATTCACGGCCGGGCTCGCGCTCGGGGCGGCTGCGGTCTTCGTCGCGCTCGGCGCACTCGGTTCGGTGATCAGCGGCCGCGCGGTCGTGATCGCGGCGGTCGCGCTGGGCGTCGTGGCCGTGGCGAGCGACGCGCTCGGCCTCCGCGTGCGGCCGCAGATCCATTTCCAGGTGCCGGAGCCCTGGCGCAGGACGATGCCGCTGCCGCGCGCGCTGTTCCTCTACGGGTTGCTGCTCGGAACCGGCCTGACGACCTACGTGCCCGCGACCGCCGCCTGGGCGCTGCCCGCGCTCAGTCTCGCGCTCGGAGACGTGCGGGCCTCGCTCGCGATCGCGGCGGGGTTTGCCGCCGGGCGGGCGCTGCCGGTCCTCCTGCTGAGCGAGCACGCGATCGCCGAGCGGCCGCGGGGCCTGCGCCTGCTGCGCGTGCTCGCGGCGGCCTCGCTGCTCGCAGCGCTCGTCGCCGGCCAGGTCCAGGCGGCGGGAACGGTGGCCTCGCCCGGCGGCGACCCGAGCGCGGCCGGCACCGACGTCGCGTGGCAGCAGCCCGGGGTCGGCGGCTTCCTCCGCCGCAACGACACGACGACGCGGCTGCCCGGGAACGACCCGGCGATCGGCGCGACCTTCGTGGCCTGGCACGCTGGCGCCGACCTGACCCTCGCCGACCGCGTAACACTGGCGCCCGTCGTCCAGGAGTCGATCCCCGGCCTGCAGAAGCTGGCGGTCTCGCGCAGCTGGCTCGCCTACCGCACGCCGACCGAGATCCACGTGCGACCCGTGACGACGACCGGGCCGGGCACGACAGTCGAGAAGGTCAAGGCACCGTCGAGCCTGGGCCGGCCGGCGCTCGGGGTCGATCTCGTCGTCTTCCATCGCGCGACCGCGTCGGGCAGCTGGATCACCGCCGTGAACGTCGTCTCGGGCACGCGCCTGCGGCTGCGCTACTCGAGCGACGCCCAGCTGCTGAACCCGTCCTTGCTCGCCGGGCAGCTGCTCTACGTGCGCGCCTCCCGCTGCTCGCAGCAGCTCGTGCTCGGGCCGCTCCGCAGCGGACGCGACAAGGTCCTCTACGAGCTCGGCCCGCTCGCCGGCCAGGACGCGGGCCACGACCGCCACCACACGAGTCAGGGCGAGCATCTCCCCTGCCCGCACAAGCCACGCGTCACGGCGAAGATGCTCTGGACGACCGCGCTCTCGCCGACGACCGCCTATGTGACCGTGCTGCGGCCCGGCCGCGGCGGGCACACAGTTCCAACGCTGCTCGCAGTCTCACGCGGATAGGCCACAATGACCGCGTGGGAATCATCTCTCGCGGATTCCGTGGCAGGCGCCAGGACGGGCCGCCCGACCGCGTCCCGCCCGGCCAGTACCTGACCGACGACTTCCCGGTGCTCTCGGCGGGGCCCACTCCGCACACGCCGCTCGAGGAATGGACGTTCGAGATCCGCGGCGGCTCGGAGCCGGTCAGCTGGACGTGGGAGGAGTTCCAGGCGCTCCCGCGCGAGGAGGTCACCAGGGACATCCACTGCGTGACCAAGTGGTCGAAGCTGGACACCGTCTGGGAAGGCGTCTCGGTGGACACGCTGCTGGAGGCCGTCGACTACGACGCCGGCTACGCGCTCGCGTTCTGTGACGGCGGCTACACGACCAACCTGCCGATCGAGGACCTGACCGACGGCAAGGCCTGGGTCGCCTACAACTACGGCGGCGAGCCGCTCGAGCCCGAGCACGGCGGACCGGCCCGGCTGCTCGTGCCGCACCTCTACTTCTGGAAGAGCGCCAAGTGGGTACGCGGGCTGCAGCTGCGCGACGAGGACGAGCCGGGCTTCTGGGAGCTGAACGGCTACCACTTGCGGGGGGACCCCTGGCTGGAACAGCGGTACTGGGGCGACTGACCTGGCTGGCCGCAACGGTTGCGGCCGTTAGAGAGGAGACGCCAAGAGTGCGAACGCTGGTGCTCGACGCCGACGGCTGGACCGACCACCGCGCGGGCCAGCACCTCGATGTGCGCCTGACGGCCGAGGACGGCTACCAGGCCGAGCGTTCGTATTCGATCGCCTCCGCGCCGCGCGAGCCGCTCGCGATCACCGTCGAGCGGCTCGAGGACGGCGAGGTCTCCCCGTACCTGGTGGACGAGGTGCGCGACGGTGACGTCTTCGAGGTTCGCGGCCCGATCGGCGGCTACTTCGTCTGGGACGGCGACGAGCCGGGGCCGGTGCTGCTCGTCGGTGGTGGCTCGGGCGTCGTGCCCCTGGCGGCGATGGCCAGGCAGCGGGCGCGGGTCGGCTCGCAGGCGCCGATGCGGCTGCTCTACTCCTCGCGCAGCTGGAACGACGTGATCTACCGCGACGAGCTCGAGACGCTCGGGATCGAGGTCGCGCACACGTTGACCCGCGAGCAGCCGCCGGACTGGAAGGGCTACGCGCGGCGGATCGACGACGACCTGCTGCGCGAGGTCGCGTTCCCGGCCGCGGAGAGGCCGCGCGTCTACGTCTGCGGGTCGACGCACTTCGTGGACGCCGCCGCCGACGGGCTGGTGCGGCTCGGCTACGACCCGATCTGGATCCGGACCGAGCGCTTCGGAGCGACGGGCTGATGGAATCCCGCGTCCTCGACGGCAACGCGATCGGTGGCCTGCTGCTCGAGCTGTTCGGCACCGAGCTGACTGCCGCCCCCTGCGTCTGCGCCGCCTGCGGCGCGCGCGAGGAGATGGCGCGGCTCGACGTCTACGTGGATTGCCCGGGCGTGGTCGTCCGCTGCCGGCACTGCACCAACGTGATGCTCACGATCGTCCAGAGCCCCGCGCGCACCTGGGTCGATCTCGACGGCACGCGCGGGCTCGAACTGTAAGGTCACACGGTGCGCAGACGGCTCGAACGGGCGATCCTCGGGATCATGATGAGCGTTGTCGCCTTCTTCGTGGAGCGGCGCCTCGTCAAGGCGCTCTCGAAGAAGCGGTGAGCCGATGAGACGCTGTCTGTGGCTCGC
>Ga0307297_10000406_pt1 | contig 10431 bp, 7 predicted proteins | sample ER_DNA_157_FD_194464 | JGI IMG/M metagenome (GOLD analysis project Ga0307297, IMG submission 194464) | Bulk soil microbial communities from the East River watershed near Crested Butte, Colorado, United States - ER_DNA_157 | ecosystem: Environmental > Terrestrial > Soil > Floodplain | place: USA...
CCTGATCGTCGAGGTGGCGCTGGAGCTGCATGTGCGCGACCGCAAGCCGCTGATCGCATCCGCGATCGAGGCGGCGCGGGCGCGATTCCGTCCGATCCTGATGACCTCGTTCGCCTTTATTCTCGGCGTGGTACCGCTGGTGCTGGCGACCGGCGCCGGCGCCAGCGCCCGCAAGTCGATCGGCATCACGGTGTTTTCAGGCATGATCGCGTCGACCTGCCTTGCCGTGCTGTTCGTGCCGACATTCTTCGTCGTGGTGCAGCGGTTCGAGAACTGGCTGGCGGGGCGGAAGAGCGAAGCGCCGGCGCCGCAGACGGTGCCGGGGCTGACGCATTAGCGCTTCCCCCTCGCCCGAGAGGGTCGGAGGTGAATGAAGAGCCCTACAGCTTCACCATCCGCTTGCCGCGGTTTTCGCCCGCCAGCAAACCGATCAACGCCTTCGGGGTGTTTTCCAGGCCCTTGATGACATCCTCCTGGACTTTCAGCTTGCCGGAAGCGACCCAGGACTGCAGGTCCTGCAGCGCCTTGTCGCGCTGGTCCATGAAGTCCATCACAATAAAACCCTGCATGACGAGTCGCTTCACCACGATCAGGCCGGGTACGCCGCGCGGTCCGTGCGCCGAGGGCACGCCGTCATACTGCGAGATCGCGCCGCAGCAGGCGATGCGACCGCGGTTGTTCATCAGCGCGATACAGGCTTCGAGAATGTCGCCGCCGACATTGTCGAAATAGACGTCGATGCCCTTCGGGCAGGCGGCCCGCAGCGCCTTGAGCACCGCGCCGTCCTTGTAGTCGACCGCGGCATCGAAGCCGAGTTCGTTGACCAGCCAGTCGCACTTGTCCTTGCCGCCGGCGATGCCGACGACGCGGCAGCCCTTTATTTTGGCGATCTGGCCGACGATCGAGCCGACCGAGCCGGCCGCGGCCGACACCACCACGGTCTCGCCGTCCCTGGGCTTGCCGACGTCGAGCAGCCCGAAATAGGCGGTGAGGCCGGCAATGCCGTAGACGCTGAGCAGATGCGTCATCGGTTCCACCTTCGGCATCTTGCTCAGATGTTTGGCTGGCACTGCCGCATACTCCTGCCAGCCGGTATCGCCAAACACGATATCGCCGGGCTTGAAGCTGGAATCCTTCGACGCCACCACTTCGGCGATGCCGCCGCCGGCCATCACGGTGTTGGCCTCGACCGCCGCGCGATAGGTCGCTCCGTGCATCCAGGCCCGGTTGGCGGCGTCAAGCGAGATGAAGCGCACCCTGAGCAGCACCTCGCCGTCCTTCGGCTCGGGAATGGCGCCCTGTGTCAGTTTGAAATGCTCAGGCCCGAGTTTTCCGGCGGGCTTTTCCACCAGCAAAACCTGTCGATTGACTGTCGCGTTCATGGCGTTATCTCCCTGACCTGCGGTTGCCCGCATGATGTGTTGGGTGCGATGCTATTGCAAACCTGAAGCGTCCGTCAGAAGAATTTCAGCTCTTCCGCACGTCCGCCCTTCGCCACCACGGCGTATTCGATCACCAAAAACAGTCCCCCGGCCACATAGATTTTGCCTTTCCGCTCGGCAGCGAGCTTGCGGCTGAGGGCCACCGCATCCGCGATGGTCGGGGCGATGCGAACATCCGCTCGGGGATTGGCGTGGCGCACCGCGTCGGCGATGGCACCGGCGTCTCCGCCCTTGTGATGCGCACGGGTGCAGATGACGGTGTCGAAGGACGGCGCCAGCGCGCCGGCGATCTCGTCGGCGTTCTTGTCGGCGGAAATCCCGATCACGAGGATCCAGTCCGCCGCGCCGTGTATGGCCTTCAGGCTGGCCAGCGATTGCCTGACGCCGTCGGGCGTATGGCCGACGTCGATGACGGTGAGCGGGTCATCCCCGATGGTCTCGAGCCGGCCGGGCCAGCGCGTCTCGCGCAGGCCGGCCCGCGCGGCGGCTTCGATCCGCTCGAATGCCTGGCGAGGGTGCTCGCGGTGCAGCCAGAGCAGGAACAGGGTGATGGCAATGGCGGCGTTGCCGAGCTGGAACGCGCCAAGCAGGCCGATGTCGATCTGGCGGAAATCATGATGGCCGAACTGGTAATCGAACCGCTGTCCCGATGCCGAGGCGGCCTCGTTGCCGATCCGGATCTGCTCGCGGACGAACAGCGCGGTGACGCCGCGATGGCGGTTGTATTCGATCAGATGCGGCCGCAGGCTCCGGCAGTTCTCGCCATAGACGATGGTGCCACCGGCGGCGCAGGCGTCGCTCTTGTCGGAGGCGATCAATTCAAGCGTATTGCCGAGCAGTTCGACATGCTCGTAATCGACCGAGGTCACGGCAGTGACGAGCGCGCCGACCAGCCGCACCGCATCGTAGCGTCCGCCGATACCTGCCTCGAACACCGCGAAATCGCATTCCGTCTCCTGGAAATGCAGGCAAGCCAGCGCGAACAGCGCTTCGAAGGCGCCGAACTGTTCGCCGCGCCGCGCCGGGATTTTGGCGATCACGGCTTCAATTCGCTGACGCAGCCGGGCCAGATCGGCATCGCCGATCCCGGCGCCGTCGACCTGAACCCGTTCGTTGAAACGATAGAGGTGCGGCGAGGTGAACAATCCGGTCTTCAGGCCGTAGGCGCGGCCGATGCCGGCGCAGAACGCCGCGGTGGAGCCCTTGCCGTTCGACCCGGTGACCACCACCGAGATGCGCTGCAGATGCGCGCGGTCGACGCCGAGGGCATCGAGCAGAACGGCCATGCGCGCGAGGCCAATGCCGTCGCCAAATTTCGGAAGATCAAACACCCAGCAATCCCATGGTCGAAAAAGTATGATGCCAGATTTTCAGGATCAGATCGGCGCGGCCGGATTGCTCCAGCAGGCGAATCGACGGATTGGAATTGACCTCGATCACCTGCAGCGCTGCGGCGTCGCCGCCGATATCGGCAAACAGATCGATGGCGGCGACACGCAGCCCGAGCGCGCGCGCCGCCTTCCGCGCCAATTCCGGCACGGCGGCGGAAGCCGGCGCTTCGAGCGCCATGGTTCCGCCGGCGCTGAGGTTCATCCGTCCGGGAATCTCCCAGCGCTGGCCCTGTGGCAGCACGACGTCAAGCGCGGCGTCGCGATCGGCGAAAACCGGCGAAAGGCCGCGGGATCGCAGCGCATGGTTATGTGCGGTCAAAAGATCGCGGATGCTGCCGATCCCGTCGCCGGTCAGGGATGGCGGATGCTTGCGCGCGGTAAACAGGACGTCGTCGTCGAGCAGAAAAATCCGGTACTCGTTGCCGGCGACGATCGGCTGCATCAGGATGGCATCGTAATATTGCGCAACCTCGCCGAGATATCGAGCCAGCGCGGCCTCGTCATGCACGACCTCTGCGAAATCGCCGCGCGATCCGGCCAGCGGCTTGACGAAGGCCGAGCCGCCCAGTTTCGCAAGATGCGCCAGCGCATCCTCGCGCTCATGCCCGGCGGGGCGATGGGCGCGGTGGCGGTCATGCAGAAAGAAATATTCGCCGCCGAGCGCGGCGACACCGGCTGCTGCGAGAATCCGTCCGGCGAAATACTTGTCGGAAGCCAGCGTCGAGGCGGTGGCGTTGTTCTGCGGATACCATGAGCATCGCCCTGCGCCGAAATGGATGCTGCGGGTCGCCGAACTGACGCTGAAGACCAGCCCCGTGCCGCCGTCGATGTCGGCGAAGGCGAGGCCGAATTCGGCGCAGGCATAGGCCGCATAGATCGACTGGTCGGGATAGCTAGCGGGCTTGCCGGCCCGGAATTGCTCTAAATTCTGCATGCAGTATCCGGCGATCAGGCATTCCATTTTTGCTGCGTTTACCTTTAACGAAATTTCCAATCGCGTGGGGAAACTTAACGCCGGAACGACGCCTATTTCAGCAAGTTAATTACGCCTGCGCCGCTCACGCGATAGAGATTTTCTGAACCGGATTTCGAGATGAATCGACTGGCATGATGGCTGCGCCATTGCGCATCGGCGACGGTTGACTATCTCCCCGTTTGGCGTAGGTGAAACGCTAAATCATCAATCGTTGCAGGGGTGTTTGGCCTCTCTTCCGGGGCAGAAAACCCGTTCGTTCTACCCAGAGCCGTCAGGAAAAACGAAATCACATGAGCGCATTCCATCGAGAGAAAGTTCTTTCTGTCCGGCACTGGACCGATACGCTTTTCAGCTTCACCGCCACCCGCAATTCCGGCTTCCGATTCCAGAACGGCCAGTTCGCCATGATTGGCCTGGAGGTCGATGGCCGTCCGCTGCTGCGCGCCTATTCGATGGCGAGCGCCAATCACGAGGAAGCGCTGGAATTCTTTTCGATCAAGGTCGCCGACGGGCCACTGACCTCGAAGCTGCAGAAGATCAGGGAGGGCGACACCATCCTGGTCGGGCGCAAGGCGACCGGCACGCTGATTTCAGACAATCTGATCCCGGGCAAGCGCCTGCTGCTGCTGTCGACCGGAACGGGCCTGGCGCCGTTCGCGAGCCTGATCAAGGACCCGGACGTCTACGACCGGTTCGACAGCATCGTGCTGGTGCATGGCTGCCGGCAGGTTTCCGAGCTCGCCTATGGCGAGGAACTGGTAGCACGGCTGCGCGACGACGAATTGTTCGGGCCGTTGCTGACCGAAAGGCTGACGTACTATCCGACCGTGACGCGCGAGCCATTCCGCAACCGCGGCCGCATCACTGATCTGATCACGTCGGAGCAGCTGTTCAACGATATCCACCAGCCGCCGCTCGACATCGCGACCGACCGCATCATGATGTGCGGCAGCCCCGGCATGCTGGAAGAGCTGCGCCTGATGTTCGAGGCGCGCGGCTTTCTCGAAGGCAGCCACAGCGAGCCCGGCCATTTCGTCATCGAGAAGGCGTTCGTGGAGCGGTAGGTTTTCGCGAATCGTAGCCGTCATTCCGGGGCGCGCGTCAGCGCGAACGCGGAATTAAGAGATTCCCGGTGCGATAGCCCGGGCATGACCGAGGTTGGTTCCTCCCTCATCCTTCGAGACGCGGCCACTCTACGCTGCAGTGCAAACAAGACTTGACCGGCGGCTTCTCCGCTGACGAGCATGGATTTTTCGCCCGCCATTTCGGTAGCGTTCCTTGAAACGGTCCGTCGTCATTTCCGTAGCCTGCAACGCCTGCTATCATGTGCCGCATTGTTCTGAAGCTCGATCAGGTCCAAGGCCGACAAGAATAATAACGGCACAATCTGGCCGGGGGATGCCATGGAAACGCTGATGATTCCGTTCACGCCGCGCTACATCGTTCTGACGATTTGCGCTGTCGTTACTGCATTGCTGGTTGGTATCGGGATTTTCGATGCCAAGCTCAAGGTGTGGGAGCTGCTCGCGATTCCGATATTGATCTTCGGCGGCCTCACACTGCTCGGCATTCGCGACCTGACGCAGGAGAACCACGCCGTTCTGCGCAATTATCCAATCTCGGCGCATATCCGCTTCCTACTCGAAGAGATCCGGCCCGAGATGCGGCAGTACTTCTTCGAGAGCGAGAAGGACGGCATGCCGTTCAGCCGCGACACCCGCGCCCTGGTCTATCAGCGCGCGAAAATGGTGCTCGACAAGCGGCCGTTCGGCACCCAGGAGGACGTCTATCGCGACGGCTATGAATGGATGCACCATTCGATGTCGCCGAAGGCTCGGGTTGTCGAACAATTTCGCGTGACCATCGGCGGTCCAGATTGCACCAAACCGTATTCGGCCTCGGTCTTTAACATCTCGGCGATGAGCTTCGGCGCGCTCAGCCCGAACGCGGTACGTGCGCTGAATACCGGCGCCAAAAAGGGCGGCTTCGCACACGACACCGGCGAGGGCGGCGTCAGTCCCTATCACCGCGAGAACGGCGGCGATCTGATCTGGGAAATCGGTTCCGGATATTTCGGCTGCCGCAACCGCGATGGCACGTTCAATCCGGAAGAATTCGCCCGCATCGCGTCCGACGACCAGATCAAGATGGTCGAACTCAAGGTCAGCCAAGGGGCGAAACCCGGACATGGCGGGGTGCTGCCGGCGGCGAAGGTCTCTGAAGAGATCTCCAAAATTCGGGGCGTCGCCATGGGCGAGGATTGCATTTCGCCGGCCACTCACCGCGCCTTTTCGACGCCACTGGAAATGATGGCCTTCATCGGCGAGATGCGGCGGCTATCCGGCGGCAAGCCCACCGGCTTCAAGCTGTGCATTGGTCATCCCTGGGAATTCCTGGCGATCTGCAAGGCGATGCTGAAGACCGGGATCTATCCCGATTTCATCGTGGTCGACGGCAACGAGGGCGGCACCGGCGCAGCGCCGCTTGAATTCATGGACCATCTGGGCATGCCGATGCGCGAGGGCGTCAATTTCGTGCATAACGCGCTGATCGGCATCAACGCTCGCGACCGCATCCGGATTGGCGCCGCCGGCAAGATTGCCACCGCGTTCGACATGGCGCGGGCGATGGCGATCGGGGCCGATTGGTGCAATTCGGCGCGCGGCTTCATGTTCGCGCTCGGCTGCATCCAGTCGCTGAGCTGCCATACCGATCGATGCCCGACTGGCGTCACCACGCAGGATCCAATGCGCGCCCGCGCGCTGGTGGTGCCGCACAAGACCGAGCGCGTCTACAATTATCATCACGCCACCCTGCACGCGCTGTCCGAACTTCTCGCCGCCGCCGGGTTCGAACATCCGCAGCAATTGCGGCCGATCCACTTCTCGCAGCGATCTTCCACGAACGATGTATTGTCGTTCGCGAAACTCTATCCGTCGCTTCGTCCGGGCGAACTGATCGAGGGCACCAACGATCCGCGCTTCCGCGAGGCTTGGGCGATGGCGCGGGCGGAGACGTTCGCGGCGGCTTCATAATCGTCATTCCGGGCGACGCGAAGCGTCGAACCCGAAATTTGCAGCCGACAACCTCTGGATTCCGGGTTCGCGCGCTGCGCAAGCGCCGGGGAATGACGAGGCGAAAGGGCCTCAAAACTCGCCGTGGAAACGCCCCGAGAACACATGAACCGGGCCGCGGTCCGCATTGTAGGCGGGGTTGGTGATCAGCTGATAATCCGCGGTCAGCGTCAGATTCCTGTTGAGCGCGAAGGCATAGTAGGTTTCGAGGATCCGCTCGCGCCGGTAGTTGAGCGCGCCGTCGCCGATCAGCACGCCGAGCCCGCCCGCGGCGATGAAGTCGCGGTGGTCGCGGGAGAGCGCATTGATCGCCCCGCCGATCCCGATCACGTCGTCGGGCCGGCCCCATTTCGCGCCCTTGATCGAAAGGCCGAGCGAGAGGGAGGCGTCGATGTCGGTGAACGCCATGATCTCGGTCTTGCCGTCGTTCCAGCTCCAGCGGCCGAACAATCCGACCTCGTCGGTCAGGGTCTGTTCGAGGCTGACGACGTAGCCGTATTTGATGCGCCCCCGGCGGGTCTGCGCGATGTCGAGATCGAACGCCGGATTGTTCAGGGTTTCGCGATAGCTGCCGGAATTGGCGCTGTTGAGCCAGGCGATGGTGCGCAGCTTTCCTGGCTGCGAGAACAGCGAAAATCGGGTTTCCAGTTCGACCGTATAGGTGCCGCGCTCGAACACCTTCTTGTCGAAGGCGTTGGAGTTCGACTCCGCGGGTATCAGGAAATAACCCGCGCGCAACGCCCATTGCTTCTGATTGAGTTCCGCTGTCGCGCCGTAGGTCAGGCCGACCTTGTCGGCGGAATAGTCGAACGCGCCCGGCGCCCACATCGACCAGTTCATGAAGTCCTTGCGTGTATCCTTGGCGTAGGCATTTCCGTCGAAGACGTCCATCACCGCAAACTTGCCGGCCTGCAGCGTTAGCCTGGAAACGGCGACCTTGCCGGAGAGCTGGCCGGGGCCGCTCGCCAGTTGTTCCTGCTCGCCGCCGAAACCGAAGGTCTGGCGCAGGAACAGCCGCGAGGTGTTGTAATGCGGGTAGGGGAAGTTGGATTTCTGCGCCTCGCCGTTGGGAAAGCCGGCGGCGCCGACGGTGTTGTTCAAGCCGAAGCCCTGCAGCAGTTCGGGATTGTAGTAGACTTCGCCGCCCTCCCAGAGCCGCGCGTTCAGATACAGGCCATTGCTCCAGGTCGCCTGCGCCTGCGGCGCCGGCGTAAAACTGTTGGTTCCGGTATAGGGCGCGCGAAATCGCCCATAGCCCTGCGGCAAATACGTGGTCTGGCCGTGGATCTCCCAGCGATCCGATTCCGGATCGCTCCACGACGTCTTCGGCGAGAAGCCCGGCGTTCCCGGCCAGTCGATCTTGCGGTTGAGCCCGACGCGGATCGACTGCAATTCAAGGCTCGACGAATATTGCGTGCCCGACGCCAGTCTGATGTTGGCACCTTCGAACCGGTTGTGCAGGTATTCCAGTCGCGCGGTCCAGTGTGGCGCGAAGGCGTATTCCACGCCGGCTCCGGCAGCCCAGCCGACCCGGACATTGTGGTGTTTTTCTTCGTCGCCGATTGGCGGTGAATTGACAAAACGCTCGGCGGCATAGGCCAGCCCGCCGGTGGCATAAAGCAGCCAGTGACCGCTGGCGTAACCGAGGCGGCCGCGCACCGTTCCGACATAGTCCAGCTGCTCGACGACACTGGATGCCGGCGTCGTCAGCACGGCGACGATTGCGTTCGAGGTGAGATAATTCGGAAAGGTGAGATCGGCTTCGACGCCGAACAGGAAGCCGGACGGCAATCGCCAATTGTAGCCGGCCTGGACGCCGCCGATCATGCCGCTGAGGGTACTGCTGGTCGCGGTGGTGTTCAGGAAGGGATCGGTGAGCGCCGCGCGGGTCGGCGCGCGGCCGTAGCCGGCATGCGCGCCGATATAGAACCCGCTCCAGTCGAACACCGGCTGAATCGGCGGTGCCTTGAAGGCTATCCCGGCATCAGCGGCCCTGGCGGGCGCATCGAGCGCCAACAGGCTGAGGCCGGCGCAGGCGAACAGGCTTCCCCGGGATCGGCTGCCTCGGTTCATCGCGCGGATTCCTGCGCAAGTGATCCAGCCAGATTTCTCGCCATCAGTGCCGTCATGCCGCCCCCAGCAAAAAGCTCTTACACCTGACGCCCGGAATTGCCGCCTTCCGCGTCAAAAAAACCAGTCAAACGGAGCCGTATCATTTTCAGAGGCTATTGCAAGTAATTCGCAATAGCAACAAGGAGCGGTGAGGCTGATGCCGAATGGCATCCTTGCGTGACACCGACGCAACAGCAGCGAACCGGCCCGCAAAAAAGGTGACCCGCCCGGGGGGACAACCGGGCGGGTCGGGTGCGACACGGGGTGGATGAGGCGCCCGTGCCGGACGCAGAATCCACAATCAGAGCGATTGCAAACGGGCGCTCTAGTTCGGTCGATCAGTAATTGCAGGTACGAACGCGGCCCATGTAGTTGCCGTAGACGTCGAACTGCCGAACCCAGCCGCAGCGGCGATCGCCGTCGTAGTAATAGCCGCTGTTCGAAGCAGCGATCGCGGTGCCGACGACGGCGGCGCCGAAAATCGCCGGCCCGATCCATTTCGGACCGGCCTGAGCCTCGGTGGTGGTGGAAGCGATGCCGCCCGTGACGGCAAACGCGGCGAGGGCGAGGGCAGCAATCCTGGTCTTGATCGACATTGGAAACTCCATCCGGTTGAGCGCGGTACCGTTGTGGTCCGCATGCCCAGTTGGACGGAGGGTTCCCCGACCCGGTTCGAGTGACGCTTCATTAATTCGGTGTAATGAATATTATTAAGTAATTACAAGAAATTGGAGGGCGCGTTGCTCTGAGGGGCATTGGAAAGCGTTGCCGCATCGAACCTGTCGACATCGGCGAGCAACTCGCAGAAGGCCTGCGCGCCGTGATCGAGCAGGCGTTCGCCCTTCTCCGCCGAGGCCAATGTCGCGTCGCCCACCGCGCCGCTCGGATGCAGGTCCTGGATCTGCCACGCGAACGGCACCGGCCGGTGCGCTGAAAGCCAGCGGTATTGCTTTTCCATGGCGATGCTGCGGGACTGGAAATCAGCAATCGCGTTCTGGCGCACGTGCTGCGGATAGCGCGCCAGCATGATCGAGGTCTCGACCGCGCCGCCGTGAATGCCGTGGCGCAATTCCTCCGCCGGGAATAGTCCTTCCGGCGTGCCGAAGCGCGACCAGCTCGTGGTCACCGCGAGGAGCCCGTGATGCGCGCGCAGATCCTGCGCGACGAGGCTCATCGCAGCACTATTTCCGCCGTGGCTCGTGACCATCACCAGTTTTTTGATCCCTGCGCGCGCGACGCTCTCGCCGAGCCCGATCCAGGTCCGCAGCGCGACCTCGGTCGGCAGCGTCCGGGTGCCTGGATAGTGGATGTGTTCGGTGGAAATGCCGATCGGTTGCACCGGCAGAAATGTCGCGGGAATAGCCGCCGGCAGCCGTTCGCGCACCCGGGCCAGATAGGCCGCCCCGATCAAGACGTCGGTCTCGAGCGGCAAATGC
>Ga0307297_10000407_pt1 | contig 10425 bp, 9 predicted proteins | sample ER_DNA_157_FD_194464 | JGI IMG/M metagenome (GOLD analysis project Ga0307297, IMG submission 194464) | Bulk soil microbial communities from the East River watershed near Crested Butte, Colorado, United States - ER_DNA_157 | ecosystem: Environmental > Terrestrial > Soil > Floodplain | place: USA...
GTTCCAACACCGGGCTCGCCAGTTCTTAACAGGTCAAATGCCACAACCTCCGTGAATACGGTCAGCGCACCACGCGTGAATGTCTGGGCGATAGCGAGGCCGTTGAGTAGCGCCAGGTCGCGGTTTCGCACGATGGTGCGTATTCCGTCTGCCGCTTCGGCCATCAGGTGAACGGCTCCTGGCGCAGCTGGTCTTGGCGGCGCGACGGGTTCATCCGCATTGCTAGCGAACGCGGCCGCTGCAGCTCTTAGCCTGCTGCTGCGGCGCCGATCCACAGCTCAGCCCGCCTGCTAACCGGCGCGTGGCACGATGACAGCGGGTATGTCGAGTCGGCGCAGCAGCCGAGATGCCACACCGCCGAGCAGCACGCTCCGGATCGGCCCATACCCTCGCGATCCCATGAACAACGCGTCAAACGAGCTGTTGGCCATGCCGGCGAGCGTTTCTACCGGATCGTCCCCAACAATGACCTCGCCGGAGGCGGTTATATCGGACGCCAACTCAGAAATGGCCTGCTCAATACTCTGCTCGAATGTCTCTTTGGCGGCGGAAACGTACATGCGGTCGACGTCTTCACCAATGCGGTACGACATCACTTCAGCCGGGCCGGCTACAACTGTGACCACATGTAGGCGAGCACCGCCGCGGAGGGCGAGCATCGCCGCGACACGTAGCGCCTCCCGTCCATCGGGAGTGGGCACAAAGGCAACACCGATTCGGCCGAGGTCGTGTGACGCTCGATCGCACCAGCCGCGAGGCGGCATCGCGACCGGGCATGGTGCGCCTGCAATGACGCGTTCACCGGTCGATGTCGCAAGCAGCCGCCGCTCGGTCTGCGAGCCAAGCACAATCAGTGATGCGCCCAGTTCCTCAGCGACATCGTGCAGGCCGTGTGAGGCAGAGCCGGAACCAACGGCTTTGAACTCAACCGACGTCGCTGGCGAGCTGACTGTTAGCGCCTCGTCGAGCAGCCGCTCGGCCTCTCGCCTCCGGTCCGCGACCCACTCGACGTCGACACGGCCAGGGCCGATCGGAGCTGGGCCCGGATAGACGGTGACGATTACGGCACGCACACTCAACTGCCGCGCCCACCCGAGACCCAGGGCCAGCGCATCGGCTCCGCCGGGCGCGCCGTCGTACCCGATGACAAGCGGCCCGTCGAAGCTGTTCATTAGTGCCCCGGCAGGTGCGGATGGTCTTCGGAAGGAAGGATGCCGTACTGGCCATGTGCTCTACGGACCCGGGAGTTGCGGTAGCCGTAGAACGCGTAGATGAGCATGCCGATGGCGAGCCAGATCACGAACCGTACCCACGTCGCAAGCGGTAGGTCAGTCATCAGGTAGACCGCGAAGGCAATCCCGAGGATAGGTAGCACGGGTGACAGCGGAACACGGAACGGTCGAGGCATATCTGGCCTTGTGTAGCGCAGCACGATCACCCCGACGTTGACGAGTACGAACGCAAACAGCGTGCCGATATTCACCAGCTTGACGATTTCGTTAAGCGGGACGAGGGCGGCGAGGATGGCGATCAAGATGCCGAGGCCGATGGTGAGCTTGGCTGGTGTGCCATACCGCGGGTGTATATCGGCGAGCCGCTCCGGCAGCAGTCCGTCGCGGCACATGGCGAAGAAAATACGTGTCTGCCCATAGAAGATGACGAGCATCACGCTCGTGATCGCGACGATTGCCCCGAGCGCAAGAATTGCGGCCGCCCAGCCGAGGCCCGCGCCCACATCAAGCGCGTGAGCGAGCGGTGCATCACTTTCGGCTAGCTGGGCTGCGGGTAGCAGGCCGATCGCACCAATCGAGACGAGGATGTAGAACACGGTCGCGATGATCAGCGAACCGATAATGGCCAGTGGCAGGTCTTTCTTCGGGTTCTGCGCCTCCTCGCTGCCAGTCGATACGGCGTCGAAGCCTATGTAGGCAAAGAAGATTACTGCCGCGGCGCTTACGACACCATCCCAGCCTGCTGGCGCAAACGGTCTGAAGTTGGCAGTGTTGATCGCAGTTACGGCCGCGACGATGAAGAAGATCAGCACGACGATCTTGATGATCACCATGATCAAGTTCGCCTGAGCGCTTTCCCGAACCCCGCGTACCAGCAGCCACATGATGACCAGGGTGATGATCACCGATGGCAGGTTGAAGACGCCACCGTCTGATGGGGACTTCGATATCGCATCCGGCAGCGTGTATCCAAATGCGTTCTGGAGGAACTCGTTGAGGTTGCCGCCCCAGCCGACAGCAACCGCCGCGACCGACACGCCGTACTCCAAGATCAAGTCCCAGCCGATGATCCACGCCACGATTTCGCCAAGCGTTGCGTATGTGTAGGTGTACGCACTGCCGGACACCGGGATAGACGACGCCAGCTCTGCGTACGACAGCGCGGAAAACACGCACGCCAGCGCGGCAAGTGCGAATGACAAAATGACTGCGGGGCCTGCGATCGCCGCGCCTTCTCCGATGACGACGAATATGCCGGTTCCGATGATGGCTCCGACACCCATCGCGGTGAGCTGCCAGGAGTTGACCGCGCGCTTGAGCTCATGACCCGTCTCGTGGGTTTCTGTGAGCAACGATGAGACGTCCCGCGTCGCAAACAGACCTGGTTTCTTGCTCCCGACTGCCTCGGCCATCTGCCTCACCTCCAGTTGCTTTGGACTGTACCGAGCATCGTGGGGTTTCGGCCAGCCTTAGATGGAGGCGCCAGCCCGTCCAGGGAGCACCCATGTCAGGGCGTCGCGGAGGCGGTCGCGCCAGTTCTCCCAAGTGTGACCGTCCCTGGCCTCGACGTAACGCACCTGCATGCCCGCGGATTCGAAAACCGGCACGATGGCTCGGTTGGAAATTATCAGCGGCTCATATAACCCGCAACTGACGAAAAGTCGTTCCGCAACGCGGCGGGGCCGGTCACGGTAGCGGTTGACGAACTGCACGACCGGGTCAAACACCGGTCCCCCACCGTGGTCGGATCCGGCATCAGCAAACACGAAAGACCCGGACATGAGTACCAGTGATCCGTACATGTGGGGCGAGGAGTAGGCGGTCGACAGTGCAGCAATCGCCCCAAAACTGGCGCCAAGCAGAATGCGGCCGGACCGGTTGCGTGCCAACGGAAACTCCGTCTGCAGGTGCGGTAACAGTTCCTCTGTAAGAAAGCTGGCATGCGCTGCCGAATTCGCATACTCGACAAGTCGATCCTTCGGGTGCAAGAAAGCGGCGACGACTGGGACAATATCGCCGCGGTGAATGAGGTTGTCGAGCACGACCTTGGCCGCGGAGTACTGCAAGAAGTCCCGGCCATCGTGTAACACCAATAACGGATATGAACCTGTGCGACGGAAACCAGCCGGCAAATACAACGTAACCTGACAATCGCGCTGCAGGGCTGGGCTATTCACGACAAGCTCGGTTAGCTCACCCGCAGGAGCATCTGGGTCCGGGAAGGTCCAGTCCGGTGTTGTATAGCCGAACGAAAAGCAGACCGAAATAGCGCCGAATGGGCTGTGCGAAAGCTTTGGATTCAAGGGATCATTGAAGCGCTCGATGTGCCCAGCACGTACAACCTCGATCTGGTAGTTGATCCGCGACCTTTGCGGCACCTTGAGGACGACGTACCACAGCGTGGTCGCATCGACTCTCCGCATCGGCAGTCGACTCGGGAGGCCGACGATTCGTTGGGTGAGGTAGACCTCGTCGGCCTCACCCCGAAAGAGAAATGTGCAGTGGCGGCCTTCGACGATAGGGACTTCCTGAACTGCCAGGAAATCGTCCACCCTCGCTTCATCGACGAAGCCTTGTTGCTGAAGTTGGTTGATGGCGAGGCGACTCGTGCCGCCCCCGGCAGACCAATGGTGGCGGCGCCCTAATGGCGACGAAGGCCTGGAGGCGCTACTCACTGCGCATACACGTGAACGGTGCGACCGACATCATCGAGCATGCCGCGCAGGACGTCGTAGTCAGGATGACGCATGCGGACGTAGGCGTTGGCCATGTACCCAGCCTCCACCTGCTGTGTCGGGGTACCCGGCGGAGGTAGGTGTGCATCGATGACCCATTCACCGGACCGAGCCTGCATCTCCTCGACGCCGGAGTATCCGGTGATGTGACCGTCATGGTCGGGCCGAAGTGCCACGATCCCGGCGGCGTAGCGCCGGGACGGGCGGGCGGCGATGTGGTCGTGCACGATCGCGTTGGCCCACTCGCGATACAAGTCGAAGTCATTGCCTACCGAGTAGAGATCCCAGGCCCCCACCCCCGGCGGCCGGCAGCCGATTTCGGAGAACCGCAAGCCCTTAGGACCGAAGAACCATTCCATATGGGTCGCAGTGGTCCCAATGCCAAGTGCCTCGTTGACCCGAGCGCCCAGCTCGCGGAGCTGCTGATAATCCGCAACCGAGTCGACGCGATTGGTGGCAATGAACTGTGGAGAGATCCAGCGCGCACGCATTGCGTCGAGCACGTTCGGGTAGTAGTGGGAGACGAAATCCAGCGAGACGTACCCGTTGACGCAGATCGTGTCGTAGAAACCCTCGTGGCCCTCAACAAACTCCTCAACGGCGATGGACTCGACACCTCGCCCGCCAAACCAGCCCAGTGCCGCTTCTAATTCGGCCTTGTTGTCGACGCGTGTGGTGTCGAGGGCACCGGCACCGGTACGTGGTTTGAGGATGAGTGGATAGCCGATCGTGTCGGCGAACTCGTACACCTCGGCTGCGTTGTGCGCAGCTGTGGAGGCGGCAGTCGGTACCCCAGCCGCACGCAATGCCTCTTTCATCGACGGCTTGTCGCGACACAGCCAGGCAGTCCGCACCGATGTGCCGGGAATCGTGCAGTTCTCCCGCACCTGCGCAGCCGTCATCGTATGGGCCTCGATGGTGGCTTCCAGCCGGTCGACCCACACCTTGTCCTGAATCCACCGGACGGTGTCGGTCATGACTCCGACATCGACGACTGAGGGCAGCTGGTGGTAGTGCGTCATCCAGCTCTTCAGTTGTTCGTCGAGGGCGTCGGTGGATGATTCACCGATCCCGATGACCGTTGCGCCGACATCGGCAAGCCCACGTACAAAATTGCGTTGGGTAGGCGGGAAAGACGGTTCGACGAACACGACGTTCACGCTGGGCATGCTACCGAGTAGCGTCCTGGCCATGGTCGTCGCCGCCTTCGTCGCACCCTTCCTGCTTCCCGCAACCGCGCGCTTCGTTCTTACTGCCGCCAAGCTGCCTGACGTAAGCCTGGCCGTCATCACGACGGAGCCAGCTGACCGACTGTCGCAGGAACTGAAGGAGCACCTCGCCGGTCATTGGCGGGTCGACGACGCACTCGATCCCCAGCAATTGATTGCTGCGGTACGCGGTCTCAGTCAGCAGGTCGGCCCCATGGAACGCCTGGTCGGAGCACTTGAGCAGTTGCAGGTGCCGATGGCGTACGCCCGTGAAGTTCTCGGCCTTGACGGCATGGATGTCCAGACGGCGCTCAACGTACGCGACAAGTCCCGTATGAAGACAGTGCTTCGGGCGGCTGGAGTGCCTTGTGCCCGCCACCAGCTCGTGACGCACGCGGGCGAGGCGTGGGCTTTCGCCGAAGCAGTTGGATTCCCGCTGGTGGCGAAGCCGCCGGCTGGCGCCGGGGCCCAGGCGACATATCGGCTGGATGACGTGTCGGCGCTTCACGGGTGGCTGGAGGCGGTTCCTCCCCATACGGATGCGCCGGGATTGCTCGAGGAGTTCCTGGTCGGGGACGAACACACCTTCGACAGCGTGACGGTAGCCGGCCAAACCGTGTTCTCCTCGATCGCGGACTACCAGCCGACGCCGCTGGAGGTCCTTCGGCAACCGTGGATTCAGTGGACCGTGGTGCTCCCGCGGGAGCTCGACGATCCGCGGTACGACGGCATTTGGGAAATCGGCCCGGCCGCCCTCCAGGCGCTCGGCGTACGCGATGCCCTTACCCACATGGAGTGGTTTCGCCGCCCAGACGGCTCGGTTGCTGTATCGGAGGTCGCGGCGCGACCGCCGGGTGCGCAGATCAGCTCGATGCTGGGCTACGTGCATGACGTCGACTTCTACCGGGTGTGGGCGGAACTGGTCATCCTCGGCACTTTCGATCCGCCCGAACGCCGCTACGCCGCCGGGACCGCGTACCTGCGGGGCCAAGGCCGTGGCCGGGTGAGAGCCGTCCACGGAATTGAGGAGCTGCAGCGCGAAATCGGGCACCTCGTCGTCGAGGCCCGACTCCCTGAACCGGGGCAACCAGCCTCGTCAGGTTATGAAGGTGAGGGATACGTCATCGTCCGAGATCCCGACACTGATGTTGTCCGGGACGCCTTGCAGCGCATCATCAGCCTGATCCGCGTCGAGCTCGTGGAGGCGTTGTGAACATTGTGATGATCTCGCCTGGATATCCGGCCGAGATGGCCTACTTCACCCGAGCGCTGGCAGCCGTCGGCGCGACCGTTATTGGGCTCGGTGACCAGCCGCCATCCGCGCTGCCCGACGTCGCGCGGGACGCCCTGGCGCACTACGAACAGGTGACTTTCACGGACGAGCCCGCTGTACTCGGAGCCCTCCACGGTCTTGCCCAGCACGTTTCGATCGACCAGATCGAGTGCTTGTGGGAGCCGTACATGATCCTTGCGGCGCGGATCCGGGAATCGTTCGGACTGCCCGGCTTGACCATCGAGGAGACCGTGCCATTCCGTGACAAGGAACGCATGAAACAAAAGATCGACGCTGCCGGGATCCGTACTCCGTGGCATGCCAGCGCCACCACCGTCGCTGGTGTCTGGGAAGCAGCCGAACGGGTTGGTTATCCGTTGATCATCAAGCCGATCGCCGGTGCGGGCTCGGCCGATACCTACCGGGTGGATTCCGCACAAGAGCTTGCGGAGGTGCTGCCGCTGCTGCGACACATTCCCGAGGTGAGCGTCGAGGAATTCATCGACGGCGAGGAGTTCACCTACGACACGGTGTGCGCAGACGGATCAATCCTCTTCGAGCACATCATGTGGTATCGACCGCGTCCGCTGCAGATGAAGATGCACGAATGGATCAGTCCGACATCGATCTCGCTGCGTGACCTCACCGTCCCCGACCTGCAGGCCGGCCGCCAGATGGGCGCCGAGGTGATCGCCGCACTGGGCTTCCAGACCGGGTTCACCCACATGGAGTGGTACCGCAAGGCCGACGGCGAAGCGGTATTTGGCGAGATCGGGGGGCGCCCACCGGGCGCTCGCGTTGTTGATCTGATGAACTATGCGACCGACGGAGATCTGTATGTGGGGTGGGCCGAAGCGGTCGTTCACGGCCGATTCTCTCGACAGCTGGAGCGGCGTTTCAACTCTGGTTGCGTCTTCAAACGCGCCCAGGGGGTTGGCCGGATCACCCACATCGAGGGGCTCGACAAGCTGTTGGCGGAATATGGCGAGCATGTCGTGCTTGTGGACCTGCTCCCGATCGGTGCGCCGCGTCGCGATTGGCGCGCCGTTCTTATCAGTGACGGGATGATCATCGTCAGGCATCCGGAACTGCAGCCGGTGATCGAGATGACCGAACGCTTCGCGACTGACCTGCAGCTGTACGCCGGCTGATTCCCCGGCGACTGCCGCCCCCTCCGCTCCCCCGCTGCCTGTCAGCAATCTGCGTAGACCTAGGTTGCGCAGGGTCTGCACAGGTAGCAACCTGTGCAGACCATCAGCAACCTACGTATGCGTGGGTTGCAGGCAGGGTGAACGGCTCAGCAGAACCGCGGCAGGTGATGCGCAAACTCCCTCCGCCACCATGGCCAGTCGTGGGCTACGTCATGACCCCACAGATCGAGCTCGTGTGGGATCCCCTTCTCGGCGAGCACACTTCCAAGCGCCTTAGTGCTGACAAGCGCCCCCGTGGTGTCCTCCCACATCCCTTGTCCGCACACCAGAAGCAGGAACACCTGTGATCGCAGCCAGTCCAAGTGGTCGCCCTGCATGTTGGCGAGGTAGTTCATCGGCGTGTTGAAGTACATGGCGTCCCCGCGTTCACCCCAGCCATACAGGGCGCTGAGATCGTACATTCCGGACATGCAGAACGCCTGCGGAAAAAGGTCGGCGCGTTTCAGCGCGAAGTTCGCCGCGTGGAAAGCACCGAGACTGGTGCCGGTCGTGAGGATGTCCGCTGGTCCGCCACAATCGTCGAAGATCCACGGCACTACTTGATCGAGGATCCACGATTCATACGCACCGTGTCGACGAGCGCGTTCCTCCAGCGGAATTTCCCGATTGGACCAGCTTTCCCTGTCGTAGCTCTCCACGCAGTAGAGCTTGACCCGGCCGCCGTCGATGAGATCCGCCACAACGTCGACCATGCCCCAGGATTCGAAGTCTTCCGCGCGCCCCATCTCATGCGGGAAGACGAGAACCGGACGGCCCCAATGCCCGTAGGCAATGACTGAGCCAGCCGCCCCGATAGTCGGGGACCAAAGATCGACCGTACGGCGCCTCATCAACGCCTGCCGGAGCCCGTGCGACTGGAGCCGACGTTGGACTTGATCCAATCATTCAGCGGCCCGCAAGCGTCGAAGGTCTCCACAACGAACTCGCGTACGGCTTCGGCGTCTCGTAGCGGTGCTCCGGACAACCGACAGTGCGCGCTCACGGCCTTCTGCCGCAGCAAATCCACCCGCGGATGATCTTTCGGATAACCGCGAGGCGCAGTCTTGAGTGGTTCGGTCATGCCATGACCAACCTCGATGCCGCGCTGACTCAGGTCATTCAAAATTCCCTCCAGCGCCCGACCGGTAGCATCGGCGGCCACCGCCTCCCGATACCGCTCCAACTGATCTGGCGCCATCATGTACGCACCGCACGCCGCCATCAGCCCGCGTGCGTCCACATGCAGGTAATAGACAGTGCCATCGGTTTCGTGCGCGGCCCCATGTTGGGTCTTGTACGGCGACTTGTCGGGTGAGAATCGAATGTCGCGATTCATCCGGAAAACCTTGAATGGTTGGAACCGTTCTGGCAGCGAATCCACGAGCGCAGCCATCGGTTCTTTGACTTCGTTCTCGAAGATCGATTTTTTTGCCGTCCAGTAATCCTTCGAGTTATCGCGCTCCAGATCTGTGAAGAATTTCGTCGCCTTCGCCGTGAACCCACCCGCCTGCACGTCCGCCACGCTCGCCTCCTTGATCCGTCAAGATCACCATGCTGAATTCAGCGGTCTGATCAAGATGCTGCATCACCTAACGACAACGCAGCAACATGCTCCGCGAGCTTGTCAAAGGGCGCGCCTCGACAGGCTCAGCCCGCGCGCAAACAAGTGTTGCTCTCAATCAGTGGCGGTCGATGCGTGTAATCCAGTACGTAGTGTTTGGAGTCGGCGGGGTCGTGAATCGCGCGTTGGGCAGATAGAGGCTGTTTCCGAACGCCGCCACTGTGGTTGGGACGTCAAAGTCAGGGCTTGTCAGGGTGTCCACCAACCGACCGCGAGTGCCAGACGCGTTCAGCTTGATCACCGCAACCTGGTTCAGCAGGTTCCGTACCACGTACAGAGTCCTTCCTCGGACCAGCAAGCCGTCACCATTGGTGAGCGAGGCGCCGCCTAGATCGACCCGCGTCGCAACCCCGGTCCGCGGATCAACCCGGAACAACAAGCCGGTCGTCGAGTTCACAACGAGCAGGGCCTTCCGGTCGGGAGTCTGCGCAATTCCGTTCGCATTGAAGCCGTCCACTTGCTGCCACTCGCCCGACAAGGGCAGCGTCACCACGTGGCGCTGCCCACCTGGTCTCCCGCCTCGACCGAGCCGTACACCATAGAGCTGGGGCTGCTGTGAGTCGGTAAACCATGCATAACGTCGAGTCAGTACGACATCGTTGATAAACGTGGGGGCAGTGGCGAACCGGTAGTTCCGGATGATCTTTCCGGTCCTGACATCTATCACCCGGCCAGTGCCCGATGCCCCGCCCGCCACAAACAGCCGACCTCGGTTATCGATCTTGAGGCCTAACGACGGAAACTCCGGGCCTAGACCCTTACTGATCAGCCTGCGCTCACCGGTGCGCAAGCTGACCGCATAGATGTCGCCGTTCGCAAGAGAGCCGAGGTACGCCGTCGCATGCCGACCAATCGTGATGCCCTCAGGCTGAAAGCCGTTGGGAAGCTCAATACGGTCTGGGAATGGTTGTGCTTGGGCGGTGCCAATCATTGGGCCAATCATTGGGCCGGTCAGCGGAGCACCGAGCGCAAGGCCAAGCAATGCGACGGCAAGCAGACGAAGGATGGATCGAATAATCACTGACATAACCCCCGAGGTGCGATTCGGCATCGGCCGCTACACGATAAGTCGACCTTACGCAGCAATTGAGGGGCGACGCGCCAGCAAAGATCTTCCGGCACTCGTCATAACACCGGCTCAGATGCCAGTTTCGTCCGAGTGAGCT
>Ga0307297_10000409_pt1 | contig 10404 bp, 8 predicted proteins | sample ER_DNA_157_FD_194464 | JGI IMG/M metagenome (GOLD analysis project Ga0307297, IMG submission 194464) | Bulk soil microbial communities from the East River watershed near Crested Butte, Colorado, United States - ER_DNA_157 | ecosystem: Environmental > Terrestrial > Soil > Floodplain | place: USA...
ACCATCACGCTCGTTGGCGCCGAATGGTCAGCCGACATGTCGGAATTTACGGTCGTCAACGGGACGTCCCAAAGCGATAGCTTCCACAACGTCGGCGGCAACGTCACGATATTCGGCGGCGGCGGTCATGATACCTTCACGTTCAACGCCGGCTTCGGCCACGCCACTATCGTCGACTTCGATATCACCATCAATAGCGACCACACGCTCTTTGCAAACGTTCCGGCCATCATGGCGAGCGCGCACGCCATCAACGCAGGCGCCGACACGGTCATCATGGACATGGCCAACGACACGATCATTCTTCAGGGTGTGACGCTAGCGCAGGTTGAAGCTTGCGCCGCGGCGTTCCACTTGGTCTAACTGCGAACGCGAGACTGGCTTCGCCGGCCGAACGATTCCTTCGCCTCAGTTGGCGGCCTCTTTCGATCCACCATCCTTCGCCCGTGCAGTCGCGATGAGGCGGGCGCGAACTCAAGGTTCTTTTTAGCCCCGCTATGAAAGGTTTATCATGCGCATTGCCATGATCGGTACCGGATATGTGGGACTGGTGTCCGGCGCCTGCTTCGCGGATTTCGGCCACCAGGTCACCTGCGTCGACAAGGACGCTGACAAGATCGCCAGCCTGCACCGCGGCGAGATCCCGATTTTCGAGCCCGGGCTCGACGCGCTGGTCGCCAGCAATGTGAAAGCCGGCCGGCTGGATTTCACCACCGAACTCGCCGCGCCGGTCGCCGCGGCCGACGCGGTGTTCATCGCGGTCGGCACGCCGTCGCGGCGCGGCGACGGCCACGCCGACCTGACCTACGTCCATACCGCCGCACGCGAGATCGCGGCAGCCCTTTCAGGCTTTACGGTGGTGGTGACGAAATCGACGGTGCCGGTTGGCACCGGCGACGAGGTCGAGCGCCTGATTCTCGAGACCAATCCGTCCGCCGAGGTCGCGGTCGCCTCCAATCCGGAATTCCTGCGCGAAGGCGCCGCGATCCGCGACTTCAAGTTTCCCGACCGCATCGTCGTCGGCACGTCAGACGAGCGCGCGCGAAAGGTGCTCGGCGATATCTACCGGCCGCTGTCGCTGAACCAGGCGCCCTTGATGTTCACGGCGCGGCGCACCGCGGAACTGATAAAATATGCCGCCAACGCCTTCCTCGCCACCAAGATCACCTTCATCAACGAGATCGCCGATCTCGCCGAAAAGGTCGGCGCCGACGTGCAGGAAGTCGCGCGCGGCATCGGGCTCGACAATCGCATCGGCTCGAAATTCCTGCATGCCGGCCCGGGTTTCGGTGGCTCCTGCTTTCCGAAGGACACCCGAGCGCTGGTCAAGATCGCGCTCGACCATGACGTTCACCTGCGAATCGTCGAGGCGGTGCTGGCGGTCAACGACAACCGCAAGCGCGCGATGGCGCGCAAGGTGTCGAACGCGGCCGGCGGCAATTTGCGCGGCAAGACCATCGCCGTGCTCGGCCTCACCTTCAAACCCGATACCGACGACATGCGCGAGGCGCCCTCGATCCCGCTGGTGACCGGGCTGCTCGACATGGGCGCCAAAGTGCGCGCGCATGATCCGGTCGGCATGGAGCAGGCGCGCCGCGAATTGCCCGATATCGAATATTGCGACGATCCCTATGCCTGCGTGCGCGGCGCCGACGCCATGGTGGTGGTGACCGAGTGGGTGCAGTACCGGACCCTCGACCTTGCGCGGCTGAAAAGCGAGCTGGCGCAGCCGGTCGTGGTCGACCTGCGCAACATCTACCGCCCCGAAGAGATGGCGGCGCTGGGCTTTATTTATGAGAGCGTCGGACGCGCTCCCGAGCCGCGCGACTGATGCGCTTTCATCCCTTCTCCCCTTGTGGGAGAAGGTGGCGCGGATGAAATCCGCGCCGGATGAGGGGTCTCTATCCGCGCAGACCCCTCACCCGTCGCCTCACTTCGTGAGGCGCCACCCTCTCCCACAAGGGGAGAGGGGAAGAACCGACGCGAGTCTTCCTTGCCCCGCAGCTTCGACACCCCGCTCCCGATCGACGCCGTGCTGGACCAGTTGTCCCGCACGCTCGCGGACAACAATGCGGCGGTGCTGGTGGCGCCTCCGGGCGCCGGCAAGACCACGCGGGTGCCGCTGGCGCTATTGGATGCGCCGTGGCTGCGGGGCAGGAAGATCATCATGCTGGAGCCGCGCCGGATCGCGGCCCGCGCCAGCGCCGAGCGCATGGCCAAGACGCTGGGCGAGCGCGCCGGCGAAACCGTCGGCTACCGCGTCCGGTTCGGCTCCAAGGTCTCGCGCGCCACCCGGATCGAGGTCGTCACCGAGGGCATTTTTTCGCGCCAGATTCTCGATGATCCGGAGCTGACCGGCGTCGCCGCGGTGCTGTTCGACGAATTCCACGAGCGCTCGCTCGATGCCGATCTCGGGCTGGCGCTGGCGCGCGACGCGCAGGTCGGACTGCGCGAGGATCTGCGCATTCTGGTGATGTCGGCGACGCTCGACGGCGCGCGCGTCGCCAGGCTGCTGGGCGACGCGCCGGTAATATCGAGCGAAGGCCGCGCCTTTCCGGTGCAAACCCGCTACCTCGGCCGCAAGACCGATGCGCCGCTGGAGCGGCAGATGGCGGATGCGATCGCGATGGCGCTGCGGGCCGATCCGGGATCGGTGCTGGCGTTCCTGCCGGGGGCGGCGGAGATCCGCCGCACCCAGAATTTTCTCGGCGAACGAATCCATGACGCTGGAATCGAGATCGTGCCGCTGTTCGGCGCGCTCGACGCCGCCGTGCAGGACCGCGCCATCGCCCCCGCCCCAAAAGGCCAGCGCAAGGTGGTGCTGGCAACCTCGATCGCGGAGACCTCGCTGACCATCGAGGGCGTTCGCATCGTGGTGGATTCCGGCGTGGCACGGGTGCCGCGCTACGAGCCGGACATCGGTCTGACACGGCTGGAGACCGTGCGCGCCTCGCGCGCCGCGGTCGATCAGCGCCGTGGCCGGGCCGGACGCACCGAGCCCGGTGTCTGCTACCGGCTGTGGGACGAGCCGCAGACCGCATCGCTCGCCGCCTATACCCAGCCCGAAATCCTGTCCGCCGACCTGTCGTCGCTGGTGCTCGACCTCGCGCAATGGGGCGTCAGCGATCCCCGCACGCTGGCGTTTCTCGACCCGCCGCCGGCGCCGGCGCTGAAGGAGGCGAAGAGCCTGCTCGGCGAACTCGGCGCGCTGGATTCCGACGGCCGGATCACCGCGGAAGGCAACAGCCTGCGCGAACTGGCGCTGCCGCCGCGGCTGGCGCGGATGATCGTGGATTCGCATCGCCTCGGCGCGGGCGATGAGGCCGCCGCCATTGCCGCCGTGCTGACCGAACGCGGCCTTGGCGGCGACAGCGTCGATCTCGATTCCAGGCTCGATCAGTTCCGCCGCGACCGCTCGCAGCGCGCATCAAGCGCACGCAGCCTGGCGCAGCGCTGGGCGTCGCAGGTGGCAGCCACCGAAGGCGCGTCCGCCGAGGACACTTTGCCTTCGACCGGCGTGATGCTCGCGCTCGCCTTTCCCGATCGCGTCGCGCGTAACCGCGGCAATGGCAGTTTCGTCCTCGCCAATGGCCGCGGCGCTGCGGTCGACCAGGCCTCCGCGCTGGCGCGCGCGCCCTATATTGCGGTCGCCGAACTGACCGGCACGGCGGCCAACGGCCGTATCCTGCTGGCGGCGCCGATCCTGCAGGCCGACATCGAACTGCGCTTCGCCGACCAGATCGAGACCGCGGACGAGGTTTCGTTCGATCGCGGCGCGATGGCGCTGCGGGCGCGGCGCCGGAAAACCTTGCATGCGATCACGCTGTCGGAGACGCCGATGGCGCTGAAACCGTCGGCGGACACGGCGCGGGTACTGGCCGACGGGCTGGTCGCCGCCGGCCTCGACAGGCTGCCATGGTCGAAACCGGCAAAGCAGTGGCGTGACCGCGTCATGTTCCTGCGCAAGGCCGAAGGTGACAGCTGGCCTGATCTGTCCGATGACGCGCTGGCGGCGCAGCGCGAGGCCTGGCTGGTGCCGGCGCTCTACGACAAGACGGCGCTGAAGGACCTGTCGGCGGGCGACATGTCGGACGCGCTGATGAACCTGTTGCCGTGGGAATTGCGCGCGCGGCTGGAGCGCGAGGCGCCCACCCATTTCGAGGCGCCGACCGGCACCCAGCTGGCGATCGATTACGAGGCCGAGCAGGGGCCGACGATTGCGGTTCGGCTGCAGGAATTGTTCGGACTCAACACCCACCCGTCGATCGCCAGGGGCGCGGTGCCGCTGGTGCTGGAATTGCTATCGCCGGCGCACCGGCCGGTGCAGGTGACGCGCGACCTACCGGGATTTTGGCGCGGCAGCTATGCGGCGGTCCGTTCCGACCTGCGCGGTCGTTATCCCCGGCATCCCTGGCCCGAGGATCCCGCCAGCGCCGCGCCGACGCGACGGGTGAAGCCGCGGGGGACGTGAGAGATCGCTCCCGCTCCCCGCTCTTCGCGGGGGGAGGCGAAGTACCCCGTTAACTCTTCAGTCATCCTTTTCGCCAAAATGGCTGTCTCGGCCGCCACCGTTTCATCGCGGTATGGCGGCTTGTGTGGTGATATTGCGGGTCCTCTGAGCGAGTGTGGCGTAATGCGTAACATCATGATCATGGCCGCGTTCCTGGTCGGTCTCGGCACCATCATGGCGGAGATGGCGGACAAGATGACGGCGTCTCCGGCGCTGGCCAAAAGCGCGCCCCAAAAAGTCTCCGTCGAAACGCCGGCGCCGACCGGTGGCCGCAGCCTCAGCATTCCGCGCGACGCCCGCGGTCACTTCCAGACTGAAGGCCGGATCGACGGCCAGCGCATCGGCTTCATGGTCGATACCGGCGCCTCCGTGGTGGCCCTGAACGAGAAGTCCGCGGCGCGGTTCGGCTTCCGCCCCTCACGCAGCGACTACAGCACGACCGTCTCGACCGCCAACGGCACCATCAAGGCGGCACGCACGCGGCTTGCCATGGTCGATCTCGGTGGCATCGTGGTGCGCGACGTCGAAGCCATGGTGCTGCCCGATGAGGCCCTGTCCGAAAATCTGCTCGGCCTGTCATTCCTGTCGAAGCTGAAGCGGTTCGAATACGCCAACGGCAAGCTGGTGCTGGAGCAGTAGGCAGAGTTCGCTGCCAATCCGCCGTATTTAATCGCCCCAAACGGCTATCCCGCCTTCCACCGCGCCCATGCATTCGCTATGGCTGCGGTGCCCTTTTTTGCGTTTTCACCACGAGGCCTGAATGTTTCCGAAGCCGAAACCCGCGCTGGTTCCGAATACCTATGCCTATGAATCCGAGCCGATGGTGAAGGCGACCGGCTTTCGCGAATATGATGCGCGCTGGCTGTTCGGCAAGGAAATCAACCTGATGGGCATCCAGGCGCTGGGCATGGGACTGGGCGCGCTGATCGCTGAATTGGGCGTCAGGCAGGAAGTCGTCACCGGGCACGATTTCCGCGGTTATTCGGCCTCTATCAAATACGCGCTGATTTCCGGGCTATTGGCCTCCGGCTGCAAGGTTCACGACATCGGGTTGTGCATGACGCCGATGGCGTATTTCGCGCAGTTCGATCTCGACGTGCCCTGCGTCGCGATGGTGACGGCGTCGCATAACGACAATGGCTGGACCGGCGTCAAGATGGGCGCCAACCGGCCGCTGACCTTCGGTCCGGACGAGATGACCCGCTTGAAACAGATCGTGCTCAACGCCGAGTTCGGGAACAAGGTCGGCGGCTCCTATCAGTTTCACGAGAATTTCCCGGCGCGCTACATCGCCGATCTCACCGGGCGGGCGAAGCTGAAGCGCAAGCTGAAGGTCGTGGTCGCCTGCGGCAACGGCACCGCGGGAGCGTTTGCGCCGCAGGTGATGCAAGCGATCGGCTGCGAGGTGGTGCCGCTCGATACCGAGCTCGATCACACTTTCCCGAAATACAATCCCAATCCCGAAGACATGGAAATGCTGCACGCCATCCGCGATGCGGTGCTCGAGCACAAGGCCGATGTCGGCCTCGGCTTCGACGGCGACGGCGACCGCTGCGGCGTGGTCGACAACACCGGCGAGGAAATCTTCGCCGACAAGGTCGGCGTCATGCTGGCGCGGGACATGTCGGCCGTCACGGCAAACGCGCAGTTCGTGGTCGATGTCAAATCCACCGGGCTGTTCGTGACGGATCCGGTGCTGCAAAAGCAGGGCGCCAAGGTCACCTACTGGAAGACCGGCCACTCCTACATGAAGCGCCGCACCAACGAACTCGGTGCGCTGGCCGGCTTCGAGAAATCCGGCCACTTCTTCTTCAACGCGCCGCTCGGCCGCGGCTATGACGACGGCCTGATCTCGGCGATCGCGATCTGCGAGATGCTCGATCGTGCGCCCGGCAGGTCGATGGCGGACCTGAAGGACGCGTTGCCGAAGACCTGGTCGTCGCCGACCATGTCGCCGCATTGCGCCGACGAAACCAAATACGGCGTGGTCGACGCCGTCGTAAAGCATTTCGAGGCGATGCAGCACCGGGGCGAGAAGGTGGCGGGGCAAAAGATCCGCGATCTCGTCACCGTCAACGGCGTGCGCGTCACCGTCGAGGACGGCAGCTGGGGTCTGGTGCGGGCGTCGTCCAACAAGCCGGAACTGGTGGTGGTGGTCGAGAGCCCGGTATCCGGGCAGCGCATGCACGATTTGTTCGAGGCGATGAACGTGGTGCTGCGTACCCATCCCGAGGTCGGCGAATATAATCAGACGATTTGATCGTTCTTCACCTCTCCCCGCAAGAGCGGGGCGAGGGAGCCTATAACCTACGCCGCGCGCACCGATCCGAGGAAACTGGCGACCTCGAATTTCAACCGTTCGGATTGCGACGACAGTCCGGTTGCGGCGCTAAGCAGTCTGGATGCCGAGCTGCCGAGCTCGCTGGAAGCCTCGGCGACGCCGACAATGTTATCATTGACCTCGCGGGTGCCGTTGGCGGCCTGTTGCACGTTGCCGGAAATCTCGCGGGTCGCCGACCCCTGTTGTTCGACCGCGGTGGCGATCGCACCGGAGATTTCGTTGATCTCGGCGATGGTCCCGCCGATTCCCTGGATCGCGCCAACGGCCTCGCTGGTCGCTGCCTGAATGCTCTGGATCTGCGACGAGATTTCTTCGGTCGCCTGCGCGGTCTGGTTGGCCAGGGCCTTGACCTCGCTGGCCACCACCGCAAATCCCCGGCCATGTTCGCCGGCCCGCGCGGCTTCGATCGTGGCGTTCAACGCCAGCAGATTGGTCTGGCTGGCGATGCTCTGGATCAGGGTCACGACTTCGCCGATCTTCTGGGTTCCCGCGGCGAGACCCTCGACGACGGCGTTGGTGCGGCGGGCCTCGTCGGCCGCCTTTCCGGTGACGGCGGCGGAGCGCGTCGCCTGCTGTGCAATCTCGCTGATCGAGGCAGTCAGTTCCTCGGCCGCCGAGGCCACGGTTCCGACATTGAGCGATGCCTGGGTCGATGCGGCGGCGGCCGCCGCGGTCTGTCGGGCCGCTTCACCGCTGCTGTTGCTGATCGACGACGACATGCCCTGCATCTCGCGGGCGGCCACGGCGACGGCTTCGACGATATGGCCGACCTTGCTCTCGAACTCGGTGGCGAGCCGGTGCATGGCCGCATCGCGTTCCAGCCTGGCCTGCTGCTCGGTCTGACCGCGCTCGGCGGTGGCCCGGGCCTCGGCGGCGGTCGCGGCCTCGACTTCGGCTGTCTTCTGCGCGGTCGCCAGGAAGAGTTGTTCCAGTTGATAAGCCACCCAGGCCAGCACGCCGGCTTCCAGGATGAGGATGCCCGCATGCAGCACCACGCGGCCAAAGTCGGCGCTGCCCGGGAAGATCGCTGCCGGAATGATGAAATTCAACGCCAGATGATGCAGCGCGACGGCAACGGTGCCGGCGAGGATCGGCCTTATATCGCAATAGGCGACGAGGCAGGCCAGCGCCGCGAAGAAGTACATGTGCATGTCGATCTGCCAGGGATGGCCGGCCAGTTCGTAGGTGAACACCGAGACCCCGCCCATCAGCGCGACGGCGACCACCAGGCTGGTCGAAAGCCCGTTGCCCGCCGCGCGCCACGACAAGGTGGCTGCGGCGGCAAAGGCTGTCGTGAGAATGGTCGGAATCAGCCAGGCGCCGCGCGCCATGCCGACGGCCATCGCGATCGGGACATGCAGCCAGAGCAGCGCAATCAGCGCCTTGCTGCCGGTTTCGCGCAACGCGTCCAGATCCTTACTGCCGATATTCATGTTCAGATTTCCTTGGGCAAAGTGTTGAGGCAGGCGGCGATGGCCTGGGGATCGATCGTCAGCCAGGCGCCGGCCTGGCGCAAACGGCTCAGGCCTTCCCGATCGTTCGGTCTGACCACGAGAACGGCTGCAAGGGCGGTGGTTCGGACGATGGCGGCGTCAGCGGCGGCAGTGGCCGCGAAAATTTGTTGCGCGTTCCACCACGGCGGAAAGGCGACGGCAACGATTTCGGCGCCGGGACGGACCTGGAGCGAGAGCGCCGCGACGGCGACGACGCTGGCGAGCAACAGGATGGTGGCGTTGAGCCACGTGGGCCAGTACGACGTCGTGATATTGCGGACCGGGCCCATCCAGACCGGATATCGCGACAACGCTAATTTCCTGTGAACATCCGGCGGTAGAACTACGGAAGATGACTGCTAGGCCACCGCCGGCACCGGCAATGCGGTCACCGACTTGATCTTCTCCATCGCGAAGCGCGAGGTGACGTTCTTCAGCGGCACCGCGCCGATCAGCTTCTTGTAGAACACGTCGTAGCTCTGCATGTCGGCGACCACGACGCGCAGCATGTAGTCGACATCGCCCGCCATGCGATAGAACTCCATCACCTCCGGCATAGCGCTGACGGCGCCGGCAAAGGTCTTGAGCCAGGCCTCGGAATGATCGGCGCTCTCGACCGAGACGAACACCGTGATGCCGAGCCCGATCTTGTTCTGGTCGACCAGCGCGACCCGGCGCAGGATGACGCCGTCGGCCTCCAGCCGCTGGATCCGCTTCCAGCACGGCGTCGATGACAGCCCGACGCGGTCGCCGATCTCGGCGACCGAGAGCGAGGCGTCTTCCTGCAGCACCGTCAGGATCTTGCGGTCAATGGCGTCGAGGCGGCGGTTGGGTTCGTTGAGCGGAATGGCGGCGTCGGTCATGGGGAAGAACTTTGTTCCATCTGAAGGGTGAATTACCCTCATATAGAGAAAATTCTTCTAATACAAGTCCTGCTATGGTTCGCCGCCAGCCTGCTCGGCAGCTTCGCCCTGACTCAAAAGCTGTTCCACTTCAGCACGTTGCGGGGCGGCAAAAGCGCCGCCATGGCGGGTGCATTTCAGGGCCGCGGCGGCCGACGCGAACCGTAGCGCGTCCCGCAGGCCCTGTTTTTCGGTGATCGCGAGCGCGAACGCGCCATGGAAAACGTCGCCGGCGCCCAGCGTGTCCACGGTGTGAACCGGGAAGGCGGGCGTCTCCTGCAGATCGCCCTGCTCCAGCCAGATCGTGCCTTTAGGCCCGCGCGTCCCCGCCAGGAACGACGGCGTCAGTTTGGCGATCTTTTTCAGCGCCTGGCCGTCGTCGGTTACATCGGCGGTTTCCTGCAGCGGCTCGCTCGAGAACACCAGATGCGACGACGCGTTGAGCAGCCCCTCGCGCAGTGACATCGCGCGGTCCACGTCGACGATCACGGGAATGCCGCGCCGGCGCGCCTCGGCGCACAGATCGGTGCAGAATTCCGCGCAGCGGCTCTCGGTGAGGATGGCGGCGCAATCGTCCAGCAGGGTCGCGGTGGCGGGCAGACGGACCTTCCACAGTTCCGGATCGCGGAAGGTCACGATCGTCCGTTCCCCGCTGGGGTCGACCATGACGGCCGAGATCGGCGTCACCAGCCCCGGCATGTGGACGATGTGCTTGGTCTCGATGCCCTCATGCGCCAGCTTTTCGAAGATAAAGCGGGCCGATGCTTCGCGGGCGTCGCCCATCGGGCCGCAGACCGAGGCGCGGCCGCCGAGGCGGACGATGCCGATCGCGGCGTTGAGCGCGTTGCCGCCGCAGATCTCGTCGAAATGGCTGGCGTTCTCCTTGGAGCCGCGCGCCGGCACGCCGCTGACGCGGAACGTCAGGTCGCGCACCGGCATGCCGATGCAGAGAATGCGCGGCGGTATTTTTGGCGCGGCAGCCTGAAAATTCATGCGGTCATCCGTCATTGCGGCTCCGCGTTCCGGAACCTCAGTCCGGGGTTAAGCAACGGAACCATGGCATGTTCACCGCTATGCACCTGCGTCCGGGCCCTCATGCAGCCAACGCCCCATCAAATGGTGGGCAATTGCAAAGGGATGTGGGCCGGCCAGCCCGTC
>Ga0307297_10000412_pt1 | contig 10361 bp, 10 predicted proteins | sample ER_DNA_157_FD_194464 | JGI IMG/M metagenome (GOLD analysis project Ga0307297, IMG submission 194464) | Bulk soil microbial communities from the East River watershed near Crested Butte, Colorado, United States - ER_DNA_157 | ecosystem: Environmental > Terrestrial > Soil > Floodplain | place...
CGAAACCATGGCGCCGCCGGTTGCGCCCGAACCGCCGCAAGGCCGCGCTGCGCCGCGCAGCGAGCCGACCCCGCCGCCGGCGCCGGCGAAAAGCGGCTTTGAGAATCTCGAAGACGAGATGGCGTCCTTGCTGGGCCGTCCGAAGAACCCTTCGTGAGGCCGGCGGCCTCTCCGCGTAGAGTTGTTTTATTACTTGCCACACTGATCGCCGCCGGATCGCTGGCCGGTCCGGCTTCCGCGCAGGACATCAGCATCAATCTCGGCGGCGGTGGCGGCGGCGTCACCGAACGCGCGATCCAGTTGATCGCGCTGTTGACGATCCTGTCGGTCGCGCCTTCGATCCTGATCATGATGACGTCGTTCACCCGGATCGTGGTGGTGCTGTCGCTGCTGCGCACCGCTTTGGGCACCGCGACCGCGCCGCCGAATTCGGTCATCATTGCGCTGGCGATGTTCCTGACCGCGTTCGTGATGGGCCCGGTGCTGCAGAAATCCTATGACGATGGCATCAAGCCGCTGGTCGCCAACGAGCTCGGCGTCGAGGAAGCACTGCTGAAGGCGTCCGTGCCGCTGCGCGGCTTCATGCAGAAGAACGTGCGCGAAAAGGACCTGAAGCTGTTCATCGATCTGTCGCGCGAGCCGCCGCCGGCGACGCCCGAGGACCTGTCGTTGCGGATCCTGGTGCCGGCCTTCATGATCTCGGAACTGAAACGTGCCTTCGAGATCGGTTTCCTGTTGTTCCTGCCGTTCCTGATCATCGACCTCGTGGTCGCCTCGGTGCTGATGTCGATGGGCATGATGATGCTGCCGCCGGTGGTGGTGTCGCTGCCGTTCAAGCTGATCTTCTTCGTGCTGGTCGACGGCTGGTCGCTGGTGGCGGGAAGCCTGGTGCAGAGCTACGGCGGATAGCGGGCGGCGCTTGGCGGCGATCGCACCGCGGTATCGCCACCATCATCGAACGATTGCATCAGGGCACGGCACTTCCCTATGATGCGCCAGAACGCATTCGGGGACCGCGTCCATGCAACAACCATTCGACCGCGCCGCCGAAGATCTCGGCAACTCGATCCATCTCGAACACGTCAACGTCCAGGTGCCCGACCAGCGGCTGGCGACCCTGTTCTATGTCACCGGTCTCGGGCTGACCCGCGATCCCTATCTGATGGTGTCCGACAGCAACATGTGGGTCAATGTCGGCCGCAGCCAGTTTCATCTGCCTAGCGGCTCGCCGCAGGTGCTGCGCGGCCATACCGGCATCGTCATCTCCGGCCGCGAGGCCCTGCTCAAGCGGCTCGCCGCCGTCGCCCCCAAACTGGCCGGCACCGCCTTCGCCTTCAGCGAGCACAACGACCATGTCGAGGCGACATGTCCCTGGGGCAATCGCGTGCGCTGCTACGAGCCGGACGCCGCGCGGTTCGGGCGCATCACGCTGGGCATCCCCTATGTCGAGTTCGATGTCCCTCTCGGGACGGCGAAGGGCATCGCCGATTTCTATCCGCAGATCATGGCAATACCCGCCGAGCTGAAAAACGGCGACGGCACCGTGGCGCGCGCCAAGATGGGCAAGGACCAGTACCTCCAGTTCCGCGAGACCGACCGCGCGCTGCCGGACTACGACGGCCACCATGTGCAGATGTACATCACGAATTTTTCCGGTCCCTACCGCCGGCTGCTGGATCGCGGCCTCGTCTCCCAGGAAGACAACGCTTACCAATACCGCTTTCGCGATATCGTCGATCTCAGGGATGGCAGGCACCTGTTTACGGTGGAGCACGAAGTGCGTAGCGCCACTCACCCGATGTACCTGCGACCGCTGGTTAACCGCAATCCGGCCTCGACCAACCAGACCTACGCGCACGGTCACGACCAATGGGATTGGGCGATGGGACCGGACCAGTACGACGGAAGATGAGAGAAGAATGCTTCCGTCGCAACGCGACCTGTTCGATATCCCGCGCGAGGTCTGTTATCTGAATTCGGCATCCTACAGTCCACTGCCGCTGAAAACCCAGCAGGCCGCCCATGCCGCCGTGGGGCGCAAGGGGCAGCCCTGGAGGCTCGACGCCGGTTTTGCCGGCCGCCAGCACGACCGCGCACGTATCGCCGCCGCCCGGCTGATCGGCGCCGATCCCGCCGACATCGCGCTGATCCCCTCGATCAGCTACGGCGTGGCGACGGCGGCCAAGCTGCTGACGATTCCGCGCGGCGGGCGCGTCATCGTGCTGGAAAACGATCATTCCTCGCCGGTGCTGGAATGGCAGACCCGCGCCGGCGCACAGGGCTTTACCGTCGAGAGACGGTCCGTCAGCCCGGCGATGGCGACTGGACCTCGGCGGTGCTCGCCTGCATCGAACGTCCCGGCGCGCCGGCGGTATCGCTCGCATCGATCTCGTCGGTGCACTGGTCCGACGGCGGGCTGATCGACCTTGAAAATGTAGCGGCGGCGCTGCGCCGCCACGGCGCGCTGTTTCTGATCGACGCGACGCAAAGCGCGGGCGTTCTGCCGCTCGACGTCCGGCAGCTCGATCCTGACTTCGTGATCTTCCCGACCTACAAATGGCTGCTCGGCCCCTACGGCTGGGCCTTTCTCTACATCGCAAAACGCCATCAGGACGGCACGCCGCTGGAGCAGACGTCGGCCGGCCGCCGCGATGTGCGCGCCGAGAACGCGGTTTATTTCACCGACACCAGCTACGTCGGCGATGCCAGCCGCTTCGACATGGGCGAGCGCGATCATTTCATCGCACTGGAGATGGCCGCGATCGGCATGGAAATGATCGCCGAATGGGGCGCAGCAGCCATTGCGCAACGCCTCGCGATGCTGACCGAGCGGATCGCGGAAGGTGTGCGCGGTTTCGACGTCAGCATGCCGGAGCGCCGCTTGCGGGCGCCGCATATCTTGAGTCTCGGCTTCAAGGACGGGACGGCAAAAGCACTGGTCGAGCGGCTCGCCACCGAGGGCATTTACGTGGCGCCGCGGCTCGGCCGCATGCGCGTTTCACCCCACGTCTTCAACGACGAGGCCGATGCGGACCGTTTTGTACAGGCGCTGGGCCTAAAGCTGCGCGGCTAGGCCGCCGACTTATCCGGACAGCTTCGCAATTTTTTCGCGTTTACTTCCGCTCGAGATGCCACGCGCCGTCCCAGTCCTCGCCGGGCGGGGCCGCGGTCAGCCTCTCGATACGCTCGACGAACGCCAGCGACGGTCCGTCACCCGGCATGGCCCGCAGCGCCGCTTCGAAGGCCGCGCGCGCCTCGTCCCAGCGCTGCGCCCGGTAGGCGGCAAGCCCTTCGGCGAAGCGGGCGCGTAATTCGAGCTGTGCCGGCGTCAACTCACCCTTCAGCCCCATGATTTCGAAGACCGCTTGCGGCCGGGTCTGGCCGAGCGTGACGACCCGGTCGATTTCGCGCGCCTCGATCGCGTCGGAGGCACCATCGATCGTCGCCTCGGACACCAGGATGCGGCCGCCATACTCCTTGTTGGCGCCCTCCAGCCGCGACGCCAGGTTCACGGTGTCGCCCATCACGGTGTAGCTCATCATCAACTCGGAACCGATGCTGCCGACCAGCACTTCACCGGTCGCAATGCCGATGCGCAAATCGAACGTGTTGGGCAGCGCCCGGACCCCGAGCAGTTCGGGAAGTTCCTCCCGCAATTGCGGCACCAGCCGCAACATTTCCAGTGCCGCCAGGCTCGCCAGTTGCGCCTGCTCGTCGGCGGCGGCGAAGGGCGGTCCCCAATAGGCCATGATGGCGTCGCCGATATACTTGTCGATCACGCCCTGATGTGCGCGGATCGGCGCCGACATCGTTGAAAAATAGCGATTCATGACCTTGACCAGCCCCTGCGGCGTCATTCCCTCGCTGGCGCTGGTAAATCCCCTCACGTCGCAGAACAGCACGGTCATGACGCGCCGCTCGCCTTCGGCCGCCAGCGCCGGCCCCGCGATCAGGCCTTCGACCACGCGGGGATCGACATATTTGCCAAACGTCTCGCGCAGCCGCTCCTTGAGCCGCAACTGCTCGACCATCTGGTTGAATGCGGTCGTCAGGTGGCCGATTTCGTCGCGCGAGGTGGCGACGATCGTTCCGTGGAGATTGCCCGCCTCGACTGCTCTCGCGCCTTCCAGCAAGCGCCGCACCGGACGGGTGACGCCGGTGCTGACCAGGGCTGCGAACACCAGGCCGAAGATGGCGGCAAGCGCCGTCAACACGAAGGAGATCAGCATCACCTGCTGCTGTTTTTCCACCGTGACGTTGGCGTCCCTGCGCAGCAGCGCCAGCATATCCGCTCGAACGCCGTCGAGCTTCTTGTTGAGTTCATCGCGAAGCTCGTCGACGCGTTCAATTTCCTCGTCAAGCGCCTTCTCGTCGCCGCTATCGAGCGCCGCCAGCAGGCGCCTGGTTTCCGCATCGAGTTGGCGGCGGGTATCCTCGTTGATGGCGTCGATCCGGGTCTCGAATTGACTGAGCGTCGATATCTCGCCGAGCGCCGGCCCCTTCGCGATCAGCCCCCGGATCAAGGCGCGCGCGGCCAGGACTTCCAGTTCGACCTGTCCGCCAAGCGATTCGTAGCGGTCGCGCAGCGCCGCCTGCCGGCTGCTGTCGTCCGGTGACTGCAGCTTGTCGATGACAATCCGGCGTATCGTCAGCCCCCGCTCCAGCGAACGGATATTGGCGCGCGCCAGGTCCCCATAGGCCGGCACGTAGCTGTACGCGAACTCCTCGATGCGGGTCCCGACCTGCATCACCAGCGCCACGGTCCAGACCGCGGTAATGACCATCAACGCGACAAGCATCACCGCGATCGCCATGATCTTTTTTCTGATCGACAGTCTGAACACGGGATACCTTTTCGGACTTGCGGGTAAGTCAGCATATATCCGGGAAGTGGCGGCGGCGATATGCGCCGGTTGGGCGCGGGCAGGATCGAGCCCAGCTTCGTCATTACGACGTTGACATGGATCAATCCTGGCGATCGTGGAAGACTTCAACATCAAGGCTCAACCGAACCGGGAAAACCGCATGCCATTGGCCGCCATTGGAGGTGGTGCCGCCCTCCCAGCCCCTGCGCGAGAGAAGCGGAGACGAACCCGCAACGGCATCGCAGTTTTGACGACGGTTTGCGCCGTTCTCGCGCTGGCCGCCCTACCGGCCCAGGCGGCAAGCCGTGCCAGCGCGGAAGATCTCGCCGCCTGCAAGGCCCTTTCCGACCACGCAGCCGAGCTTATTCGCGCCGGCCAGACCGTCATGAGCACCCGCGCGCAGCTTCGACGTTGCGTCAGGATACAGCGCGCCGAGCGGCGGCGCGCGGGCCAGCCGGCAGAGATCGGGGGAGGCGCACGATGAATCCTTTGCTGCGAGAGATCCGCCACAATCCCCTGCTCTGGTTACTGGCGTTTGTGCCGGTACTGCTCGTGGCTCACAAGCTAAAGCCAGAGGCGCACACGCTGCACTTTGTGCTGTCCGTCCTGGCCATCGTCCCGCTCGCCGCGTTGCTCAGTCACGCCACCGAATCCGTGGCGGCCAAGACCGGCGACACGGTTGGCGGCCTGCTCAACGCCACGCTCGGAAATCTGACCGAACTTGTCATCGCACTCACTGCGTTGCACGCCGGGCAACATACCCTGGTGAAGGCATCCATCGCCGGGGCGATCGTCACCAATACCTTGTTCATGTTGGGCGCTTCGTTTTTCCTCGGCGGCCTCAAGCACGACACGCAGGAATACAACAGAGCCAGCGCCCGCCTGCAAGCGGGCCTGCTCTTCCTGGCCGTCGTCGCGATCCTGATTCCGTCGGCGGTCACGGAAGCCGATTCCGTGGCGGGCTCGAAATTCATGGGAACATTGAGCGCCTGTCTGTCCGTCCTGCTCATCGTCGTCTACGGATTGGGCCTGCTGTTCTCGCTCAAGACCCATCGCGAATTCTTCGCTGGCGCGGAACACGAGGAGGCCGGCGAAGCGTCGTGGCCAATGAGCCTGGCCCTCGCCACGCTGGCCGGGGTTACTGTGCTGGTCGCGCTGGTAAGCGAGGTTTTCGTCGAATCGGTGCAGGAGGCGGCGGTGACATTCGGAATGACCGCCGCTTTCGTCGGTTTTATCGTGGTGGCGCTGGTCGGCGGGGCCGCCGAGATGGTTTCGGCGTTTTCCGCCGCACGCAAGAACCGGCTGGACCTGAGCGTAGGCATCGCGCTCGGAAGCGCATCCCAGATCGCACTTTTCGTCGCTCCCGTGCTGGTACTGCTCAGTTATGTCATCGGCCCTTCGCCAATGGATCTGCAGTTCTGGCCGGGCGCAGTGGTCATGATGCTGATCGCCGCCATGACCGCTTCTCTTGTGACCAACAGTGGCCGCTCGGCATGGTTTGTCGGAGTAGTGGTTCTGACGGTGTACCTGATTTTCGCCATGACGCTTTACCTGTTGCCGCCCAAGCAACAAGGCGAAGGATCCAAGCCTCGAACTACAACTGAATACCCTGCTTACCGCGCGACCCAGATGGGCAAGCTCACGACGCTTGACGCCGCCATGCCGGAGTTCGCACGGCCGGGATATTCCGCATAGCCGGAGCGATTTAAATGCTGCGCCAGCTTCTTGTGTGTATTGCCGTCAGTCTTTGCAATATTGCGATCCATGCAGTGGTGATGGAAGCGGTGTTGCGGGCGGGGCGCGCCGCGGGGGAGCGCGCAACCGTGCATCCATCGCTTCAACTGATCGCCGTCATGAGCGCGACGGTATCGGTCCTGATGGCCGCGCATCTTGCCGAAGTGATGGTCTGGGCGCTCGCCTACGAGATCGTCGACGCCGCACCTGAAGGCACCGATCTGGTCTATTTTGCCTTTGTAAACTACGCCACACTCGGCTACGGCGACATCACACCGCTGCAGCGCTGGTATTTGATCGGGCCGATGACCGCGATGAACGGGGTGCTGTTGTTCGGCTGGTCGACCGCCGTGATTTTTTCGGTCCTGCAGAAAGCCTGGCTGACAGACCGGGCCGGCGAGGGATAGCGGCTGGATGTGGCCGGCCGCGCTGCCCGCCCTACCCCTTCACATCATACTGCTTGCTGAGGTGGTCGCCGATCTGGACCAGCATCATGACACGTTCGGGATAGCCGGGTTTTGCAACCGTCGCCTTGTTGGCAGCGGCCCGGAATTCCCAGCTATCGCCGGCGCGCAGCACCGAGATTTCGATGTCGTCCGGACCGTCGGCGTGAACCTTCAACTCGGCCCTCGCCATCGCAATCAGCTCGGCTTCGGTCTTGACGGGCTTGCTCATGGCGACCGCTTCCTCCGGCGTTGATTTGGCGCAGGTTGCCGCTTCGGCGCGCCGCTGTCGAGGGGGACCACGGGGGACTGCGACGCTCTACCGCTTGAGCCGGCGCCTGGCGCTATCGGCTCAGGCCGCGCATGATATCGGGAATCTCGCCGGGAATTTCGCGGGCCAGCAGCCCGAACGTGCCGTGTCTTTCCGCCAGATTGCGGCCGGCCTGGCCATGCATGTAGACCGCCCACGCCGCCGCCAGACTGGGCTGTGTTCCCCGGGCCAGCAGTCCGGCGAGAATACCGGCCAGCGTGTCTCCCGATCCTGACGTGGCCAGACCGATGCAGCCATTTCGCGAAAGCCAGGCTTCGCCGTTTTCGCCAACGACGTAGGTTTCGGCGCCCTTCATCGCCACGACGGCAGGCAGCGCGGCAGCCGCCCGTCGGGCTGCGTGCAACGGGGCCTTGTCCACGTCTTCACGACGGGCGTCGAGAAATTTCGCCATCTCTCCCGAATGCGGCGTCACGATTATCTTGCCGGTGCGGCGTTGCGGTATCTCCTCGGCCCGGAGCATTGAAAATGCCAAGGCATCAAGCACCAATGCCGGACCTTCCAGATGTTTCAGCATCGCATGGGTAAGCTCCGCGACCGCGGCGGGGTCGGCCATGCCTGGTCCGATCAGGACAGCGTCGCAGTCCGCGCCGAGTTCAATCAACCGTTCGGCGCTCGCCGGATCGATGCCGCCCGCGTTCGTTTCGTCACATCGGATGACCATCGCCTCTGGCATCGCCATACCCAGATGGCCGGCATTCGAACGGCACGTGGCGATCTGCAAGATGCCGGCGCCAGCCCTGAGCGAGCCAAGTCCGGCCAGCAATGCCGCTCCGGGAATTTCCACGCTGCCGGCAATGACCAGCACACGGCCCCGCGCCTGTTTGTCGCCTTCCTTTTCGGGTTCCGGCAAGGGATGAGCCAGCAGGAATTCCCGGGTGATCTCGGTGACGCTCATCGCGCGGCGACGTTCGCATCGGGAGACGAAGTCACCGTCGCCCCCTCCCGTTCGAGCGGCGCCACGAAATTGTACTTCGTCAGTACCAGCGCTCCTCCGTCTTTTTTCCCGTCAAAGACGTATTCGGTCACGGCGCAATTGGCCACGTCGCCCTCCGCATCGATGGCGAGGATCGTTTTCTCGTCCATGTTCTCGAGCAGATAGCGCAGGCACAGCACCACCACCTGGTGCGCCACGATAAGCACGTGCTTGCCGCCGTAATGCAGGCTGAGCGTATCGAGCACGCTGCGAAGCCGCAAAATCACGTCGCACCAGCTTTCGCCCGCTGGCGGACGGTAGTAGAATTTTCCTACCAGCTGCCTCGAAGCAGCCAGTTCGGGGTGGCGTTGTTCAATTCCGAGTCGAGTCAGCCGATCCAAAACTCCAAATTCCTTCTCACGCAGGCGTTCATCGACGACTAGGCCGGAAAAACCGCCGGCGAAGCCCGAGCCTTTTCCGATGGCCTCTGCGGTCGCTTGCGCGCGAAGATAGGGCGAGCTCAGCACGATCTCCGGCCTGGTATCCGCAGGCATCGCCGCGAACCATCGGCCCAGCGCCCGCGATTGCCGTTGACCAAGAGGACTGAGCGGAACGTCGACATCGCGAGCGGAAATATCGATGTCGGGAAGCCCGGCAGCATGAGCGGCATCACGTGCGACGTTGCCCGCGCTCTCCCCGTGCCGGACAACCCACAGCTTTGATGGCCATCGCTTGCTCAAGCTGATCTCCCGCCCTGCACCACGTGGACGAGTGGCCAGCCTGGCAGCTTGATGCGACCGCAGGCTGCCGCTTCTCAACGCCTTCGGCAGATGGAAGTAACGATTGTGCGGGCTTGGCGTTCCCGACCGGCACGAAAACACGAACGGCCGCCGAAAGGTGCGACTATGACGCCCTACCGCTTGGCCTCGACCCGCTTCAGGCCGACGATCTCCGGCAGCGAGCCGGTGTGGACCGGTTCGCCCCTGGCGTTCTCCGGCGGCAGCGGCGCCCTGGCGGTGGCGTCCGGGAAGCGCGTCTTCATCTCGCGCAGGAAGCCGTCCAGCGTATCGACGCTGGCCGCCATTTTCGCGATCAAGCCGAATTCGGCGCTGCTGGCGCCGCCCGACTTGCCGGCGGTCTCAAAGGCGGCCCGATCGGCCTCGCCGCTCATCAGCGGCGCATATTTCTCGCGGATGCGCGCCAGCCCGATGACGTCCTCGGCCAGCGCGTATCCGACCACCGCGCGGATCACGTCGCCTTTCTCCACCGGGTTCATGGGTCTGAAGTCGCGCCAGCGATCGGCGTAGTACAATTCGATCTGCTCGGAGGACTCGCGCCAGCGCCGCGATGCCCAGTAGATGTCGGAGCGCAGCCGGATCGCCTCGCGGCCGGTGATGTTCGAGATGATGTCGAGCGCGAGGTCATGGCGGCCGACATCGCTCTGGGCGCGCGCCTCCAGCAGCAGCCGCTGCGTGCGCAGTTCGCCTGAAAGGTCCGCGATCCGTGTGGTGCGCAGCGCCGATATCGCGCGGTCCGGCTTGCGGCTGGTGAGATAGACCATGGCCAGGCGTGCAGCGACCTGGGCGCGCGCCGCACCCTCCAGTCGCTTGTCGACCTGATACTGCAGCAATTCGCTGGCCTGATCGAGCAGATCGACCGCGACCAGCCGGTCCGCCAGCCGGCGGATCATCTCGTCGCCACGGCGCCCGATCGGCGTCAATTCGCTGTACTCGTAAAACATCGCCAGCGCCTCGACCGGGGGAAGGTCGTCGCCTTTCGCACCGAGAAAGATCTGGGCAAACAGCGCCGCCGACGCATCCTGGCCAGCCCGCGAAATTTCCGAGTTCGGCTGCAGCCTGGTCGCGGCCTTGGCCGCCGCCAGCGACTCGCCGTAGCGTCCGATATCGGAATAGATCCGCGCCATCATCTGCAGCGCCCGCACCTCGATCGCGTCGCCGCGCCACATCATGACAAGCGTCTCCAGCTCGCGCAGGGCGTCAGCCTGATTGGTCTCCTCGCGCCGCTGGCGCCGGATGATATCGAGCAACCTGGCTTCGGCGGCTGCGGCGCGGTCC
>Ga0307297_10000416_pt1 | contig 10336 bp, 9 predicted proteins | sample ER_DNA_157_FD_194464 | JGI IMG/M metagenome (GOLD analysis project Ga0307297, IMG submission 194464) | Bulk soil microbial communities from the East River watershed near Crested Butte, Colorado, United States - ER_DNA_157 | ecosystem: Environmental > Terrestrial > Soil > Floodplain | place: USA...
GTGGCTCATCATGCCCGCCATGTCGGAGGCGACCGAGGCCGGGATCGCCTGCACCGGCTTCTTGCCGTCGCGGTCGAAGCGCCAGACCAGGTCGCCGGCACCGGTGCGGACTTCCAGCACCGCATGTGGCGTCACCGACTTGCCCTTGTTCGGGAAGGTTGCATAGGCCACGGCGTGTTCGAGCACCGACACTTCGTCGGAGCCGATCGGCATCGACGGCGTATCCGGCAACGGCGCCTTGATGCCGAATTTGCGCGCCACCTCGGTGATCTTGACGCGGCCGGCCTTGGCCGGATTGGGCGACTTGCCGCCGAGCCAGATCGACAGTTTCACCGGCACCACGTTGATCGAGCGGGTGATCGCCGTCGTCAGCGTAACCTTGCCGGAGTAGGAATGGCCGTAATTCTGTGGACACCAGTTGCCGATGCAGACCGGGCCGTCGACGATGGTATCGCTCGGCTTCCAGCCGTTCAGCAACGCCGTGGCGTAGACATAGGGCTTGAACGACGATCCCGGCTGGCGCATCGCGTCAACCGCCCGGTTGAACTGGCTGGCGCCGTAGTCGCGGCCGCCGACCATCGCGCGCACGCCGCCGTCGAGGTCGGCTACCACGGTTGCGGCCTGGGTGGCGTGATAGTCGCGGCCGAACTGGCGCAACTGGTTTTCGATGGCGGCTTCCGCGGTGCGCTGCACGTTCATGTCGATCGCGGTGCGGACCACGAAGACGCGCTCGACATAGGATTTCGGAAAGGTATCGACCAGCCGGCGCATCTCGTCGAATGCCCAGTCGAGATAGTAGTTCGGCGAATTCTCGTCGCGGCGATCGACCGCGATGGCCGGGTTGCGCCGCGCGCCGAACACCTGACCCTCGGTCATGAATCCGGCATCGACCAGATTGTCCAGCACCACGTTGGCGCGGGCGCGCGCGGCGGGCAGATTGATGTGGGGAGCGTATTTCGTCGGGGCCTTGAACAGTCCGGCGAGCATCGCGGACTCGGCGAGATTGACGTCGCGCGCCGACTTGTTGAAGTAGAAATGCGCGGCGCCGTCGACGCCGAAGGTGCCGCCGCCCATATAGGCGCGGTCGAGATAGAGCTTCAGAATTTCATTCTTGGTGAGCCGGGTCTCGAGCCAGATCGCCAGAAAGGCTTCCTTCACCTTGCGCTCGATGGTGCGCTCGTTGTTCAGGAACAGGTTCTTGGCGAGCTGCTGGCTGATCGACGATCCGCCCTGCCGCACGCCGCCAGCCTGCGCATTGGTGACGAGCGCGCGCCCGGTGCCGGCGATGTCGATGCCGAAATGGTCGTAGAAGCGACGGTCCTCGGTGGCGAGCGTGGCCTTGATCAGATTGTCCGGAAAATCCTCCAGCGGGATCGAATCATTGTGCTTGATGCCGCGGCTGCCGATCGGGTTGCCGTAGCGGTCGAGAAACGACACCGCGAGATCGGATTTCTTCAGCCAGTCGTCGTCGGCCGTTTCGCGAAACGCCGGTACCGCCAGCGCCAGCATCAGGATCAGGCCGCCGAGCCCGATGGTGGCTGCTTCCGACAGCGGTTCGATGAAGACCCAGCGCTTCCAGCGGCCGACATAGAAACGGTCCATGAAGGTCGAGAACCGTTCATAAAGCTCGCGCGCGCCCTTGCCGGAGGAGAACAGCGTGGAGTCGATGCGCGCATCCAGATCCAGCATCCAGTGCCGGATCTTTTTCTTCCAGTTTGGTGGTACGATCTGGCGCACCGGAACCCCAGGTCAATTCGCAGCGCTTGAGGCACCCGACGGGTACCGTCGAGACGTCATGCGGGAATGTTGCGGCAAACCCAAGGCGCTTCTTACGCCATCGGGGACTCGTCTCTTATCTAACCGAGTGAGGGCCATAAACCAATGGTCTGGCTCACGATTTTGAACAGCAGAGCTAACGCCGTCGGCCGGAATTCGAGCCTGCCGGGGCTTGTCCCTTGCGTCACCGCGGCAGCAGCCCCTAGAAGGACTCGAACTCAACACCTAGCCATCAGGGAATCATGACCGCCCAGCCCAAGCCGCCCTCGGGCCAAGAGGGATTCTTTTGGAAAACCAAGACGTTGGAACAGATGTCTAACGCCGAATGGGAAAGCCTGTGCGACGGCTGCGCGCGCTGCTGCCTGGAAAAGCTCGAGGACGAGGACACCGGCAAGATCTATTTCACCCACGTCTCCTGCAAGCTGCTGGATGCCGGGCTGTGCGCCTGCAAGGACTATGCGAATCGCTCCGACCAGGTTCCGGACTGCGTCCGGCTCACGCCTGAAAACGTCCGCACCCTGAACTGGCTGCCGCCGAGCTGCGGCTACCGGCTGGTGGCCGAGGGCCGCGATCTCTATTGGTGGCACCCGCTGATATCAGGGGACCCCAATACCGTGCACGAAGCCGGCGTCTCCGTGCGCGGGCGGGTGCAGGGAACCGAAAACGAGATCGCCGACGCCGACCTCGAGGATCACATCGTGCAATGGCCGGGACTGTTGCCGAAGCGGGCCCGGCTGAAAAAGCGGCCACAAACCTAGCGGCTGCAGGGCCAAGCGATCATACGACTGCGATTGTCGCCGCGTGGGACGCACCCATGCGTGCAACCCGCTGCCGCGGCCTGGATTTACCGCCTACACTGCGTCAGCGATTCCGCGCGGCTGCGCCGTGCTCCCCGATTACATACGGCTAGATGAACAAGTTCGACCGGAAGAGCCTTCAAGCGGCTGACCAACAGACATTGCCCGAGGCGTTCGCCGAGGACCTGTCGGATGTTCCGGCGCAGGTCATCGAACTCAGCGATGCGCCGCCGATCGCGCCGCAGGTGCCGCTGACGCCGAGCGAAGTCCGCACCATCCTGATGAGCCTGCTGCTGACGATGTTTCTGGCCGCGTTGGACCAGACCATCGTCGCCACCGCGCTGCCGACCATCGGCCGCCAGTTCAATGACGTCTCCAGCCTGTCCTGGGTGATATCGGCCTATCTGCTGGCATCGACCGCGGTGGCGCCGGTGTTCGGCACGCTCAGCGACATCTACGGCCGCCGCGCCATGATTATCGTATCACTGAGCCTGTTCGTCGCCGGCTCGGTGCTGTGCGCGCTGGCGCCAAGCCTGCCGGTGCTGATTCTGGCGCGCGGCCTGCAGGGACTCGGCGGCGGCGGCATCATGCCGATCGTGCAGACCGTGATATCCGACGTGGTCAGCCCACGCGAACGCGGCCAGTATCAGGCCTATTTCAGCGGCGTATGGGTGGTCGGCGGCATCGGCGGGCCGATCCTCGGCGGCGTGTTCGCCGAGCACCTGCACTGGTCGATGATCTTCTGGATCAACGTGCCGCTCGCGCTCGGCGCGCTGGCGCTGCTGCTGCCGAAGATGGGCAAGATCCCGGTGTTTCACCGCAGGCGCAAGGTCGACTGGCTCGGCGGCGTGCTGCTGATGGCCTCCGCCGTCGTGATCATGCTGGTGCTGACCTGGGGCGGCAACCGCTATCTGTGGCTGTCCCCGGTCATCATGGCGATGATCGGCGCCTCCGCGGCACTCGCGCTGGCGTTCGTGTGGCACGCCCGCAATGCCGATGAGCCCTTTTTGCCGCTGCCGCTGATGGGCGGAACGGTGGTGCCCTACGCGATGGCGGCCGGCAGCTGCGCGATGGGCGCGATGCTGGGACTGACCGTGCATCTGCCGCTGTATTACGAGGTGGTCTATCATCTCAGCGCCAGCGAGGCCGGCCTCGCGCTAATTCCGCTGGCGGCGGTTTCGACCGTCGGCGCCGCGATCGCGTGCCGGACCATGGCCCGCGCCAAGCATTACAAGCGGGTGGCGATCATCGGGACGGCGTCCGCGGTGCTGACGGGAAGTGTGCTTGCGCTCGTGACGGTGCCGTTATGGGCGCTGTTGGCGCTTTTGTCGGTGTTCGCGCTCGGGCTCGGCACGGTGTTTCCGGTCAGCGTGGTATCGATCCAGAACTCGGTGATGCGATTCCAGGTCGGCACCGCCACCGGCGCGATGAATTTCTTTCGAGCGCTGATGGCGTCGTTCATGGTGGCGGCGTTCAGCGCGATCCTGCTGATGGCGCTCGGCGCCGACATTTCACTGGGCGGCGAGCACCGCGGACCGGTGAATTCGATTGCCGCCGCCGACATGGTGGTCGCGTTCCGATATGTGTTCGCCGCCGCCACCGCGCTGATCGCCGGCGCATTCCTGTGCATGGTGCTGATGGAAGAAAAGCCGCTGGCCGGCCCGACCGCCAAGGTCCCGGCCGGGATGGCGGAGTAGGCGCGCGCGCCCGGCATTTGGCCCGCACGCGGCGTGGCGGCTATCAATCGGCCGGCAATTCATCTAACAGCGGCCCCAGCCACCAGGCATTGAGATCGACAAGGAGTCCGCCATGAGCAAACCCACCGTTGAGCAGACCAAGATGGGCTCCGAGGGCATCGCCTTCTGCATCGCACGAACCCTGATCGAGCGCGATCCGTCGCTGAAGGCACCGCTGCGTGCCAACCTGCGCAAGATGTGGGAGCTGCTGGAAGAGCGCGAAGATCATGCCGCCGCCGACATGGTGGACACCATGATCAAGGCGCTCAACGATCCCGCCTTCTTCAAGCCGTAACGAAACCCGGATCGGCCGATGCGCTGACAGCACGCTGGCCAGCCGCTCAGGTGCCCGGTCGTGAAACCTCGGTTTCCTTCGACGTGATGAACTCCAGCAGCACCGGGATGCCTTCTTTGGTCTTGGCGATACCGCGCTGGATCGCGGGGATGATGTCTTCCGGTTTGGTCACCCGCTCGCCATAGCCGCCGAACGCGCGGGCCATCGCGGCGTAATCGCCGGAGATGTCGGTCGAGCGGTATTTTTCGGTCGAGATCGGCATCACCTTCAATTCGATCGCCATGCTGAAATTGTTGAGCAGGATCGACATGATCGGAATCCGCTCGCGCACCGCGGTCTCGAAATCCATGCCGGTAAAACCGATCGCGGCATCGCCCCAGACATTGATGCAGAGTTTGTCGGGCTTTGCCAGCTTGGCGCCCATGGCGAGGCCCAGCCCGTAGCCGAGCTGGGTGGTCTTGCCCCAGCCGATATAGGACAACGGCTCGACCGCCTTCCAGAATGGCGAGAGCTGGTCGCGCGGGCTGCCGGCGTCATGGGTGATGATGGTGTTCCTGATATCGACGGTGTGCTGCAAATCCCACAGCACGCGATAGGGATTGAGCGGTGCGTCGTTGTGGGTCAGCTTCGGCAGCCATTTCGCCAGCCACTCCTTGTGCGACGCGGCGATCTCGGCGGCGACGGCGGCAGCATCACGATCCGATGTGACGGTCTTGCCGATTTCCTCGAGCAACGCGTCGAGTACCAGGCCGGCGTCGCCGACCAGTCCGATCTTCGCCTCGACATCCTTGTTGAGATGGGCAGGGTCGAGGGTCGAATGGATGATGGTCTTGCCCTTCGGCATCGCGATGCCGAACGAGGTTTCGGTAAACGAGCAGCCGATCCCGAAGATCACGTCGGCCTCGCCAAGGAATTTCGGCACCGCGCGCGGCACGGCGAGGCCGCCGGAGCCGAGCGACAGCTTGTGGTCTTCCGGAAACGACGACTTGCCGCCGAGACTGGTGGTGACGGGAATGGCGAGCCGCTCCGCCAGCCGCTTCAGCTGCGGCCAGGCCCTGGCGTAATGGACGCCCTGGCCGGCGTAGATTACCGGCCGCTTGGCCGACACCAGCAGGGCTGCGGCTTCCCTGAGGTGCACAGGGTCGGCGCCGTAGCGGGTGCGCAGCACGGGCGTGTAGTTCAGGGGTTCCGGCACTTCCTCGTTCCACATGTCGGCGGGGATTTCGACGATCACAGGTCCGCCGCGGCCGTTCTTCAGTTTTGTGAACGCGCGTCGAAAAATGTTGCAGACTTCGGCGGCGATATTGATCGGCTCGGAGGATTTCGAGAACGCCCGCATCGCCTGGCTGGAATTGAAGTTGGGATCGATATTGGCCAGTCGCCGCGCATAGCCCATCGGCAGCACCAGGACGGGCACCGATTCGCCGTAGCATTGCGCCACCCCGCCCATGGCGTTTTCAGCGCCTGGCCCGTGCTGCATGCAGAAAGCGCCGATGGTTTGCCCTGACGTGACCCGGGAGATCGCATCCGCCATGTGGATGCCGATGCGCTCCTGACGCACCATCACCGGACGGATGTCGGCCGCGGCGGCGTGTTCGATCAGGTGATTGACCGGATAACCGCAGAGGATCTCGATCCCCTCTTGCTTCATGATTTCCGCGATGGCGGTGCCGAGTTTCATGCCGCTCTCTCCCCTGGGGTGGCCGATGTTGAGGGCTCGGCCTGTGACGGTAGTTGGAACAGGAATCCCCCGTTCGGTAAAGCGTGGCGGCGCCTTTCCCGTGAAGCCCTGATATGCATCGCGGCGCTTGCGGGCGAGATCAAGCGGAACTGGAATCTTGTGATCGGGGTTAGCCGGCGCGCGACGGCGCCTTGCTCCGCCACCCTGTCGCGCCACGGCTCCGATGGTGCCGGTCTCATTGGCTGTGGCATCGCCCCGACATCCGCGCATCCGGAAAATGCCGGTTGCCGCCTTAATCTTTCGTTCAGGTTGTTCTTCAACGAGGCGTCAACCAATCCGATTTAGGTTTTGCCTCCTGATATGGGCGGAAGAACTCCGCGGCGGTCGACAGGAGTTTTAGGTGCGACGGCTCATTTCAAGATTTCTGCGTGACCAATCCGGCGCGACCGCCATCGAATATTGCCTGATCGCGACCGGGATCGCCTTCGTGATCATCGCCGCCGTCAACGGCATCGGCGGCAGCCTTAGCACCACCTTCACCTCGGTGAATGGATCGCTGAAGTAGCGGTAGCGGTGGTGGCTGCCCGGAGCGCGGTTGCGGCAGGATCGAGCCTGCGATCACCGGCCTTTCCCGTCGCCGTTCAGCGCCCGCAACATTCCGATACGCGCGAACATCAGCCAGCCGCCGCCGGTCTCCGCGGCATGGATCAGGTTCTCCACCGCGATCTGCCAGCGCTCCTGCTGCTGAACGTCTTGCGGCAGCCGCATGACATGATCGGCGGCCTGCTGCAGCGTGTTGAGCGTCGCGCCGCCGCGCAACGGGATCGGCTCATCGAACGGCGTCGACCACGGCATCTCAGGCGAGGGGGTGCTGCGAATGTGCCATCTCGCCCTAACCGGAAACGATCGCGCGCCGCGGTGAGCGCTTGCGCATCTAGCCCGCCTTCTTCGCCCGGGCCGGCGCGCGCACCGGCTTCTCGGCCTTCTTCGGCTCTTGCTTGGCCGCGCGCTTGCCGGTGCCCGAGATCGGCAGCAGCATCTCGCGCTGGCCGGCGGCGGCCTTGCGCGGCTTCTTGCCCTTTGCCTTCTCGGTGGCTTTGGCGGCGGGTGGCGCGGACTGTTTTTCGCTGGCGAGGCTGCGCTTCAGCGCGTCCATCAGATTGATGACGTTGCCGCTGGATTTCGGCGCCGATTTCGCCGCGGTGGGCAAGCCGTTACGTTTTTGATTGATCAGGTCGATCAGTGCGGATTCGTAGCGGTCCTCGAACTGTCCGGGTTCGAACGAGCCGGATTTCTGCTCGACGATGTGCCTGGCCAGATCCAGCATGTCCTTGGTGATCTTCACATCCTGGATGTCCTCGAAATACTCGGTCTCGCTGCGCACCTCATAGGGGTAGCGCAGCAGCGTCCCCATCAGGCCCTTGTCGAGCGGCTCCAGCGCGATGATGTGTTCGCGGTTGGTCAGCACCACGCGGCCGATCGCGACCTTGTTCATGCTGCGAATGGTCTCGCGGATCACCGCGAAGGCGTCATGGCCGACCTTGCCGTCGGGCACGAGATAATAGGGGCGGATCAGATAGCGGTTGTCGATATCGGACTTCGGCACGAATTCGTCGATCTCGATGGTGCGCGTCGACTCCAGAGCGAGGTCGTCGAGTTCGTCCTTCGACACCTCGATGTAGGTGTCGGTGTCGACCTTGTAGCCCTTCATGATGTCTTCGGCGGCGACTTCCTCGCCGGTATCGGCGTCGACCTTGGCATATTTGATGCGGTGGCCGGTCTTGCGGTTGATCTGGTTGAAAGAGACCTTTTCGGTATCCGACGTCGCCGGATAGAGGGCGACCGGGCAGGTCACGAGCGAAAGGCGCAAAAAGCCTTTCCAGTTGGCGCGGGGGGCCATGGGCTACTCCGAAAACACAACAGACCAGGGAACAAGGATACCACCGGAGAGCCCGGTTTCAAGCCGACGGGACGGGGAATCTCCCAACGGCGTTAACCGTCGCGGGAAGGGATGGTTGCAGGTGGGCCGCCTGACACTTGGTGCGGCGTTCTGGCATGCACCGGCCTGAAAACTGGAACATCGCCCGGCATCAGGCGTTGCTTTCAAGACGTGACGCCGCAACGACTTGCAGCTTTTTCCCGACACGCAGGAGCGCACCCATGGCAATCAGGCAACAAGAACAGATCGTCGAAACCGCGAGGGAAGCCCGCGGCGCCGAGCCGGGGCCGTCGGTGCTGGCCCTGCTGTCCGTCTCGACGGGACTCGCGGTGCTGATCCTCGCCGGGGTGTGGTTTGTGTTCTTCCGCACCTGAGCAGCTTAACTTCGACTGACGGCCATCGGGGCGCGCGTTCCTTTGCTGGAGCGCGCGCCTGATGTTGTAAGGCCAGCGATCAGAAGCCAACGTTCCCGGCAGCCCATTTGGGGTCTTCCGACTCGGCGTGTTAGGCGGTTAGATCGGCGCCCGGAGCTGCGAACAGCCCGCTGCCGTTCCGGCACGCCGCTTTTGCAGCCGCCGGTGCGGTTGTGACCAAAAAGTAATGATGCGAATCGATTGCTGTTCATCCGGCATTCACGCCGCGCCGCCTCATCTGTAGGGCGGCGATCCTGCCGGGACGTATTGAGGGAAGACCAGCTTGCGCCTGCTTGTGGTTGAGGACGATCCGGATCTGAACCGTCAGCTGACGACGGCCCTGAGCGACGCAGGTTATGTGGTCGACCGCGCTTTCGACGGCGAGGAGGGGCACTTTCTCGGCGACAGCGAACCCTATGACGCCGTCGTGCTCGATATCGGCCTGCCGAAGATGGACGGCATCTCGGTGCTGGAGGCGTGGCGCCGCAACGGCCGCGCGATGCCGGTGCTGATCCTCACCGCGCGCGACCGCTGGAGCGACAAGGTGCAGGGTTTTGATGCCGGCGCCGACGACTACGTCGCCAAACCGTTTCATCTCGAGGAAGTGCTGGCCCGGATTCGCGCGTTGCTGCGCCGCTCCACCGGTCACGCCCAGTCCGAGCTGACCTGCGGCCCGGTCTCCCTTGATACCCGGACCGGCCGGGTCAGCGTGTCGGGCAACCCGATCAAGATGACCTCGCACGAATACCGCCTGCTGGCCTATCTGATGCACCATACCGGGCGCGTGGTGTCGCGCACTGAACTGGTCGAGCATCTCTACGATCAGGATTTCGATCGCGACTCCAATACCATCGAAGTGTTCGTCGGCCGCATCCGCAAGAAGCTGGACGTCGACATCATCCAGACCGTGCGGGGGCTCGGCTATCTGCTGACGCCGCCCTCGCCGGGCGGCTGATCAAAGGTGTTGATCAGCCGGCCGGCTTGCGCTCTGGTTCGGCCATGATCCTGTCCGACAACCGGCATCCATCGATCGGATCGTGTCCCGCTCGCGCGCGTTTCGGGACGACGATCTGATGCACGGCAGTTCGCTCGCCACCCGGCTGTTCCTGTCGGCGACCGCCTGGGTGGTGGTCATCCTGCTGCTCACCGGCATCGTGCTGTCGTCGGTCTACCGCGATGCGACCGAGCGCGCGTTCGACCGCCGTCTCAATCTCTATCTGCGCACCATCATCGCGGAAGTGGCGACGCCGGATAACACGCCCGATCAGTTCCAGTCGCTCGGCGAGCCGCTGTTCGAACTGCCGCTGTCCGGCTGGTATTGGCAGATCACGCGCGCCGATAGCGACAAGCCCGAGGTGCGCGCGTCGCGCTCGCTGTGGGACAAGAAGCTGCCGAAGCTCGAAGCGCATGGCGCCGATCTGACTGCGTCGGGCGTCCACCTCGGCTATGTCGATGGCCCCGAAGGCCAGACGTTGCGGATGGTAGAACGGCCGGTCGATCTCGGCGCCGACGGCAGGTTCCTGATCAGCGTAGCCGGTGACGCCAGCGAGATTTTCGACGAAATCCGCAGCTTCGATTACTATCTCGGCGGCACCTTCGCAGCCTTGTCGATCGTGCTGGTGCTGACCACCATTTTCCAGGTCCGGTTCGGGCTCGCGCCACTGAAGCGCATTTCGGAATCGATCGCCGACATCCGCTC
>Ga0307297_10000424_pt1 | contig 10205 bp, 9 predicted proteins | sample ER_DNA_157_FD_194464 | JGI IMG/M metagenome (GOLD analysis project Ga0307297, IMG submission 194464) | Bulk soil microbial communities from the East River watershed near Crested Butte, Colorado, United States - ER_DNA_157 | ecosystem: Environmental > Terrestrial > Soil > Floodplain | place: USA...
GCGCCCCGGCGCGACGACTCGGCGCTGTAACGCGCAATCGTTTGCCGGCTGGTGCGAATCGAACACCGGGCCACTCCAGACCATTGACAGCACTGCAGCGTGATCAACGACGCACTACGCTGCGGTCGTGACCGGGCCTGTCTTCGAGTTCTCGGAGGTCTTCAACGAGGACTACCTCTATTTCTATGGCCCTGACTTAGAGGGGGCCAGCGATGCCCAGGCCGAGACGGTCTGGCGCCTGCTCGACTTACAGCCTGGAATGGACGTCCTTGACCTAGCCTGCGGTCACGGGCGAATCGCCAATCGCCTGGCGCAGCGCGGCGCGCGGGTTACGGGTCTCGATGCCACGCCTCTCTTCCTCGAGCACGCACGGCGGGACGCCGCAAAGCGAGGCATCGAGGTGGACTACGTCTCCGGTGATATGCGGTCCCTCCCCTGGCCGGAGCACCGCTTTGAACGCGTCATCAGCTGGTTTACATCCTTCGGCTACTTCGATGACACCGACAACCAGAAAGTCCTGTCTGAGGCGCACCGGGTGCTTCGTCCAGACGGCCTGCTCCTGGTCGAGAACAACAACCTTGCTGAGCTCCTCCCCCGCTGGCTACCGGCTGTCGTGGTCGAGAGGGACGGAGACTTCATGATCGACCGGTCCACGTTTGAGCCGGCGACGGGTCGTGCTGTGACCGAGAGGACTTGTGTCCGCGATGGACAGGTCCGACGGTTCACCTTTTCGGTGCGTATGTTCATAGGGGTTGAGCTGAAAGACTGGCTTCTCGCCGCCGGCTTTGACAGCGTGGACCAGCTCGACCACGAAGGCGCAGCGCTGACTGCGGGGTCCGGTCGCATGGTCTCTGTTGCTCACAAGGCATCCGGCGCGGACAAGTTGCGAACCAAATCCAGACCGATCACGTGACGTGTCGATCGCCCGTAGCCCCACCCCTCGGCGAGTGACCTCGGACCCGCGGCGGCCGGCATGACATCGGTCGGGCCACCGATACGCTGATCGAGTGGCGATCCAGACACCGGATCAGCGTGTCCGTGTCTTTGTTAGCTCGACTATGCAGGAGCTGGCGCCGGAGCGGCACGCAGTTCGGGAGGCGATCGAAAGCCTTCACCTAACGCCGGTCATGTTTGAGCTAGGGGCGCGGCCATATCCGCCGCGTGCCCTCTACCGCGCCTACCTGGAGCAGAGCGATGTCTTTGTCGGCCTGTACTGGGAAAGCTACGGGTGGGTAGCGCCGGCCGAGGAAGTGTCCGGCTTAGAGGACGAATACCGCCTGTCCGGGGATCGGCCGAAGCTCATCTATATCAAGGCTCCCGCCCCTAATCGTCAGCCCCGGCTGACCGAGCTGATCGCGCGCATCCAAGGCGCCGACGTCTCTTACCGACCGTTCGGCAGTGCTGACGAGCTGCGTACGTTAGTCGCCGACGACCTCGCGGTATTGCTGACCGAGCGCTTCGCGGCCTCGGTGGAAGTGGCGGTCGAGCCGCGATCGAGGCCTACCGCTCCACTGCCACGACCGACGACACGGCTCATCGGTCGGGACACGGACGTCGCGCAGGTGCTGGATCTGCTCGTGGACCCGGACGTGCGGATGGTGACGATCGTCGGTCCGGGCGGGATCGGCAAGTCACGGCTGGCGGTGGCGGTGGCCGAGGGTGCGAAGCAGCGGTACCCAGACGGGGTTGTGTACGTCGAGCTGGCTTCACTCCGTGAGCCCTCACTCGTACTGCCGACCATCGCGAAAACGCTCGGCATCGAGGAGCCCGGTACGAGCGCCGACGCGCTGCTCCGCGACCAGCTGGCAGAGGCCCGGATGCTGATCGTGTTAGACAACATGGAACAGCTCGCTGCGGCCGCCGGTGACCTATCCAACCTGTTGGGCTCTACAGAGTCGGTACAGGTGCTTGTGACTAGCCGCCGCATCCTCGGCATCCGGGCCGAGCGCGTCTACAGCCTCGAGCCGCTGGCCGTTCCGGCCGACACGGCAGTCACGGCGGCGGTGGAGTTGTTCTTGGATCGCGCTAGGAGCATCCGTCCCAGTTACCAGCCGAGCGCTAAGGACCTTGCCACATTCGCTCAGCTCTCCCGACGTTTGGACGGCCTGCCGCTGGCGATTGAGCTGGCTGCGGCATGGCTGCGGATGCTGTCGCCGCAAGCCTTGTTGCAACAGGTAGGACAGCAGCCGCTGGAGTTCCTGCGGGAGGGCGCGGTGGATCTCCCGGCCCGGCAGCGGACGCTTCGTGACACCATCGCCTGGAGCCATTCTTTGCTGTCGGCCGACTGCAAGGTGCTCTTCGCCCGGTTGGCGGTCTTCTCCGGCAGCGCCGACCTCGGGGCGATCGAGCAGGTGACCAGCTCCGAAGGCCGCCTCGACATTCTGGAACTGATCGCCGAATTGGTGGACCAGAGCCTGGTGCAGGCTTTGGGCGAGGCGGCCGAGCCGCGGTTCGGGATGCTTGAGTTGATCCGTGAGTTCGCTGGCGAACAGTTGAAGGCGAGCGGTACGGCGGACGACTACCGCGCCAGGCATCAGACCTACTACCTGGAGCTGGCCGAACGCGGCAATGTTGGGCTCGGTACAGCTAGCCAGGTCGAGTGGCTGGACCGGCTGGGTCGCGAAAACGATAATTTCCGGGCGGTGCTGCGCCGTGCCTTGCGGCGCGAGGACGCAACCAGCGCATTGCGGATGGGCCGAGCGCTCGCCAGCTATTGGTACATCGGTGGGACAGGTCGTGAGGGGCGCGACTGGATGGAGCAGGTCGCTGGGCTGCCGAGCGCGCCGCGGAACGAACGGACTGTGGCTTGGACTATCGCCGCCATCGAAGCCTTCCTGCTGGGCGATTTCGAACCGATCGAGACCGGCCTGGACGATGCTCTCCCGGTCGCCGCGGAGGGCGAAGACCGGCGCATCATGGCTCTAGCTCAGCTACTGCAGGCGATTGCCCGGGGCACTGGGTCCGACGACGGGCAGTGGCGCGATCCGGTGACGGAAGCGTCCCGCCGGCTAGAGGCTGAGGGCGAGCCGCTCGCGGTCAGCTTCGGCCTCGTAGCGGGTGCAGTCCTCGCCCGGATCCATGGCCGGATGGACGAGGCTCGGCGGCTCGCTCAGCAGGCGCACGACATTTCCACCCGGATGGGCGACTCGTACGTACGGGTGTACGCATCGACCCAGCTCGCTAGGGCCGCCCTCGGGCTGGGCGACGTGGTGGCTGCCCGCAGTTCTGCGGTCGAGGCGCTGCTCGTCGCTCGTCGCCTCCGAAACCCATCCCAGATGGGCTATGCACTGGAGCTCTGGGCGACGGTAGAGCTCCGGGACGGCAGGGTCGAACGTGCCGGCCAGCTCTACGCACTAGCCGAGCGCGGCACCCGGCTGGTCAGTGACCGGGTGTGGCCCACCGACGCGGAGGAGCACCGCCAACTGGACGGGGAGCTGCGGGCCGCTCTCGGCGACCGGTACGAGCAGGCGCTCGCCAAGGCGCGCACCATCGACCTGGATCGGGCCGTTGCGGAGCTTGTCGAGTCCGATCCGGTGGCCCAGCGGTTGTCCGATAGCCGTGATGGACCAACGGGAGCCACGTAATCGACCAGGCCTGACGTCTGAGAGGCCGCAGCCGTTGGGGAGCATGCTGATCTGGGCCGAGCCTGTCTCGGGTCAGCTCGAGCGCTCGACGCGCGCGAGCCACTCAGCGAGGAGGGCGCGCAGGAGTTCCGGTTGCTCGTGGGGTAGGGCGTGGCCCGCGTCGTCGACCACAGCGAGCGAGGCGTGCGGGTAGTGGTCAAGGAGGTCGATAGCGGCGGCATATCCGACCGTCGAGTCCAGCCGCCCCGCCACGACCACGGTCGGACCGGCATAAGCCGGCGCGTGATCGGGCGTAAGCGCCCACCGTTCGCCGATTCGCTCGAGCGCCGCCTCGTCGACGAGCGCTGCGGCTGGGGCGACGTAACGTTCGTACCGTTCGAGCATTTCCGGGGTCTGGATCACGAAGTAGCTCCGGAAGACCTCGTCACCGATCTCACCCGATCCGGCGACGACGCGGTGCTCTGGGACGTCGCGCAGTCCTGACAACAACGGACAGACGAGCGCCAGACCAGCGACCTGCGCCGGGCGCCTCGCGGCCATCGCCTGCGCGTAGTACGCGCCCGCCGAGTGACCGATGAGGAGGTGCGGGGTCCCGCCAATGACCTCCGCGGCGAAGTTGAGCAGCGTGTCGAGGACGTCGTCGGCGCTGCGCATCGTTTCGGGAGCGATTGTCCGGCCCATTCCAGGGAGGTCAGGGTAGATCCGCCGCAGCCCCGCAACGTCATCGAAAGCCAGCTCGAAGCATGCCTCAGCCTCGCGGTGATCGACGCCGGCGCCGTGGAGTATCAGCACCGGTCGACCGGTCCCGTGCTCCACGTAGTGGACCACCACCTTGCCCGCTCGGATCTCCATCCCCGCAAACTAACGCGCGGGTGGCGTCTCGACGAGGCCTCGACGGCCGCGCACCGCACGATGAACTGCCCGATGCTCACTTTGATACATGCTGACTGCTGTTCGGCCGGGTCCTAGCTGAGGGGACCTTCGCGGGTGGCTGGCTTCTCGCTGGTCGGGTTCGGCGCCAAGGCGGCGTCGAGCTCCAGCGACAGCACCATGGCAATCTCCTCGCTCGGTTCGGGGTCTGAGAAGCGTGAGTGCCGGCGGTAGTCGGTGGTGTGGAACCCGAAGTTCTTGGCGAAGCCGACCGCTCGCCCGTTGTCGGTCCCTACCCAGTAGTAGAGCTGCAGGTACGCCTGCTGGGTCGCCAGAGCCGCCGCGGCCTCGACGAGGCGCCAGGAAACGCCGGTACCCCGTGCCTCTGGGACCACGTACAAGCCGAAGACCTCCGCCGCTGAGGGCTCCTGCTCGTAAGGTCCAAGGCTGACGATTCCCTGTGGTAGCAGACCTCGTTCGGCGAGCAGCCGCTGCGACTGGGTCATCCGGTCACGCCAGAACTGTTCGTCACGATCGGCTTCCTCGGCCAAGGTCGCGGTAAACGAACCGGGGGACTCTGCCAAGGCGCTCAACCGGACGTCGCGGTATACGGACCACTCGGACTCGTCCAGCACCCGCACGGTGATCTCTGTCATGATCCATTCTGTCCCGCTCCGTCGAGACCAGCCGGCCCGCTTCCCGTGGCTAAACACGAGTGGCCAAGACATCGCTGATAGATTCCATGACGACTCTTTGGGTCGCGGTCCCCTCTCGCTGGTTGCCCTCGGCCCGTGAGTGCGAGATCATCACCGTGCCGAATCGAGTCGATCCGGCACATCCAGTGAGGAGGCAAATGTGAGCGTCTATCGGGTGATCGACGTCGTCGGCACGAGCACGACCTCCTGGGAGGAGGCTGCCGCTGACGCGATCAAAACGGCGGGCCAGTCGGTCCGGGACCTTCGGGTCGGCGAGGTCATCAAGCAGGACATTCACATCGGCGACGGCGGAGAGCTCATCTACCGCACGAAGATCCAGCTGTCGTTCAAGTACGAGCACGAATCGTAGGGCGCGTCAGTCGCACCTCATCGCTCGGGCGCCGTCGGTAATTGCCTACGCAAACACCGACGCCAACCGCGTCTGCGTGGTGCTCACAGATGATCACCCAGATACTCGGCGGCAACTTTGCGTTGGCATTGATCATGCGCCACGCGTCTACGACGAGCTCCCGCTTATCCACCGATAAGCAGCTGCTTTCCATACCGGCTATGTTTCTTGCCCAAGCGTTGCCGGGATGATCAAGGAAGTTCTGGAGTGTGGCCTGGTCCTGGGGTGACGCCGTGGCTGACTCGTCGCGAGCGCCGATCCGTCGCGCTTGTGCGGTCTAATGATCGAACATTTGACTCGGGCGGCGGGGCGAGTCGGCCGGTAGTCGGTAGAGACCGCCCGGGGGTATCGACGCTCGATCCACGAGCGTGAATTCTCCGGTAACACCACGACTCCCATCAGCACACTATGGTTTGGCCATGGAGCTTGCTGGCCGTCTGCACCAGTTGACGGCAGTGGAGTTGGCGCCAGTCGTTAAGAAAGCCTTGCGGGATGATCACGCTTGGCCGCTCACCTGGGAATTCGACGCGCTGGACTGGACCGGAAACCCTGCCACCGTCGGTCTATTCCGGCTCGCCGGCATCGCTCGAACAAGCGGCGGCGGGGAAGTGCCGTGGATTATGGTTCTCAAAGTTGTGGCGGACGTCGATTTGACCGGTGACCCGTTAATCGATCGATATACCCACGAACCTGAGGGCATTAACTATTGGAAGCGAGAAGCACTGGCCTTCAATTCTGGGCTGCTCATCGACTGGCCCGGCCCGCTGGTACCGGTGCACTGTTACGGAGTCGAGGAGGTATCAAAGAGTCAGGCATGGATCTGGTTGGAGGCTCGGGAAGGCGCGGGCCCGCATACCTTATGGACGATTGAACAGCTTGCTTCAGCGGCCTACGACTTCGGCGCGCTAGCAGCGCAGTGGCGGCCCAAGCTGCCCGATGTCAGGCAGTATCCGTGGCTAGCGCAGCGGTGGCTGCGCGGCTGGGTCGCCCTAGTTCGGACTTATGCAGTTGATCACTTTCTTGGGCATGATGGCTGCGGGAAAGGCTCCGCGGTCGAGCCGTTCCTCGACGGGAGCACACGGCGTCGCATGGCCGAGTTGATCTCGGATGCGGATGATCTTCTGGCGGGTTTCGATTCACTCCCTGTCACGCTTGCGCATCACGACCCTCAGTGGGGCAATCTTTTCGCTGCGGCTCCAGACGAGTCGCCGGCGCGAACGGTGGCGATCGACTGGGGGTTCTTCGGGCTCGCCCCCATTGGCTCTGACCTTGGTTTGCATATCGGGCAGAACATCATGAGTTGGGGCATTGATCAGCGCCGGGCCGCCGAGCACGACCAGGCATCGACCGTTGCCTATATCAGTGGTCTAGAGGACTACGGCTGGAATGGTGACGTTGATTCAGTCAAATTCGCCCGCGCTACCGCGGCTGCACTCAACGCGGGAACGTGGCTTGCCATGGAAGTGAGTTGGCTTTGTCCCGACATGGCGGAACGATTTGGATCCGACGCCGCTGCATGGCCGACCAGGGTTGCGGCAAAGCAGGGAATTAGCACAACAACGGTTGTGGAGCGCTGGGCTTCTGGCTTCAACTATGTACTTGATCTTGCGGACGAGGCTCGCCAGCTACGGCCGCACGTTCATTGTTGAGCTTCTGCACTGCAGCAGCGCCGCGGCAGTTCCGCTGTTAATGATCAGCGCATTGCCGGACTAGCACGCTGGGGGCGTTACGATTCCATTAAGGCAGCATGGTCATGAACGATTCGTCACCATTGCCCCCCCGCCACCAGACAGGCGGAGCGCCCGAATCCAACTGATCGAGGCTTGTCTTGTCGTGTTAGTTGCGGTGACCGCGATAATGACGAAGCTATACTGATCATGAAAACACGATGATCATCGCGCTGGTTCTTGCGCCGATGTTGCCGATGGTTGGCTGTGTCGCATTGATCAGTGGCATGTTCTCAGTGACGTTCCGCGGGCGGGGTCTGAGTCGGTTTACGGGCCGGCCGGCTGCGCCTTCGCGGGCCGCCAACGATCAAGGGCCGCGCGCACCAGAGCGTGACGGATGAGGCCGCCCGCCCAAGCCCCAACTCGACCACTCACAGTAAGGACAGCCATCATGCTGATTCTCGCCCAGGGAACAATCCACCAGCCGGTGGGCGACCAGTCGCGTCGCGCCGCGGCCGCCTGGCTCGGGCCCATGACCGACGCAGGAGTTTTCCACGGGGGTTGGATCGATGAGCGCGGAGGCCGCCTGTGGATGGTGCTCAGCGCCTCTGACCTGGACGAGGCGCAGCAGCGCCTCGACAACTTGCCGCCCGTCTCGGACGGGTCGGTGTCCTTTACGCTCGCCCAAGTGTCCGCCCTTCGCTTCTCCTGACCAGAACCTCCCGCGGCTCGGGTCCTTCGCCGCAATGCAGGTCGCGCCGCAGAACGTCACTTGCCGCCTCCCGCCAGGATCAACGGCCAGGCACCGGGGTCCGCACTCGGATCGATGAACTAGGCGATCGCGAGGAGAGTGTCCAACCGGCTGCTGTGCCTAGGGTTGGCGGCGGTGATCACGGCGATGTCGCCGGTTTGCCAGGTCGGGTGCAGGGTCAGCTGGGAGACGACCCATCTGCCGCCGGTAGAGGTGAGGTTTGCCTCCCACCAGCCAACGCGCACCGTGGGTCCGCCATTGAATTCATCGACTGACCACAGCTGCTCGCCTGACCGCGTGCGCGACCTCGCCGCGCCGGGTCGTAGATCGTGCCTCAGAGTCGATTTTGGCAAATGATGATCAGACGGAAGCTAACCCTCCGCGGCTGCTTTTTGTTCTTGAGCTGCCTGTAGTTCCTCCAGGAGGGCCGGACGGGCTTGGGAATCCCACGCTCGAAACAGCACCGCATTTGCGACACCCATCGCCTTGCCCTGTAAGCCACTGAAGCCTGAGATCATCTCCCGAGGCACGGGATGACCTGGAATCGCGGCCAGGTACTCCGCATGTGCCTCCAGCGAGGCAATCCCGCGCTCGAGGGGTTCACCGCTGATGTCCACGCCGTGCGTCGCATTCTCGAATCCGTTCGTGATGAGCCACCGAGTCGAATGCGGCTCAAGTCCCTCCTCGAGCAGCTCGGGGAACACCCACCGGTTCGCCGCATCGCGCATCGCGTCGACCGCCGCCAACCCGGCGACTCGGTGATCCGCCTGGTTCAAGCCGATCGTGAATTCGACGTCCCAAGCACTCACCACTAGTGCGTCGGGACGAAACGACCGGATCGCCCGGGCGATATCACGGCGCATAGCGATGCTGTACTCAAGCACTCCGTCGGGATATTCGAGGAAGTCAACATGCGTGACGCCGACCTCGTGTGATCCCTTGATCTGCTCACGTACCCGCAACTCCGCTGTTGCCTTCGGGTCCATGGTGTCAATGCCAGCTTCGCCCCTGGTCAGCAGCAGATAGGCGACCTCGATCCCTTTCGCCGTCCAGGCGGCGACCGCGGACGACGTGCCGTACTCCACGTCGTCTGGGTGAGCCACGACACAGAGCACTCGGGTGAACGCGTCATCGGGAAACGGCTGCACCTGTGGAAATTTCATGAAGCGAGGGTATCGGTCGGCGTGACCGGGACGTGGGGACCAACTCATGAGGACTAGCTGTCGCGAGCTGGCGGTTGCGTCGCCCAAAGACTCCAGACATCTCCTGATCAGATCAGTTCGAACGGCGGATACTCAGGGCGCCACATCGCCTGGTGAATTTGCTTCACGGGGTTGGTCAGCGGCTGTTCGGCCAAGCCGTGCTCATCGGCCGCCTGGGCCACCGCGATAGCGACCGCGGCCGAAACTGTCCGCAGGTCCGTCACTGGTGGCAGCAACGCCCCGGCCGGACCAGTCGTGTCGGCGAGCGCGGCAACGGCGTCCGCTGCCGCAGCAATCATGGCGTCGTCGACTCGCCGTGCCCGAACCACCGCTACTCCGAGACCGAGGCCCGGGAAGACCAGCGCATTGTTGGCTTGGGCAATGGTGTAGGTCCGCCCGCAGTAGCTCACAGGCAGGAATGGGCTGCCGGTGGCCACGAGTGCCCGTCCGTCGGTCCATCGAATCAGATCTTCTGGGACCGCTTCGGCCTTCGATGTCGGGTTGGACAGCGGCATGATGACGGGCCGATCCGCCGTCGATGCCATCTGTCGAACGATGCCCTCGGTAAATGCGCCGGACTGGGCGGAGGTGCCTATCAGCATCGTCGGTTTCGCATTCGCTACCACATCGGCAAGGCCGATCGATCCGTCCTGTTGTCGTGACCAGCTCGCAACCTCAGCCGCTGGTCGGGCGTACGGCTCTTGGAAGTCCCGCAACGCCGCGGAGTCGTCGGTGACGAGCCCGCGGCTATCTACGGTCCAGAACTTGCCGGTAGCTTCCTGCTCGGAGAGCCCGTCGGAGATCATCACCTCGCGCATCATGTCGGCGACGCCGATTCCGGCGGTGCCAGCACCATGGATCACCACCCGCTGGTCGCGCATCCGGCTGCCGGTCGGCTTAGCCGCGGCGAATGCGGCGGCTAGCACCACGGCCGCGGTCCCTTGCATGTCGTCGTTGAACGTGCACACATCCGACGCGTACTTGTTCAGGATGCGCCGAGCGTTGCCGGCGCCGAATCCTCCCAATG
>Ga0307297_10000428_pt1 | contig 10174 bp, 8 predicted proteins | sample ER_DNA_157_FD_194464 | JGI IMG/M metagenome (GOLD analysis project Ga0307297, IMG submission 194464) | Bulk soil microbial communities from the East River watershed near Crested Butte, Colorado, United States - ER_DNA_157 | ecosystem: Environmental > Terrestrial > Soil > Floodplain | place: USA...
TCCGCGTCCTTCATCTGGGACGCGATAGTGCGCATCCAGACCAGCTCATAAAGCCGGAACTGATCACCGGTTAGCCGTGTCTCGGCCGGCGTCAAGAAGGTCTCACCGGCGGGGCGGATCGCCTCGTGCGCCTCCTGAGCGTTCTTCACCTTCGAGGTATAGATTCGCGGCTGGTCCGGTAGGTAGTCGGCGCCAAAGAGCTGGCGGACCTGCTGTCGCGCGGCACCGATCGCAGCGCCGGAAAGTGTTGTCGAGTCGGTACGCATATAGGTGATGAACCCGGCCTCGTACAACTCTTGGGCAACCGACATAGTCCGCTGCGCGGTGAAACCGAGTTTGCGACCCGCTTCTTGCTGCAGCGTCGTGGTGCGGAACGGCGCGTACGGGCGACGGGTATAGGGCTTGGATTCAACGCTATCCACCGCGAAGCTGGCTGACCTCAGCGAGTCTGCCAGCGCCATGGCCTGGGCCTCGTCGAGGCGGATCAGCTGCTCATGATCCCTGGTGATCAAGGAACCACGGGTATCGAAATCACGGCCCTGCGCGACTCGGCGCTCACCGACCCGCGTCAGTCGAGCCGGGAAGAGTGGCGGCTGCGCCTCAGGCCCGGCGTCCAAGATCGCATCCAGATCCCAGTACGACGCACTGCGGAACGCCATGCGTTCCCGCTCTCGATCAACGATCAGCCTGGTCGCCACCGACTGGACTCGTCCAGCCGACAGCCGCGGCATGACCTTTTTCCACAGCACGGGTGAGACCTCGTAGCCGTAGAGACGATCAAGGATGCGGCGGGTCTCCTGTGCATCGACCAAATCCTCGTCAAGATCACGTGGATTAGCGACAGCCTCGGCAATTGCCGTCGGCGTAATCTCGTGGAAGACCATGCGCTTCGCCGGAACCTTCGGCTTCAGCTCTTGCAGCAGGTGCCAGGCAATCGCTTCGCCTTCACGATCACCGTCTGTTGCGAGCAACAATTCGTCAGCGCCGGCGAGTGCCTGCTTGAGTGATCGCAGTGTCGCCCGCTTGTCAGGGCTGACAACGTAAATGGCCTCGAAACCGTTGTCCACGTTGACGCCGGTACGCGCCCACTTCTCGCCCTTGTACTTGGCGGGGACTTCGGCAGCACCGGTCGGCAGGTCGCGAATATGACCGCGGCTGGACTCGACGACGTAGCCGTCGCCCAGAAAGCTGGCGATCTTGTTCGCTTTGGTTGGGGACTCGACGATCACGAGCCGCCTGCCCCCTGGCTTCCCTGCCACCAATACTCACTTTCCTCATCACATCAAACTGATATCGCACGCGGCCAGCTATTCCGATCATCAAGAACGATCCGACAAACTCGGCTGCCGCCCCCAGCGCGCTTACTCTACGGCCCGCGATCAACTACGAGCCAAAACGCCACCGTTTCTGGATCAATTCCCGACGCCGGCGGAGTCTGCCTCCGTGCATCCGGGCTGCGAGCTCCGCCCCCAGACTCCAGGATGAATGGCTAGCCCGGATACTGCGTCATCGGCGATACCGGCGCCGGCGGGAACCCGGTCGGAGGCACCGGTCGGTGGGCCGGCAGGTAGTAAGGCTGCAAACCTATTCGCCTGGCCTGCCACAGGATCAAGCCGAGCGCCAGGCCATTAACCGCTACTGCTAGCACCAGCATCATCGGAGTGCCTGTGGTCTGCGTTCCGACGAATGCCTGAGACCAGCCTCCAAAGAGCACCACGACAAAGAAGGTCAGCACATTGTTGACCGCATGCATCGCAATCCCGGCTTCCAATCCTCCGGTGCGCCAAGCGGCGAGCCCGGACGCTACCGCCAGGCAGGCGATGGTCCCCAACACCCAGGGATCTGGGCTGAGGTGCGCAGTGGAGAAGGCGACGGCCGAAACAATCAATGAGACAACCAACCCAAGTGTGGGCCGGGCGAACCAGGCTCCAACGTTTTGCATAATCCAGCCGCGGAAGAAGTACTCCTCCCCCGCGGCTTGCAACGGCGTCATGAACAGCACGATGACCAGCAGCGCTACCCAGTGCTCGGGTCGCGGTGAGGCAGCGGGTTCGACGAGTACAGCAAGTGCGGTGTAGACGACCCACACCGGCAGGAGGACCGCGACGCAACGCAGCAGCCAACGCCATCGAATCCCTCCCGCAACCGATGACAGAAACCGCGGCCGGATGCCATGCGCAATCCAGATCGACAGGCCACTGGCCGGGATCAGCACAATGAGCGTGAGATTGAGGTAGATAAACCCGACCGGACCCAGGTTCGCGATATCGGTTGTTGCTCTCGTCGTGTATTCGACGAGGTCAGGCGCGCCGGCGATGAGCCCGGCAATGATCACCGGGACGATGGCAATAGTCATCATGATTCCAGCGAGCGGCAGCACCAGAACGAGGCAGAGCACAGGCTTCCACCAGTGGTATCGCGGGCCGCGAAGCATTTGCTGGTACACCCGGGGACCGTCGGGCAGTGCACTGACCGGGCTGGTCTGTGGGAAAGGCGCCGGTGGAATAGGTGATTGCGGCGGGTACACGCTAGGCGCCCCATACGGTTGCGGCGCAGCTCCGCTATGGGGCGCTGTTGGGTTGTAGCTAGCTGGTCCGAGCTGCGTCGGCTGAGGCGGTGGATACCCGGCCAATGCAGGGTCTGGCTCGTAGGACTCAGGTGGCACTTGGTCGAAGCCGCGCGTGAAACCGTCGCCGGAGGAATTGCTGGTCATCGCAATCCAGTGTGCCTTGCGGGCTGGATCGGGCAGACACCCGCGACCGGCGTCCCTCATTTAGCTAGTTTGTCAACCTTTGACTCAGATTGCTTCACCGGGACGTCAACGTTTTGCTCCGCTTCGAGTTCTTTCGGCGGCACCGGCTCGCCCGGTTCGCTGGCGATCGACACCTCGCGGCGAGTGCTGATGGTCACCATGGTGATGATGATGATGACTGCGACCCCTGCTATGACATAGCGCACGGCGGTAGGTGTGGTGCTCAGCGGCGACATGGCGACGATGGCCGGCGCGATCAGCAATGAGACAAGATTCATGACCTTGATGAGGGGGTTGATGGCAGGTCCGGCGGTGTCCTTGAACGGGTCGCCGACGGTGTCACCGATCACGGTCGCGGCATGGGCAAGCGAGCCCTTGCCGCCATGGTGACCGTCCTCAACGAGTTTTTTGGCGTTGTCCCAGGCGCCACCGGAGTTGGCGAGGAAGACAGCCATCAACGTGCCGGTCGCGATGGCACCCCCGAGGTATCCGGCCAGGGCCGGGGCGCCCAGACCGAATCCGACGGCGATCGGTGCGCAGATGGCGAGCAATCCTGGAGTTGCCAGCTCGCGGAGCGAGTCCTTGGTGCAGATATCGACGACCTTGCCGTACTCCGGCTTGCCGGTGCCGTCCATGATTCCGGGGATCTCACGGAATTGGCGGCGTACCTCGAAAACAACTGCGCCGGCGGCACGACCGACAGCGCTGATCGCCAGACCGGAGAACAAGAAGACCACAGCGGCGCCCAGGATCACACCCACCAGAGTTTGCGGCGCAAAGACGACGGCCTGCTCCATGAACCGGCCATAGTTGTCGGCCAGCACGGTATGGATCGCGTCGGTGTAGGAGCCGAAGAGTGCGGTCGCCGCCAGTACGGCGGTGGCGATCGCGATTCCCTTCGTAATGGCCTTAGTGGTGTTGCCGACCGCGTCCAGCTCGGTCAGTGCCTGCGCCCCTGCACCGTGCACGTCGCCCGACATCTCGGCGATGCCCTGCGCGTTGTCCGAGACCGGGCCGAAGGTATCCATTGCCACAATGACTCCGACGGTCGTCAGCAGTCCGCAGCCGGCGAGGGCGATGGCGAACAGGCCGATGACCCCGGAGCCGCCGAGCAGGAAAGCCCCATAAACGGCCGCGGCAATCACGATGGCGGTGTAGACCGCCGATTCCAGCCCGACGGAGATGCCGGCGAGGACCACGGTTGCCGCGCCCGTGAGCGACGTCTTGCCCACATTGTTGACCGGACGATCCTCGGTGCCGGTGTAGTAACCGGTGAGGCTGAGGATGAGGACTGCCAGCACGATTCCGATGACGACCGCACCGATGGCGACGATGCGCGGATCGTCGATGAGTCCATGCTGGGCGTCAGCCGGCAGGTTAAGTGCTGCGAAGGAGGATGGCAGGTACGCGAAGGCGGCGATTGCCACAAGCACCGCGGAAATGGCGGCAGAGATATAAAAGGAGCGATTTATGGTCTTCAGGCCGTTCTCGCCGGCCCGCGGCCGGGTCAGGAAGACACCGATGATGGCGGTGATCACCCCAATTGCGGGGACTATCAGCGGGAAGACCAGGCCGGATTCACCAAAGGCCGCCTTGCCAAGAATGAGGGAGGCGACCAGCGTCACGGCGTAAGACTCGAAGAGATCGGCTGCCATGCCGGCGCAGTCGCCGACGTTATCGCCGACATTGTCCGCAATCGTCGCGGCATTGCGGGGGTCGTCTTCGGGAATGCCCTGCTCGACCTTACCGACCAGGTCGGCCCCGACATCGGCGGCCTTGGTGAATATGCCGCCGCCTACGCGCATGAACATGGCGAGCATCGCGGCCCCGAAGCCGAAGCCCTCGAGGATCGTCGGGGCGTCACCTCGGAAGATGAAAACCACTAGAGCGGCGCCGAACAGGCCCAATCCGACCGTTGCCATGCCGACATGCGCTCCGGTTCGGAAGGCGATCTTCATAGCAGGATCGCGGCCCTCACTCTGGGCGGCAGCGGCCATCCGCACGTTGGCCCGGACTGCCAGCCACATCCCGAGGAAACCAATGAGAGCGGAAAAGACCGCTCCGGCAAGGAACGCGACGGAGCGGCAGATGCGTAAGGTCAGGCTGCTGAAATCAGCGCTGGCGTGAACTGGAAGCAACAGCAGGAGGAAGAAGGCAGCGACCGCGAACACACTCAGGGTGCGGAACTGGCGACCGAGGTAGGCGCTCGCGCCTTCCTGCACGGCGCGACCGATGGACTGCATATTGGGGGTGCCGTCATTAGCCGCGAGTACCTCGCGGCGGAAAATCATGGCCATCACTAGGGCGATCAGGGCGATAACGCCGACCGCTGCGACGACCGTCAGATTGACTCCTGACAAGCTAATAGAAGTCACTTCCATAGGAACTGGAAGTAGGGACATACATCGTCCTCCTGAGACTTTCGGCACTCGCGGCTACTGCCCTTAGCCGCTCGCGAAGTCTAACCATAAGTGGCACTGGTTTGGTTGTTGAGGCGTGCACGCGGACACCGCGATGAGCCCGGCGGCCAGGCCGATCACCCTGGATTGACCTGCTGGGCCCGCAAGCGACGATTGCGAAGACGCCTCTTCGCGTCGCTGCCTGAAGAGCGTACCCCAGAGGATAATGACGATATGGTCGCGTTCGCTTTCATTTTGCTCGTGTTGGTAGCGGTGCTCGTTGTCGCGATTGTGGTGAGCAATTCGGAGATCTACGACTTGTCGATCTTCGGAGCCGTCATCCCAGCAAACGCTGCGGGCATCTTTATCACCGGCGCCGTTGCTATGGCGGTCACCATCCTGGCTCTGCTGCTGCTCCGCCTCGGTGTCCGGCGAGCTCGAGAGCGCCGCACGCGGCTGAAAGAACTAGAAGCCTCGGATGAGACGACCAGTCCTACCGAGACCTCGACGACCACGACCACCACCAAGACCTCGAGCACTTCAGTAACGAACAGGGCGCCAGATTCCGAAGCCACCAAGACGAAGCCCGCCCTTGATGTGGAGCGTGAGTCTTCGACAAGGCCAGCCGAACGGCAGGCGATGCTCGATGAAGCCGATGAGCTGACCCGCGAAGAGCCTGAGAAATAGGCCTTCTCTTTTAGACCTTCTCTTTTAGAAGAGTCGAAGCAGCTCACTGGCCTTTTTCTCATAGCGATCACTCACTGCAACTTCCTTGCCGTGGGACGCTATTCTCACCGCACTGGACCGGCGTGGGCCTCCGCAACGACCTTCCTCGGCAACTGAGGAATGCGGGTACGCGCTGCAACCGAGACCCGTACGGTGACCACGAAGTCGACCGCATCGCCCACCAGATCACAACGCTCCACTCGCGCACCGTTCTGCCGAGCAGTTTGTCGAACCTGGGCACATGCGTCATGCCCCTGCTGGAAGGCCGCTGCCCCGCTCAAAGCGCCCAGGTCAGCGGCCGATCGTGCCCGGTGATAGCCGACGGCGTAACCCGCGATAAGCAATGCAGCGCTGCTGAGCGCCACGACGACACCCACAATGCCTGTCATCAGGACTGATGCGCTGCCACGCTCAGACCGCACGATCCGCTTCATTGTCCTCGTCCTCACCCTGCCGCGGGCTCGGGAACCACCTGCGCGCGAGCCTCGAGCGGCACAGCGGCCATCCATCGACCCAGCGCCCGAGCCCTAACTCGCACCGTCACCGTAACGAGATTGGGACGCTTGTCGATCATGATCGTGGCTCCGGTCGGAGCTCCGGCCTTGGCCTTGGCAACGGCAGCAGCGTCAGCACGGGCCGCCTGCCTGGCAACAGCAGCCGCCACATCGACACAACGTAGCTGGGTGACCACCAGATAGATTCCCCAGCACATCATCGTTAGTACGGCGAAAGCGGCCAGGGTTGTGACGGCCAGTTCGGCCGTCACCATTCCCCTTTCTTTGTTGCCCCCTTCTTTGTTGCCCCCTTCGTCAGTGCCCCGTTCGGTGCCACTGTCGTTCCGCGAATTGATCTTCGGCAATTTCATCGTTCGCAGGCTCACAAGTCCCACTCGGCTTCGACTCGGCGCTACCTCACTTCAGGAAGCCGGAGAACGAGTGGATCACCTCCAGAATGAACTTGAGCAGCGCATCGTGGATCGGTCCGCTGGTCACAATGCCCAACAGCACTCCAGCGATCGCGACGGCGGCGATGATGCCCACTGCCCACTCGGCACTAACCATGCCGCGCTGGTTACGGTCGGTGTGCGGAGCGGATTCGATCACCGCGCCCGTCTCAGCCCCCGCTATGTCTGGCACCGTCATCTCCGACACGGTGATGTCCTGGGTCATGAATCCTCCTCGGGTATTTCGCGCACCGTTTCATGGGTGCGGCATCGGTCCGGATGCGCTTGCAGTCTCCTTACGGTTGGCTCGATCGTGCGGCCGAGCAACAATCTGTTGACAGCGCTTGGAGTGCCTGACGAGCTGTGGATATCTCGCATGTCGATGCCACTCACCCGAATGCGTTGAAGACGGCGGACACCACTGCCGGCACGATGCCGAGCAGCATGAAAGAGGGAATGAAGCAGATCATCATCGGCAGCACGCTGCGTACACCGACCGCGCGAGCCCGCACCTGGAGCGCGCCACGCCGTACTTCTCTAGCTGCCGCGGCATGGTGTTGCAGGCCGTCGACCATCGAGGTTCCAGACCCGACAGAGCGTGCTAGGTCTTCAGCCGCCAGTCCTAGCTGCGGATGATCACGGAGTGCCCTCCAGGCCGCTACCTCACCGACCCCCAACTCCAGCATCGCCAACACTCGACCAAGATCATCGGCAACCGGGCCGTCGAAGGCTCGCACCACGGCAGCGCACGCGGTGCCGGCCGGCAGGCCGGCAGCCAGGCAGGCGGCCAATAGCTCCAGCGCCTGCGGTGACTCCATGATCAACTGTTGGCGACGACGCCGGACGGAGCGAGGCTCAAGCCAGCCAAGTGCCAGCAGTCCGGCCACGGCGATGATCGGCGTGGTGAACCAGATCAAGCCGCCAGGCACATTCATTCGAGCTGCGGCTAGACATAATGCGATGGCGCAGGCGCCGCTCAGGAGCATTCGGCGCGCGAGCGGCGGCGCATCGGCTCGCCCTCGGACGAGGCGCAGGAACGGTACCGCCACAATGGTGAATTTCGACGTACCGCTGGCAATCCGGTGAAGCTGACCGGCGGGATGCCGCAGCGCCAAGAACATTGCCAGACCTGCCAACGCGGCGCAGAGCAGGCCGGTCCACGACACAGGACCGAGGCCAACCGTCCAGCTACTCATCAGCATGAGAGGCATCGGACTATGCCTCCCCGGAGGTCTGCCGAGCCAGTGCCTCAATCCACAGCACACCGGAGCATGCCAGCAGCACGCCAGCCAACAGGCATGCCCAGCCGGCAGGCCCGGCCAGCAACCAGCGCGCCGGATCACCTCCCAGCAGGTAGCCGATCCCGACACCGCAGGCCGGTAGCGCAGCCATGACCTTGCTCGTCGCTCGGGCAGCGGCGAGCTCGCTGTTCACCACCCGGGTCAGCGTCTGGTCAGCCGCCAGACTGGCGGCCACTTGATCAAGGGTTGCGGACATCGGCGCACCGGTCTCAACTGAGACTTGCCAAGCTCGTGCCAGCTCAAGAAGACCCGAATGCCCAGCGCGACGTGCCTGCTGCCGCCACATCTCGACTACGTCCCCGCCGAGCGTGCGTGCCTGATGACCTTCGCGAAGTACCTGGCAATCGGCGGCGGCAATGGCCAAAGCCGCAGATGGGACTTGTCCCACCCGAAGGTAGGAGGCCAGCACTGTGCATGCCTGTGCGACATCGGCTCGCGCTTGAAGCGCTGATCTTCGTCGCCGGTACTGGATTGCCAGCCGGACGATCGTCCCACCGACCGCGGCGGCCGCGCACGCTAGTACCGCGCCCCTGGCACTCGCGGCGTACCCTGCCGCAATGATCGAAACCAACAAAATGATCATGATCGCGACGGAGGTCCATGATCGTCGCCGGCGCCTTCGCCGCTCCGCGAGTGTTGCGGCATCTTTCGTTGTGCCAGGCGCCTCCGAAGCGAGGCGGGTCCTGAGGCGTCCGGCCGCCGGTCGCGGCACCGCCAACCATGCGGCGAGCACGGCACATCCGAGACACAGCAGAGTCATGATCATCGGTCGAGCAGGCGTTCCAGTTGCCGGCTGCCTGGACCGAGCACGGTTCGACCGTCCGCATGAAATTCGACAGCGCGCTCACTGCGAACAAGTCCGGTCGTTCCATCGCGGGCGAAGATCGAAATCTCCCCAACGCACCGCAGCCCAGCGGCATTACGGGTGACATGGACCACCGCATCCAGCGCCGATGCCAGCTGAGCATGCAACGCGTCACGTGGCACTCCACCCAGGGAGGCTAGGGCTTCCAGCCTCGCCGGAACATCGGCAGGGGAATTGGCGTGCACCGTGCCGCAACCGCCCTCATGGCCGGTATTCATCGCCGTCAACAGGTCACAGATCTCAGCCCCGCGTACCTCACCCACCACGAGCCGGTCCGGACGCATGCGCAGCGACTGTCGAACAAGATCAGTAAGACTGATCGCGCCAGCCAACTCCGTGTTTGCTGGTCGTCCCTCGATCCGTATGACGTGGGGATGATTCGGCGCTAGTTCCCGCGAGTCTTCAACGATGACGATTCGTTCGTTGGGCGGCACGAGAGCCAGGAGTGCTGCAAGCAGCGTCGTCTTGCCTGAGCCCGTTCCGCCACTGATCAAGAACGCCAGCTTGGCCTCGATCATGCGCGACAGCAGATGCGCCGCTCCGGGCGTCAAGGAGCCTGAAGCGACGCAGTCCTCGATCGAAAAGCTTCGCTGCGCCGGCACCCGAAGGGAAATGCAGGTCCCGGGTGAGGCCAGGCAGCCCAGCACGGCATGCACTCGAGTTCCGTCGGCCAACCTGGCGTCCACGAAGGGCACCGCATCGTCAAGGCGGCGGCCCACCGAAGCGGCGAGCCGCTGCGCGAGGCGGCGTACGTCGCTCTCACTTGGAAACCTCACATCGGTAGGCTCAAGGCCGGCACCGCGATCGATGAAGACCTGATCTGGGCCGTTGACCAAGACGTCGGTGACTCCTGGCTGGCGAAGTAGCGGCTCCAACGAACCGGCGCCGACGCTGTGCCGCCGTAACAACTCCATCGCATCGAGCACCGCCGCGTCGCTGACGGCAAGCCCCTCAGCTCGCATTGCCGTGGCAACGTCAGCGGGGGTGTATTGCCGGCCGAAGCCAACCAGGCGATCCCGTATCAGGTCCAAAGCCACCGCCTCGGTATCCAAATCACCCGACATCGAAGAGTTCGTTGCGATCGTCATGCCCTCATCAGCGCCTTTTCTTCGGTCGGATCTCGGAGCGGAAGAGCGTCCAGTAACTGGCGACAGAGCCGAGACAGTGAGCTGCGACCAGATCGGCCCG
>Ga0307297_10000429_pt1 | contig 10169 bp, 12 predicted proteins | sample ER_DNA_157_FD_194464 | JGI IMG/M metagenome (GOLD analysis project Ga0307297, IMG submission 194464) | Bulk soil microbial communities from the East River watershed near Crested Butte, Colorado, United States - ER_DNA_157 | ecosystem: Environmental > Terrestrial > Soil > Floodplain | place...
CGAGTGCCGCGGCGTGAGTTGACGTTTCGCTTTCGAGCGCGCCCCAAAAGGAAAGTTCCATGATCGGTGACACGTTCACATCTCCCCTGCCCAACAGGACCGCCATGCTGGTTGCGGCGTTCGACTCGCAGCTGAAGTGGGCCGGGGTTCGATGCCGTGCAACTCAGCGACACGGTGCCCCCGATAACGATCACTGGCTGGGTCGGCGTGATCATTGAAAAGATCACCGCGGGCTATCTGGAGCGCTACGCGACCGACATCGTGCCAGTGAACTCACGCAGTGACGTCGCGACCTTTGATGTGGCGGCTCGCAGCTTGCAGTTGCCGACCGACAATCTCCTGCTCTGCGGTTTGCCGCTGCTGTCCGGCGAGCACCGCGAGGCGCCTGTCGACGCACCGATCAAGACCGTGATGTTCGCCGACCAGCCGACGGTGCCGCAGACCCGAGGCGACCGGCTCTACGTCTACCAGCGACTCATGGCGTACGCGCAGGCCCATCCAGACCGCCAGGTCGTGCTCAAGCCGCGGCACCGCATCGGCGAGGACACCTTCCACCGGATGAGGTTCCATCCCGAGGTGTTGCTGAGTGGAGTGCGGAAGCCGGCCAACTTCTCGATCGACTACACACCCATCTCCGAGCGGCTCACCAACCTCGACCTGATGGTGACGATTTCGTCGACAGCGGCGCTGGAGGCGGTGGGAGCGGGCGTGCGTACGGCTTTCGTCGCCGATCTAGACGTGCGCGAGCAGTTGGGCAATCACATCTTCCTGGGCTCCGGTCTGCTGCGGACCTTTGACCAGTTGGAGCGGGACGACGTCGGCGTGCCAGCGCCGCCTTGGATCGATGACTATTTCTTCGATACGCAGGGCGTCACGCCCGTGGAGCAGATAGTCGAACGGGCGCTGGACCTTATGTCGCGGGCTGATCGAGGTCAGCCGCAAGCGTGGCGTACGGCCCTGTTCGCATCCCAACACGAGCTGATCACCTACCGTGAGCAAGCTGCCAGAAGCGATTCCCTCACGAGTGATCGCACCGCGTTACACCGGGGGATTGCCCGATGGATCTTGCCCTATGGAGTTCAGCTTCAGCTGCGCCAGGCGAGGGCTCGGCGCAAGGCCGTACGTGAACAAGGCGCCGTGCATGCACAACGGGCCGGGTGGGAACTCGACCCAGCCCGCGGGCCTGACCTACTTCCTCAGCGCCTGACCACTCCTTCATGCCGGACTAGTTCTTCAGTGCCCGACGAATATCCGTCGCACGATGCAGCTCGTCGGCCATCAGGATGCCGTAGGTGAATCCGCTCTCGCCGGTCTTTCCGTTGGGCGACGAACTCAGCGATGCAAGGAATTTTGCGGAGACCACGGCATCTTGATGCTCGCCTAGCAGGGTCTGCAGGTCCTCCGCATCCTTCGCGACGCTCTTCATCTTGCTGTCGGCCGGCTCGACGAGCTCGGCGGCATAGCGCAGCCGCTTGGTCGCCCTGCGTGCCCGATGAAGTTCCTCGATGTCGCCATTGGCGTTCCGCAGTCGCTTGTTCGCCTTCTGCTTGGCCTTCTTCACATACCCTGTCGCCGTCTTGCTTTTACTATCGGCCGCGTCGCTAAGCGGTGGGGAGCTCTTCCATGTGCGCAGCAACATCAGCAGGTGTTGGTAGCGCTGACTACGCATTCCGCGGCTCAGCCTCTGGGTGGCGTCGTCTCGCTCCGAGGCGAGAGCCTTGGTGATCTCCGCCTCGACCGGTCCGCGTATCTGCTCCGGCGGTAGGTCGCCAAGGTGCCGAGTCAGCCGAGCGCTGAGAACGTCGCGGTCGCGTACCTGGCCCAATAACTCGGCGTACCATGCCACTTCGGCGTTCAGCTCTTGAGCCTGCTCCTCACCAAACACATCCCCGAAAATTCGCAACGTGCTCCGCAGCCGACGCGCGGCCACCCGAGTCTTGTGTACGACTGGCGCACCGGTTCGCAATCCGACGTCGTTGCACGCGAGCACATCGCATTGGGTGGCGAGGTAGCTGGCCACCAGCTCGCCAACCGTGCCGGACGTGATCTTGCCTGATTCTGCCGATCCCTGCCCGTCGCGTGTCGGGACCGGGCCGAGGGCACGGTCAAGCTTCGTCCGGATGGTACTGGGCGTCGCACCCGCAGCGGTGAGCAGCTTCCGTGCTCTCCGCGCGTCCTTTTGCTTCCCTGCGGGACCTAGCTCGACTTCCACCTCACGCCACGAGTGCAGCAGGGACTTCCCATCGGGCAGGCCGGACTCCACCTGGTCGTCGGCGATCTCCAACACCAGTTCGTCAGCAGCATCGAGGATCCGGTACGCGGTTCGAGTCGTCATCACTGTTGCGACCGGATCGAGGCTTTCGCCGGCTTGCAAACCGGTCACGCCTTCCGCAAGTGTGGTCGGGAGCTTCTTCGCGCGGGAGCCGCTCTGCAGTTCAGTTCGAGCCGTGCCGTGAGGAACCTTTAGCTGCCAACCTGTCTCCGAGCCCCCAACTCGGCGCCGTAACGTCACCCCAAACACCCGCAACCCAGCACCTGCTGTGTCGAAATACGTGTTCTCCAGCCTGTACACGTCCTGATCGAGGCGGCCGCCATCGGGTACCAGAACGGCGACCTGGGGCAGCAGCCAATCAGCGTCGACCTCGAACTTGTCCTCTTGCTCCTCAACAACCTGCACGCGGAATGACTCCTCACTTGTGGTGGTCCCAGCTGGGCAAGTCCTCGATGAACTCCAACTGTCAAGAATGCCACGCGAAGGTTAACGACTCTCCACCGTAAGGTGACGAATGACAGGCGTGTGATTTCTCCACATTGGGGATAACTTCTGTGGATATCTACGGCTGGACGATTTCCGGGCTCTCCCAATACCAGGTCGTGACCAGCCTTTTACGCGCGAGCCGGGCGCCAATAACCATGATCAAGCCCGCGAGCAGCGTCGGAATCCACGCGTAGCCGAGCAACGTAGGTACGCCGGCGTTGCTCAGCAGTTGGTAGCCGAGAACGACCGTCGAGGCTCCCAGCAGCAGTGCGACGCCCGACACCATGGCCAGCCGCCGCGACCATCGGCCGACATCCTCGACGATAAGGACCCAGAACGATCCCAAGCCGGCAAGCAGGCCGACCTGCTGAAACGCCAGGCCGAGATAGCTGATGCTGATCCCCATGCCGGCATCTGCCACGCTCGTTGCTTCGCTGAACGCCACAGCATTCGGGTTGGCTTTCAGGAAGAAGTAGCTCGCTGGGAGCAGGGAGCGGCCGCCGGGCAGCTCAAGTCCCTCTTGCACCATGATGTGCGGCAGTAGGGCGCTCATGATCATCAGCAGCAGAGCGGAGACACCCATAATCGTGCGGCCAAGCTGGGCGCGCCGGTGACGCTCGAGTTCCTCGGGAGTCAGCCGGATCACGAACTCCTCCTCGCCAGAGCTGCTCGCAGACGGTCTGCGACCTCTACAGCGCTGCCTTCGACCAGTCTCGACCTTGAGTCAAGCGTTTCGGCTTGGATCAGGCTTTGACAACCATCAGCCGCACATGGGCTGTGACCGCGTCATGCAGTTTGATACCCACCGTGTGTAGACCGACGGTCTTGATCGGCCTGGGAATCTGCACAGCGCGCTTCTCGATCGCAGGCCCACCGGCCTTCTTGATGGCGGTGGCGACATCGCCCGCGGTGACGGCACCGAAGAGCGTGCCGGCCTCGCCGGCCCGAGCGGGCAGGTCAATGGTGAGATCTTCCAGCCGGGTGCGTACCTCCTCGGCGTGATCGAGACCGCGGATCTCCCGCGCCGCACGGCTGCGCTTGATGCCATCAATCTGCTTCTCGGCACCGCGGGTCCAGCGGATCGCAAAGCCACGGGGAATGAGGAAGTTCCGGCCGTAACCGTCCTTGACCTCTACGACGTCGCCGGCCACGCCGAGGTGGTCGATAGCGGCAGTCAGGATGAGTTTCATGCCACCACCTTTCTTTTTGTGAGCTGCTCGCGCATCGCTCGCAGCATCAGCGGGCCGTGGAGGCGTACGGCAGCAGCGCCACCTCACGAGCGTTCTTGATGGCGATGGCCACGCGACGCTGCTCCTGCACAGAGAGCCCGGTGACCCGGCGCGCGCGGATCTTGCCGCGTTCGGAAATGAACTTTCGCAGCGTTGCGACGTCCTTGTAGTCGATGTGTTGGCCGGCGCGCAGCGGGTTCGCCTTCTTCTTCGGCTTGCGCTGCGCGAGTGGGGTGTTGGCCATTGTGGTGCTCTCCTTTCGAGCCCGGCGCGATGTGTTGACCGATGGCCGGAATGTGCCTTGGTGACTGGGAAGTGAACGTCTGGATTAGAAGGGAGGCTCTTCGCTCTGCGGCGTTGCCCACGGATCGGAGCCTTGCTGCGAACGCGCACCGGCTGGACTGGGCGTGCCGCTTGCCCACGGGTCATCGCCATGGCTGCCGGCCGACGGGCGCGCCGAACCGCCCTGATTCTGACTGCTGCCGCTCACATTCCGCGTGATCTTCGCCGTGGCGTACCGCAGCGCTGGGCCGATCTCGTCGACGTCGACCTCGAAAACCGTGCGTCGCTCGCCGTCTCGGGTCTCGTAGCTGCGCGACCGGAGCCGGCCCTGAACGATGACCCGCATTCCCTTCTGCAGCGATTCGGCCACATTCTCAGCAGCCTGGCGCCACACCGCGCAGTTGAGGAACATCGCCTCGCCATCGCGCCATTCGCTGGTCTGTCGATCGAACGTGCGAGGTGTCGACGCGACGGTGAAGTTCGCGACCGCCGCACCCGAGGGGGTGAAGCGCAGCTCGGGGTCGGCGGTGAGGTTGCCGACCAACGTGATGGTGGTTTCGCCTGCCATGAAATTCTCCGTTGTGATGAGCGATGTGGTCTTCGGCTGTCGCCGAGGGGCCGCAGCGGTGTCCTGCTCCCTGGCGAGCATCCTCAGCCTGCCAGCCGGAACTGACGCTACCCGCTGACGCGTGCCAATCTGTGGATAATGTCGCCCATCTCAATGCAGATTAGGTCGTATGACTTTGGTCCGCATGATTGACTCATTGATCGTGAATTGGCGGTCCAGTTCCTTGACGTCGCGCGGTTCCGCGGTCAAGTTGATCACCGCGTAGATGCCCTCGGACTTCTTGCGGATCTCGTAAGCCAGTCGGCGACGGCCCCAGATGTCGACATTGTCGACGGTGCCACCACCCTTGGTGATCACTATCAAATGCTTGTCGAGCGTCGGCTGGACCGTACGCTCTTCGGTGTCCGGGTCGAAAATGACCATCACCTCGTACTCACGCATCGCGAACCCCACCTCCTCTGGTCTGAGCGGCTACGGGACGGCCCCATAGCAGGAGGGCGAATGCTGCCCGGCCACGAGCCGGGCTTGGACCCGTACGCGCTCGAGCGCCGAGCCAAGGGTTTAGGCTACTCGCTCTCCCGGCGTGGAGAAAATTAGTCGAAAATCACTCACGCCGTTGCCGGTGAATCTCGACGTCGCGAGCTGATCGTTTCACGATAATCATTGACAGCCCGCTAGTGCCTTCCCCGAGAATGGACGCAGACCGTGGCGGAGCAGTAGCAGCCATCCATTCGGCTCTCGGCACCAAACCCTGATGGTGCGTCAGCCTCGGGCAGTCTGGCAGACATCGCCGCTGCGCCAGAGGTCGCTGGAAGCCTCGTGGAAGGAAGCGACATGGTCGGACATGGTGGTTCCGCATCGACCGAAGAATCGGTTTACGGCGAAGAAACTACCGGCAAGGGTGTAGTCCGAATCTCCTCGGTAGCTGCGCTCGCGGGCTTCCTCTTCGGATATGACAGCGCCGTCATCAACGGCGCTGTATCGGCTGTGCAGAAGGAATTCAACGTTGGCGCGGCGTCCCTGGGTTTCGCAGTAGCGTCAGCGCTGCTCGGCGCGGCGGCCGGAGCCCTGAGCGCCGGCCGGATCGCCGACCACTTCGGGCGGCTGACCGTCATGAGAACTGCCGCGGTGCTCTTCCTGATCAGCGCGCTGGGAACCGGATTCGCTCCCAACCTCTGGGTTCTGATCATCTTCCGCATCATCGGCGGTCTCGGCGTCGGCATGGCCTCGGTCATCGCTCCGGCCTACATTGCCGAGATCTCCCCCGCAAGGATCCGGGGCCGGCTCGGTTCTCTGCAGCAGCTGGCGATCGTCATCGGCATCTTCATTTCACTCCTGGTTGATTTCCTGCTAGCTCTGGGGGCGGGCGGTTCCGGCGAACCCTTCTGGTTCGGACTCGCCGCCTGGCGGTGGATGTTCCTCATCATGGCCATTCCGGCGATCGTCTACGGCGTCCTCTCCTTGACCATTCCGGAGTCGCCACGCTTCCTGATTGCCAAGCACAGGACCGACGAAGCCAGGGAGATCCTCAGCAAGCTGCTGGGCGGTACCCGAGCCAACATCGATGCGACGATCGAGCGGATCCGGAAAACGATGGAGCGCGAGACCGAGCCGTCCTGGCACGATCTGAAAACACCTGAAGGCAAGATCGCCGGAATTGTCTGGGCCGGGTTGCTGCTCTCGATCTTCCAGCAGTTCGTCGGCATCAATGTGATCTTCTATTACTCGAACATCCTCTGGGAGGCCGTCGGGTTCACCGAAGAGCAGGCCTTTGTCACCACGGTGATCGGAGCGACAATCAATGTCCTCACCACGTTTATCGCCATCGCGACCGTAGACCGGTTCGGCCGGAAGCCCCTGCTGCTCATTGGCTCGGTCGGCATGGCCATCACGCTCGCGACCATGGCGATCGTCTTCGGCACCGCCAGGGTGGTCGAGGGGGCTCCAGATCTGCAAGGCGCGCAAGGGCCGATCGCATTAATTGCGGCCAACCTCTACGTCGTCGCCTTCGGCATGTCGTGGGGTCCAATCGTCTGGGTGCTCCTCGGTGAAATGTTCCCAAACCGGATGCGTGCCGCCGCGCTGTCCCTCGCGGCCGGGGGCCAGTGGGTGGCCAACTGGATCATCACGGTGACCTTCCCAGGCCTGAAGGACGTTTCCTTGGCGCTCGCATACGGGCTGTACGCCGGGTTCGCTGTGCTGTCGTTCTTCTTCGTCGCCAGATTCATCGATGAAACCAAGGGCATGCAGCTCGAAGACATGCACGCCAAAGTGGCGCCACATTCGGTGCGCCATCCGGAGCAACATCCGGCAGGGCTCGACTAGGCGAGCATTCGCTCTCCCGGGATGATCCAGCAGAACCCGACGTTCGGCGTGGATTAGCGGGTTGACGATCTCCTCAGCCGTATGACCTTCGCCGAGAAGGCCGGCAGGTTGTTCCAGACCATGATCGTTGTCGGGTCCGGTGATCTTTCTGAGCCCAATTCGACCTTTGGAGTCAACAGCGCCGAATACATGGTCAAGGGCCAGCAGCTGACCCACTTCAATGTGATTCGGGGCCGCCGACGACGCCAGGACGCTGGCCCAGTGGCAGAACCGGCTACAGCTGGCGGCAAGCACCAGGCTCGGTATACCGGTGGCACTCCCTACAGACCCGCGGAACCACTTCACCGACACGTCGGTACCGCTCCGCGTGCCCTCTCCCAGTGGCCGGAGACTCTCGGATTGGCGGCGATTGGCTCCGCTGAACTAGTGGTCGCGCCCGTTAGTTCGTCGGGGGTCAGGCGGCGATGCGCTGGAGGAGCCGGTCGATGTCGGCACGGTTGAATGTCCAGTCGAAGGGTTGAGCGGCTTGGTTGTAACGAGCCTCGAAGCGGTGAGCCGCTCGGTGAGGGGCGTCCAGATTAGCGGCGTTGTCGGGTGTGAGGAGTTTGCGCTGGACGACTGAGAAGTAGATCTCGATTTGGTTCAGCCAGGACGCGTGCACCGGGTGTGGATGATGACCGCGTTGGGGAACGCGTCACAGAGCCGGGCGGCGGCGGTCCAGCCCCGGTGGGAGGCACCGTTGTCGACAATCCAGAACACCCGTTTGGCGCTGGCGTAAGGCTCGCGGGTCATCACTTTTGGTCACCAGGCGGTGAAGGGTCCAATGCCGGTGCTGGCGGCGCAGTGGCCGATCACCCGAGCGTGGTGGACGTCGTAGGCGGCGAGGTAGGCCAAGGTGCCGTGCCGGCGGTACTCGGATTCGAGCAGTGCACCCGAGCCACAACTAAGAAGTGGTTGTGCCAGGAGGATGAGAATGACCTGACTCTGCGAATGCTGTCGCATTGCAACTTTGCGCCGCCGAAGGTCAACGCAGATTTTGCGAACTGACTCAATACAAGATCAAAGTCGGCGTGCCTTCAGCCGGGTCAGCTCAGTCTGCCGCTCTTGGCGAGAAGTCTCGCGATCTCGCTCGCGGCGTTAGGGAAGCGTTGCGGCCGTGCGAAGGGGGGATGGCCATGATCAGAACCTTCTGATCATGATGTGCGGTTGATCAATGCCGCTTGTCGGCGGCATCAAGGCGCGCCAGTTCGAGCACCGAATTGGTTAGCAGTCGAGTGATCGAAGTGATCAACTCGGGATACCTGGGCGCGGACGCCACAGTCGAGCGCGATGGCCACATGATCGTGATTCGGTCCCGTTCGTCAGCGGTGCGGGTCAGCCAGACAGCGAGCGAGACACTCGGAGCGATGTCGCCAGCGGCAAGCTGGACACGAGTACTTTCGGCACTGGGTGATCACCTCCTATCTTAGTGATTGCCTAGCCCCTGGGTAGCGTGACCGCTGGCTGGTTGTTTTGGGCCGATCAAGACTGCGGGCTGCATTCCGATTTCTCTTGGTCTCACTTGTGGTCTCATTCGTGTAGGTTCAGGGGCGTCCGCAGTGGGCTGCTGAGCCCCGGCTCAGGCGGGACCAGACCCAACCGAACGGGTCTGAACCGGCAGCCGCAGAACTCGAAAGCGCGTGAGGGGCAACCCTCCGCGGGTTCAAATCCCGCCGCCACCGCCAGCCTGACCCGGCCAAACGCCGGCCCTGCCGCAATCTGGGCGCCCGGCGTTTTTGGCTGTGGTCTCAAATGTGGTCTCAATTCGTAGTACTCCGTAACCTCCGAGACACGTAGAGATCGGTTCCCTGAGCCAGCATCAGCGACGCCCCTGAGTGGCGCAGCTCATGCAAGTGCCAGTGGCCGAGACCGGCCCGTCGGCAGATCCGGGAGAACCAATGCGACACGTTGTCCGGATCCAGCGGTGTCCCCAAGGCGCTCGGAAATATCAAGTCATGTTCCCGCCAGGCCGGCCCGATTGCCATCCGCTCCTCGGAAGGCGCCAGGAAACGCGCAAACGTGGAAACCTTTGCAACTTCGCCACGCGGATCATGGAGCTAGCAGTTATGCGGCGCCTTGACCGGTCAGCGTTTTGTTTTGCGAATGGCGGGGTACCGAGCTGACCATGGGCGACCAGACCGATCAGACCGATCCCATCGAGCGGTACGACCAACCCGAGCACACCGATGAGCAGCAACCCCATCCCGGGCTGACCCAGACCATGCAGGATCAGCCGGACCACGGCGAGGGCTCCTACCGCGGCAGCAGTCGGCTCACCGGCAAGCGAGCGGTCATCACTGGGGCGGATTCGGGGATTGGCCGCGCCGTCGCCTTGGCCTTCGCCCGGGAAGGCGCCGACGTTGTGCTCAGCTACCTGGAGGCCGAAGAAGCCGACGCGGATGAGACTGTGGGCCTGGTGGAGGCCGAGGGCCGCAAGGCGATCCGCTGCCCCGGCGATATCCGGAGCGAGGAGACCTGCCAGAAGATCATCGACATCGCCGTCGAGCAGCTGGGCGGGATCGACGTCCTGGTTAACAACGCGGCGTACCAGATGGCCCAGATGGGCGGGATCGCCGACATCACGACCGAGCAGTTCGACCAGGTGATGAAGACCAACCTGTACGCCATGTTCTGGCTGTGCAAGAAGGCGATTCCGCACATGGAGGCGGGCGCCACGATCATCAACACCTCCTCGGTGCAGGCGGTCAACCCGTCGCCGCAACTGCTTGACTACGCCACCACCAAGGCCGGCATCCACAACTTCACCAAGGCCCTCGCGCAGGAGCTGGCGGAGAAGGGCATCCGGGTGAACGCAGTCGCGCCGGGCCCGATCTGGACGCCGCTGATCCCGGCCACCATGCCGACCCAGAAGGCGCAGAGCCATGGCGAGAGCACACCGCTGGGACGCGCTGGGCAACCGGCGGAGGTCGCGCCGGCCTACGTCTTCTTCGCCTCCCAAGAGTCCAGC
>Ga0307297_10000430_pt1 | contig 10167 bp, 9 predicted proteins | sample ER_DNA_157_FD_194464 | JGI IMG/M metagenome (GOLD analysis project Ga0307297, IMG submission 194464) | Bulk soil microbial communities from the East River watershed near Crested Butte, Colorado, United States - ER_DNA_157 | ecosystem: Environmental > Terrestrial > Soil > Floodplain | place: USA...
GTTCGGGTACTTCTGGGTGACCATGTCGGCGATGTGCAGCCAGGCGTTCTTCTCGACGTCTGAACCGGACCACATGAACCAGGTCAGGGTCACCGGACCGCCGGAGGAGCTACCCGAGCTGGAGCTACCGCTGTTGCTACTACTGCAGGCAGCCAGGAGAAGGACGGCCGAAGCGGCCGCCAGCAACTTGGTGAGTCGGGAGATTCGCATGGCACTCCTAGGGTGACGTCGTTGTCCGACCGTGACGGATTGAGCCCGAGAGTGATGTCCGGAGCACAAGACCTCGTATGTCTGATCGTTCTCTTAAATATCTTGCAATGTCAACGCTCTGTCGAGATTTCCAGATCATGGGCTGAATTGTGATGCGTGGTTGACAGAATCGCGCCTTACCCGGGGTGGGATGGGCCGTCGCGTCACTCTTGCGTCTTCCACCGCGCAAGGAACACAATGACCAAAGATCGGATGACTTTAGAAGGGCAGCGTCTGGTCGATCATCGTGGCGCCGACCGGGGCGCCGAGGAAGGACGACCATGGCAACCGAGTCTTCGGCCGTCGAGGAGACGCGCGCAGCGATCCTTCGCCGAGTCGAGGCCGGCATCGCCGAAGGCCCATTCAGCGCCGACTGGGACTCCCTCACCTCCGGCTATCGGGTCCCCGACTGGTACGTCGATGGCAAGTTCGGCATCTTCGTCCACTGGGGTCCGTACAGCGTCCCCGCGTACTCCAGTGAGTGGTACCCGCGGGAGATGTACCGGCCGGGCACGGCGGTCTATGAGCACCATCGCCGGACCTACGGCCCGCACCGAGAGTTCGGCTACAAGGACTTCATCCCCCAGCTCACCGGTTCCGCGTTCGACCCGGCCGAGTGGGCCGGCCTCTTCCGCAGGGCGGGTGCCCAGTTCGTCGTGCCGGTGGCAGAGCACCACGATGGATTTGCCATGTACGCAACGGATCTCAGTAGATGGAATGCGGCGCGGATGGGTCCTGCACGGGACGTAGTCAAGGAGCTGTCCGATGCCGTTCGGGCGGAGTCGATGATCCCCGGCGCGTCGAGTCATCGCGCCGAGCACTGGTGGTTCTTCAACGGTGGTATGAAGTTCGACTCCGACGTCCGCGATCCCGAGTTCGCCGACCTCTACGGCCCCGCGCAGCGCGAGGAGATCCGGCCGTCGGAGGTGTTTCTCGAGGACTGGCTAGCGCGGACCGTGGAGCTCGTCGAGCACAACGACCCGCAGCTGGTCTGGTTCGACTGGTGGATCGAGCAGGACGTGTTCAAGCCGTGGCTGGCCAGGTTCGCAGCCTGGTATTACAACCGAAGCATCGCCCGTAACCGTCCGGTAGCGATCAACCACAAGTTCGACGCCTTCCCACCGGGCGCCGCCGTCTACGACGTCGAACGCGGGCAGAATGCGGGCATTAGGCCGATGCTCTGGCAGAACGACACGTCGGTCGCCGTGCAGTCGTGGGGCTGGGTCGAAGGCCAGCAGTACAAGGACCTCCGGGTGATCCTGGCCGATCTACTGGACGTGGTGAGCAAGAACGGTGCACTGCTGCTCAACGTCGGCCCGAAGCCGGACGGCTCGTTCGAACCAACCGAACGCGAGCTCTTGTGCCGGATCGGTGACTGGCTGACGGTCAACGGCGAGGCCATCTACGGCACCCATCCGTTCGCGGTCAGCGGCGAGGGGCCGACTGAGGTCACGGACTCCTTTCTCAGCGACGCGGACCGCGCCGACTTCACTGCTGCCGACATCCGGTTCACGACCCGGGCCGACATCGTCTACGCCACGCCGCTGGACTGGCCCCGAGGAAGGCTGCTGATCACGTCCCTGGCTGAAGGTTCGCCGCACCTTCCCGGGCCTATCGCGTCCGTCGAGCTGATCGGTACAAAGGAGCCCCTGGCGTTCGAGCGACGGGCCGACGGTTTGTCGGTCACGCTCCCGCGACCAACCAGCGGTTCGGTGCTGCCAGTGCTGCGCATCACACCAGCCGTCCGGATTCCGAACGCCCGCAAGTACGAGCTCCGGAACTGACCTCGGAGCAGCCGACATGTCCGACCCTCCTCTTCCGACACGCTCCCACGAAAGGCGACGACGACATGACGACCGACGTGGACCGCACAATCTGGGCAGACCTGGCTCGGCCCGTCCCATCCTGGCTCGCGAGGGCCAGGCTCGGCATCTTCATCCACTGGGGCCCGTACTCGGTGCCGGCCTGGGCGGAGCCTACCGGGGCTCTCGGGGCAGTACCGGAAGCCGAGTGGTTCCGACACAACCCCTACGCCGAGTGGTACGCCAACACGATCCGGATTCCCGGCACCCCTGCCGCGCAGCACCATCACGAGGTCTTCTCAGACGCCCCCTACGACGACTTCCTGGATCAATGGACCGCGTCGAAGTTCGACCCGGCGGCGTGGGCCCGGCTGTTCGCTGAGGCCGGCGCCAGCTATGTCATCCCGACTACCAAGCACCACGACGGGGTCGCGCTGTGGGACGCGCCGGGCACCGGATCGCGAAACACTGTCCATCGGGGTCCCCAACGCGATCTGGTCGGCGAGATCGCCGACGCCGTCCGCGAGGCCGGCTTGAGATTCGGGGTGTACTACTCCGGCGGGTTGGACTGGGGCGTGACCGACTTTCCCCCGCTCACCGGCCACGCCGACTTCACGGCTTGGCGACCGAAGGATCCCGCCTACAACGCGTACGCGAGTCTTCATGTTCGCGATCTGATCGCCCGGTACTCCCCAGATGTGTTGTGGAACGACATCAACTGGCCGGATGCAGGAAAACGGACAGGATCTTGGTCGCTGCACGAGCTCTTCGCCGACTACTACGCCGGCAACCCCGACGGCGTGGTCGACGACCGATGGGGCGACACCCACTGGGACTTCCGCACCAGCGAGTACGAGGCTGGGAGTGAGAAGGAGGCCGAACCGGGGTGGGAGAACTGCCGCGGGATCGGCTTTTCCTTCGGATACAACCGCGCAGAGGACGAGCGACACATCCTGACCGGCAGGCAGCTGGCATGCCACCTGACCGACGTCGTGTCCCGCGGCGGACGGTTGCTGCTCAACGTCGGGCCAACCGCCGAGGGGCAAATTCCAGAACTCCAGCAGGCGTCATTGCGATCACTCGGCCGGTGGATGGCCCAGGTCGGCGGCCTCATCCGGGCCTCGCACCCGGTGGCTCCCGACGTAGCCGGACCGACGAACGAACCCTGGGTACGTTGGCTCGACACGCCGGACCATCTGGTGGCACTGGTCGATCAGACGGGCGACACGACACTGGACATCGATCAGGACGCGGTCGCAGCCGGTGAGGCCGAGGTGCGTGCTGCGCCCGGGACGGTGCGCGTCGTCGGTGGCAGCGTGCGGGTGAGCGTAGGGGAGCTCACCGACGGCCCCGCCGCCGTCCTCCTTCCCAAGCAGTAACCACATCGAAATCGATTCGGAGGCAAGATCACATGAAGTACGGCGAACTGGGTCGTTCCGGCATGAACGTCAGCAAGATCTGTCTGGGCACGATGCACTTCGGCCCGAGGGCAACGGAAGAGGAGTCGCACGCGATCTTGGACAAGGCGCTCTCGATGGGTATCACCTTTGTCGACACCGCGAACGTGTACGGCGGTGAGACCGCGCGGGGCCGCTCGGAGGAGATCATCGGCACCTGGTTTGCCGCCCGGCCGGGCGTGCGTGACGAGGTCGTGCTGGCGACCAAGGTCTACGGGGCAATGGGCGATCTAGGTCCGGCCAACAACGACCGTGGCTTCTCGGCGTACAAGGTGCGCAAGCACCTGGCGGACTCGTTGCGGCGGCTCCAGACGGACCGAATCGACGTCTACCAGGTCCACCACATCGACGAACGGGTGTCCGCGGAAGAGTTCTGGGGAACGTACGAGCGCATCGTGGCTGATGGAGACGTCCTTTACGCGGGTGCGAGCAACTACTCCGGCTGGGGCTTGGCCAAGCGGCAGATGCAGGCCTGGCAGCGTGGCTTCGTGGGCTTCGTGTCCGAGCAGACGCAGTACAACCTGCTGAGCCGGGTGCCCGAGATGGAGGTTCTTCCGGCAGCGCAGGACTTCGGCATTGGCGTCATCGTCTACATGCCGTTGGCGGGCGGTCTGCTGACCGGCAAGACCGAGTCCTTCGACGGCAGCCGGACCCGTCAAGTGGAGCAGGAGTACGGGATCCGGATCGGTCCCGATAACCCCCAGTTCCGGGACTTCTCCCAGCTTTGTCGCGAGCTCGGGGAACCCGAGCACGTCGTGGCGACCGCCTGGGTGCTCCAGCACCCCGCCGTCGCTTCGGCCATCGTCGGCATTCGAACCGTCGATCAGCTCGACGGGCTCGATCGAGCCGCTGAACTCGAGCTCGACGACGCCGCCTCACAACGGCTGAACGAGATTTTCGATATCAACGACGGGCGCAAAATCGGCCAAGGTCGTTCTCCGGAGGCGCACTCGTGGTGATCATCCTCCCGACGTCTGCCGGCACCGCCCACCGAGCCGTGGAGGACCGTGTCGCCCCCCACTGATCGCTTCACCGCGTTGGACGTGTACGACGTTCGCTTCCCGACGTCGGACAACCTCGACGGCTCAGATGCGATGAACGCCAATCCGGACTACTCGGCCGCGTACGCGGTCCTGCGCACGGACGCCACTGACGGGCTGGAGGGCCATGCGCTCGCCTTCACGACCGGGCCCGGCAACGACTTGCAGATCAGCGCCATCAAAGGATTGGCCGATTGGGTAGTTGGCCGACGCGTCGAAGACGTCCTCGGCGATCTTGGTGCCTTCTCACATGAGCTGATCCACGAGCCGCACCTGCGCTGGCTGGGTCCGGAGAAGGGCGTTGTGCAGATGGCCGCCGGTGCGATGATCAACGCCGCCTGGGACCTGCGGGCCAAGCGCGCCGGGCAGCCGCTGTGGCAGCACCTAGCCCGGTTGGAACCCGATGAATTGGTGTCGCTGGTGGATTTCCGCTATCTGACCGATGCCCTCACGCAGGGAGAAGCGCTAGCGATCTTGGAGCGCGCGCGACAGGGCCGCGGCGAGCGCGAAGAGCGGCTGCTGAACCAGGGGTACCCGGCCTATACGACGACGCCGGGATGGCTCGGCTACTCCGACGACAAGCTCGACCGGCTCGCCCGCGAGGCAGTCGAGCAGGGCTTCACCCTCATCAAGCTCAAGGTCGGCGCCGATGTGGCCGATGACGTGCGCCGGATGAAGGTGGCCCGTGCCGCGGTCGGCGACGGAATCCGCATCGCCGTCGATGCCAACCAGCGCTGGGACGTCGGTCCGGCGATCGACTGGATGCGCGCACTGGGGCCGTACGACCCGTACTGGATCGAGGAGCCCACCAGCCCCGACGATGTAGTCGGCCACGCGGTCATCCGTCACGCCATCCACCCGATCAAGGTCGCCACCGGCGAGCACGCTGCCAACAGGATGATATTCAAGCAGCTGCTGCAGATCGGCGCCGTCGACATCGTGCAAATCGACGCCGCCCGCGTGGCCGGGGTCAACGAGAACCTCGCGATCCTCCTGCTGGCCGCCAAGTACGGGATTCCGGTCTGCCCGCACGCGGGCGGCGTCGGGCTGTGCGAGATGGTCCAGCACCTGTCGATGCTCGACTACGTCGCCGTCTCAGGGAGCTGGGAGGATCGCGTCATCGAGCACGTCGACCATCTCCACGAGCATTTCGTCACTCCGGTACACCTGGAGTACGGCCGCTACCGTGCCCCATTGGCGGCCGGCGGGGGCGGGGAGATGCTCGCGGACTCCGTGGCGCAGTACAGCTACCCGGACGGCCCAATATGGGCGGCCCGCCGGCAGTGAACGGTCCGATGAGCCCCCGTGCTATGGCTGGGACATTAGTCCAGGTGGAAGACCTCCTCGGCGGGCGCCCACCACTCGCCCTCGACCGCCGTCTTCAGGGGCTCTTGCATCGGGTCGGTCAGCTGCCACCACCGTCGTGTCTCAGGGTCGGCGGCGATCTCTGCCTGCGCCGCAGTCCAGTCGTCTCCGGTGTACTCCAGGTAGCTGAACAGCAACCCATCTCGCAGGAAGATCGAGTAGTTCCGCACACCGACACGCCGCAGGGTGGCCAGCACACCGGGCCAGACGTTCGCGTGCAGGCGCCGGTATTCGACCTGGTGCTCTGGACGCAGTCGGACAACGGCGGCGATGCGACGGGTACCGCGATCAGCAGCCTCGAAGGGGTTCGGGCTGACGTCCGTTGCGCTCACCAGACCATCGTGGCATCCCGGTCGTGACCAGCAGCACGGGCGCGGCTGTTGCGAGCGGCGCGGTTGACGCCCACCACCACCTGTGGGACCCGAGCGACCCTGGACAGGGTTGGCTCGCCGACCCCGCGCTGGCCGCCATCCGGCATCGCTTCGATCTGGAGGACTTGCACGATGCGGTACGCGCCGGCCTTGCCGGCCGGCCGGTGACTGCCACCGTGCTCGTGCAGTCGGTCGCCCGCACGGACGAGAGCGAGCGGCTGCTGGCGGCGGCCGCCGACGACGATCTGGTGGCCGCGGTGGTCGGCTGGGTGGACCTGACCGGCGACGTCCCAGCCCAGCTGGAGCGGCTGCGGGCCGGATACGGCGGGCGCCTACTGCGCGGAGTGCGGCACCTCGTACAGGACGAGCCGGATCCGCGGTGGCTGCTCCGCGAGGATGTCCTGGCGGGCCTGCGAGCTCTCGCGAAAGCCGACTTGCCGTACGACCTCCTCGTCCGGCCGCCGCAGTTACCGGCGGCTGTGGAACTGTCGCGGCGGCTGCCGGGCCTTCAGCTCGTGCTCGACCATGCGGGCAAGCCCCACCTGGCCTCCGGCGATCTCGAGGGTTGGTCGCGCGACGTGCGCGCCCTGGCCCGCTCGGAGCAAGTGGTATGCAAGGTCTCCGGCCTGGTCACCGAGGCCGACCACCAGCGCTGGTCGCTCGCGGACCTTCGCCCGGCGTGGGACACCGTGCTCGACGCCTTCGGGCCACGCCGCCTGCTGTTCGGCTCAGACTGGCCGGTCTGCCTGCTGGCCGCCAGCTGGGAGCGCTGGGCGGGCGCTGTCGCCGAGTTCGTCACACCCTTGTCAACTGACGAGGCGGACGCCATGTTGAGGACTACAGCCACCGCAACCTACCGGCTCGGCGGCCCCGCCGATCGAGACCTTGACCACCTACAGCACGAGAGGGACCAAATGTGACCACCATCCCCGCACCCGCCACATCGACGCTCCCCGGCTCCGCCGAGTTCGATGGTGTGCGCGCCCTCGTCACGGGTGGCGCCAGCGGTATCGGCCGAGCCACGGCCCGAGCGCTACGGATGCGAGGCGCAGCCGTGGCGTCCCTAGACCTGCGACCACTCACCGAGCCGGACGAGGACATCCTCGAGATTGCCTGTGACGTCGGCAGCGACGCCTCGGTACGCGAGGCAGTAGCCGAGGTCGCCGAGCGACTAGGGGGCATCGACGTCGTTGTCTCCAACGCCGGCATCGGCTCCACCGGAGGAGTGGAGGACGTCACCGACGAGGAGTGGCACCACATCTTGAGCATCAACGTCGTCGGCACCGCCCGCCTGGTGCGCGCCGCACTGCCCCACCTTCGCCAGTCAGCACCCGCCGGACGTGCAGCCGTAGTCTGCACCGGTTCCATCGCCGCCTGGACCGGCTTGGTCCAACGAGCGGCGTACAGCGCCAGCAAGGGCGCCCTGCACGCGCTGGTCTTCGCGATGGCAGCCGACCTGGTCCGGGAGGGCATACGCGTCAACGCCGTTGCCCCCGGCACCGCCGACACCCCGTGGGTCCAGAGGCTGCTGGCCGCCGCGCCTGATCCGGACTCGGCTCTCGAAGCGCTGCGCGCCCGGCAACCCACCGGCCGCCTCGTTACCGCAGAACAGGTCGCTCACGCCGTCTGTTACCTCGCCAGCCCGCTGGCCGGGGCCACCACCGGTAGCGTCCTGCAGGTCGATGGCGGCTCCCACTCACTCGTGTTGCCGCCCGCGCAGTAGCCGCGTGGCGCCATGACCCCCGCCGTCACCCTGCCGCGTCGCGAGATCCGCCGCACCGGCGTGCAGCTGACCACACTCGGCTTCGGCGCCGCCCCCATCGCCGGTCTGTATCGCGCCGTCGACGAGACCACCGCGCGCGCCACCATCGACGCCTCGTGGGAAGGCGGCATGCGCTATTTCGATACTGCACCGCACTACGGCCTCGGGCTGTCGGAGCGACGCTTGGGCGAGGCGCTGCGCGATCGGCCGAGGGACGACGTGGTGGTCAGTACGAAGATCGGCCGTCTGCTCGTCACTCGCACACCGCCGTTGGCGCGCGACGACGAACTATTCGACGTGCCGGGTGACCTGACCCGCCGCCGGGATTACAGCCGCGACGGCGTTCTGCGCTCACTGGAGGCGACACTGCAGCGGACGGGTCTCGACCGCGTCGATGTCCTGTACGTCCACGACCCCGACGAGCACTGGCGGGAGGCGGCGCAGGAAGCGGTGCCTGCGCTCGTGGAATTGCGCGAGGCCGGTGTCGTCGGCGCGATCGGCGTGGGCATGAACCAGTCCGAGATGCTGGCTCGTTTCATCCGGCAGACCGACGTCGACGTTGTCATGCTCGCTGGGCGCTACACGCTCCTGGAGCAGGGGGCTGCCGATGATCTGTTGCCGACGGCCCTCGAGCACGGCCGGTCGGTGGTTGCCGCGGCTGTGTTCAACTCTGGCCTCCTCGCCCGCGCGCAGGTTCCAGACAGCGCGACATACGACTACCAGCAGGCCCCGCCCGACATGCGGGGGCGGGCACGACTGCTGGCCTCCGTCTGCCGCGAACATGGAACGACACTCCCGGCGGCGGCGATCCACTTTCCCCTCCGCCACCCCGCCGTCGCAAGCGTCGTGGTGGGCATGCGGAGCCCCGAGGAGGTGCGTCGCAACCTCGCCGCACACGCCCAGCACGTACCCGACGAGTTATGGACCGATCTCGAACACCGAGGCCTCCTGCGACCCGTCGGGTGAAGCGGCGCGGGCCTGTGGGTGGCTTCAGGCCGGTCGGTCGAGCGGTGCAGGGACGTGCCGGGAGTTCGTCGCAGACGCATCGTAAGTGAGAGGCTGACCGCATGCGTGCCGTGCGGATTCATGCCAAGCGGGATATGCGGACCGAGCAAGTTCCCAGCCCCGATCCGGCTGCCGATGAGGTGCGGGTACGGGTGGGCTACGTCGGGATCTGCGGGTCGGATCTGCACTACTACCAGGACGGCGCGGCGGGCATCTTCGCCATCCGGGAGCCGCTCATTCCCGGCCACGAGGTGTCCGGAGTGATTGACCTTGACCCGGCGGGAGCGTACGAGGCAGGTACGCCGGTGACGGTACATCCGGCCACCTGGGGCACCCCGCAGCCCGATCTGACCGACGAGCAGCGCCACCTCTGGCCAGGCGGCGGGTATCTGGGGAGCGCCTCGACGTGGCCACACACCCACGGCGGCCTGGCGGAGCAGCTGATCGTTCGGCGCGATCAAGTTCGCCGGCTGCCGGCCTCGCTGCCGGTCAAGCGAGCAGCATTGGCCGAGCCCCTGGCCGTCGGCCTGCACGGCCTCGCGGTCGGTGGCGGCATCCGCGGCAAGCGCGTGCTGATATCGGGATCGGGCCCGATCGGGCTGCTCACAGCTGCCGCCGCGGCGGCTGGGGGTGCGGCAGAGGTGGTCTGTGCCGACCTGCTGGCCGGACCGCTGCAGCGCGCGCGGTCGCTCGGCGCAGCCAGCCCGGTGTCGATCGGGACGGTGCAGATCGGCGTCGAGAACCTGCCGGAGTCGCATTTCGACGTGACACTGGAGTGCGCCGGGGTGCCGCAGGCACTCCACGGGCTGCTGCTCGCCACCCGCCGGGCCGGCGTCGTCGTCCAGGTCGGCAACCTGCCCGACGTGACCCGACCGGTCAACCTGGCGCCCTTGGTCTCGAAGGAGATCCAACTGCGGGGCACCTTCCGCTTCAACAACGAGATCGACGCCGCAATCACGCTGCTCGACCTAAACGCGCAGATCGAGCAGGTGATCACTCACGTGCTGCCGATCGAGGACGTCGACCAGGCCTTCGCCATCGCCGCGAACTCCGAAATCTCTGGCAAGGTTGTTGTTGAAGTAAGCGCCTCCTGACAGAAAGCCCAGCTGATCAACA
>Ga0307297_10000432_pt1 | contig 10141 bp, 10 predicted proteins | sample ER_DNA_157_FD_194464 | JGI IMG/M metagenome (GOLD analysis project Ga0307297, IMG submission 194464) | Bulk soil microbial communities from the East River watershed near Crested Butte, Colorado, United States - ER_DNA_157 | ecosystem: Environmental > Terrestrial > Soil > Floodplain | place...
CCATCCATCTGGCTGCCGACCCCGACCCAGCCTTCGATGATGTCGTCATTATAGGTGGTCTTGCTGGGCCCGAGGCCGGGAATGCCGGCCTGGCCGGGCTGCACGACGGTGATCTTGAAGGCGCGCGGCGGATAGGCCGGCATCTTGGAATCGACGGGAAAGCCCAGCGCGTAGGTTTTGCCGGTCTTCACCAGCGAAGCCGCCTTGAGAACCAGCTCCGGCGTCATGTAGTTGGCGGCGCCGATCTCGTCGTTCGGTCCCCATTTCGATTTGGTCCAGTCTTGTGCGCTCGCGGTTCCGACCGTACCCAACACGGTGACAGAACAGCACAATACGATTGCCCTTAGCATCGCGGTTCCTCCCAGGCGTTGACGTCATGGTTGTTGGTAGCCAGCGCCACATACTAACGTAGTGGCGCCGGGCGTTCAAAGTTTTCGACGTGAATTTTGAACCGCAATGCGACGCCGCATTCGCAGGCGCGAAATGCCCGATCAATTTGCTGCAAATTTATGACAGCGCTTTTCGCCGCGCGGAATACCCGGCCGGCTGGCCTCAGGCGGCAATGACCTGACTGTTTTTCTCCAGGCAAGCAACAAAACCCTGCAGGGCGCTGTACTGATGCGGGCTGCGGCGCTGGATGAAGAGCGTATCCACGCGCGACTGCGACGGGTTGAGCGGGTGGATGCGGATGTTGCCGCTCTGGTCGTTGCGTTCGACCACGGCGCGCGGCAGCAGGGTGACGCCCATGCCGGCGGCGACGCAGCCGATCATGCCGTCGAGCGTGCCAAGCTCGAACCGCGCGGCGGACGGCCAGCCAAACCCTGCCAGCACCTGCTCGAGCCGTTGCCGGTAGGTGCAGCCGGTGCGGAACACCAGCGCGGTCGGGCCGGATTCCGAAGTGCCGGCGCGCAGCGCCGCGAGGCTGGCCCAGCGGCGCGCGGTCACCAGCACCAGTTCTTCCCGGAATGCCGTCACGGCACTGAGATCGGCATGCTCGATCGGACCGGCGACGAAGGCGCCGTCGAGCGAGCCGTCGAGCACGGCGGCCACCAGGTCGGCAGTGGGGGCGGTCCGCAGGCTCAGCTGCACCGCCGGAAAGCGCTGGTGAAATTCGGCGAGCAGCGACGGCAGTCGTACCGCGGCGGTGGTTTCCATCGAGCCGATCGACAGCGGCCCCTTCGGTTCGCCATCCTCGCGCGCCGCCAGCACCGCTTCGCGCGACAGCGCGGCCAATCGCTGCGCATAGGGCAGTAGGCGGCGGCCGGCGCCGGTCAGCGTCATGCCGCGGCTGTGCCGCTCGAACAATGGCGTGCCGATTTCGGCCTCGAGCGCCTTCACCCTCTGCGTGATGTTGGATTGCACGGTGTTGAGTTCGTCGGCGGCGCGGGTGACGCCGCCGAGGCGTGCGACGGTCGAAAAAGTCACCAGGTCGGACAATTCCATGGCGCGGTCCGTTCTGTTTTTGAGATGATAGAATTCTCTAAAAATCATTTATCCAGAATGCTAGCCGGGCGTACGGTGGCTGTCCAGAAGCGGGAAACAAGAAAATGTCGATCGAGACGCCGCTGACCGGCCTGCTGGGCATCCGCCATCCGATCCTGCAGGCGCCGATGGATACGATCGCCGGTGCGCGACTTGTGGCGGCGGTCAGCAGCGCCGGCGGGTTTGGTATTCTTGGTGGCGGCTACGGAAACCCGGCGTGGCTCGAAGCGGAGACTGCCAAGCTCAAGCAGTCTTGCGCGCCCTTCGGCATCGGCTTCATCACCTGGAGCCTCGCCAGGCGGCCCGAACTGTTGGACATCGCGCTCAGCGCGCGGCCGCGCGCGATCATGCTGTCGTTCGGCGATCCCAGGCCGTTTGCGCCGCGTATCAAGTCGGCCGGCGCGTTGTTGATCTGCCAGGTGCAAAGCGAGGACATGGCGCTGATGGCGCTGGACGCAGGCGCCGACATTCTCATTGCCCAAGGTACCGAGGCGGGTGGGCACGGTGCGAGCCGCACCACCATCGACATCGTGCCGGCAATCGTCGATCTGACGGCTGGCCGCGTGCCCGTCGCCGCCGCGGGTGGTATCGCGGATGGACGTGGGCTTGCGGCGATGATGATGCTCGGTGCGTGCGGCGTGCTGCTTGGCACCCGCTTCTATGCCAGCGTCGAAGCGGACGGCGCGGAAGAGGCGAAAGAGCTGATCGTCGCGGCCACCAGCGGCGACACCGTCAGGGGCGTTATCTTCGACCTGTCGCGGAGCATTATCTGGCCCGCCCCGTTCACCGGACGTACCCTGATCAACGATCATGCCCGGCGATGGACGGGCCGGGAAGTCGAGCTGCTGCGAAGCATGGACGCGGTCGCCACCGAATACGCGGCAGCCAGGGCGGCACGGAATTTCGATGTGGCCGCCGTATTTGCCGGCGAAGCGGTCGGACTGATCCACGACATCCCGCCGGCAGCCGAAATCATCGATCGTATCGTCGCCGAGGCCGACCAGATAATGTCGGGGCGGCGTAACTCTTCCACGGCCCGCAAGGCCTGAACAAGCGAGCAGCATCATGTGGCCGGACCGCCGAATTCTCGACCTCTTCAAGACCGAATTCCCCATCGTTCTTGCGCCGATGGCGGGGATCATGGACGCCGACCTGGTGATCGCGGCGGCCCAGGGCGGCGCGCTGGGCTCGCTGCCCTGCGCGATGCTCGCGCCGGAGAAGACCCGCGAACAGATCAACGTCATCCGCCAGCGCGTCTCGGCGCCGGTCAACATGAACTTCTTTGTTCACAAGGCGGTCGAGGCGGACCCTGCGCGCGAAGCCGGGTGGAAGACGCGGCTGTCGTCCTATTACAGCGAGTTGGGCCTCGACCCGGCGGCGCCGTTCAGCGCCGCCAACCGCGCGCCGTTCAATGAGGCGATGTGCGCCCTGGTCGAGGAGCTGAAGCCCGAGGTCGTCAGTTTTCACTTCGGCCTGCCGGACCCCGCTTTCGTGAGGCGCGTCAAGGCGGCCGGCTGCATCGTGATGTCGTCGGCGACCATCGTGCGGGAGGCGATCTGGCTCGAGGAGAACGGTGCTGACGTCATTATCGCGCAAGGCGCGGAAGCCGGCGGCCATCGCGGCATGTTCCTGACCGACAATATCCACGAACAGCCCGGCACGTTTGCGCTGGTGCCGCAGGTGGTGGATGCGGTGAAGGTGCCGGTGATCGCGGCCGGCGGCATCGCCGACGGGCGCGGCATCGCGGCGGCGTTCGCGCTGGGGGCGTCGGGCGTGCAGATCGGCACCGCCTATCTGCGCTGCCCGGAATCCAGGGTGATTGCGCCCGCGCGCGCGGCACTGGCGCAGGCACGGGACGATTCCACCGTCATCACCAACGTCATGACCGGACGTCCGGCCCGCGGGGTCGCCAACCGCGTGATGCGCGAAGTCGGTCCGATCTCCCCCGATGCGCCGGCCTTTCCCCATTCGGCGACCGCGCTGGGACCGCTGAAAGCGGCGGCAGAAAAGCTCGGCAGGGTCGATTTCACCAATCTCTGGGCCGGGCAGGCGGTTCGCCTGGGCAAGGATCTGCCGGCGGCGGAACTGACCCGGGCGCTGGCTGGCGCCGCCCTGGCGCGGCTGAGCCAGATGGCCGGCTGAGAAGGCGGCCGCCGCGGTTGCGGCGCAAAAGGCGCCTCTGCTATACGGCGGGCTGAATTTTCCGCCAGAGGCCTTATATATGTCCGTCGATGCCGCCACCGTCCGCCGTATCGCGCATCTGGCGCGGATCGCGGTTACCGACGCAGAGGTTCCCCATCTGCAGGGCGAACTGAATGCGATGCTGGCCTTCGTCGAGCAGCTGTCGGAAGTCGACGTCGAGGGTGTCGAGCCGATGACCTCGGTGACCCCGATGGAAATGAAGAAACGTCCTGACGTGGTCAATGACGGCGGAATCCCGGACGATATCGTCCGTAACGCTCCGGCCACCGACGATCACTTCTTTCTGGTGCCGAAGGTCGTCGAGTAAATTCCTGTATCGAGACTGGAAATCCGATGTGTCTGCTCTGCGACGATGAAAAGGCCTATCAGGCCTACATGAACTACCTCGACGCCATGGAGCGGCAGGGCAAGGAAGCCGATCCCGACAAGGCGATGGATGCCGTGCTCGACGCGCTCGAAGCCTCCGACAAGGCGCGCAAGCTGGACGACCCGGCCAACGACAAGACGCTGTCTCCGTTCTTCTGCAGCCCGGTTGATAAATGACACTGCTGACATCGCTGACGCTCGCCGAGGCCCGTGAGGGTCTCGCGAACAAATCCTTTACCTCGCTCGAACTGACCGACGCGCACCTGACGGCGATCGAGGCCGCGCGCGCGCTCAATGCCTTCGTGCTGGAGACGCCGGATCAGGCCCGCTCCATGGCCCGCGCGGTTGATGCCAGGATCGCCAAAGGCGAGGGCGGTCCGCTGGCAGGCATTCCCCTTGCCATCAAGGACCTGTTCGCCACCAAGGACGTCCGCACCACCGCGTGCTCCAAAATCCTCGGTAATTTCGTGCCGAGTTATGAATCCACCGTGACGTCGCAGCTCTGGCGCGACGGCGCGGTGATGCTCGGCAAGCTCAACAATGACGAGTTCGCGATGGGCTCGTCGAACGAGACCTCCTGCTTCGGCCCGGTGGTCAACCCGTGGCGGCGCGACGGCGCCAATACCACGCTGGTACCCGGCGGCTCGTCCGGCGGATCGGCGTCGGCGGTGGCGGCGCTGCTCTGCATGGGCGCGACCGCGACCGATACCGGCGGATCGATCCGCCAGCCGGCGGCGTTTACCGGCACCGTTGGCATCAAGCCGACCTATGGCCGCTGTTCGCGCTGGGGCATTGTCGCTTTCGCATCTTCGCTCGATCAGGCCGGCCCGATCGCGCGCACGGTGCGCGACAGCGCGATCCTGATGCGCTCGATGGCCGGCCACGATCCCAAGGACACCACCTCGGTCGACCGCGCGGTACCGGATTACGAGGCCGCGATCGGCAAATCCGTCAAGGGCATGAAGATCGGCATACCCCGGGAGTATCGCCTCGACGGCATGCCAGCGGAAATCGAAAAACTCTGGACCGAAGGCGCGGCCTGGCTCAAGGCGGCCGGCGCCGAACTGGTCGATGTGTCGCTGCCGCACACCAAATACGCGCTGCCGGCCTATTATATCGTGGCACCGGCGGAAGCCTCGTCCAACCTGGCGCGCTACGACGGCGTGCGCTACGGCCTGCGGCTGCCCGGCCGCTCGATCGGCGAACTCTACGAGAACACCCGCGCTGAGGGTTTTGGCGCCGAGGTCCGCCGCCGCGTCATGATAGGCACCTATGTGCTCTCGGCCGGTTATTACGACGCCTATTATCTGCGAGCGCAGAAGGTGCGCACGCTGATCAAGCGGGATTTCGAGGATTGTTTTGCCAAGGGCGTGCACGCCATCCTGACGCCGGCGACGCCGTCGGCGGCGTTTGGCGTCGGAGAGAGGGGCGCCGATCCCGTCGAGATGTATCTCAACGACATCTTTACGGTGACGGTGAACATGGCGGGGCTGCCGGGGATCGCGGTTCCCGCCGGCAAGGATGCGCAGGGCTTGCCGCTCGGTCTGCAGCTGATCGGCCGTCCGTTCGACGAGGAGACGCTGTTCTCGCTCGGCGAGGTGATCGAGCAGGCGGCAGGCCGCTTCACGCCGGCGAGGTGGTGGTGACGATGGCCGAATTCAAAGCCAGCCTGTCGGGCGCGGCCCCCGCGCCCGATCTTGCCGCGCCGCTGGCGGCTTTGTGGTGGGCCGCCAAGGGCAATTGGGACGAGGCGCACAAGATCGCGCAGGACGAGGCGAGCGCTGACGGATCCTGGGTTCACGCCTATCTGCACCGCGTCGAGGGCGACCTCGGTAATGCCGGCTACTGGTACCGCCGGGCCGGCCAGCCGGTTGCGACCGATGCGATAGAGACCGAATGGGAGCGGATGGTATTGGCGCTGCTCGGAGGAAGAGCATGAGTGCGGCAAGCGGCAAATTGATCAAAGGCGCCACCGGCGACTGGGAAACCGTGATCGGGCTCGAAGTCCACGCCCAGGTCACTTCGAACGCAAAACTGTTTTCCGGAGCCTCGACCGAATTCGGCGGTGAGCCGAACAGCCATGTCTCGCTGGTCGACGCGGCGATGCCGGGCATGCTGCCTGTGATCAACGAGGAATGCGTCAGGCAGGCTGTCAGGACCGGACTCGGCCTCAACGCGCAGATCAACCTGCGCTCGGTGTTCGACCGCAAGAATTACTTCTATCCGGACTCGCCGCAGGGCTACCAGATCAGCCAGTACAAGTCGCCGATCGTCGGCGAGGGCGAAGTGGTGCTCGAACTGGACGGCGGCAGGACCGCCACCATCGGCATCGAACGGCTGCATCTGGAACAGGATGCCGGCAAGCTGCTGCACGACCGCAGCCCGAACATGTCCTATGTCGACCTCAACCGGTGCGGCGTGGCGCTGATGGAGATCGTCTCCAAGCCCGATATCCGTGACGCCGAGCAGGCCAAGGCCTATGTGACCAAGCTGCGCTCGATCCTGCGTTATCTCGGTACCTGCGACGGCGATATGGAGAAGGGCTCGTTGCGCGCCGACGTCAACGTCAGCGTGCGCAGACCGGGTGAAGCGCTCGGCACCCGCTGCGAGATCAAGAACATGAACTCGATCAGCTTCATCGGCGACGCCATCGAATACGAGGCGCGGCGCCAGATCGAAATCATCGAGGATGGCGGCGCGATCGACCAGGAGACACGGCTGTACGACCCCGGCAAGGGCGAGACCCGTTCGATGCGCTCCAAGGAAGAGGCGCACGACTACCGTTATTTTCCGGATCCCGATCTGTTGCCGCTGGAGTTCAGCGAAGCCTTCATAGCCGGAATCAAGGCCGGCCTGCCGGAATTGCCGGACCAGAAGAAGACGCGCTTCATCGCCGACTTCGGCCTGTCGTCTTATGACGCCAGCGTACTGGTAGCCGAACGCGAGAGCGCGAATTTCTACGAGACCGTGCTCACCGGGCTCGCCGACAAGGCCCGCGACGGCAAGCTCGCCGCCAACTGGGTGATCAACGAGTTGTTCGGGCGGCTCAACAAGGAAGGCCGTGATATTACGGGCTCGCCGGTGTCGGCCGAGCAGCTTTGCGCCATCGTCGACCTGATCGGCGAGGGCACCATCTCCGGCAAGATTGCAAAAGACCTGTTCGAGATCGTCTGGACCGAGGGCGGCGATCCCCGCGCGCTGGTCGAGGCGCGCGGCATGAAGCAGGTCACCGATCTCGGCGCGATCGAGAAGGTGGTGGACGAGATCATCGCCGCCAATCCCGACAAGGTGGCGCAGGCGCGCGCCAAGCCGCAGCTCGCCGGCTGGTTCGTCGGCCAGGTGATGAAGTCATCCGGCGGCAAGGCCAACCCGCAGGCGGTCAACGATCTGCTGAAGGCCAAGCTCGGCATCTGAATGAGTGCGTAGCGCGACGCCGGCGGCATCGCCGTCTCGCTTCGCGCATCGACGTGTGCACCGATCATTCACCATGATCGTCGATGCGGTCGCCTCGGCCCCGATGATCGCGGTGCGAATCAGCGCCCGGCGATTCGCGCAAAAATCCGGTTTTGGCGAGCGCCGATGAGACGCGAAGCCGGTGAGCATGAAAATTTATTTGTTGCCAAAAATCGCGACTCAGAGTCCGCGCAATGCGCTTTCAACCGGCAAAGGTGAGTCGCGATGACCTCCCCCGCGCATCGTCAACGCTCTCCATGAATGGCAAAAACACCATCAGTTATAGCATTTCCTGCGATATTGACATTCGTCGATGCAGCGTTTTCGCGCGCTAACTACATCGTCGCGTCAATGCAGCGGAGCGTCGTCGGCCAAGACGCGCCAGTCGCGCTTATACATGCGCGTCAACACTTCCTTAAGCGAGACACTGTTTTTTTGCATGTGTTGGTGTATTCGGAATGCGTGCATTTCGATTCCCGAGTGCACGCAGCGATAAAGTCATCTCTACATCGGAGGGCAACATGGCCAAGAAAGCTAAGAAGGCGAAGAAGGCGAAGAGCGCAGTGAAGAAGACTGCGAAGAAGACCCGCAAGGTCGCCAAGAAGAAGAAGTAACTTTCGCTTCTTAAAATTTGCCGGCGGCTTGATGCCGGCGCGTCACACGAGCCCTCAGAACGAGCTGCTTCTCATAGAGCGGATTTCAACCGGGGGCTCTGGTCGACGAAAGAGGGTGTCGGCGAGACATCAGGTCAAACGGCTGGATCGTACTTTCAGGAGAGTTCGCTCTTTCGAAAACCGGTCCGGCAGAAGAAACAGGTTTTCTTCGTTCGGTGCGGATCCAATGATCCGCAATTTCACCTGCGGCCGCAAAGCCCCCACGTGAAATCTGGTCCTGACGTGTTCGCCGACGCCCTCGTTCTCCTGCGCCGTCGCTGACTGCGTGCCGCGCGCAATTGCCCAACTCCCGACATTGTTGATCTGGTCACCTGCGGCGCATCGCGCGGCAGGATTGCAGCGCGTCCGGACGGGATGCTGTGCCAGGCCGCTCCGCGGCGCCTGGACCCGTACTCTCGAACATGCCGATGACGGCGTGGCACGGCGTCGCCGATACAAGACCGCTCCGATGGTTATCGTTTGGCGAAATGCCAGGGTAAACCAACTTCCGCAAATGCGCGGAAACCCGCATGAACAAAGCGCTTCTGCGATTTCGCGCTCGCCGGCGCCGATCCGGCGTTTACGCCGGATTCATCGCGAACTTTAAACTGCCCTTCAATTTTGTCCGGTCATGATCATCCCAACAAGCCGGCAAACGGCGAGGGACTAACGGGGCGTTTTAACAGTGGACGGGAGCCGCGCTCGGGGGAGGGCGGCCAACAATCAAAAAAGGGGATGTCAGATGTTTCAGGGGCATATCGATCTGGATACCTCAATACCGGTGCAGGCAAGCGCGATCCCGGACGTGTTGTTCGAGCGCGGCCTGTACTGGGCGAGCGGGCGTTCCGGCGTCGTCAATCTCGTCGCCGCGCACAAATGGTTCAACCTTGCCGCCCTGAAAGGCCGCACTGATGCGATTCCGCTGCGTCGCGAGGTCGCCGAGCTGATGTCCGAGGGCGAGATCGCCATCGCGCAGCGCGAGGCCCGCGCCTGGATCACCACGCATTAAGCACGGCACCGGCTCGATCCTTCCGATGCGCGGCCGGTCCTGACGCGGAGGCATTTCGAAAACGCCTCCGCAATTTTTACGGGCGAAGCAATCGCTGCCTCTCAGTTCGCTGACCGATCTCGGTTTCAGGAAGCTGAGGCCGAATGATCGCGCCGTTGTTGGCCGACCTCACACCGGCGGAATCGGGCTCCGCGCATCATGGCATCGACGAACGGCGGAGCGCGCTTGAAGGCGTTGATCGTGATCGATCCTGATCGCTGTTCGATGGTGGCGGAGAATCGGACGACACTTCGAACCGGCCCGCCGTCGGTTCTCGCAGCTATGGCGCGGCACCCGCTTCTCTGCCTTCACCGCGGCTCGCCGCGCCTGGGGGCTGGCGGGATCGGAACCCTCGATAGGGCCTTATGGCTCTCCTTATATGCTCTCCTTATATGTGTATGTGTGGAGCGACCCCGGGGCACGCGGGACACAACCTTCCGGTTTGACCCTGCCGGTCGATTCAAGGCATAAGACCGGCACCGGAGAGGTGGCCGAGTGGCTGAAGGCAGCGCTTTGCTAAAGCGCCATACGGCGAAAGTTGTATCAAGGGTTCGAATCCCTTCCTCTCCGCCACTCCTGAAACCTGTGCTGGCGCAAAGTGGGTAGTCTGGCGACTCCACTACCTTATGAAGCCGCAGCTTTTTGCAGGCCGCATCAAGGTGTCGGCTGCCGCAATTGTAGAGGCGGGACCCTGCGATTCACGGCTCGATTCGCACGTTGTTGAAACAATTCGAAACATTCGCCGGGAATTCGCTACACCGCGCGCGATGGTCCATCGGCAGGTTCCACGCAAGACCGCAAACTGCATCATTAGCGGCCGATTCCATCGGTGCGACACCAATGTTCTCCCCTGCGAGCGACGGTCGGATTCGCGTGAATTGGCCGCCTAAGCCACTCGATTCGGCAGGAGTCGAAGTTGGGAACGGGAAAAATCGGC
>Ga0307297_10000436_pt1 | contig 10088 bp, 19 predicted proteins | sample ER_DNA_157_FD_194464 | JGI IMG/M metagenome (GOLD analysis project Ga0307297, IMG submission 194464) | Bulk soil microbial communities from the East River watershed near Crested Butte, Colorado, United States - ER_DNA_157 | ecosystem: Environmental > Terrestrial > Soil > Floodplain | place...
GGGAGTCACCCTGACCTCGTAACCTCAGTTTACACCATGAGCCAGTCATTACCAAACTGGTGCACCCTCGCCCTGTCCACGCCTGCGCCGTGTCCAGCGCGCCTGGCTGCGTAAACGTCAGTGCGGTTCCTGGCTGCGCTGGCGCCAGCTCGACTGCGAGCTGACGCCAGCGACTACAGAGCCGTTCACTGTGAACGGTCCCCCGCCCCGCGCCTGCAACGACGCGGGGCGGAAGTCTCAGAGGACCAGCCCGGTCAACTTCTTCCCGGTGGTGCGGGCCATGACCTCGGCCACGACCTCGCGGTCGTCCTCGGGTGCGCCGCTGATCAGGTTGCGGATCGCGAACGCGTCGCCGCGCTTGGTCCACTGCGCCTTGGCGCGGAGCAGTTCACGCATCTGCGGTGCCCAGCCAATCTCGCCGGTGGCGCGGCGCTTGTCCAAGTTCTCGGCGGCGGTGACCAGCACGTCCGGCACCCCCATCTCGCGGCACACGGAGTAGTCGCTGCCGACCTCAAGGTGGATCGCGAACCGGGAGAGCAGCGCCTCGGAGAGCCGCACGCCGGGAGCGTGCGGGTTCGTGGCTGCCAGCACGAAGAAGCCGTGCCCAGCGGTCACGATGCCCCGGTCGGGGTTCGCGGTGATCCGAATCTCGTCGCGGCCGTCCATCACCGAGAACACGGTGGTGAGCACCTTGGGAGCGATCACCCCAATCTCTTCGGTGAGCGCGCCGTCCGTCCAGCCGTAGGAGCCGCCACCGCGCACGGTGTAGCCGCCGATGAAGTCCGCGACCTCGGTGTCCTCGGTGCCCAGCATGGTCACCAGATCGGTGCCGAATGCGGAGTCGACCAGTGCCGTCTTGCCGGTCCCCGGCTCGCCGTAGAGGAACACGTGCTCGCGGTCGGGGCGAGCCTCGCGGATCACCTGCACGTCGGGCGTGCCGTCCAGCGTGCGGACCTTGTACTTGGTCCCGTTCGGGCGGGTGATGTAGCCGCCCTTGGTCTCGGGGTAGGTCCAGCCGCCCGTCGTGGTGGCCACGGTGACCTCCGGCTCTTCCTCCGGCTCAGGCTCAGGTGCGGCGGGCTTGATCACGCACGTGCCTGCGGAGTGCACGTGCGTGTCGATCCACGCGTTGTCGTCGCGGCCCTGCGCGTCCAGCCAGTCCTGCACGTACTGCTTCACGTCCGGTGTCGGGACGTTGCTGGTCGGGTCCGCGTCCATCGCGTCGATCACGCGGGAGTAGCGCAGCCCCACGTTCCTCGGGAACGCGCCGCCCTCGGCCTCGGTTGCCTCGTCCTCGGTGACCTCCATCAGGGTGGCGCCGTGGCTGATGCTCATCGGGGTGGGCGCGGCCTGCGTGAGGTTCACGTAGCCCTCGACCCACGTCGGCAGGTCGCCCACGCTGGCGTAGCGCCAGCGGGTGCGGGTGCCCTCGGTCAGGCTGCGGCGGTAGACCGCCTTGTTGGCGAAGACCACCATCTGCTGCTTGGAATCCCCATCGGCCGTGGCGAGTTGCATCATCACGGCGGTGCTCTTGGTACTCACGTCATGCGTCCTTTCGTCGTTCACTGTCTGGCTCTGTACCCAGAGCCTACCACAGGATTGCGTCACCCCATAATCGCGGGGCGGGTGGTCTGCTGCTGGTCTAGATGTGTGGTCAGCACTGAGGTTGGCTAACGGTCCTGACCCTAGGGCACCCCACCGACACAACGTCGTGCGGCGTTTGCCCTGCTCAGTAGGTGTGTCCCGGCTCAGCACGCTGAGCCTGCCACAGCCCGCATGATTGCCCCGCGTGGTTGCGGGTACAGCCCTGTCTGCATAAACGTCAGTAGCTTCTGGGCCTGTTTGGCGGAACGAGACGTGGACTGCGGTACACTCAGCAGTACCGAACAGGATCCGCACAAGGATCACGACCCTAGACCCTGGTCGTATTCGGCACAGCCGGTTGTCTGGGGTCTAGCAACTGGCCCAGCGACGGAAGACAACCCGAAGGAAGAACTCTCATGGTCACTCGATCAGATCCCGACAAGCACAAGGCCCAGGTGCGTGCGGCGAACCGGGCGCGCTACCGCGCCACGCAGCTGCTCATCAACCAGCACCAGGGCGAGTTCGACACGCTCTACAGCCAGCAGGCTGCGCTGGAGGGTGTCGAGCCGAAGCCTCGCGGTCGCGTGGATGCCGAGCACATCCAGTCGCAGATCGCTGAACTGCAGGAGCGCCTGAACAAGATGCAGAGCAGCGCCTCGGCCTAGTTCTGCGGCCGGTGCTCGTTGCCGGTCTGCGGGCAGATCCAGGAGCCGTCGGCGTCGGCCCAGACCATCTGCCACTCACCGGAGGCGATCGCCTTCTCGGCCTGCGCGTGCAGGCTGAGCCCACAGTCCTCGCAGTACGGGTCCATCAGCCACGCTCGCCGGGGATCGCCCACGCGCCGGGCAGGAAGCCCTCGTTGGACAGCCACTCATCGAGCGCCTCGAAGTGCTCGGCCAGGTCGTCAGCGTGCTGCTTGCGGATGGCCGGGTGCTCGTCCACACGCATCTGCGCGATGGTGTTGCGGATGATCTGCAGCGTCTCGTTCGGGTCCATGCGGGTGTCCTTTCGTCGTTCTGTCTAAGGACAGTTTACCACAGGACGTGGACAGCCTGCGCTTCGTGCGGTGCGCCTGGGCTGCGTAAACGTCAGTCAGCTCGCTCGTGGCTGAGCATCCCCTGGCGCAGCCAGGCAGCGAACTTGGGGTCCGGGTTCGGAGTCGCCGAGAGGGCGTACTGCGCGGCCTCCGGAATGTCCTCGCCTTCGAGGACGAACAGCAAGAACAGGTCGGTGATCTCTGCCTCGTCGGGGGTCAGGGTGACCCCGCCTCGCTTGTCCCGGTGCACGTACATCGTTCGTCCCTTCGTCGCTTGGGGACAGCCTAGACCCGGCTTCCGGCAGTGGGGGGACTGCAGCGGAAGCCGGGCTAGGTCCATCCTCTCGACAGGCTCAAGCAGCCGGGAACAGCGCCGCCCACGGCAGGTCGGCGTTCCAGTCGATCTCCTGCCGGGTCAGGAACGCCTTGATCGGGCGCAGCACCAGGGCCAGCTCAGCCGTGGTGATGTCCTCCAGCGGCTTGCCCTCACGGTCGTGGCCGAACCGGATCGCGTAGTCCCGGTTGTGCAGCACCGTCATCAGGCTGTTGGCAGCCTTGGACGGCTTCTGCCAGTAGGGCCAGCCGTCGGAGTTGGCGTTGGTCCAGGCGACCAGCGCGTCCAGCACGGATGCTCCGGCCGCGAGGTTCGGCACTGCCGGGTGGGCGCTGTCGAGGCGGTCGAAGGTCTCCTCGACCTCGTGCTCGTTCATCCACATGGCGCTCAGCCCTCGCCGTAGAGCAGGGTGCGGTACTCGGTGACCGTCTCGCACTCGGCGTAGTCGGTCGGGGAGAGCCGGTCCTTGACCTTCTCCTTCGACAGACCCGAGCGGTTGCGGAACGGGTAGCGCACCACGACCTTGCCCTTGGCATCGACGCCGGTGGTGGCCTCGCCCAGCGCGTCCTTGACGTTGTCCTCGTGGATCTTGAGTTCGGCCTGCATGGCCTTGATCCGGTCGCGCAGCGCCTCACCTGCATCGACGCTGGCGAGCACCGCAGTGACGTCCGCGATGCGGCTGTCCTTGGTGGTCGGCGTCTTGGCGCCCTTGCCCTTCTTGCCCTTGGCGGGCTTCTCCATCGTGCTGGTCATCGCTTCGTCCTTCGTCTCTGGGTCATGTTCGATTACCTCGTAATCGTAACATGGGGAATCTGGATTGCCCAATCCAGCCATGGGATCGGGAGGTGGTGGCGGGGGGACCTCGGGCCAGCTCTGCATAAACGTCAGTCCACCACGCAGCACCGACAGAACTCTGTCGGCGTGCGGCTCACGCGGTGGGCGTGAACTCGATGATGTCCATCCGCTCGGCCACGGCCAGCAGCCCCTCGTGCTTGGCGACATCGAAGAACCCCCGGCAGACGCTCTCCTGCTCGCGCGCACCGTGGATCGTCTTGTGGCACGGGATCACACCCTCGTCAGCGATCGCGTCGGCCTGCATCGCGTCCTTGCGACCTGGTTCGAGGTGCATCAGGTTGCCGGGCCGGTAGATGCACGTGGAGCACTTGGCCTCCATCACGTGCACCTTGCCGTCCCGGTAGACGTTGGTGCGGCTCATGGCCCGACGTACGGCGGGGCTTGGTAGCCCTCGCAGACGTAGATGTCCCCGAGCACCAGGTAGTTGTGCACCGTGCAGCGGTTGATGTCGCCCATCTCGGGATCGGTGTCCTCGTAGACCATGACGCACCACGTCCCGTAGCAGGGCTGCCAGGTCTTGTCCGCAGCGATCAGCGACTCCAGTTGCTCGTGGGCGTGTGCGATCGCGTCGTGGCCCACCGACGCCACAGCACCGGCGAACTCCGGCGCACCCATCATGTCGCCCGCGCTCTTGAGGTGGTCGATCGTGTCGAGGTTGTCCTCGATGAACGCGGCCAGGTACAGCATCGGGTCGACGTCGATGTGGATCTCGGGCTCGCTCATCAGAACAACTCCTCGCGGCTCGTCTTGGGCAGTTCACGCATGTCGAGGTAGTGGTTCACCGCGTCGGTGATCGCCCACTCGGGCTCGGTGTCGTGGATCTCGGGGAAGCGCCGGGTGAGGTTGCGGACGCCCTGCTGGATCGCCTCGATCACCACGGTGCGCGGCGGACCCAGACGCACCGCGTCGCTCAGGATCGCCAGCACCATGGTGGCTACGGCGTCGTTGGCCTCACGCGTGAACATCTGGAACTGGGCGTACTCGCCGCGGCGGCCGATCGACTGGTCGGTCACCCAGTCGGGGCGCGGGATGGAGAAACTCATGTCGGTGTGTCCCTTCGTCGTTGTTCTTACTGACGTAAGAATACCACACCGTCGCGTCAGTTCTCAAGCCCAGCCTGGTGCGGCCGTGCAGGCGAGCTGCGTAAACGTCAGTGACGTCTCGCCCCTCGAACGCACGAACCCCCGACGCCAGTGGCGCCGGGGGTCCTTGAGTTGATGCGGGTCGATCAGCGGCGACGCAGCCAGTGCGTGCTGGACACGTGGTTCGGGGCGCCGTTGCTGGCGGGCAGCAGGACTCGGTAGCCGCGCAGGGTGCGGTTGGCCGGGGTGAAGCCCAGCGTCGCCTTGCCGTAGCGGTTGGTCCGGACGTTGCGCAGCGTGGTCCACGAGTTGTGCCCGGCGTAGCGCTGAAGCTTCACGGTCTTGTTGCGCCAGGCGTGCCCGTCGTAGCGAGCGGTTGCCTTGAGCGCCCAGCCGTGGGCGCCGTAGGTGGCACGCGAGGCCGCGATGCTGGAGGTGTGCAGCCGGGGCAGCACGTGGAAGACATCGCTGGCGTCGGTCTCGGCGATCACGTTGTACTCGTAGTCGTAGAACTTGACGTTCAGCCTGCCGTAGTAGGTGCCGGGGCTGTCGTACTCGGGGCAGACGACGAACGAGTCGGTGAAGACACCGGAGAACCCCTCGCCGCTGCTGGACACCCAGTCCGCGAGGCTGGTCGGGCCGTCATAGGTCGACTCGAAGTCGTACTCCATGTAGGCGTAGTCGTCCGGAGTCTGCACCGAGATGCGGACCGGGGCGTTGCGGCAGCCGCCGTCGGCCCCGTAGCGGACGTCGTCCACGGTGAGCCGGACCGAGCCACCCACCGGGTCGGGGATCGGTGCGGTGTCGGCCGAGGCAGCGCCTGCGACGACAGTCAGCCCACTCAGGGCCAGGATGCCTGCGAACAGGGCAAGGGTGATGCGCTTCATGTGGTCTCTTTCGTCGTGCGTCGTTGTGTCGTTTGGTCTCTCTGACTCCGTCAGTTTATCACATCACCTCGGCAGACGCTGTGAGTTCGAGGGATGCGCGGCCAGGCACCTGGGGCAGCTCGGCGTAAACGTCAGTGGGTTCGCGCTGGCGAAACGAACACGCCGCCCAGTGATGAACTGGGCGGCGCGACGCTTGAGGTAGGCGATCAGGGGATCCATGCGGCGCACCCTAGCCCTTGCAGCGATCGCAGTTGTGACCCCCACCGGGATGCCAGAACCCGCTGGCGGTGACGTGTCCTGCCGCCGGGATGCCGGGCGAGGTGGGCCACCACTTCTGCCCCATCAGCCCTCGTCCTTGCGCGACTCGCGCACCGCGTCAAGATCGGGCTCGGTGATGTAGAGGCTGGCGAACTGGTGGAAGAGCCGTTCGACCTCGGACTTGAGGAAGCCGCCCTGCCCGGTGAGGCGGATCTCCCCGGTCGTGTAGGAGGACGCGACCTTGATGCCGTCGTAGGTGCGCGCGTGGAACCGGACGGTGTAGAAGTCCTCGTCCTCGGTGTAGAAGATCTCCGAACCCAACCAGTGGCCGGACGCCGTGGCGCGCTTGGCTTCGCTCTGACTGATCAGTCGCACGGCCATCAGTCGAACCATCCGCGAGACGCGAGCGCGTCGAACACCTCGTCATCCCATGACGCCCCGGCGAGGGTGGCGACTGCCACGCCCCACAGCAGCGTGAGCGACTCGGTGGGGAGCGCGTCGAACCATGCCTGATCCTCGCGGCCATACGCCGCGTCAGCGCCCGCGATGATTGTCGCGGCCTTGCTCACGGTGGCGGTGCTCATGCCGTCACCTCAGTGGCGCGCCACATGCCGCTCGCGAGACGCGGGATCACGTAGTCGTCCAGCGTCCACCCGCGCGAGTCGAATCCGAAGATCCGCACGTTCTCGCCGTCGACGCTCGCGGCGTAGTTGCTGGGCAGGTACCGGGCGATCGTGGCGACCTTGTCGGCCTGCCCCTCGACCACCGCGATGCGGGCCGGTCCGAGGTTGCGGGTGATCTGGTCGGCGTAGCCCCAGACCTTGAAGGGCTCGTCGGCGCCGATCAGGTCGGCGTCGAAAGCGTCCTGCCCGTTGTGCACCTCGCGGTCGGTGACCACCACGATGCGCTCGCCGCCACCGAAGGGCTCGTAGGCGACCACGTCACCGACGCTGAAGTTGATGTCCACAGGGTGTCCTTTCGTCGTTTCCTGCTTACAGATGTAAGCATACCACACTGTCGCGGCACCTCGCACCGCCCCAGGCCCCTGAAGGAGAGCCGAGCTGCGTAAACGTCAGTGCTGTTCTGGCGCGAGAAAGCCCGCCCCTCTCGGGGCGGGCTCTCACGCTCAGGCCGCGACCTCCTCCTCAGCGGGCTCGGTGATCGCGAGGATCTGCTTCGCGGTCTTGAGCACGCGGTCCGCAGTCGCTGCGACCTGCTCGGGCTTGCCGTTGGACCAGCCCGCGATGTAGGGCAGCGAGTAGGTCTCGGTCGGCAGCCCGTGCACGTTGGCGACGATGTGCGCGACCGACTCGGCCTCGACCTCAGCGACTGAGCGGTGCAGCATCGCATCGGCGGTGAGCCCGCCCTCCTCGCCACAGTGCAGCAGCATGTGCGCGACCTCGTGCACCAGCGTCTTGACGGCCTGCGCGTCGCTCACGTCCTCGCGGACCATGATCAGCCGCTCGCTCGGGCGGGTGAACCCGTTCGCCCCGTGGCAGTCGCCGCGCTCGACGTGGTAGCCGGAGGCGTCCACGATCGTCAGCAGCGAATCCCACAGACCCTCGGGGGCCTCGCCGTCGAGCAGCACGGGGAGCACGGGCTCGGGGATCGGGTCGCCGTCGGTCTGCGCGACGTCGAAGACCGGGACCAGCCGGAAGCCGGAGATGTAGCGCTTCTCCTCGCCGGTCTTCTCGTCCTCGCGCTTGCGCATCATCGGAGCGAAGATCGACATGGAGCGCTCGCCCTTGCGGACCTGACGCCCCATCTCGCCCCACTTCTTGTACGAGGCGACGTGCGTCGCGTCGGGGCGCTGGCAGAGGATCAGCAGCGTGTTGTTGAGGCTGTACTGGCGGAACTTGGAGGCGAACTCCAAGTACTGCATCCAGCCCTCGCTCGTGGCGAGTTCGGCCGTCTTGGCAACCAGCACCTCGTGCATGGCTTCGAGGCGGGCCTCGCGGGCGTCGGACTTGGCGGTCATGGGGGTGTCCCTTCGTTGTGTCTCTGTGTCGCTTACTGAAGTAAGCATACCACACCGTCCCGCCATCGCAACAGTGCGCAACGCTGAAGCCCAGCTGGAGGGTTGGCCGCCTGCGTAAACGTCAGTGACGTTCCGCGGCGGCCCAGCTGGCCTTCAGCTGGCGCTAGCCTGGAGCCGAGTACGCGGCGAGGCATGGCGGGGTCTGGCTCGGTCAGGCGGGGCTTGGTTGGGCATGGCACGGCATGGGAAGACCCCCGGCCCTCACGGGTCGGGGGTCTTCGTGCGCGGGGCTCAGCCCTCCGCGAGGCGAGCGCGCTGGGCCGCGACGCCCTTCGGGTAGGCCCACCCCATCCGCTTGGCGCAGGTCTCGCCGTAGCCGACCAGCGCGGACACGGCGGCGGACAGGGTCTCGCCGCCCAGCGGTGCGCAGCAGCGGATGCAGTAGCCATGGCTCAAGCCCATCTCGGCCGCGTCGGCGGCGGTCATCGGCCGCAGGTCGGCGACCGAGTAGCCCGCGCCGCGCACGTAGTCCCACGACGGGCGGCTGCCGTCGGCCGGGAAGGTGAGCACCTTGCCGTAGGTGCGCTCGGGGTGGCGCTTGCCCGCGACCACGACGACCGCGCGGCCGTCGGCGGGGCGGACGTAGTAGCCGGGCTCGGCGTTCTTCGCCGGTGCCTTGGGCGCGGGGCACGCGCCCATGTGCCGGGTCTCCCACTTGCCAGCGGCGGACTTGGTGAGCACGCCTGCGTCGGCGTGCACCCAGCCGCGGCAGTCGGCGCAGGCGGCGGCGTAGCGGTTGGTGCGGGTGGCGGTGTGTGCCATGGGGGTGTCCCTTCGTCGTTTGCTTACTGCGTAAGCATATCACACTGTCCCGACAGACCCCAACCAGGCGCGCCCGCGGCCCAGGCGCCGCCCTGCGTAAACGTCAGTAGCTCGCGGCCTCCTTCCCGGCCCCTCTTCGGGGCCGGGTCGCGTGGCGGGCAGTGGGTCAGTCGACCAAGATGAGGAAGCCGATGATCACGAACGGGACCATCAGGAGCATCGCTGCCAAGTAGGCAAGCACGGCGGCGACGATCGCGAGGATCACCAGACCGAGGCCGATGTAGACGATCGCCGAGGCGGTGCGGGGCTTGGTGGCGGACAGCCGTGTCAGCCACCAGTCCAGCCACGGCACCAGCCACTCCCACGACGTCCATGAGAAGGGCACCTCGGCCTTGCGCTTGGCTGCCACGGCGCGCGGGCAGTCCCCGGCGCACCCCGGCGTGGTGCAGTACACGCAGGCGTTCCGACGAGCCGGACGAGCCGGGCGGGCTTCGATCTTGGCCACCTTGGCCGGGGCAGCGGCGGCTGTGCAGTCGGCGCAGGTGCCACAACGAACGCGGACGCGGACGCGGACCGTGGTCATGCGAACGCCGGTTCGCCGACGAGCCGCACGCCGCTCATCTTGACCGTGATGCAGCCGCCGTTGGGCCGGGGCGCGGAGCGCTGGCTGGGCGTCAGGTAGGACTCGTACTCGTCCCGCGTGACGACCTCGCCGTCCACGGTGTAGATCGCCCGCACGCCGTGCTCGATGCAGTACAGGCGGGCGTAGTCCTGACCCTTGTGCTGGATCACGAACGGCTCGGCACCGTCCATCCACGAACCCCACGGCAGCGGGCCGGTCTCGACGCCCTTGTTGACGCGGAGGTTCGCGTACGACGCGCCGGTCATGACGACCGCCGTGACGACCTTGCGGAGCCGCTTGCTCGCGTGCTTGGCCGCAGGCTTCGTGTCGCTGTGGAACTCCACGGTGAAGTGGTCGGTGCCACCCTCGACAAGGGCGAGGTACTCGGCAGTGATCATGGGGTGTCCTTCGGTCGGTGCGTCGTTGTTCTTACAAGAAGAACAATACACCAGTGTCCGGACACACGCGAATCGGGACTAGACCAGCGGGCCGCTCCAGAGTGGGAAAGCTGCGTAAACGTCAGTGGGCGTACCCTGAGCCCATGGTCATCCTCGGGCTCATCCTTCTGGTGCTCGGCCTGGTGCTCGGCATCTACTGGCTGACGATCATCGGCGCGATCCTGATCATCGT
>Ga0307297_10000439_pt1 | contig 10069 bp, 7 predicted proteins | sample ER_DNA_157_FD_194464 | JGI IMG/M metagenome (GOLD analysis project Ga0307297, IMG submission 194464) | Bulk soil microbial communities from the East River watershed near Crested Butte, Colorado, United States - ER_DNA_157 | ecosystem: Environmental > Terrestrial > Soil > Floodplain | place: USA...
GAGCGCGTCGGGACGTCCATTTGCGACAGCGCGGAGCGCACCAGCAGCAGCGCCAGCACCACGGTGAGGTCGGACGAGAATGCCGCGGCGATCAGGCAGAGGCTGGAGGGGATGTGCGTGTACACCATGGTGTTGATCAGGCCGATCCGCCCGGCGAGCCACGCCGCCACCGGAAACGAGAATGCGCCAAGCAGGCTGGAGGCGAAGAAGTAGACGCTGGTGGCTTCCAGCGACAGGTCAAAACGCTGGAACAGCCAGAGCGCCAGCAGCGACTGCACGACAAAACCGCCGGCAAAAGCGTCCATGCTGAACAGCGCCGCGAGCCTGTAGACGATGCGTTTCGATGGCCCGAGCGCGGTCTTGGGCGCGCTGGCAACATGGCTGTGGTCGCGCGGCAGCCGGCGGTAGAGCAACGCCGCCGCCAGGCCCAGCGCGGCATAGAGATAAAACATCAGCCTGATGGCTGATAGCCTCGACCAGCCCGATGACGCCAGCAGTTCCGGCAATGCCGCAGCCAGCGAACCGACCGCTGCGGTCAGCGCCCCGATCAGGCTGTAGCGGGCAAAGATGGCGGTGCGGTCGCGCGCGGCGGTCTCTCGGGTCAGCAGCGCATGTTCGAGCGGAACCAGCATGCCGGAATCGCCGCCCGACGGATTGATGCTGCCGATGAAGGCGATCAGCAGAACAAAGGCGAGCGTCTCGGCCGCCGGAAATATCAGGCCGGTGAAAACCATCAACCCGGCACCGGCGAGAAACAGGCTGCGCAATTCGAACCGCGGTGCGATGAAGCCGGTGAACAGGGTGAGGGCGGCGGTCCCCAGCAGCGAGGCGCTGGCGACGACGCCGATCGCCTGCGGGCTGAAGCCCACGGCCTGGAGGTAGACCGGAAGAATGATGATGGCAAAACCGTCGCCGAAGCCGCGCAGCGCGCGGGCGGCGTACAGGCAGAGAATATCCGGTGGTGTCTTGATCGAGCCGCTCGCCATGTCTCATCTCCGCTGACGGAGCGAGACAACGCTTGGCTGCGCGCAGCTGACCGGGCGGTTGCCGATGGCCCGGGATCGGGGCAGGTAATCATGCCGAGCCGGGGCGTTCAAGGGGAGACGCTTTCGATCTCCACTGCCCGCATGTATGCTCGCGTGAACAGAAAGCAGTCCCGGGGGAAATCCGTTGCGCCCAAATCCACTGAAGCCGCGGCTGGCGGCCGGCGGCTGTGCGTTCGGCACGATGGCGTTCGAGTTCTTCACGCCCGGCTACCCGGCGATCTGCCGCGCGGCCGGCGCCGAATTCATTCTCTATGACATGGAGCATTCGGGCGTCGGCTTCGAGACGATGAAGGCCCAGTTCGCATTCTGCCGCGGGCTCGATCTGGTGCCCTTCGTGCGCGTTCCCTCCGGCGACTATCACCACATCGCGCGGGCGCTCGACATTGGCGCGATGGGCATCATGGTGCCGATGGTGGAGACGGCCGAGCAGGCCAGGGCGATCGTCGACTGCACTAGATATCCGCCGGCAGGGCGCCGCGGCGCCGCTTTCAATGTCGCTGGTCATGATGACTATTCGGACGGCGACGTACCCGGCAAGATCGCCCAGGCGAACGCGCGCACTATGGTGATCGCGCTGGTCGAGACTGCTGTTGGAATCGAGAACGTCGATGCGATCGCGGCCGTCGATGGCATCGACGTGGTCTGGCTCGGCCACTTCGACCTGACGAACTTCATGGGCATCCCGGGGCAGTTCGACCATCCGGAACTCCATGCGGCTGTCGATACCCTGGTGGAAGCCTGCCGGAAGCACGGCAAGACGCCGGGCTTTCTTGCCGGCGACGAGAAGTGGGCGCGCGACTTCCGTGCCAAGGGCTTTCGCATGATCGCCTATGGCGTGGACACGCTGCTGATGCAAGGCGCGCTCGCGGAGGGCATCAGGCTGCTGCAGGGGACGGTGGAGGAATAGGGCAACGGCGAACCCTCGATCGCTTGCGCAGCATTGACGGGTAGAAGGTCAGGCCGTAGCGTTCCGAACGATGCTCATCATCTCGATCATTCTCGAAGCCGCCGTCATGGTCATCGCGATTCTCGCGGCGCGCGATCGCAGGCCGTATATGTACGGCCTGGCGTTCACCTTCGGCGCCTACGTGTTCTACGACCTCGCCCGGTTCCTGCATTGGGATGTCGAGGGACCGCTGCTGTCCGGCCTGTTCCTGATTGCCAGCGCCTGCGCCCTGGTCTCGGTGTGGGGACTTTACAAGGACCGACCGCGGTAGCGCGGCGGTGTGCGATCCAGCGCATCCCGCCATTGCGAACTCCGTGGCCCGGAAGGAGCGCGCATTGCGCTTCGCTCCATCCGAGCTAGCATGCGTCGCCCGCAGGCATAAAGCTGTGACCGAGGAAACAAGAGAATGTCCGAAACGCTGCTGTTTTCGCCGCTGACCATCCGCGGTGTCGAGCTGAAGAACCGCATCGTGGTGCCGCCGATGCACCAGTATTCCGCGATCAAGGGCTTTCCGACCGACTGGCATCTGATGAATGCCGGAAAATTCGCCGCCGGAGGTGCCGGCCTCGTCGTCGTCGAGTCGACAAAAGTGGAGCGGCGCGGCTGCGGCACGGTCGGTGATCTCGGAATTTGGGACGACAAATTCATCGAGCCGCTCGGGCGCCTGGTCAAATTCATCCGGCAGCAGAATGCGATGGCCGGCATCCAGCTCGGCCATTCCGGCCGCAAGGCGCGTGCCACCAGGCCGTGGGAAGGCGACCGGCCGCTGCAGCGTACGCCCGAGATCGACGACTGGGACGAATGGACGCCGGTGGCGCCCAGCCCGATCGCGCATAGCGAGAAATGGCCGGTGCCGCGCGCGCTGGAGCGCCACGAGGTGAAGGATCTGGTGCAGGCCTGGGGCGAGGCGGCGCGGCGCGCCGATGCCGCCGGCTTCGACGTGCTGGAACTGCACGGCGCGCACGGCTATCTCATGCACGAGTTCCTGTCGGAAAAATCCAACCAGCGCACGGACGAATATGGCGGATCGGAATTGAACCGGATGCGGTTCATCACCGAGGTGACGGAAGCGGTGCGGATGCACTGGCCGGAGCACAAGCCGCTGTTCGTCCGCCTCTCGGTGGAGGACAATGCCGGCTGGGGACCGGAGCAGAGCGCGCAACTGGCAAAGATCCTCAAACCGAAGGGCGTCGACGTGATCGATTGCTCCTCCGGCGGCATCACCGACGTGGCGCCGATCCTGGGCAAGGAAATCAAATACAGCTATCAGGTGCCGCTGTCGGAATATGTGAAGCGCCATGCCGGCATCATGACCATGGCGGTCGGCCTGATCATCCACGGCGATCAGGCCGAGCAGATCCTGCGCGACGGGCAGGCCGATCTGATCGCGGTCGGCCGCGAGATTCTCAACAATCCGAACTGGCCGATGGACGCGGCGCTGAAACTTGGCGTCGAGGGCCCGTTCCGCAACGTGCCGCCGCAGTTCGGCTATTGGCTCGGCACCCGCGACAAGCGCGGTTTCGGGACCCAGCCGTCGACCTGGCAGAACGGCCTGCGCGATCCCGGCAAGGTATCCTGACGGAAGCTTCGGGGTTGGCCGCCGGTTCAGGCCACGGCGGCGGATTTTTCCTGGTGCGCGAAAAAGAGCTGCCTGATGTCGGCAGCGGTCCTGGCCGGGCTGAACAGCCAGCCCTGCATTTCGGAGCAGCCCAGCGCGCGCAGCATGTCCCGCTGCTGCTCGGTCTCGACGCCTTCCGCTGTCGTGATCATGTGACGCGCCGCGGCGATATCGACCACGGCCTTCACGATGCTGGAAGTCCCGCCGGCGTCGGCGATGTCGTTGATGAAGCAGCGGTCGATCTTGATCTTGTCGAACGGGAACTTGTGCAGGTAGCTCAGCGAGGAATAACCGGTGCCGAAATCGTCGAGCGCGATACGGACGCCAATGGCGCGAAGCTGATGCAAAATGGCGAGCGCGGCCTCGTCATCGCGAATAAGGACGGCCTCGGTGATCTCCAGTTCGAGCCGGCTCGCCGGCAGGCCGGAGGCGGTGAGTACGTTCAGTATCTTCAACGCGAAGGTGCCGCTCCTGAACTGGACCGGCGAAACGTTGACCGCGAGGCTGATGTCGTCGGGCCAGGTCGCGGCTTCCGCGCAGGCCGTGCTCAGCACCCATTCGCCGAGCTGATTGATCAGGCCGGTGTCTTCGGCAATCGGAATGAATTCGGCCGGCGAGATCACGCCGCGTTCGGGGTGACGCCAGCGCAGCAGGGCTTCGCAGCCGGCGATCCGGTTGTCGCGCAGGCTGACGCAGGGCTGATACTGAACCTCGAAGCTGCCCTCGGCGATCGCCTGGCGCAGGTCCATTTCCAGATTGCGGCGCGCCTTGACCCTGGCGTCCATCTCCGGCTCGAAGAAACGATGGGTGCGGCGCCCGGCGGCCTTGGCGGCATACATCGCGAGATCCGCGTTTTTCAGGACGTGATCGAAATCTGCGCCGTGCTGCGGCGCCAGCGCAATGCCGATGCTGGTGTCGGTGGTGACCTGGTGACCGAGGCATTCGTAGGGCTGCCGGATCGCCTCGAACACCCGTGCCACGAGGTCGGTCACGTCGGCCACGGTCTTGACCGCAGTCTGAATGATCGCGAATTCATCGCCGCCGAGCCGCGCGACGAAATCCGAGGGTCCGACGCATTGCCGCAAGGTGACGGCGACCGATTTCAGCAATTCGTCGCCGATCAGATGGCCGAGCGAATCGTTGACGCTCTTGAATTCATCGATGTCGAGGTAAAGCACGGCGAATTGGTTGCCGGCGGCGGAGGCTGCGAATTCGCCCTTCAACCGGTCGTGGAACAAGGCGCGGTTGGGCAGATCGGTCAGCGCGTCGTAATGCGCCAGATGGGTGATGCGCGCCTCGGCGCGCCGCCGCTCGGTGATGTCCTCGTGGGTCGCCACCCATCCGCCATCGGCCAGCGGCTCGTTGGTGATCTGGATCGAGCGCCCGTCGGGCGTTTCGATGATCATCGAATTGCGGATTGCGGTGTCGCGCAGGACGAGGGAGGTGTACTGATCGATATCCCCCACGAACGTTCCGGTATCCTTGCGATGGGCGATCACCTCGCGAAAGCTGCAGCCCGGTTTCACCACCTCCCGCGACAGACCGTACATGTCGATATAGCGCTGGTTGCAGATCACCAGCCGCCGCGCCGAATCGAACAGCAGCAGGCCCTGGGTCATGTTGTTGACGGCCGTGTCGAGCCGCTGCTTTTCCAGCATCAGCCGTTGCTGTGCCAGGCGATGCTGCCGCGACAGCTTGCGGACGACGAGAAACAGCATGGCCGCTATGACGAACACCGAAAGTCCGCCCAGGCCGATCAGGAATTTGGTGTGCGTCCGCCAATCGGCCAACACCGCGGACACGGTCGTCGTCGCGGTGATCACTAGCGGAAGATGGGTGAGGGAGCGCGCCGAAGCAAGCCGGTCCTCGCCGTCTTCCGCATTGACGATGCGGCTTGTCCCGTAGCCGACCTGCGACTGGGCGCGCAGGCGCAGCGGGTCCGGCTTGAATTTCTGACCGATCATCGCGTCGACATGGGGATGGCGGGCCACCAGCGTGCCGTCGTGATGAAACATGGAAATCGTCGCACCCTCTCCAAGGGCCAGCGATGCGAAGAATTTTCCGAAATGGGCGGGCTCGATACCTCGGCTGATCGATCCCAGCAGTTCGCCGTTCGGCCCGGTGAGCTTGCGGGCAAGGACGGTCGTCCAGGCGCCGGTGACGCGACTGTACACCGGCTCGACCAGCAGGGACGGCGATTGCGGGTCCGACTTGAAATTCTTGAAATAGGCCCGATCGGCGACGCTGATGGCAGGGACTGGCCAGGCGCTCGATGAATTGATCAGGGCACCTTCCGAATCGAACACGTTGACGGCGCCGACATAGGACATTGCCGCGAGCTTGGTCTTGAGCATCAGGTGTATGTCGGCACCGGACATCCGGCGCTTGTACTGCTCGCTGGTCTCGATGCCCGCGAACTGCACGTAGGCGACGAGGTCTTCCTGGATGGCCTGAAAATCCATCAGTTGCTGATCGAAGTGGCGCGCAAGCAGCAAAACGGTGTTTTGCAGCTCGCGTTTGCCATTTTCCAGCGCGCGCTCGCGAAAAGTTCCGACCATCACGGCGGTGCCGATGGCGACGGCCACGATCAGGAGCGCGCCGCCGAGGATGAGCCAGCGGATCGGGTTGCCCTTGACGAAACGCGGGGTTTTCACTGTAGCGGTGCCGTCTGCCGTCATGCTCGCCGCCAAGGCTGAATGCCAGAGAGGCAGCTTCGCATGCCCCGGTACGGGACAGGATTACGTTGCCGTTATGGAAACGGTGTTAGGAAATTGAGTTAATGAAACATTACCGCCGGCCCTCAGGCGCGGTAGTGCCCGGACTTGCCGCCCTTTTTCTCGACGAGATGGATGCCCTCGATGCGGACGCCGCGCTCCACCGCCTTGATCATGTCGTAGATCGTCAGGCACGCGACCGAGACCGCGGTCAATGCCTCCATCTCGACGCCGGTCGGGCCGCTGACCTTGACGGTGGCGCGGACCAGGCAGCCGGGCAGCTCGTTGTCCGGGGCGATATCCAGCGTGACCTTCGAGAGCGCCAGCGGATGACACAAGGGAATCAGATCCGAGGTGCGCTTCGCCGCCATGATGCCGGCGACGCGCGCGGTGCCCAGCACGTCGCCCTTCTTGGCATTGCCGGAAACGATCAGCTCGAGCGTCGCCTTGCTCATGACGACGCGGCCCTCCGCCACGGCGACGCGTTCGGTTGCGGGTTTCCCGGACACGTCGACCATCCGCGCTTCGCCCTTGGCGTCAATGTGGGTGAGGGCGGAACCGGTCTTGAAAGATTCGGAAGATTTGGAGGATTTCCGCGCCATGTGTCAGCGCGTCCCGGTGGCGCGCGGGCTGTCGCCGCGCGCCAGCAGCGCGCGCGTTGCGGCGGCGACGTCGGCCTGCCGCATCAGGCTTTCTCCGACCAGGAAGGCCGACATGCCGACCCGCGCCAGCCGCCCGAGGTCGGCGGGCTCGAAGATACCGCTTTCGCCGATCATCAGCCGATCCGCCGGTATCAGCGGCGCCAGCGCCTCGCTGGTCGCAAGCGTGGTCTCGAAGGTCCTCAAGTTGCGGTTGTTGACCCCGATCATCGGCGAACGAAGCTTCAGGGCACGATCGAGTTCGGCGCGTTCATGGATCTCGATCAGCACGTCCATGCCGTGCGCCAGGGCTGCATCCTCGATGTCGCGGGCGGCGGCATCATCGAGCGCTGCCATGATGATCAGGATGCAGTCGGCGCCGTAGGCCCGGGCCTCCACCACCTGATAGGTGTCGTAGATGAAATCCTTGCGCAGCACCGGCAATTGGGTGGCGGCGCGGGCGGCGACCATGAAATCGAGGTGGCCCTGGAACGACGGCGTGTCCGTCAGCACCGAGAGACAGGCGGCGCCGCCGGCCTCATAGGCCCTGGCCAGCGCGGGCGGATCGAAGTCGGCGCGAATGAGCCCCTTGGACGGTGACGCCTTCTTGATCTCGGCAATCAGCGCGTACTCGCCTTCGGCGAGCTTGCGGCGGATCGCGCTGACAAAGCCGCGCGGCGGAATCGCGGTCTTCGCCAACGCCTCGAGGCCACCAAGCGGATGCGCGCGCTTGGCAGCGGCGATCTCCTCGCGCTTGTAAGCCTCGATCTTGGTCAGGATGTCGGACATCGATGGCTCCTCGGTCAGCCGTTGGCGACCGCGATCAATTGCTTCAATCGCGCCAGTGCCGCGCCGCTGTCGATCGACTGGGTACCGAGGCCAACGCCTTCCTTCAGGCTCCTGGCGCGGCCGGCGACGACCAGCGCCGCCGCGGCGTTCAAGAGCGCCACGTCCCGATAGGGGCTGGGCATGCCGTCGAGCACGCTTTGCAGCGCGATCGCGTTGGCATCGGCATCACCGCCCTTCAGGGCGTCGCCGCCGACACGGGAGAGACCGGCTTCCTCCGGCGTCACCTCGAAGGTGCGGATATTGCCGTTCTCGAGTGCGGCAACGAAGGTCGGGCCGGAGAGGGTGATTTCATCGAGGCCGTCGGAGCCGTGCACCACCCAGACGGATTCGGCGCCGAGGTTCTTCAGCACCTGTGCCAGCGGCTGCACCCATTGCCGCGAAAATACCCCGACCATCTGCCGCTTCACGCCGGCCGGATTGGACAATGGGCCCAGCAGATTGAAGATCGTGCGGGTCGCCAGTTCGACGCGGGTCGGGCCGACGTTCTTCATCGCGGGATGATGCGAGGGCGCGAACATGAAGCCGATGCCGGCCTCGGCCACGCAGCGGCCGACGCGCTCCGGCGTGATGTCGATCTTGACCCCGAGCGCCGCCAGCACGTCGGCGGCGCCGGAACGCGACGACAGCGCGCGATTGCCGTGTTTGGCCACCGGCACGCCGCAGCCGGCGACGATAAACGAGGCGCAGGTCGAGACGTTGACCGAGCCGGAGCCGTCGCCGCCGGTGCCGACGACGTCGACCGCATCGGCGGGAGCCTGGACGCGCAGCATCTTGCTGCGCATCGCCGACACCGCGCCGGTGATTTCGTCGACGGTTTCACCGCGGACGCGAAGCGCCATCAGCAGTCCGCCCATCTGCGAAGGCGTAGCCTCGCCCGACATCATGCTGTCGAAGGCGGACGCCGCTTCGTCGCGCGACAGCGTCGCCCCGGTGGCGACTTTTCCGATGATAGATTTGAGGTCGTCCATCGCGTGCTTTCATAGTCGGGACCCCATCGTGAGGAGGCGCTCTTGCGCCGTCTCGAATCCTGAGGGTGTCTCATCCTGCGAGGCGCGCCCAGCAGGACGCTCCTCGGAGGCTTAGTTGTTCGCGCCCGTCACCTGTGCGAAGGCGGTCTGATTGATGGTGGTGCCGATGGTCTTTTCGATCTTGGTGACGTATTGGGCGACCTGTTCGTCCGTCAACCCGCGCTGAAGGGTCTCCTTCATCTTCTTGAGGTCGTCCGATGCGAGGTCGATCGGCGGGACGCTGACGTCCGTCACGCGGAACACGATCCACTCGTTGCCGGCGGCGCCGGCGGCTTGTCCCACCGCATCCTTCGGCGTCCGGAATGCCGCCGTGATGGCGCTCGCGGGCAGGCCGGGCAGGGAGGCATCGCGCCGCAAACCGGTGGTGGTTTCGACCTTCGATCCGGCCGCCACCGCCTCGTCGGCGAGCTTGCCGCCTTGCTCGAGCTTCTGCACCATCTCGGTCGCCTTGGTGCGCAGCCGGCCCATGATCTGGTCGTCGCGCCACTTCGACTCGAGCTGGTCCTTGACTTCGTCGACGCTGCGTTCGCGTGACGGGATCACGTCCAGCACGTCGTACCAGACGTAGCCGCCGTTGAACTGGATCGGATCGTTGTCGACGCCGACATTGGTGTTGAAGGCCTGCGACACCACGTCGAGGCCGCGGGGAATGCTGTTCGCCAGCTGGCCGTCGAGGAGGCGACCCGACCGATCGACCGCGTCGATCGTCACGGCGGCCAGCCCGAGCTTTTGCGCGGCTTCGATGACGCCGGCGCCGCCGCCGCGCTCGTCCTCCATCTTGTTGTGGAGATCCGCGACCCGGGCGCGTGCGCGCTCGGTGGCAATGTCCTTTTTCAGGTTCGCAGCGACGCTGTCATAGCTGGGTTCGGCGCCCGGCTCGATCTTGCCGATCTTGACCAGGGCAACGCCGAACCGGCCAGGCACCGGCTGGCTCACCTCGCCGGAGGGCAGCGAGAACGCTGCCTCCGCAATCGCGCCGTCGATGATGGCGGACTTGGAGATCGTGCCGAGGTCGATGTCGGAAGGGTTGAGCCCGCGTTCCTTGGCGAGATCCTCGAACGACATTCCCCCCACGATGCGGAGACGCGCCGCCGCGGCTTCCTCCGCATTCGGGAACACGATCTGCGACAACTGGCGGCGCTCCGGTGTGCCGAGCTTGCTGCGGTTCTGCTCGAAGATTTTCCTGGCGTCCTCGTCGGAGACCTCGGACCATTTGCCGATTTCTTCCGG
>Ga0307297_10000443_pt1 | contig 10032 bp, 10 predicted proteins | sample ER_DNA_157_FD_194464 | JGI IMG/M metagenome (GOLD analysis project Ga0307297, IMG submission 194464) | Bulk soil microbial communities from the East River watershed near Crested Butte, Colorado, United States - ER_DNA_157 | ecosystem: Environmental > Terrestrial > Soil > Floodplain | place...
GTATTGCGCGAGCGCCGTTCCATGATCAGGCGCTCGCTTGAAATGCCGAGGCTTTCGAACAGGGCTGCCGCATAATCGGCTTCTCTGGCGTCGCCCGATATCAAATTCCCGCTACCGCCGGTAAAGACGAGGCGGGCGTTGGGATATCGGTGCGCAAGCGCCGCCGCGGCGATGATTCGATCAGCCCCGCTGCCGATGACAGCCACACCATGCGCGGCCGACACATCGGCGTCGATCGACCCGCCGAGGACAACGATGCCGTCGGGGGCGCCCCGCGCGGCATCCCACGGCGGAAAGCGCGACTCCAACGGATACAGCACGAGATTTCCCAGCGGCGAGAACCCGCATATCGCGAGCAAGGTGACGGAGACGATCAGCAGCTTGCGTCCGAGCGACGCCCAACGTGTCGCCAGCAGAACCACACCGACCAGGCCGGTTCCGATCAGGAAATTGGTCGGCAACAGCATGATGCCGAGCGTCTTGGAAAGCAGAAAAAACAAACGAGCCCCCGGGGCGCAAGGCGCCGCGCCAATCACACAATCCGTCATACGCGGGCTTGACCCGTGTATCCATCTCTCTTGGTATAACGCATTTTTCAAGGGAAGATGGATTGCCGGGTACTATCTCGAAAACGCGCTTCGCGCTATTGCCCGACAATGACGAACTGAAACCGACGAGAAAGCCCCACATGACGCATCACCATCTGCATTCCAGCCCCGAGACCTGTCACTGGGGTTTTTTCGAAGCCAAACTGAAACCGGTCCTCACCATTGCCAGCGGCGATGAGGTCACCGTCGACACCATCAGCGGTGGCCCCGACGTGTTGCCGGATCGCGGCAAATTCCACGTTCCAGCCGAACTCGACGCGGTGCACGCGAACAATGAGCGGATGCTGCCGGGGCACATCCTGACCGGTCCGGTCGCGGTCGAGGGGGCCGAGCCCGGCGACGTGCTGGAGGTCGAGATCCTCGACATCCAGCTGCGGCAGGACTGGGGCTGGAACATGATCAAGCCGCTGGGCGGCACCCTGCCCGATGATTTCCACGAGTTGCGCTTGTTGAACATCCCGCTCGACCGCGAGCGCATGGTCGGCCGGCTGCCGTGGGGGCTCGATTTGCCCTTAAAACCGTTCTTCGGGGTGATGGGCGTGGCGCCGCCGCCGGCCTGGGGCCGCATCTCCTCGCTGATCCCGCGCGCCATGGGCGGCAATCTCGACAACAAGGAGCTGACGCCGGGGGCAAAACTCTATCTGCCGGTGTTCGTGCCGGGTGCGATGTTCTCCTGCGGCGACGGCCACGGCGTGCAGGGCGACGGCGAGGTCTGCGTCACCGCGATCGAAACCGCGCTGCAGGGCCGTTTCAGGCTCACGCTGCGCAAGGATCTGGCCTTCGACTACCCGCGCGCCGAGACGCCCTCCCACTACATGACGATGGCGATGGATCCCGACCTCGATCAATGCGTGGTGCGGGCGCTGCGCGACATGATCGTGCTGCTCGGCGAAAAGCGCAATCTGACGCGCGAGGACGCCTACACGCTCTGCAGCCTCGCCGCCGACCTGCGCGTCACGCAGACGGTGAACGGATCGAAAGGCATCCATTGCATGATCGAAAAGGCGATCGTGCACGGGTGAAGGTGCAGCCGCACAATAACCTCGTGCCGGGCGGCCAGCCGCCTCCCACTGGAACCGACGAGTCAAACCGAGGTATGTCGCTAAAAATTGAATAGTTCCCTAAAAGGTATTTCAGGTTGTCCCGACTAAACCTTCCCGAACAGGAGGAGGAGTTGATGAGCAACGCCAAACGATTGGGACGTATTGCATTGGTGACGGCGATCGTGCTTGCGGCCGCCCCGCTCAAGTTTGGTTTGCCGGCCAGCATGACGGACGCAAGTGCCGCCGAGGCGAACGGATGGACCAAGGTCCAGCAGACGCAGCCCGCGCTGACCCTCAATCGCGAACCCTTCTCGCGTGAGCATAACGGCCGGACGTCGTACGTTCATTCCAACGGAAGTCAAAGTGACTGGCTGATCGCCGGATCATTGGCGTTGAGTGCTCCGAATATCACGCTCTTCATCACACGGCAGACCAAACCGGAACCGATCCGCTACAGCCTCATTCGCAACCTTGAAGAACTCAGCGATCTCAAGCTCGTTCCCCATCATTACAGCACGTCCTACTACGTGATGACGACGCGATTTGGAGACCTTCGCGGCATTCCATTCGACGTGAACGCCGATGGCATCCGGAAATTCTGCGTGGGCTTTCACAAGCCTGAAAGCAATCGCGTCTTTCTCAAGGGATTTGTCTGCTCGACGAGCGAGATCGAAGCCGCGCCGGATAAAGTTGCGTGCGTCGTCGATCAAATCCGATACTCCAGACCGGACGACGATTTGCAGATGAAAGCGAGCCTTGCGGAAGGTGAAGCCAAACCGTGCGGCGCGGAGCTCATGTCCCGGGCGGCAAACACCCCTTCGCTCGAAGACAAGTCGCTTTAGCCGGAAGTCGCAGACTGGACGCCGGCCGGTCACGTCCCTGGCCGACTTCTCGATTGAGGACCAGTTGCAGCGCTATCGCCGGTGATGACGGCGAACTTTCGGGCAACATCCTTCATGGCAGACCGATGACCTTTCCAATTCAGCTCTAGTTATTTTGATCGCAATGAGGCGTTGAGATCCAGCCGCGCGTCTTCCGGTATAGTCGCACCAATACTCGACGGTCAGACGGCTGGAATCCCAATTGCGCGACTTCGAGTCGCGGATCAACGGATCAACCGTGGTCGCCGCAACGGCGCGGAATGAAATTTCCTTAACCATTCGAGTGCAAGCTTATCCGCATAAGGACGAACAAAATGAATTTTGAAAACGGAACAATTGACAGCATCCGGTCGAAAAGCCAACGCAGCCTGGGTGCGTATTGGGCGAAGCTCGCCCTCGCTGAAAGCGGCTTGCCGCCATTCGATCAGTTCACGCCCGGCCCCGGGATTCACGATCCAAAACACGTCGCCGTGTGGAAAGTTGAAGCCGGCAAGGATCAGCTGGATTTTCGCGCGTTGTACCGCGGATCGTTCATCGACGAAGCGGTCAAGGACGCCTGGGTCGGAAAGACCCTCACCGAGGTCGCCCCGCCGGTTTTGCGAGTTCCCATCATCGCGGCGTCGGCGCACTGCGCCAGCAGCGGGTGTGCGATTTACACCGTCCTTCGAACCTACGACGGCGCGGGATCGCCAACCGATCTGGAACGTTTGCTGCTGCCGTTCGGCTCACGCGGTCGCGTCCAGGTGATTGTCGCCTCGCTGCAACTGGTCAACCTTGAAGGCAAGGTCGAACGCCGCAAGGCCGTGGAAAATTTTGAACTGCAAACGGAGGTGGTGCTGTCGTTCAGAATATCGGCCGTCAGCTTCAAGGCATCGCGGCCGAAAGAAATTGCTCCACTTCCGGCTTGAGCCTTCCGGCGCCGGATGCCGTGATCCAGTCGCGGCATCGGCGTCGATCAAAGCAGATGTCTTGCCAGTTCCCGGAACACCAGCCGGTTGCCCTCCGCCGAAAAATGATCGTCACCGACGATGTAGAAGCGCTCGTACCATTTCTTGTCGGCTTCGCTGGCGGCGAACAACACCGGATACAGATTGATGAACGCCTTGCAGCGGCCCTCGCAAAATTCGCGCCAGAGCGAGACTTGCCGGCTGTTGCGGTCGCCCTGCGCCACCTGCTGCGCCCAGGGATAGACCACAATGGTGAGCGGAATGTTTTTGGCGGCCAGCAGATCGGACAATGCCCGCATGTTCTGCAGCGATCTTGCGATACCACCCTCGACGCCGAGCGGCCTGTAATCTCCGGCGTCCAGTCCCGGAAAGGTCCAGCCGATGCGACCGCGATCGGTGTTGATCGACGCCCGTCGGTTGCCGACAACCGACTGAACCGCCCGCTTGATGGTGATGCGCAGCCGGTTGGTCACCACGAAGCGGTCGATCAGGAAATCGCTCGGCTTCGGCGAGGCCATTGCCGGTTGCATCGATCCTTCGGCCGGCGTGCAGTGCGCGCGGTATTTGGGATCGTCGTCGATACAGAAATAGAAGTTCGCTTCGTCCGTCACGTCGGAGGTGTCGGAAAACACCACGACCTCGTCGAACTGCAATCCGAGTTCGAGCAGATATTTTACCTTCTTGTAATTGATGACTGGCGAATAGGACGCGACGCCGGCGTTGAGAAATTCGATCCTCTCGTTGCGTTGCTGCCCCGCGTCCTGCAGCAGGCCGGCAAAGGAATCTTCAAAGCTCATCGCGATGCCCTCGGCGAAGGAATCGCCAATCAGCAGCACCCGGCGCGACGCCGGTTTCAGCGGGACGGTTCGGGTCGAGGCATCCTTGAATCCGAGGCTGTTGGTGACCAGACGATGGCGCATTTCGCCCCAGACGTCGTGGCCGTCGAAGCCGGCGGCGAAACCATGGTCGTAGACGGGATTGGCGATCCTGGCCGGACGCCGGGTTTCCTCGCCTCTGGTCAGGCTCGACCAGGCGAAATCGAACGCCAGGAACAGCACAAGGCAATACAGCGCCGTGGCGGCGTAAACCAGCATCCGGCGCAGGCTGAACCAGGCCGGCAACCGGGCCACCGGCGATCGGGAAGCTGGATTATCGGGCATGACGGCGACAGCTCAAATCGGGCATTTTCCGGCTTTGCGTAATCCGAGTGCAAAGCATAAAATCCCGGCGAACGGAAGAACGGCGATCCGCGACTCTCACGGCCTGCACTGGCAAAACCTCTCTCACCGGCAAAGTCTTGGGAATGGCGGACCGGCCCCCCCGATCGAACACGACACAGGCGATCCACGAGGCGTATTCTCGTGACGACAAGATCGTGGCGGGTTCCGATCGCGCGTTTGGTCTGGTGATGGCGGCGGCATTCGGGATCGTGACGCTGCTGAACGCCTGGCATTTCGGCCGGCTATGGCCATGGACTGGCGGCGCGGCGACGCTGTTTCTGGCCGCGGCCATGCTCCGTCCCACGCTGCTCCATCCGTTGAACCGGCTCTGGCTAAAATTCGGCCTGCTGCTGCACCGCGTGGTCAACCCCGTGGTGATGGCGCTTTTGTTCTACGGCACGGTGTTGCCGACCGGCCTGGTGATGCGGGCGCTGGGCAAGGATCTGCTGCGGCTGAAGCGGCAGCCGGAGGCCACGAGCTACTGGATCATGCGCGCACCTCCGGGGCCTGCGTCCGAAACCATGAAGGATCACTTTTAGGGGCACCACTTTTTTTGGGAACACGAAATGGATTTCCTGGCTGAGCTCTGGCGTTTTATGCGCGTGCGAAAAAAATTCTGGCTGCTGCCGATCCTGATCATGATGGTGGTGTTCGGCGGCCTGGTGGTGCTGACCAAGGGTTCCGCGATCGCGCCATTCATCTACACGCTGTTCTAGCCGACGCGATGCGCATTCTCGGACTTTCCGCGTTCTACCACGACAGCGCCGCGGCGCTGATCGAGGACGGCCGCATCGTCGCCGCTGCCCAGGAGGAACGTTTTACACGGCGCAAGCATGACCCCGGCTTTCCGCACCACGCCATTGCGTATTGCCTGGAGGAAGCTGGCATCGCGGCCGGCGAGCTCGATCATGTGGTGTTCTACGACAAGCCGTTTCTCAAATTCGAGCGGCTGCTGGAAACCTATGTCGCACTGGCGCCGCGCGGGTTTCGCTCGTTCAAGATGGCGATCCCGCTATGGCTGAAGGAAAAGCTGTTCCAGAAAACACTGCTCCGTGAAGAGATCGGCAAGTTCTCCGGGAACTTCGACATTGGCCGGCTGCTGTTCTGCGAGCATCATCTGAGCCACGCGGCATCAGCGTTCTACCCCTCGCCCCACGACCACGCCGCCGTGTTGACCATGGACGGTGTCGGCGAATGGGCGACCACGTCGGCGGCTGTCGGCAACGGCAACCGCCTCGAAATCTTCCAGGAGATCCATTTTCCGCATTCGCTCGGCCTGCTCTATTCGGCGGCGACCTATTACACCGGCTTCAAGGTCAACTCCGGCGAGTACAAGGTGATGGGGCTGGCGCCCTATGGCGAGCCGCGATTTGCCAAACTCATTCTCGATCACCTGATCGATCTCAAGCCCGACGGCTCGTTCCGGCTCGACATGTCCTATTTCGATTACTGCACCGGCCTGACCATGACCAACGAGCGGTTTGCGAAATTGTTCGGCGAACCCGTGCGCAGCCCGGATCAGCTGCTGACACCGTTTCACATGGACGTCGCGGCGTCGATTCAGGCGGTGCTGGACGAGGCGGTGCTGCGGCTGACGCGCAGTCTCGCCCGGCAGACCGGAGCGAAAAACCTCTGCCTCGCCGGCGGCGTGGCGCTGAACTGCGTCGCCAACGGCAAGGTGCTGCGCGACGGCCAATTTGAGAACATCTGGATCCAGCCGGCGGCGGGCGATGCCGGCGGCGCGGTCGGGTCGGCACTGGCCGCCTACCACCTCTTCAAGGGCCAGCCGCGCAGCAGCAACGGCGCCGACGGCATGGCCGGCTCCTATCTCGGCCCGCATTTTGCGCAGGCCGACATTGAGCGGCGATTGACCGCGGCGGGAGCCAGGTTCACCGTGTTCGATGAAGCAAGCATGCTGGAAGTGACCGCTCAGGCGCTGGCCGACGAAAAAGCCGCGGGCTGGTTTCAGGGCCGCATGGAATTCGGCCCGCGTTCGCTCGGCGCGCGCTCAATCCTCGGCGATCCGCGCTCGCCCGCGATGCAGAAGAACCTCAATCTGAAAGTAAAGTACCGCGAGAGTTTTCGCCCGTTCGCGCCCGCCGTCCTGCGCGAGGACGTTTCGGACTGGTTCGATCTCGATTCCGACAGCCCCTACATGCTGCTCGTCGCCGACGTCCGGCAGGACCGGCACCGCGAAATGAGCGCGGCCGAACAGGCCTTGTTCGGTATTGAAAAACTCAACGTGGCGCGTTCGGACATCCCGGCGGTGACGCATGTCGATTATTCCGCGCGGATCCAGACCGTGCACCGCGACACCAATCCCTTGTTCCATGCGCTGCTCGGCCGCTTCAAGGCAAAGACCGGCTGCCCGGTGCTGGTCAACACCTCCTTCAACGTCCGCGGCGAACCGATCGTGTGCACGCCCGAGGACGCGTTCCGCTGCTTCATGGGCAACGAGCTCGACCTGCTCGTGGTCGGCAATTGCGTGTTGAAGAAAGAGGAGCAGGATGCGGCGCTGAAGGTGGATTACAGCGCGGCGTTCGAGGCGGACTGAGGACGACGTTCGGGATGTGACCGCGCGCATTAACCGTCTTCAGAGCAATCGGGATCTCGACCGGGCCAGCGTCTCCGAAGGCGTTTCGCCGAATTGTGAACGATAACCTCTGGAGAAGTCGCCCAGGTGCCAGAAGCCATAGGCGAGCGCGCAGGCCTTGACGCTATGCGAACCCGCAATAAGCCGCTGGCGCACGAGCCACATTCGCCTCAGGCGCAGGTAGCGGTGCAGGCTCATTCCGCGATATCGCTTGACCGCATCGTGCATCGTGCGCACCGAAACACCAACCTGTCTTGCGACATCGCCGCTGTAGAACGCATGGCCAATATTACCCGACAACGCGACTTCTACATCCCTGAACACCTTGAATTGCCGGGTTACGTCGGGGACTGACGGCATGCTCACCGTGTCCGCGATCGCGCTATCGACGGCGGCCAGCAGCGACTCCCTGATCGCAGCCGAAACTCCGGCATACCCGAGAGGATCGACACCTTCGAATGACAGCGACGTGACCCGCAATGTCAGCTCGCGCAGGGCATGAAGCGCCGCTGCGCTGGTCTCAACGATCTTGAACGCCGCGCCGGATCTGGGCCAACCGCGATCCTCAATCTCCGGCGTAAATACGATCGATGCATATTGCCTCGGAGCCCGCTCTACCTGGGTGTAGACCGCTCCACCGCTTCCGATCACGATCACCGGACGGCCTTCTTCTTCCACACCGTTGAAACGTATGGGAATACCTTCGTCCATCGCAAAGCCGATGAGCGTGCAATTCGGATCAAGTTGCGCGTCGAGGATCCGCGGAAATGATTTGGTGTAATTGACGTCACATCCCGCAAGACTAAGGACGATTTGCTCAGCCGAGATTGTTCGCGCCAGCGGCGTGAAGTTCACGTTGAGATTTCGCACCGAACTTCGAAACGCATCAATATCGGTAAATCGAAATATTTTTGGTGCCACGGTTTGGGCGAAAAGCATATTCCTCATCGAAAGAATTGGAGAAAGACTGAAATGCTGGCCTGCCTCGTGACCGCTTCGAGACTGTGTCCAAGTACCGATATGTAAGCTGCCCGACTCAGGAACTAAAAAAACAATGCCGCCAATTAAGCCGAATATGGCGCGTTGCCGGAAAGCACAGCTAGCAATGATAATCCGATAACAACAGGAATGCGTCGAATTTGCCGAATTTCGATATTGTTTTGCAAATGCACAAGAGAACCTTGTCGGCTCCGAGTAAATCAGAATAGGGCTCTAGTCTCTTATTCTAATACGCTTTTTGACACGAGCGGGCATCCAATTCGCTCGAAAATACCGTTCCCGTATTCTTACGGGCAATTAGCGCCTCGGGCGCAAACTTTAATAATTGGGAACAGGCATTTTTCGTAGCGAACAATTTTGGACACCGTCCATGGCTAACATTGCCGCCACTGAACTTATTATCGAACTCGACGGCGCCATCAAGGATGGCTCCTCCAGGCGTCGCCTTCAAATGTTGCAACAGGTAACGAACCTGTTTCTCATCAGCGCGAGCCAACTTGGCGAGCGTCAGATCGATGTTTTCGGCGAGGTTCTGCTTCGGCTGATCGAGGGTGGCGAGCCGGAGATGCTCGCTCCGCTCAGCATGATCCTCTGCGGGCAGACGTCGGCGCCCAGGGAGGTGGTGCGTCGCCTGGCCTGCCATGAAGAGGCGGTCGTTGCCGCCCCAATCCTGAGCAAAGCCGAAACTCTTTCGAACGGCGATCTAATCGAGCTCGCAAGTCATCGCAGCCAACACCATCTGCTTGCCATTTCGGAGCGAAAGTCTCTCGACGAATCCCTCACGGACGCCCTTCTGAAACGGGACGACATCGCCGTTTACCGCGCGCTGGCGAGGAACGCCGGCGCCCGGTTCTCCGATCAAGGCTGCTTGAAGCTCGCCGTCGCCGCCGAACGCGATGGTGACCTTGCCGATGCATTGGCGATGCGCCCGGCTATGCCAGTCAAGGAGATCCACGATCTCCTCACCAGGGCGACCAGGGCGGCGCCGGCGCGGCCCCGCAAGACGCCCCCGCTCCGGAGCTGTGAAACAATTCGGGGTGTCGTCGCAAGCCCCTCCGCCGGTGTGAACACGAAGCCGCCTGAGCCAATCGATTGCCCTGCAGCAGCGAGGTCGAACTGATGGCCTGGTGAGATCGAAAAGCAGAGCGCGTCCGCCTTGAAAAAAAATATCCCGTCAACCTCATGGGCGTTGATGGCACGTGGCGACGCAACTGCTTTCTGGTCGACGTTTCCGCAACGGGCGCCAGGCTCAAAGTCGACGGATCGCTTGAAGCCCTGAAGGCTCAGGCATTCTTCCTCATTCTATCATCTACGGGTTTGGCGTTCCGGCGGTGTGAGCTGGTCCGGATCGACGGATCCCAAGTCGGCGTCCGATTCGTTGCGAACAAGAAAAACAAGGGAGGTGCCGCCGCTATTTCACGATGAATGATTGCCCAACTTCTCGCGCTCCTCCGGCAGGAAATGCGCGATGCAGCGATTTGGCTCAACGGAACCCCGGAAGGTGGGGGAACATTCTGGAATCAGGACGCTTAACAAGGATCGTTTCAATGCGCGACGTACACAAGATTATCGACGTTTCCATAACGACAATTTCGACAAGGCCGCTGTGCGCCATTGTCGAGATCGAGGCTGTCGATTCGGCCGTGAAGTTCGAACTCACCGAAGGGATTGCACTGCGCATGTGCACCGATCTCGAGCGTTTCTCACGTTCATGTCGTAGGCGACACGCGAGCCAGGCTTT
>Ga0307297_10000448_pt1 | contig 9941 bp, 7 predicted proteins | sample ER_DNA_157_FD_194464 | JGI IMG/M metagenome (GOLD analysis project Ga0307297, IMG submission 194464) | Bulk soil microbial communities from the East River watershed near Crested Butte, Colorado, United States - ER_DNA_157 | ecosystem: Environmental > Terrestrial > Soil > Floodplain | place: USA...
CTGTCGCTAGTGGCGCTGGCGGCGCAAGCGATGACGGCGGCGCTTGCGGCGGGAAAGCGCAGCATGGACTGGGCCGGCGTATGCATGCTGGGCTGCATTACCGCGCTGGGCGGCGGCACCATCCGCGATGTCCTGCTCGGGCACTACCCGCTGGTCTGGGTGCAGTACCCGTCCTATCTGGTGTTGGCCGCGGCCGCGGCGTTCGTCACCATCCTGGTTGCACGCCTGGTGCACCGGCTGAACACCGCGTTCCTGGTGCTCGACGCGATCGGTCTGGTGGTCTTCACCATGCTCGGTTGCGACGTCGCGCGGCAGGTCGAGCCTGCATTGCCGCTGATGATCGTGGTGGTGGCGGGGATGATCAGCGGCTGCGCCGGCGGCGTGCTGCGCGACATCCTCTGCAACGACGTGCCGTTGCTGTTTCGCTCCGAACTCTATGCCAGCGTCGCCATCGTCACCGGGCTGTTCTACTCCATCGGGTTCGGGCTGGCGCTGAATCCGGAGTTGTGGACCGCGCTGACCTTCGTGCTCGGCCTGTCGTTTCGACTGCTGGCGATTCGCTACAAATGGGAAATGCCGACATTCGTTTTCGACGAGAACCGGTAGGCGAGGCGTTCCCGGTCCGCCGTAATGCGGTGCACAAAAGCCGACGGTGGCAATCGATCGCATCACGTCGTTTCGCGCGAGAGCCCTCCGACGACACAACCCGCAAATGCAGGGCGGGCGCACCGGCACGAAATTGCGATCTTTCGACGCGGGGCTCCAATGCCGAGATTTGTGATGCGCTGCCGACGGAAAGCGACATAGACTGGTTCTAACCTAAGACAATAACTAGCTAAAAAGCCCAGGCGCAGTGGCTCGAAGAGGGTGGAATGGGAATCAATCAGGGTCCGATCAGTCTGGATCAGAAATACACCCAGGGGTCGGGCCACGTCTTCATGACGGGGATCCAGGCGCTGGTCCGCCTGCCGATGGCGCAGATCCGCCGCGACCGCGCCGCCGGTCTCAACACCGCCGGTTTTGTCACGGGATACCGTGGTTCGCCGCTCGGAGGCTACGACCAGCAACTATTCGCCGCGCGAAAACACCTCGACCAGTACAACATCAGATTCCAGCCCGGCGTCAACGAGGACCTCGCGGCCACCGCGGTCTGGGGCTCGCAGCAGCTCAATCTATCGAAGGGCGCCCGGCACGACGGCGTGGTCAGCATCTGGTACGGCAAGGGTCCCGGCGTCGACCGTTGCGGCGATGTGTTCCGCCACGGCAATGCGGCGGGCTCCGCCAGCACCGGCGGCGTACTCTGCCTTGCCGGCGACGATCACGGCGCCAAATCCTCCACCGTGCCGCATCAGTCCGACCATGCCTTCATCTCCGCGCTGATGCCCTACCTCTATCCGTCCAGCATCCATGAAATCATCGAGATGGGCCTGTTGGGTATCGCGATGTCGCGCTACTCCGGCTGCTGGGTAGGCATGAAGGTGATCACCGAGACCGTGGAGACCACGGCGGAGATCGATCTCAACGATGAATTGAAACCCTTCATCATCCCGACCGATTTCGAGATGCCGCCGGCCGGGCTCAATCTGCGCTGGCCCGACGACCGCTACGATCAGGACCGCCGCCTGCAGGACTACAAGGGCTTTGCCGCGATCGCCTTTGCCCGCGCCAACAAGGTCAACCGCATCACCATGGATTCGCCGAACGCCCGGTTCGGCATCATGGCCTCGGGCAAGAGCTACGAGGATATCCGCCAGGCGCTGCGCGAACTCGGCATCACCGCCGAAGTCGCCGCCAAAATCGGGCTCAGGCTCTACAAGATCGGCATGCCGTGGCCGCTGGAGCCGCAGGGCGTGCGCGAATTCGCCGTCGGTCTCGAAGAGATTTTCATCATCGAGGAGCGCCGCGAGATCGTCGAGAACCAGGTCAAGCAGGAGCTGTTCAACTGGCGCGACGACGTCCGCCCGCGCATCGTCGGCAAGATGGACGAGCACGACAAGCGCTTCTTGCCGTTTGCCGAGGAGCTCAGCGTTGCCTCGCTGGCGAGCTCGCTGACCGAGCGGCTGTTGCGGCTCAACCTCAATCCGGAAATCGCCGCCATGCTGCGCGCCAAGGCCGACTGGTTCAACGGCCGCCTCGCCAGCCAGATGCAGCCGGCGTCGCCGATCAGCCGCACGCCATATTTCTGCTCGGGCTGTCCGCACAACACCTCGACCAAGGTGCCCGAAGGCAGCCGCGCCTTTGCCGGCATCGGCTGTCATTTCATGGCGCTGTGGATGGACCGCAGCACCGAGACGTTTACGCATATGGGCGGCGAGGGCGTGCCGTGGGTCGGTGTCGCCCCCTTCACCGACGAGCAGCACGTGTTCGCCAATCTCGGCGACGGCACCTATTTCCATTCCGGCAGCCTGGCGATCCGCCAGGCCGTCGCCTCCGGCGCCAACATCACCTACAAGATCCTCTATAACGACGCCACCGCGATGACCGGCGGCCAGCACGTCGATGGCGATCTGTCGCCGCAGCAGATCACCTTCCAGCTGCACTCCGAGGGCATCCGCGACATCTACCTCGTGTCGGAAAATCCCGATGCGTATCCGGCTTCCGAGATCGCGCCGGGTACCAAAACCGCGCACCGCGACGAACTCGACGCCGTGCAGAAGACGCTGCGCCAGGTCAAGGGCGCTTCCGCCATCGTGTTCGTGCAGACCTGTGCCGCCGAAAAACGCCGCCGCCGCAAGCGCGGCACCATGGAGGATCCGGCGCGCCGCGTCCTGATCAACCCCGCGGTCTGCGAGGGCTGCGGCGACTGCTCGGTGCAGTCCAACTGTATCTCGGTGGAGCCGCTGGAGACCGAAATGGGTCGCAAGCGCACCATCAACCAGTCGACCTGCAACAAGGACTATTCCTGCGTAAAGGGCTTTTGTCCCTCCTTCGTCACGGTCGATGGCGGCAAACTGCGCAAGCGCGCCGCGGCCGGCGTAGGCGAGATCGGCGAATTGCCGGAGCCGGCGTCGAAGCCGACGCTGGAGCGGCCCTACAATGTTGCGGTCGGGGGCGTCGGCGGCACCGGCGTGCTGACCATCGGCGCGCTGCTCGGCATGGCCGCCCATATCGAGGGCAAGGCCAGCATGATCCTCGACATGTCCGGCCTCGCGCAGAAGGGCGGCGCGGTGCTCAGCCACGTCCGGCTGTCGGAGCATACGGCCGACGTCACCTGCTCGCGCATCGTCACCGGCACCGCCGATCTGGTGCTGGCCGCCGATGAGGTGGTCGCGGCCGCCAAGGAAACCATGACGCTGTGCGAATCCAGCCGCACCTATGGCGTCATCAACACCCATCTCATTCCGATCGCGGATTTCATCCTGAACCGCGATTTCAATTTCCAGAGCCGCAAGGTCAACCACGTGCTTGAAACGGCCCTGCGCAAGGACTCCTCGTTCTTCGATTTTACAAAACCTGCCGAAGTGCTGCTCGGCGATTCCATCGCCACCAACATGATGATGATGGGCTACGCCTATCAGAAGGGCATGCTGCCGCTGCAGGCGAAGTCGATCGAGCAGGCCATCGAGGTCAACGGCGTCGCCATCAAGATGAACACCCAGGCGTTCCAGTTGGGACGTCTGGCCGCCGCCGATCCGGCGCGGCTGGTGGCAATGATGAAGGGCCAGGACGACACGGTGGCGCCGAAGACGCTGGATGCGATGTCGCTCGACGAAATCATCGCCCATCGCAGCGCGCTTTTGACCGACTACCAGGACGAAAAACTCGCCGACCACTATCGCAGGCTGGTGGCGAAGGTGCGCAATGCCGCGATCGACGGCGGCTTCGGCGATGCCCTGCCGCGCGCGGTCGCGATCAATTATGCAAAACTGCTGGCCTACAAGGACGAGTACGAAGTGGCGCGGCTGTTCAGCGACGGCCGTTTCGAAAAGCAACTGCGCGACCAGTTCGACGGCGATTTCAAGTTCAACTTCAATCTCGCCCCGCCGCTGCTCGGCGGCGGCAAGGATGCGCTGGGCCGGCCGAACAAGCGCGCCTTCGGCGCCTGGATGATGCCGGTATTCCGTATGCTGGCGAAAATGAAGGGCCTGCGCGGCACCGCCTTCGACATCTTCGGCTACAGCGCCGACCGCAGGATGGAACGCGATTTGATCGCCGGTTACGAGAAGGACGTCGCCACCGTGCTCGGCCTGCTGTCGGCGGTCACGCTGGATACCGCGACCGAGCTTCTCTCGCTGCCCGACCGCATCCGCGGCTACGGGCCGGTGAAGGAGAAGGCGGTTGAGGCGGCCAAAGTCCGCTATGCGGAATTAGCCAGGGACCTGGTCAATCCGCCGCCGGCGCCGCGCCAGATCGCGGCGGAATAGGGCCTTGCGCTTTCGGGCGCTTGCCAACGAGGGTCTGACGCGCGAAGACATCCGCAGGGAAGAAACACCAGCGGAGAGTTTGATTGACCATCAAGGGCAAGGCCTACATTGCCGGGATCTACGAGCATCCGACCCGGCACGCACCCGATAAATCCACCGCGCAGCTGCATGCCGAGGTCGCCAGGGGCGCCATCGAGGACGCCGGGCTGACCAAGGCCGATATCGACGGCTATTTCTGTGCCGGCGACGCTCCCGGCGGGCTGTGGCCGATGGTGGATTACCTCGGCTTGAAAGTCCGCCACATGGATTCCACCGAGACCGGCGGCTGTTCCTATCTGATCCATCTCGGCCACGCCGCCGAAGCCATCGCCGCCGGCAAATGCTCGATCGCGCTGATCACCCTGGCGGGCAAGCCACGCACCGGCGTGATGCCGCCGCGGGCGCAGGGCGCCGAGGCCGATTTCGAGAGCGCCTATGGCGCCACCACCCACAACGCCTACGGCATGTGTGCCATGCGCCACATGCACGACTACGGCACCACCAGCGAGCAGCTGGCCTGGATCAAGGTCGCGGCGTCCCATCACGCCCAGTACAATCCACACGCGATGCTGAAGGACGTCGTCACCGTCGAGGACGTGCTGAACTCGCCGTTGATCTCTGACCCCTTGCACCGGATGGATTGCTGCGTCGTCTCCGACGGCGGCGGCGCGCTGATCGTCACCACGCCGGAGATTGCCAGGAGCCTGAAGAAGCCGCTGGTCCGCCTGATCGGCCATGGCGAAGCGATGAAGGGCCCGCGCGGCGGCAAGGACCTCGACCTGACATACTCCGCCGGCGTCTGGTCCGGTCCGCGCGCCTTCGAGGAGGCCGGCATCACGCCGAAAGATATCAAATACGCCTCGATCTACGACAGTTTTACCATCACGGTGCTGATGCAGCTGGAAGACCTCGGCTTCTGCAGGAAGGGCGAGGGCGGTAAGTTCGTTGCCGACGGCAATTTGATTTCCGGCGTCGGCAAGCTGCCGTTCAACACCGACGGCGGCGGGCTCTGCAGCAATCACCCCGTCAACCGCGGCGGCATGACCAAGATCATTGAAGCGGTGCGGCAGCTGCGCGGCGAGGCGCATCCGAAAGTCCAGGTGCCGAACTGCGATCTCGCCATCGCCCACGGCACCGGCGGTCTCCTTGGCGTGCGTCACGCCGCCTCAACCTGCATCCTGGAGCGTGCGTAATGGCTGAAGCAAGGAAATACCCGGCGCCGCAGGGCAATCCCGAAACCGCGCCGTTCTGGGAAGCCGCCAGACAGGGCAAGTTCCTGATCAAGCGTTGCACCGCCTGCGGCGAGCCGCATTATTTTCCGCGTTCGATCTGCCCGTTCTGTTTTTCCGACCAGACGGTGTGGGAGGAGAGCTCGGGCGAGGGCGAGATCTATACGTTCAGCCTGATGCGCAAATCCCCGACCGGGCCTTACGCGATCGGTTACGTCACGCTGAAGGAAGGCCCCTCGGTGCAGACCAACTTCGTCGATTGCGAGCTGGAGAAACTCAGGATCGGGCAAAAGGTCAAGGTGGTCTTCAAGCCGACCGACGGCGCGCCGCTGCCGTTCTTTACGCCGGTGTAGTATTCTTCCCTTTCCCCTTGTGGGAGAAGGTGGCGGCCGAAGGCCGCCGGATGAGGGGTTCTCTCCGCGGGCGGTCTGTCCGCTGAACCAACCCCTCACCAGGTGAGTTTGTGGCTGGCACGGGCGATGCCCTCTCCCACAGGGGAGAGGGCGATGCGACTGGCACCGCAAGAAAAGAAATTCGGGGAGAGCAGACAACATGCCGATCAAGTACGACGAGCTGATGGCGCTGAAAAATCTCGGCCAGAAATACGCCTACACTGACCGCGAGGTGATGCTGTACGCCTATGGCATCGGCATGGGCGCCGACCCGATGGATGAGAAAGAACTGGCCTTCGTCAACGAGGCCACCGCCACGCCGCGCGCCTTGAAAGTGGTGCCGACCTTTGCCTCGGTCGCGGCCTGGGGCGCCGGGCCGGGCGAGATGAATCTCAACCGCGTCATGGTGGTCGACGGCGAGCGCGACATCACCTTTCACAAGCCGCTTTCGACATCGGCCAATATCACCGCCGACTCCACGGTGCTCGACGTGTTCGACAAGGGCAAGGACAAGGGCGCGGTGATCCGCCACAAGACCGTGCTGCGCGACGACAAGGGCGAGCCGCTGGCGACCCTGTTGGCATCACGCTTCGCCCGCGGCGACGGCGGCTTTGGCGGGCCGTCCGAAGGCCAGCCGGAGCCGCACAAAATGCCGACCCGCAGCCCCGACAAATCTGTCGATATCACGACCCGTCCGGATCAGGCCCTGGTCTACCGTCTGTGCGGCGACCGCAACCCGCTGCACAGCGATCCCGAGTTTGCAAAACGCGCCGGTTTTCCGGCCCCGATCCTGCACGGCATGTGCACCTACGGCATCACCTGCCGCGGGATCCTGCAGACCTATGCCGACTACGATGCCGGCGCCTTCAGGCAGCACGCGGTGCGGTTCTCCTCGCCGGTCTATCCGGGCGAGACCGTGACCATGGAAATGTGGAAGGACGGCAACGTGATTTCATTCGAAGCCAAGGTGAAGGCGCGCAACGTCACGGTGATCAAGAGCGGCCGGACGGTGCTCGGATAATTCGCCCGGCATTCCGGGGCGCGAAGCGAACCCGGAATCTCGAGATTCCGGGTTCGCGCTCACGCGCGCCCCGGAATGACGGCAAGTAACACGAGGGAGGCAAACACCATGGGATTACTCGACGGCAAGGTTGCCATCATCACCGGCGCGGGTGGCGGGCTCGGTGAAGCCTACGCCAAGCTGTTCGCGCGCGAGGGCGCGGCGGTCGTGGTCAACGACCTCGGCGGGCCGCGCGACGGCTCCGGTGCGGACGTCTCGATGGCGCAGCAGGTGGTCACCGCGATCATGGCCGTGGGCGGCCGCGCGGTCGCCAACGGCGCCGACATCTCGACCATGGCCGGTGGCCAGTCGGTGTTCGACGACGCCATCAAGCATTTCGGCCGCGCCGATATCCTGGTCAACAATGCCGGCATCCTGCTCGACCAGACCTTTGCAAAGGCGTCCGAGGCGGCCTGGGACAAGGTCCTCAAGGTTCACCTGAAGGGCACCTTCTGCGTCACCCAGCCGGTATTCCGCTGGATGCGCGAGAACGGCGGCGGCGTCATCGTCAATACCTCCTCGACCTCGGGGCTGATCGGCAATTTCGGCCAGAGCAATTACGGTTCCGCCAAGGGCGGTATCTGGGGACTGTCCAACGTGCTGGCGATCGAGGGCCGCAAATACAACATCCGGATCTGGACCCTGGCGCCGGGCGCCTTGACCCGCATGACCGCCGATTTGCCGCGCTATATCGAAAACCCCAAGGCGGCCCTTGGGCCTGATGGGATTGCGCCGGCCGTGCTATACATGGTCAGCGAACTCTCGGGCGACCAGACCGGCAAGACGCTCGGGGTTTCCGGCCCGCGCGGGGTCCGGGAAATGCGCATGATGGAAAAGGAAGGCTGGAAGCCGCCGCACGAGGGCTGGAAGGCGCAGGATATCGCCGAGCATGCCAAGGACATCTTCTTCTCCGAAGAGGAGATCAAGATGGGCGCAAGAAGGTTTTAACATTCACCGTCATTCCGGGATGGTCCGCAGGACCAGACCCGGAATCTCGAGATTCCGGGTTCACGCTTCGCGTGCCCGGAATGACGACAGGGAACAGAGGCACACATGACAAAACTCACCCACAAGGCCGCCGGCACCTTCGCGATCGCGCCGACGCCGTTCCACGAAGACGGCCGCATCGACGACAAATCGATCGACCGGCTGACCGACTTCTATGCCGAGGTGGGCTGCAACGGCGTCACCGTGCTGGGCATTCTGGGCGAGGCGCCGAAGCTCGATGCCGCCGAGGCCGAGCAGGTCGCGGTGCGTTTTGTGAAACGCGCGAAAACCATGCAGGTCATCGTCGGCGTTTCCGCGCCGGGCTTTGCCACCATGCGTTCGCTGGCGCTGAAATCGATGGATGCGGGTGCTGCCGGCGTCATGATCGCGCCGCCGCCGCACTTGCGCACCGACGACCAGACAACCGGCTATTTCAAGCAGGCCCAGGAAGCGATCGGCGACGATATCCCGTGGGTGCTGCAGGATTATCCGCTGACCCTGACGGTGGTGTTCACGCCGGCCGTGATCCGCAAGATCGTGATGGACTCGCCGTCCTGCGTGATGCTCAAGCATGAGGACTGGCCGGGGCTGGAGAAGATTTCGGCGCTGCGCGCGTTCCAGAAGGACGGATCGCTGCGGCCGCTGTCGATCCTGGTCGGCAATGGCGGGCTGTTCCTCGATTTCGAGATGGAGCGCGGCGTCGACGGCGCCATGACCGGCTACGCCTTCCCGGAACTGCTGATCGACGTCGTTAACCTGTCGAAGGCCGGCAAGCGCGATGCCGCGCATGATCTGTTTGACGCCCATCTGCCGCTGATCCGCTACGAGCAACAGCCGGGTGCCGGCCTCGCGGTGCGCAAATACGTGCTGCAGAAGCGCGGCATCATCTCGTCGTCGGCACAGCGCAAGCCCGGCGCCACCATCACCGCCACCGCGAAGGCCGAGGTCGACTACCTGCTGTCCCGCGTCGCCCGCATCGACAAGCGCGCCAATCTGCAGCCGCAAGCCAGCGCGGCGGAGTAGCCTGATGTCCACCGAACCCGCCAAGCCGCCGCGCGACGCGTCGACCATCCTGCTGCTGCGCGATGGCGCCGCCGGGGAGATCGAGATCTTCATGATGGTGCGCCATTATGAGATCGACTTTAACTCCGGCGCGCTGGTGTTTCCCGGCGGCAGCGTCGACAAGGGCGATCAGGACATCATCGCCAATCCCGCGCTGTATTCCGGCGGCGAGGGCCTCGACGCCGCTGCCCTGAGCTTCCGCATCGCAGCGATCCGCGAGACCTTTGAGGAGAGCGGCATTTTGCTGGCAAGACCCAAAGGGTCGAAGGCGCTGGTCGATGCAAAAAAGGCCGGCGAGATCGAAGCCGCCCATCGCGCTGACCTGTGCGACAGCAAGATCACATTCTTGAAGGTGCTGACCGACAATGGCATGGTGCTGGCGCTCGATGAACTCGTGCCCTATGCGCACTGGATCACGCCGGAAGGTATGCCAAAACGGTTCGACACCTGGTTCTTCCTCGCCGCCGCACCGCCGGAGCAGGCCGGCGCCCATGACGGCAAGGAATCCACCGATTCGATCTGGGTGTCGCCCCGCGAGGCGCTGGAAGGCGGCGACAGCGGCCGCTTCAAGCTGCCATTCCCGACCACCCGCAACCTGATCCGGCTCGGCAAGCAGGCCAGCGTGCAGGCCGCGCTCGACGACTCCAGGGGCAAGGCAGTGGTGACGGTGATGCCGGTCATGACCAGGCTGAACGGCGGCCGCCAGCTGCGGATCCCGCTGGAAGCCGGCTATGACGGCGACGTGTTCGAGGTCGGCTCGGTCGGTTGAACCGGGCGTCCATCTCCCGGTCATTCGGCTTTGGTGCAT
>Ga0307297_10000449_pt1 | contig 9932 bp, 9 predicted proteins | sample ER_DNA_157_FD_194464 | JGI IMG/M metagenome (GOLD analysis project Ga0307297, IMG submission 194464) | Bulk soil microbial communities from the East River watershed near Crested Butte, Colorado, United States - ER_DNA_157 | ecosystem: Environmental > Terrestrial > Soil > Floodplain | place: USA...
GCGAGGTCCAAATGTTGGGGATACCGCTCCGCTTCAGTCACTTTGTCTTTGGGTTCATTCAATCAGGCCTGACCTGCGCGGTAGCGGCGGCGATCGCGAGCGTCCCGTTCCTGACGGATGGAACGTTCGCTGCGCACTGGCTGCAATCCTGGATCATCGCCTGGATCACGATGACGCCGATCGTGTTGTTCGCGGCTCCCGCTATCCGGAACCTGACCCACGTCCTGACGCGGGAGGGGTGACCGGCTGAGCTCGGAACACAACAGATCAGCGCTTCGGCTGCGCGGCAGCCACGGGGCCGAGCAACAGTGTCCCCACCGTCAGCTCACCGATCTTCCTTCCCATGTCCTTTCCGACCTCGGTGGAAAAGCGGTAATGGAAGCCGGCATGGATGCGCGCGTTGGAAACCTCATCGCTGTAATCCTGCAGGCGCGTCCATTTTCGCGTGACGCCGGGAGCGGTAGGGCTCGCCAGCGTGATCTCGCCGACCTCGTTGCCGGCGACATTCTGCAGAACGGTGGAAACCGCTGAAGCCACGATGCAGTGCGCGCAGGGATATTCCGGGTGCATTGGGGTCGTGCCGAGCGGCAGCCATGATGCCTCCCGCGGCGTCGCCGGATTGGAGGTGAGGTCGGCATTGCGGATCGCCGTCAGGGGCCGCCAGAGATTGTAGGTATATTTGCCGTCGAATACCGCGATGAAGGCGTCGATACTCGCCATGGAAGTCAGTGCATACAAGCGGGCGCAGTCCACGAGATCCAGTTTTCTGGCGGAGGCGACCTGCCGGACGATGGGGTTGTAGGTTCGCGGTCCAGTGAAGAACCAGAAACGGGCCATCGTCGTCTGCTCGGTCGTGCGTTTGGTGCTGGCAAAGCTTCCTACCTCGCGGATCTCGTTCAGGTCCCTGGTCCAGGTTTCGGAGGTGAGCACCGGAGGCGGCGCCGGGCGGAACTGCGAGCCAGTGCTCATCGCCCAGGGCGTTATCTTGGAACTGGTGGATTCGATCGGTGTCGCGGTCGGGACGTAGACACCGGGCGTGGTCGTGGGGCGGTAACTTTCCGGCGCGTTGCTGCCATCGTTGCTGCGCAACGCGATGATTTCGGCGGCAGCCCTCTTGCCAAGTTCGATTCCCTTCGACTTCGTCTCGGTGTCGGTAATTCCTGCCAACGACGCCGCCAGCATGGCATCGAGATCAGCCTTCTGGTCAGGATAGAGCGCCACAAGCACGTCATGTGCCGCGGATGCGGCGGCGGCTTCCTTCGAAGCGGTGCGGTCGGCAACGAGATTCAGCCGGTAAGGGGCATAACGCTTATCGATCGCGTTCACCGCCTCAAACATTGCGACATGGAGCATTGCCTGGGCGCGTGCGTTGGGGCGTTCGGAACCTGCTTCTCGATGCCAATGGCGTCTGCCCTGGCGTTCCAGTCCATGATGACGTCGCCGCGGGCCGGAGCGCTGATCAGCGCCACGGTAAATGCCCCGACGAGCAGTGTGGTCAGGGGAACCCTTGATCCGGTTTTCATTGGCGATTTCTCCATGAACGTGGCTTCCAGGCCCAGGCCTGCTCACAGCGCAGCATTTCCGCGGCGTGGTGTCGTGAAGGACCGGTGAAATTCCGGTGAAATGCTGTAGAATGTCGGGAGTCACTGAAGATGGCTGGAATTCTTGTCAGAGCTGGCGGAAACCAAAAGCTATCGTTTCGGACGATTTCTGGTCGATCGCCGGTCTGCTTGTTTGTGGCGCGATGACGCGGTTCTGCCGTTGCGTCCGAAATCCTTCGACGTGCTCGCCTATCTCGTACAAAACGCAGGGCGACTGGTGTCAAAGGCCGAACTGATCGACAACGTCTGGCAGAACGTCGTCGTTACCGAGAATTCGCTGGTTCAGTGCATCAAGGACATCCGGCAGGCGCTGAACGACGAGACCCAGTCGGAAATCAAGACGGTCGCCAGGCGCGGCTATCGCTTCGCGTCCCCGGTGGTCGAGATCGACGGCCATGATGCCGGTTTTCGGGCGGCTGCCGTGCCGACCGGCGAGGTGCGCGCCCTGCCGCTGCCCGATCGCCCTTCAATCGCTGTGCTGCCGTTCGACAACATCAGCGGCGATCCGACCCAGGAATATTTCGCCGACGGAATCTCCGAGGATTTGATTACCGGGCTGTCCCGCATTCGCTGGCTGTTCGTCATGGCCCGCAACTCGACATTCGTCTACAAGAACCGCGCCGTCGATGTGAGGCAGGTCGCGCGTGAGCTGGGTGTGCGCTATGTGCTTGAAGGCAGCGTTCGCCGCGCCGGCAAGCGGCTTCGCATCAGCGCACAGCTCATCGATGCGCTGACCGGCGGTCATCATTGGGCCGAACAATACGACCGTGAACTGGGCGACATCTTCGGGGTGCAGGATGAAATCACCCACAGCGTCGTCGCCGCGATCGAACCGCGCGTTCTGGCCGCGGAGGGCGTTCGCGCCTTTGCACGCTCCCCCGACGACCTCGGAGCATGGGAGCTCGTGGCGCGCGCCCGGACCCACGTCGGGCGTCTCACGCGGTCGGACAATGAGGCTGCAATCAACGCACTCGCGCGGGCGGCTGACGCTTATCCGGACTACGCACCGGCGCGAAGCCTGCTGGGCTTTTGTCTGGTGTTTGCCGCGCATAACGGCTGGATCGACCGCGATCACGGTTTGCTGGCCGGCCGCGGGCACATCGTTCGGGCGGTCGCGCTTGACGATTGCGATCCGTGGGGACAGATCGCGTTCGGCTACTGGTCGATGATGGAACGACGCACCGAGGAGTCGATCGCGGCGTTCCGGCGCGCGGTCAGCCTCAATCCGAGTTCAGCGGCGGCCCACTGCTATCTCAGTCACGGGCTGGCTTTTTCAGGAAGGGATCGCGAGGCTATCGCGCACGGCGAAGAAGCCATCAGGTTGAGCCCGCTGGATCCGGAGATGGCGATGTTTCTCGGCGGCATCGCGGTGGCCCATTATCTCGCGGGCCGATTCGAGGAAGCCCTGCGTTGTTCCGACCAACTGCTGCGGCTGCGGCCGGGATTTCACGGCGCGCAACGCATGCGCTGTGCCAGTCTGGCCCAGACCGGCCAAGTCGAAGAAGCACGCAAATATCTCGCTGCGGTCCGGCTGGAGCAGCCGCAACTGTCGCTGGCCTGGATAAGAGCGAGTGTTCCCTATCAAACGCCCGAGTTGATGGAACTATTTCTGGACGGTATGCGAAGGGCGGGACTGACCGAGCAATGAGGTCGTGAACGGGCGCGTTACGACGACAGCGCCTTGCGGTAGAGCGCGCTGTAGCAGGCCGCCGAAATGCCCCAGCTGAAGGAGCGCGCCATGGCGCTGCGTCGCATGGCGTCGAGGCGGTCCTTGGCGCTGAAGGCCGCGAACGCGCGCCGGACGCCGCCGAGGAATGATTCGGTCGAAGGGCGATCGAACAGGAAGCCGGTTTCGCCGTCGGTGATGGTTTCGGCGAGGCCGCCGGTCTGATGGCCGATCGGCAGCGATCCGAACCGCTGCGCATACATCTGGCTCAGGCCGCAGGGCTCGAACCGCGACGGCATCAGGGTAAAATCGCTGCCGGCGAAAATTCGCCGGGCCTGGCCGTCGTTGAAACCGATGGCGACGCCGATCGCATCCGGCCGGCGGCGGTGCGCATCGACCAGCGCCTGCTCGATGGCGAGCTCGCCGCTGCCGGTCACGATGATCTGGCCCCCGGCGGCGATGATCTCGTCCGCGGCTGACAGCACGAGATCGACGCCCTTTTGGTGCACCAGCCGCGCGACCAAGCCGAAAATCGGACCGCGCGACAGCGCCAGGCCGAACTGCTGACGGACGTAATCCGAATTCGCCTGCTTGCCGTCCCAGTCACCCGCTCCGAACGGTTGTGCCAGTTGGGCACAGACGCGGGGATCCCAGCTCTCGTCGATGCCGTTCAGGATTCCGGTGAGCTCGGCGGCGTCGGAGCGTTGCCGCAGCAGGCCCTCGAGCCCGCAGCCGAGCTCCGATGTGGTGATCTCCCGCGCGTAGTTTTCGCTGACGGTCGTGAGGTGCGACGCATAGACGATGCCGCCCTTGAGAAAGGACAGTTTGTCGTAGAACTCGAGGCCATCGATGTGGAACGAGGCCTCGGGCGCCCCGATCCGGCGCAGCGACTCCTTCGGGAACAGGCCCTGATAGGCGAGGTTATGGATGGTCAGGATGCTGGGGATCTTGACCGCGTTCCAGGCGAGATAGGCCGGCACGAGCGCGGCCTGCCAGTCATTGGCGTGAACCAGGTCCGCTGCCCAATTTTTGTCCAGAGTGCCTGCCGCCAGCTGGGCAGCGGCCGAGGCAAACCGTCCGAAGCGCACGTCATTGTCGGGCCAGTCGCGGCCGGATGTATCGCCGTAGGGGTTGCCAGGACGATCATAAAGTTCCGGGCAGAGCAGGACGTAAATCGGCAGCCCGTCCTTGGTCGCGGTCAGCCCCAGCGAACAGGCCGGCATCTCCGCCAAAGCCGGGCATTGCCCCACGATCTGGATATGCAGGAATTGTTCGACCACGTCGCGGTATCCGGGGAGGATGATGCGGACGTCGCTGAACGAGCGTAACGCCCGCGGCAGGGCCGCTGAAACGGCAGCAAGCCCACCCACCCGGACGAAATCGTCCATCTCAGTCGTGACGAACAAGACCCTCAAAAGACGCCCTCGTACCCACCCGCTTGAATTGCATGCAAAAAGGATTCCAGTTTTGCTGCGCTGCGAAAAACGGCGTGATCTTGCGAAAGGAGCCCCGACGGCATTCCGCTCGCTTCCCAGCGAAAGCGATGGCACTTAGGGTCCTCGCGCCGACAAGGCTACAGCAGTTTAGGAGTCCAGAATGACAGAACGGCAAAATGCCGCGGATAATTCCACGAAGAGTTTCCAGGGACTACGGGTGCTGGATTTTTCGACCACCATTGCCGGCCCGCATTGCACGCGGATGCTGGCCGATATGGGGGCGGAGGTCATCAAGATCGAGAGCGCCGAAGGCGAGACGATGCGGACCCGTCCGCCGCTGCGCAGCCAATGCAGCACCGTCTTCGGCCAGCTCAATATCGGCAAGAACAGTCTGGTGCTCGATCTGAAATCGCCAGCGGGGATCGAGGTCGTTCGCCGGCTGATCGCCGGCACCGATGTGCTGGTCGAGAATTTTCGCCCCGGCGTGATGCGCAGGCTGAAGCTCGACTACGGCTCGCTGCAGCAGCTCAATCCGAAGCTGATCTATTGTTCGATCTCCGGATACGGCCAGAGCGGGCCATCGGCGGAACTGCCGGCCTATGCGCCGGTGATCCACGCCGCCTCCGGCTACGAGATGGCTCATCTGGCCTACCAGCCCGGGCGAAGCCGGCCGGACTATTGCGGTATCTATCACGCCGACGTGCTGACCGGCGTTTATGCCTTCGGCGCCATTTCGGCGGCGCTGTATCAGCGCCATGGTACGCAGCGCGGCCAGCATATCGACGTCTCGATGCTGGAATCGATGCTGAGCCTGACGCTCAACGAATTGCAGTGGTCGCAATTCGAGGTGAAGCCGACCCAGCGCCCGATGTTCGGGCCGATCGCGACGGCGGATGGATATGTGATGGTCGCCATCGCCAGCGAGAAAACCTTCCAGAGCCTGATGAAGGTGATCGGGCATCCGGAGTGGGTCAGCGACCCGCGTTTTGCCGCATATGCCGACCGCCGCGACCACTGGGCGGACTTGATGGACGGTGTCGAAGCCTGGTCGTGCGCGGTGACGACGAAGCAATGCCTCGTTGCACTGAATGCCGAAGGGGTCCCGAGTTCGGCCTACCGCACGGTGGCGCAGGCACTGGACGATCCGCAAATCGCACATCGCGGCGCGCTCACCGAGGTAGAGGATGGCGGCGGCACCTTTAAGGTTCTGAACCTGCCGTTCCGCATGTCCGGCGCCGGCGTCTCGGCGGCCAAGCGGATGGCGACCCTGGGCGAACACACAATCGCATATCTCCGGGAGACCGGGCTTTCGGAAGATGAAATTGCGGCGTTCACCGGCAAGCGACTGGTGGCAGCGCCGGGCTGAGGCGTTCGGCGGGAACGCCTGCGGCTTTTCATCCGGCGCCCATGATGCGGTCTTGCCGCCGCCGGCAATTCCAGCCAAGCTGCCGCGCAGTCATCGACGATCCGGAACACCGGACGAAAAGTCTATCGGAGGGAGCAATGAAAGCGGCAAACCGCTCGCGCGCGCTTGCGCCAATATTTCATGTCGCGGTATTCGGCCTTGCTCTGGTTGCAAGTCCCTTCGTTGCAAGTCCGGCCAGCGCCCAAAAGCAGGGCGGCAGCATCACCTTCGGCCTCGAATTCGATATTCCCGGTTCCGATCCGCTGAAGGTCGGTGTGTACGACACTTCGGCACAAACCCCGGCAGCGGCGATTTTCGATACGCTGGTCACGCTCGACGACAAGGGCCAGCCCCATCCGAAGCTCGCGCTCTCCTGGAGCCACTCGGACGACTACAAGACCTGGACCTTCAAACTGCGGCCGGGTGTCAAATTCCACGACGGCACACCATTCAATGCCGAAGCGGTCAAGGCCAATTTCGACCGCCAGAAGGACCCCGCCAACAAGTGCCGCTGCGCCTTCTATATCGCCTACGTCAAGGACGTGCAGGCGCCTGACGAACTGACCGTGGTCTACAATCTGAACGACCCGCAGGTGAACCAGCCGGCGCTGATGACGATTCAGAGTTCCAACAATGTCGTTCATTCACCGACGGCGTGGAAGACCAAGGGCGACGACTACAATCGCAATCCGGTCGGGACCGGTCCCTATATCTTGAAGTCATGGTCCGCGGGCGACCGCATGGTGCTGGAAAAGAATCCAGACTACTGGAACAAGGGTCATCCCTATCTCGACCGCATCGTGCTGAAGCCGCTGCCGGACGCGCAGTCGCGCTTCGCCAGCCTGCAATCGGGCGAGGCCGACATCATCTGGGACGACGAATACGACGCCGACAATATCCAGAAGGCGCAGAAGGACCCCAAGCTCACAGTGCATACCTATGCCGGATCCGGCGCTCAGGTCTATGCATTCAACACCAAGGCGGCGCCATTCGACGACGTCCGCGTTCGCCAGGCGCTGGTGATGGCGATCGATCGCAAGAAGCTGTCGCAGGCGATCACCAACGGTCTCGCCCGGCCTGCCAGCAATCCCTATGGCGACGGTTCGTGGGTCAAGTGCAAGGACGATGGCGCGCTGCCCGAAGATGTCGAGAAAGCCAAGGCGCTGCTCAAGGACTATGGCAAGCCGGTTGAGTTCAAGATGATCGTCACCGCGACGCCGCGCGGACGCACCGTCGGTCAGGTGCTGCAGCAGCTCTGGAAGCGCGCCGGCGCCAACATGGAAATCGAACAGGTCGATCAGGCCACCATTGTGCCGCGAGCCTTCATGCGCCAGTTCCAGCTGACGCCGTGGCGGATCGTCGATCTCGCCGATCCCGACCCGCAGATGTATGCCAATTTCCGCACCGGCAGTCCGGTTGCGCTTTCCAATTATTCCGATCCGGAACTCGACCGGCTGCTCGACCGTGCGCGGGTTACAGCTGATCCGGTCAAGCGAACCGAAGACTATTGCGCGGTCAGCCGCATCATCAACAAGGAAGCGATCTGGTTCTGGACCTTCCAGAACACCTACTACGCGATCTCGACGTCCAAACTGAAGGGCTTGGCGAAGATCTATCATGGGGTGATCGACGTATCCGATGCCTGGCTGGAATAAGCGTCGATGCTGGGCTTTCTCGCGCGAAGGCTCCTTTACCTGGTGCCGGTCCTGATCGCGGTCTCGCTGCTGACATTCCTGATCGCGGCGCTGCTGCCGGGCGATCTCGCTTACACCATCCTGGGCGACCAGGCGACGCCGGAGAAGGTGGCGGCGCTGCGCCATGACATGGGGCTCGACCAGCCGATCTGGTGGCGCTATTTGTCCTGGCTCGGTCAGGTCCTGCAGGGCGATCTCGGGCGATCGTTCCGAACCGGACAGACCGTGCTGCAGGCGGTGACCGAACGGCTGCCGGTATCACTGGAACTGATGGTGATGGCGGAACTCATCGGCCTCGTCATCGGCGTTCCCATTGCGATCGCCTGCGCGGTGCGCAGTGGCGGCGCCTTCGATCGTTTCATGACCGGCAGCGCCTTCGGCATGCTGTCGGTGCCGACATTCCTGTCCGCCATCCTGCTGATATACCTGTTCGCGGTGGAGCTTCGCTGGCTGCCGGCGACCGGGTACGTGCCGTTCGGCGAGGATCCCGCCGCGAATTTGCGCTTCCTGGTGCTGCCTGCGCTGACGCTTGCGCTGGCCGAATGGCCGGGGATCATGCGCGTGCTGCGTTCCGACATGATCGCGACCCTGCAGGAAGACTACATCGCGCTGGCCAAGGCCAAGGGACTGAAAGCGTCGCGCATCCTGTTCGTTCATGCCCTGAAGCCCTCATCGCTGACCCTGGTCACGATCACCGGAATCAACATCGGTCGCTTGATCGGCGGCGCGCTGATCGTCGAAACCATCTTTGCCTTGCCGGGGATCGGTCGGCTCCTGATCAGCGCGATCTTCACGCGCGACCTGATCATCCTGCAAGGCGTGGTGCTGCTGGTCGCCGCGGGCTTCGTGATCATGAACTTTGTCGTCGACCTGCTCTACGCCGTCCTCGATCCCAGGATTCGTCATGGCCACGCTTGAACTAGGTATCGAGGGCGACGTCGTCGTCAGTCCGGTAAGACGGACACGCCGGCTCGGGCCGCTGTTCTGGGCGGCGATTGTCTGGATGGTCGCCGTTGTTGCTGCCTCGGCATTCGCGGATCTGCTGCCGCTGCCCAGCCCGACCGACATGGATATGCTGGAGCGCCGGGCGCCGGCGTCGGCCCTGCACTGGCTGGGCACCGATGGTCTGGGGCGGGATGAACTGGCCCGGCTCATTCATGGCGCGCGCGTCTCGCTGATTGTGGGCGTTTGCGCACCGGTGATCGGGATTACGATCGGCGGCGCGCTCGGCATACTGGCAGGTTATTTTCGTGGACGTTTCGAGACGTTGGTGGTCGGCAGCATGGATGTGCTGCTCGCCTTTCCGCCGCTGATATTTGCGTTGGCCGTGACCGCCTATCTCGGGCAGTCGATTCTCAATCTCACCTGCATTCTCGGCGTGCTCGGCATCCCTGCGTTCATGCGGGTGGCGCGGGCGGCAACCCTCAGCCTGGCGCGGCGCGAATTCGTCATCGCGGCCCAGGCGCTCGGCGCTACCCATGCTCGGATCCTGCTGCGCGAGCTGTTGCCGAATGTCATCCTGCCGCTGTTCGCGTTCTTCCTGCTCGGCGTCGCCGTCACCATCGTCGTCGAGGGCGCGCTGTCCTTCCTCGGACTGGGCGTGCCGCCGCCGACAGCCAGCTGGGGCGGCATGATCGGCGAAGGGCGGGAAAGCCTCGAGATCGCGCCACGGCTCGCTTTCCTTCCCGCTTTTGCCATGTTCCTGACCGTGCTCTCCTTCAACCTGGTTGGCGACACATTGCGGGCCCTTACCGATCCGCGGCAGGGCGCACTGTGAGGGGACCCGCATTGCTTTCCGTTGAAGATGTGTCGGTCAACCTGCCGACGCCGCGCGGCAATCTCCGTGCGGTGGATCGGGTCGACCTGAACGTCGGCGCCGGCCGGACGCTTGGCATCGTCGGCGAGTCCGGCTGCGGCAAGACCATGCTGTCGCGGGCGATCCTGCAGCTGCTGCCGAAAAAGGCAATGCTGTCCGGCCGCGTGATGTTCGACGGCCAGGATCTCGCGCGCCTTGCTCCCGAACGCCTGCGCAAGCTGCGCGGCCGGTCGCTCGCGGTGGTGTTCCAGGATCCGATGACCTCGCTCAATCCGGTGCTGACGATCGGCACCCAGCTGATCGAGACGCTGCAG
>Ga0307297_10000450_pt1 | contig 9919 bp, 10 predicted proteins | sample ER_DNA_157_FD_194464 | JGI IMG/M metagenome (GOLD analysis project Ga0307297, IMG submission 194464) | Bulk soil microbial communities from the East River watershed near Crested Butte, Colorado, United States - ER_DNA_157 | ecosystem: Environmental > Terrestrial > Soil > Floodplain | place: USA...
CGACGTCATTGCCCAGATGGAAGCCAAGCTCGCCGAAAAAGACGGCGAGGGACTCGATCGCGAGATCGAGCGGCTCGATCACTTCAAGAGTATCCAGCATCAACTCAGTGCGACGGCGATGCATTAAGGCCCGATCCAGGCTCGGTATCAGTCCCGTCGCTTGCACTCATCCGGCCGCGTCTTTTCAAGCCACCTGCGGCTGAGCGAATTCCGCAAATTGCCGTGCCACCGTCCGGTACACCTCGCGCCGGAACGGCACCACCAGGTCGGCGACACGGTCGAGCCGTTCCCAACGCCACTGGTCGAATTCCGCCGGCTGGCCGTTGCGCGGGGTCAACGGATCGATCTCGGCGTCGTCACCGGTAAAGCGCAGCGCGAACCATTTCTGGCGCTGGCCGCGGAATTTCGCCAGCCGGTGCGGCGGCCCGTCGTAGCGCGGAAACTCGTAGCTCAGCCAGTCGGTTTCGCCGAGATGGCTGGCCCCAACGATGCCGGTCTCTTCCCATAATTCGCGCATCACGGCGTCGCGCGGATTCTCGTCGGCGTCGATGCCGCCCTGCGGCATCTGCCACTCCAGGCCCGGCAGAATGATTTCCGGTCCGTCGTCGCGAAAGCGCCGCCCGATCAGAACCTGGCCGGAAGCGTTGAACAGCGCGATGCCCACATTGGGGCGATAGGGTTTGCCGTCGGTCATGCTGCCTGCTAGTTGCCGGCCAGCTTCGAAAATTCCTTCACGACGCGCTCATAGACCGGTCGCTTGAACGGGACGATCAAATTGGGCAGATTCTTCATCGGCTCCCAGCGCCAGTTGATGAATTCCGCCTTGTGGCCGCCGCCGGGACTGGCGACATTGATCTCCTTGTCCTCGCCGGTGAAGCGGACCGCGAACCATTTCTGGCGCTGGCCGCGATAGCGGCCCTTCCAGGTGCGGCCGGCCACGGTGCGCGGAATGTCGTAGATCAGCCAGTCGGCGACTTCGCCGAGCTTCTCGACCGAGCGGACGCTGGTTTCCTCGTAGAGTTCGCGCTTCGCCGCCGCCCAGGTGTCCTCGCCGGGATCGACGCCGCCCTGTGGCATCTGCCAGACATGGGTCTCGTCGACATGTTCGATGCCGCCGGCGCGGCGGCCGATAAAGACCAGCCCCGCTGCGTTGATCAGCATCATGCCGACGCATGTTCGATAGGGCAGGTCTTCGTAGCGCGCCATCAGGTTTGAGCCTCTTGTCGTCATAGCCTGTCGCAGTCACAGGGCCCGGTCTGGCGGCCGAGACCCCGGCGGGTCAGCGGTCATGCTTCTATTGGGCCGATTTTGATTTCAGCATCGCGGTTGTCAATGGCACAAGCATGATGCCACGGCTCTCGAGCGCCTTGGCCCAGACGCCGATCCGCTCGATCGAGATCGGCAGCGCCGAGGCGACGCCGACCGCCGTTCCACGCTCCTTCGCCAGGTTTTCAAGCCGGGCGAGGGCGCGATCGATCTCCACCGCGGTGGGCACCGCGTCGACGGCAAAGTCGGCCTTGGCGAACGGCATCGCCTGGGCAGCCGCCAGAGCCGCGGCGGTGGAGCGCGGCGCCGAGCCGTCGTCGAGATAGCCGAGCCCGCGTTTGGCGGCCTCGCGGATGATGGGCTGCATCACGGCGTCGGCGACGACGAAGCGCGCGCCCATGAAATTGGCGATCCCGGCATAGCCCTGAAAGCGGCTGAGATGCCAGTGCAGCCGGTCGAGATTCGCCTCCGGCGCCAGCGTCGTCAGCAGGGTTTGCGGGCCGGGGTCGTTGTCGGGATAGTCGAACGGCTCCATCGGAATCTGCAGCAGGATCTCGTGGCGCTGCGCGCGCGCCCGCTCGGCCAGTTTGGAGGGATCCGAGCCGTAGGGCGTAAACGCCAGCGTCACCGCGGGCGGCAGCTTCATGATCGCGTCGGTCGTCTTGGCGGCGCCGACCCCAAGGCCGGCGACGACGATTGCTACCGCCGGCATTTTGGCGGCCTTGGCGCGGTCGGCTTCGGCGGCGTAAACCGTGAAGGGTTTCAATCCGTCCGTGACGACAGGGATCATGCCGTAGCGTGAATTTTCCAAAAGGCGCTGATCCACCGCAGCCATCATGGCAGGCGCTTTGTCGGTCTCGGTCTTCTCGGTGGCGTCGCCGCCGATCGTGACGTCCTGGCGCTTGCCGCTGGAGCCGTCGATAATGGTGACGGTCTTTGACTCGGCCGGCGCGGCTTGTTTGGCGGCGGATTTGGCGCCGGGCTCGGCGGCGCTCGGCAGCGCCATGGCGGATTTTTCGCTCTCGCTGGGAGCGGCTGGCGGGCGAATCGCGAGGCGCGCGACCGGTTCGCCGCCCAAGGGGTTGTCGCCGAAGATGGCGAAGCCCGCGAAAACGACCAGAAACAGGCCCAGCAAAACAGCCAGTGCCTGGGTACCGGTAAGCGGCAGCCGAAAACGGCGCTTTCGGCGTGCCGTCTGCTGACCGAGCGGTGTGCTCAGATCGTCGGCCGTCTCTGCCATGGGGCTCCCCGAATCAACTGATTCGACGATACCACGATGGGACAAGGCCGCGGCAGATACGCCAGGCGAGAGCCCGGGACATCGGCCGGGAACCCGGCAAGGCTGTCAGCAAAGGGGATTCTTCAACAAACAGGGGGGCCCGAGGGCCGCCCTATCCGCAAAAGCCCGCTAAAGGGGCCTGATCAGTTCGCCACCTTGCTGGCGGGTTTCTCGATCGCGGCCTTGTCGCCGGTCGGCGCTGAGGCGTTGACCTTGACGCCGTGCAGCAGGTCGGCGGCCATCTTCAGGGCCTTGTCGTTCTTGGCGTCCGGCGGCACGTAGGATTGCGAACCGGTCTTCTCGTCGCCCTCGGACTTCAAGTGGCCGCGCAGCGAGGCTTCGCCCTTGGTGTCGGTCCGCGACTTCAGTTCATCCGGCACGTCCTGCAGCACCTCGATATCGGGAACGATGCCCTTGGCCTGGATCGACTTGCCCGATGGCGTGAAATAGCGCGCGGTGGTGAGGCGCAGCGCACCGTTGCCGCTGCCGAGCGGGATGATGGTCTGCACCGAGCCCTTGCCGAACGAGCGGGTGCCGACCAGCGTCGCACGCTTGTGGTCCTGCAGTGCGCCGGCGACGATTTCCGATGCCGACGCCGAGCCGCCATTGATCAGGACGATCACCGGCTTGCCCTTGGTCAGATCGCCCGCATGTGCGGCGCGGCGCTGGGTTTCCTCGGCGTTGCGGCCGCGGGTCGAGACGATCTCGCCGCGCTCCAGGAAGGCGTCGGATACCGTGACCGCTTCCTCCAGCAACCCGCCGGGATTGTTGCGCATGTCGATGATGAAGCCTTTCAGCTTGTCGGCGCCGATCTGCGTGGTCAGGCTGGCGATTTCCCGCTTCAGGCCTTCGGTGGTCTGCTCGTTGAAGGTGGTGATGCGGATATAGCCGATGTCGTCGCCCTCGGGCCGCGCGCGCACCGAACGGACGCGGATATTGTCGCGCACCAGGGTGACGTCGATCGGATTGTCCTGGCCCTTGCGAATGATCTTCAGCCGGATCTTGGTGTTGACGGGGCCGCGCATTTTCTCGACGGCCTGATTGAGGGTGAGGCCCTGCACAGCTTCATCGTCGAGATTGGTGATGATGTCGTTGGCCATGATCCCGGCCTTGGAGGCGGGCGTGTCGTCGATCGGCGACACCACCTTGATCAGGCCTTCTTCCATCGTGACTTCGATGCCGAGACCGCCGAATTCGCCGCGGGTCTGCACCTGCATGTCGCGGAAGCTCTTGGCGTCCATGTAACTGGAATGCGGGTCGAGGCCGGTCAGCATGCCGCTGATGGCGGATTCGACCAGCTTGCTGTCGTCGGGCTTCTCGACGTAGTCGCTGCGGACCCGCTCGAACACATCGCCGAACAGATTGAGCTGGCGATAAGTGTCCGATGTCGCGGCACGCGCGCTCGATCCCATCAGGACGGCGCGAGGCTGGGTCACGAACAGCGTCAGTGCCGCGCCGGTCGCGGCGCTAAGGAGAATTACAGAAGTCTTGCGCATCATCCGCGGACCTTTTCGCCTTCATTTGCGGCCCACCATGGGCCTGAATCGATTGGAGTGCCGTCCTTACGAAACTCGACATAGAGTACGGGTTGACTCGCGTTGGTCGCGAGGATGGATGCCACCTGGGATCTCGTTCCCATGGTCGCGACCGGCTCCCCCGTAAGTACAAACTGTCCGATGTTAACCGAAATGCGCTCCATCCCGGCGATCAACACATGATACCCGCCACCGGCGTTGAGGATCAAGAGTTGTCCGTAGCTGCGGAACGGTCCGGCGTAAACAACCCAGCCGTCACACGGGGTTGTGACCTGGGCTCCCGCCCGGGTTGCCAAAGAAATGCCTTTTTCTGCGCCGCCAGCGCCGTCGGAACCCCCAAAAGCGCGAATCTTGGTGCCGTTAACCGGCATTGCTAATAAGCCCTTGGCGGATGCAAAGGCTATCGCCGGGCTCATCCGGGCGGGGTCCTTGAGCGCCCCCAGATTGGGCTTGCCGGCCGGGGCCCCCTGCAGATTGGCGGTCGCGGCCGCTTTCGCGGCGCTCTTCAAGTCCTGCTCCATCTTGCCGATCAGGCCCTGCAGGCTGTCGACCTGCCGGGACAGCGCGATGGCGCGCGCGCCCTCCGACTCCATGTCCTTCTCGATCGTGCTCTGCTTGCGCTGCCGCTCGTCGATCAGGGCGGCCATCCTGGTCTGGTCCTCCCGGAGCTTGTCGCGGTCAGCCGCCAGCCGATCGCGCTCGGTGGAGATGGTCTTGCGCAGCGTCACCAGTTCGGAGAGTTCTCCGGCCAGCTTTTCCGCGCGCCCACGCAATTCGGGCACCACGGATCCCAGCAGCATGGCGGTGCGCAGCGATTGCAGCGCGTCTTCCGGTCGCACCAGCAGCGCCGGCGGCGTGCGCCGTCCGGCCCGCTGCAGCGCCGCCAGCACTTCGATAATTTCGGAACGGCGCGACTCCAGCGAGCCCCGCATTTGCTGCTCGCGATCATCGAGCGGGCGCAGCCGCGCTTCGGCGTCGCCGATCCGGGTTTCGATGCCGCGCACCTGGGTGGCGATGTCGATCAGCTGCGCGTTGAGCTTGCTGCGATCCTGTCCGATTGCTGCGATATCGGCCTTGAGCTTGGCCTGCAATTCCGCGGCGCTTTTCTGCTGCGCGCGGGTGGCTTCGAGTTCCTGCTCGCGCTGCTTGATGGCGTCGGGCGAGGTCGAAACGGTGGGCGGCGGTGCTGCCGCGACCTGGGCGGCCGCCGGCACGAGATGGATGCCGGCAAAGCCCGCCGACAACAATGCGATGGAAAGGGATATGAGCTGACCGCGACGGGCGGTGTCTGGGTAGGAGAGAGAGTTCGGCGTTGGCTGCATCGATCCCGATCAGTGCTCTCTAGGCTTCAGCCGGCGCGGGTCAGGCGCGGTGATAAGGGTGGCCCGCCAGAATGGTCGCGGCCCGGTAAATCTGTTCCAGAAGCATCACGCGAACCATCTGGTGCGGCCAGGTCGCGGAGCCGAACGCAATGCACAGCTTTGCTCTGCGCCGCAAATCGGGCGAAAGTCCGTCCGCGCCGCCGATCGCGAAAATAGTGTTGGCGACCGCCTCATCCCGCCAGCGGCCCAGATGCCGCGCAAACCCGGCGCTGTCGATATTGCCGCCATGCTCATCCAGCGCCACCAGCACGGACTTCTCCGGAATAGCGGCCGAAATCGCCGCGGCTTCCTCCGAAATCCGGGTGGCGGCGTCGCGCGCGCGGCTTTCCGGAATTTCATGAACTTCGAGCCCGCGAAAGCCGAGCTTGCGGCCGATGTCGCCGAACCGCTCGCGATAGCGATCGGCCAGTTCCCGCTCCGGGCCCTGTTTCAGCCGGCCGATCGAGATCACGACGAGGCGCATAGGTGCATTTCCACGCGCATCCGCGCGTCGCACGTTACCATGCGCTCAGCCGATTCCCATCGGCAGCCGATCAGCCCAAACCCGATCAGCCTAGGTCGCCACCGCCGTCGGGCCCTGGGTCCACAATCGCTCGAGATTGTAGAATTCGCGCACCTCGGGTCGGAACACGTGCAGGATCACATCGCCGGAATCGATCAGCACCCAGTCGCAGTTGGGCAGGCCCTCGATATGAAGGCCTTTGATTCCGTTTTCCTTGAGGCTCTTGGCGACATTTTCCGCGATCGCGCCGACGTGCCGGTTGGCCCGGCCTGACGTCACGATCATGTAGTCGGAAAATGCTGATTTGCCGCGAAGGTCGATGGTGACCGTTTCTTCCGCCTTCATGTCGTCGAGGCGGGAGAGGATCAGCTTCAGGGTCTTGTCGGCGTCGGGTTGCGCCTTCAAGGCCGCCGTGGGAGTCGATGTTTTACGCGCGGTTTTGGTTGCGGTTTTTGCGGCCGGTTTGGAAACCTTGGGTAAAACAGACTTGGACAATACAGATGTGGCCAGGGACCATTCCTTTCACTGTATCGCGAACGCCGAATCCTGGCGTCCACGGGCTATTCTAGTCATGTGGGGTTAATGGTTTCAATATTCCAGTGAACCCCGGCTCTCACTTCAATCCCGACTGTCACTTCTTTGCCTTCCAGCTACCGTCCGGGTTCCGCAGGCCGGTCGATGACAGGTTCAGCTTCATGCCGGTCAGAAACACCCAGGCCGGCGCCCGCTGGTCTGCCAGCCGGATTGCCTGGTTCTCCGGCAGACGATAGCGCGCCAGCGCGTGGGCCGCGGGCGACGCCAGCGCGCGAAAGCTTTGCGGCGGGCGGTCGATCACCGCGATCGGCATTTCCGACGCGATGCGCCGCCAGTTCTGCCAGCGATGGAATTGCGCAAGGTTGTCGGCGCCCATGATCCAGACCAGGCGCAGGCCGGAAACACGGCGGCGCAGATAGCTGATGGTGTCGACGGTGTATCGCGTTCCAATGACGGATTCGAGACAGCTGATATCGATGCGCGGATCGTCCGCCATTTTCCGCGCGGCCTCGGCGCGTGCGTCGAGATCGTGCAATCCACCTGTTGTCTTCAGCGGATTGCCCGGGGTCACCAGCCACCATACGCGGTCGAGCTTCAGCCGCTTGATCGCGAACTGGCTGATGGCGCGATGCGCGACATGGGGCGGATTGAACGAGCCGCCGAGCAGACCGATGCGCATGCCGTTGGTATGGAGCGGGATCGATTGGGCGACCGAAAGCGCGGCGGCCGGAATATCAGTCAACGCGGCCACCGCGAACGGTTGATGTTCGACGCGTTTTCTTCACGCCAACCGGTACCCACTTCGCTTGAAAACGCCATGGGAATCACGGCCGCGTCTGTCCGGTGCCGTGGATCCGGTACTTGAAGCTGGTCAGCTGCTCGGCGCCGACAGGTCCGCGGGCGTGGAATTTTCCGGTGGCGATGCCGATCTCCGCCCCGAAACCGAACTCGCCGCCGTCGGCGAACTGGGTCGAGGCGTTGTGCAGCACGATTGCGGAATCGACTTCGCTGAGAAATTTTTGCGCGGTATCCGCGTCTTCCGTCACGATCGCATCGGTGTGATGTGAGCCGTGATTTCGAATATGCGTGATCGCCGCGTCGATGCCATCGACGATTTTGGCGGAGATGATCGCGTCCTCGTATTCGGTGTCCCAGTCTTCCTCGGATGCCGGCTTCACCCTGCTGTCGACGCGCTGCACGGCGTCGTCGCCGCGCACCTCGCAACCGGCGTCGATCAACATTTGCACCAGCGGCTTCAGTGTGGCCGATGCGCCGGCGCGATCCACCAGCAGGGTTTCGGCCGCGCCGCAGACGCCGGGACGCCGCATCTTGGCGTTCAGCACGATCGACTTGGCCATTTCGAGATTGGCGGCGCCATCGACGTAGACGTGGTTGATGCCTTCGAGATGGGCGAACACCGGCACCCGTGCCTCGGCCTCGACGCGGGCCACCAGGCTCTTGCCGCCGCGCGGCACGATCACGTCCACGCCGCCGTTCAATCCGGTCAGCAGCAGGCCCACCGCGGCGCGGTCCCGCGTCGGCACCAGTGTGATCGCGGCTTCCGGCAGGTCAGCCTCGCGCAAGCCCTGCACCAGGCAGTCATGGATCGCGCGGCAGGAGCGGAAACTGTCGGAGCCGCCGCGCAAAATCACCGCGTTGCCGGATTTCAGGCACAGCACGCCGGCATCAGCGGCGACGTTGGGGCGGCTTTCGAAAATCACGGCCACGACGCCGAGCGGCACCCGGACGCGCTCGATGGTCATGCCGTTCGGGCGCTGCCAGCTCTCGGTGACGATGCCGACGGGATCGGCGATCGCGCGCACGGTCGCAACGCCCTCGGCCATCGCGTCGATGCGCGCCGGCGTCAGCGTCAGGCGATCGATGAAGGCGCTGGTCGCGCCGCTGTTGCGGACCTCCGCGACGTCCTCGGCATTGGCCGTGAGGATTGCCGGAGCATTGGCGCGGATGGCGCGCTCGATCGCTTCCAGCGCGCGATTTTTCTGCTCCGGCGAGGCAAGCGCCAGCACCCGCGCGGCAGCGCGCGCGCGGGAGGCAAGCTCGGTCATCAAGGCGGGCAGATCGGCGTTGCCGTCGATCGCCTTCAGCGGCGCGCTCATGGCGGTTCCCTGGTCAATTAAGGCCATGTCCTAGCACGGAAATCCCCGTTCTGCGAAGGGCTGCGTGGGAATGGCTGGCGGGCGGCGGCTAGGCCATTGGCCCAGTCTGCTCAACCCCGCGCCGTAGTGCCCATCACCAAATCGTCGCGGTGGATCATTTCCGCCCGGCCGCTGATGCCCAGGATGATCATCACGTCCGGCGACGAGCGGCCCTTTATCTTCTCGGCATCGTCAGCGTCATAGGCGACGAGGCCGCGGCCGATCTCATGGGTGTCGGGGCCGCGCACCACCACGGCATCGCCGCGGGCGAATTGCCCGTCGACACGGATCACGCCGGCCGGCAACAAGCTTTTGCCGGCGCGCAGCGCGCTGACCGCGCCGGCGTCGATGGTCAGCGTGCCCTTCGGCTCCAGCGAGCCCGCGATCCAGCGCTTTCGCGCGGTGACGGGATTCGCCGGGGTCAGGAACCAGGTGCAGCGCCCGCCATCGGCAATCGCCTGCAGCGGATGCTCGATCTTGCCGGAGGCGATCAGCATGTGGGTGCCGGCGGTGGTGGCGATCTTGGCAGCCTCGATCTTGGTCTGCATGCCGCCGCGCGACAGTTCGGATTCCGCCGCGCCCGCCATCGCCTCGATCTCCGAGGTGACGGACTCCACGATCGGAATCAGTTTGGCGTCGGGATTGGCGCCGGGCGGCGCATCGTAGAGGCCGTCGATATCCGACAGCAGGATCAGCAGGTCCGCGCTCGCCATGGTGGCGACGCGGGCGGCGAGGCGGTCATTGTCGCCGTAGCGGATTTCATTGGTGGCGACGGTATCGTTCTCGTTGATCACGGGCACGGCGCGCCATTCCAGCAGCTTGGCGATGGTCGAGCGCGCGTTGAGGTAGCGGCGGCGCTCCTCGGTGTCCTGCAAGGTCACCAGGATCTGCCCGGCGCCGATGCCGTGATGGCCCAACACCTCCGACCAGATCCGCGCCAGCGCGATCTGTCCGACCGCTGCGGCGCCCTGGCTCTCCTCGAGCTTCAGCGTGCCGCGCGGCAGTTTAAGCCGGCTGCGGCCGAGCGCGATCGAGCCTGAGGAGACGATCAGCAGCTCGCGGCCCTCGCCGTGCAATTTTGCCAGATCAGCGGCGAGCGCGGCGAGCCATGATGCCCGCACCTCACCGGCATCGGAATCGATCAGCAGCGACGAGCCGACCTTGACGACGATGCGGCGGAAATTTTTCAGGCTGGGGCGGCTCATGGATGAATGGATCAAACCTGGAATGGATGTGGTGACTCGCCCGATGAGGGGGCGTCATTG
>Ga0307297_10000451_pt1 | contig 9914 bp, 18 predicted proteins | sample ER_DNA_157_FD_194464 | JGI IMG/M metagenome (GOLD analysis project Ga0307297, IMG submission 194464) | Bulk soil microbial communities from the East River watershed near Crested Butte, Colorado, United States - ER_DNA_157 | ecosystem: Environmental > Terrestrial > Soil > Floodplain | place: USA...
CTTCGCCTGCACCTCTTTCTGGAGGATTGTCTGGCGACAGGGTACGGCGATGGGGCACGGGAGTGATTCCGGTGCCCCTTCTGGTGATTCACCGTCCGGACCGCACGGAGGCGGAACGGGCCATTCGGCACGGCCTGGAAGGGCCAGTCATTCGACGTCTTCGGCATCGGCCTCCGCGTTGACCCAGCGGGAGACGGTCGCCTTCCCGATCCCCAGCAGGCGCGCGACCTCCGACTGCGACTTCCGGCCCTCGTCCACTTCCGCGACGGCCCACTCCATGACGGCGTCGCGGGCGGAATCCCTCTCGTCCTCGCCGACGTCCACGGACACCCGGGACGCGAAGTACCTCTGGACCACCTCTGGATAGGTCTGGAGCGCCACAGCACTCCCTGGAGCGGCTTCGGCAGTAACCGGTTCCGGATCGGCCCAGGGGTCCGGGAGATCCTCCGGCGGCGCCGGGTCGGCCTCCGCTTCGGGAGTCTCCTCCGTCTCGATGTCGGGTGCCACGAGCCACCAGTCGTCCCGTACGGGATCCGGCTTGGACGGATAGGGGCCGCGCTCGGCGTACGCGCACTGGAACTCGGTCTGGATCGTTCCCCGGGACGGCTCTTTCACCGTACCCACCTGCGGCTTTTCAGTTCCGTGGAACGGGGCGCGGAACGAGGCGCGGAACGGAACGGTGGGGGTGTCGGGCAGGTCGTTCTGGTCACTCTTGGTCAGTACCACTTTGGGATGGTTTGCACTGGCCTGCGGAACGGTCTCGATATCCTCTTCGATATCGGTCGTGACCTGGGACGATTGCACTTCAAGAGTGGCCCCTTCGGAAGAGTCCACGGAACTCTCCGGGGGTGCGTTCCACCGATTTTTCCGCGTCTCGGGGTCCATGCCTTCAGAAGTGGTCCTGTCGAAGCCCTCCTGGACCACCCCGACAGTGCCGGTTTGTTCAATAACCGCAAGGGAATTGATCATTTCTTCGGTGGCCTGCGGAACAGGCTGAGTAGCGATTTGGGCGCTTTGCTCCTCTTCTTCGTTTTTGTCAGCATGGAACGCGTCCTCTTCGTCGGGTTCCACCTCTTCCACCTGCGACTTTTCAAAGACGTCGGTAGGTGCTTCCGATTCGGGCCCCACGGGACCCTCTATCGCGTCGGTGTCACTTTCCGTGATTTCAGTTTCGGCGCCCTTCAGCTCGGCCCACGGCTCTTCGCGGCCCAGCTTGCGCTCCCGGGCGGAAAGCCACGCCAGACCCACCAGCGTGAGGACCAGAGCCATCAGGACCGCCTGGCCCATTCCGACGTCCCTGCCCCCCCGCTGAGGGCCTCCCGTGGCCGCACTGACGACGAGCCACACGGGGATCAGGACGATGAAGACCCGTACCGCCTTCGAGCTGGCCGGTCTCGGCATGCCGTCGGCGTCGTCCTCCAGTACCCAGTTCTTCGCCCCGTGCAGGCCCCGCCGCAGCATCCGCGCGGTGCCCTGCTTGCCGTGCTGGAACTCGACCGAACGCCGGAGCCCGGCCGTCTGCGGCATCCTCAGCTTGGTTTTCACGTCTCCCTCTTCTCTCCGAATGGCCCGCCGGAATGATTCCGGCGGGCCAGTTTCCGGTCGTCACGCAGGCCATTCAACTGCGGCTGCGTATCCACTTCTCGGGGTTGTAGTGGTCCTCCCAGGAGGGCACCACGATCTCGTGGCCGTACAGCGTGTGGCCGATGACCGTTCCGGGCCTGAGCAGCAGGTTGCCGCTCGACATGCCGCCGCAGGAGAGGCACGAGTCGCCTTCGTGGCGGCCGTGTTCGCAGCGGTGCAGCTCGGCCAGGATCCGGGCCATCGCGCTGTCCTGGCGGGCCTGCGGACTCGGCTCTTCAGCCACGCAGGATCACTTCCGAAACGGACGAACCCTCCTGAAGCTCCTTGAAGTGGGCACACGCGCACTTCGCCCGGCCCTGGCCGAGCGGATGACGGCAGGCCGTCTTCGACCCTTCCACGTGGGTTCCGGTGTGCTCGTAGCGGTTGTGGCCGCAGCCACCCTGCCCCGAACACTGCATCTTGTCGTCCAGGCTCATCCCTGCACCCCTCTCGCTTGCTCTTCCTGCTGCCGGGCCCACTGCTCGGTCAGCGTACGCACGCCACGTAAGGCGGCCAGAGCAATCCGGTCGCACTCGGCGACCGTCAGGTCCATCTGGCGTGCCTCCACCCAGGCATGAAGGCACGCCTGGTTGGCCAGCGCATTCCAGTGCGTCTCACTCAGGGTGATGGTGTGCCGTGTTTGCGTCATCAGGTCACTCTCCCCTTCCGTCGTCGTAGGCGTCCGCCCACGGCCTTCCGGCCTGGTTCATCGGCCCCAGGACGTTCGCCAGGCTCCGGGAGAGGCGCATGGCCTGCGCGAATGTCAGTTCCAGGACGCAGTCAGTTCCGGCGTCTCCCTCAGCCGGGGCTTCCTCTGCCTGGGCCTGGGTGACGGGCACGTGCAGCCTGTCGCCCAGGCTGGCGTGAGCGACAGGCGCGAAGGGGCCGAGGATCACCCGTCCGTCTCCGCTCAGGCTCTCCTCGACGACCAGGCGGGCGGCCGTGTCGATCTCGGCCGGTGCCATGACTCGCGTTCTCTTCATTCCACGCTCTCCCCATCCGCCCAGGTGCGGCCCAGATGGTCCCTGTGCGGGACCGTGTGACCTCGCTGAATGCCTTCGCAGGGTTCACCGTCGTCGGGATGCTCGGCGCCGCAGAACAGCAGGATGCCGTTCTCCCTGAAGGCCTCCACGATGGCCGGGTTGTCGTCGTACATGCCGACCGTGCCGTCGGCGTTGTCCCAGTGAAGGTCCAGCAGACTCCTGATCAGCGGCCGGGCGGTCTCGTGGATCATCTCCGGGGTGACGCCGGGAACCGCCATGAGGCCCCGCATCGCGGCGTCGAAGACGTTGCCACCGTCGTACTTCACGCTCATGTCACCACTCCATCGGCTCGTCGGCGGTGCTCACGATCCGGCGCAGGGCGCGGCTCTCGGACTTCGGCCTGCCAGGATGTGACCGGCGGTACATGCCGAGGAACTTCTTCGCGGCCTTCTCGAAGTTCTCGGGCGTTACGCCGCCGAGCTGCCCTTCCTCGTGCCATGCGCCGGACTCGGTGTCCAGGCTCTGCACCACCGCGAGCAGTTTCACCTTGACCTTCTCGGCCAGAGCCTCCACTTTTCTTTCCTTTCCATCATTCTTCCACGTTGTTCACCCTGGAATCCAAGGTGAACTAGGCAGTTTCCACTCGGGTGACGTGGTAGATCTCGGTGTAGAGGTCGCGGACGTCCTCGGCGTTCATGTCCGTGAGGTCGGCCAGGAAGGTGTGATGCTCGCCCGTCACGTCGGTGCACGGCTCACCGTTCACAGGGCAGCGGCCTGTCTTCTTCTGGCGCGGGTTGTGCTCCGGATTCTTCGGGAGCTTCACCGTGACCAGGAAGAGCGCCATCAGCCGGTGTACCGGCCGTAGTAGACCTTCCAGTGGTTCTTGTTCGAGGGGTACTCGGAGATCGGCGCCAGCACGACCTTCCTGCCCCGGTAGGCGCCGGTGTTGGCGTTCCAGATCTTGCCGCCGCCCGCGTAGATGCCGACGTGCTTGATCTTGCTCCCCGACGTGCCGAAAAACACCAGGTCACCCTTGGCGCGCTTGTTCGCGGCGATCTTCGTGGACTTGTTGTACTGCTCCTGGGCGACGCGGGGGAGCGTCTTGCCGTTCTTCTTGAACGAGTACCAGACCAGGCCGGAGCAGTCGTACCTGTTGGGACCCTCGGCGCCGTCCTGGTACGGCTTGTTCTTCTGGGCGGCGGCGGTACTCAGGGCTTTCAGGCGCACCGGCGTGGCCGCGTGGGACTCCGGGGCGACAGCCAGGACGGCGCCCCCTGCGAGAGTGGCCGTGAGTGCGGCGCTGACGAGTTTGTTCATCTCTCCTGCTTCCTAAGATTCTTCGGAATATTCACCATGGATTCCATGGCGAACTACCAGCTCAGACCATCAGGGCTGAAGTGGATGGGCACCTTGGCCGCCCGCGCCTTCTCGACGCAGTCGAACGTGCCGTGCGTGGGGTGCTCGCCGGGCGGGCACCAGGGCTTCTTCTTGCGGCAGGGCTTCGCCCAGGCCATCAGGGCGTCGAGCCCGGCGTCGACCAGCTCCTGGTTGCGGATGAAGCCCGCTCGATTCCCGTGCGCAGTCCAGTCGGCCGGATGGGGGTCCTCGAAGACGATGTGGTCTTCGAACTTCTCCGCCCATTCTCCGACGAATCGGTCGACGCCTCGCTTGGCCTTGCCGTTGCGCACGATGAGGTACTGATGCCGTTTCAGCATCCGGTTGAGCGGAACCCAGACCGAAGTCCTGCTGGTCCAGGTACTGGAGCCGGTCACGCCCAGCCTGAAGGCGGGGTTCATCGTGAACCAGGTTGCCAGGGACTCATCTTGAGCGGACACGGCTTCTCCTCTCGCTGCATTTCGAGCATACAAGATGGCCTAGGTCATGGATAGGTCCTTCATCCTCGGCCTATGTCCCACTTCAGGGTGATTCGCCATGGTCACGAAGCGTATTGAAGCATGAAGAAGACGGGCATACCGGGCCACTTCTTACGAGACTCCGACACCCTACAGAAGCCCGCTTCAGGGCAAATCGGACGGCGCGAATCAGGATGAATGAGAGCATTTTCTCGATTCATGCTGGTGGAGGCCATCTCATGCTTCGCACCCGAAGTACCGATTCGCATCGGTACGTCCAGATTCAGATGCCCGACTTGTCTACTTACCCTTCGGTAACTTCTCTTCCGGGTTTCGGACCCCTTCCAGCCCTCTACGACTTACCTTCCGGTAACTTCTCCTCGGCTCGGATGAACCAGAAGTTACCGAACGGTAGAAAGCTGGCACGCGAAAGCCCCGCCGGGCCGCAGCTCGACGGGGCTCAGATCACTCGGACGGGATCCAGTCGGGAATCTTCTCGGGGCGGATGGGGAACTCCTCGATCATCCAGTCATGGTCGTCACGCCGACGAGCACCGCGTCCGTCGTACAGGAACCGGTCCACGTAAACGACGGGCCCCTCCCGCCAGATGTCGGGCCACAGGGGCACCGTGTGAAGGTCGACGTCACATGATTTCAGCATGGCTATCGTCTCCTGCCTGCGCTGGAGAAGAAGCGCTTTCACGGCTTCGAGCACGGGGGCATGGCTGAGGTTCATCACGCGCTCGGCACCTCGGATCCGTCGGGCCACTGGAGCTTCGCATGCTCCTCGTGCGCACCTCTCTCATCCACCCGGACGCGCCAGGGCCACCCGTCTCCGTAATGAGTAGGCTGCACGATCAGCTCACCGGTCAGCGCGCGGCCGACTCCCTTCATCTCCTCGAACAGGACCATGCAGTCCTCGGTGAGAGTCCTACAAGCGAAGTCGAACGACTTGTAGGGGATGACGTACGTCGCCGTGATGACGGTGTTGTGGCCCCTTTCTGTCTCCTCGTACTGCTGGTCCACTTTGAACTTCACGTCAGGAAAAACTTCGGTTCCCCCTTCCGCGTAGAACTTACTTTCCCTGATGTCCTTCCACTCCAGTGGGGGATCGATCGTCAGGTATCCTTCGACGTTCGCGCTGTACGCCATCCGTTACTTCCCTTCCAGAAACACACAGGGCGGGCATCCTGAGTTTCCCCCAGAATGCCCGCCGGTTGAGTTGCCTGCCGTGTCAGTCCTTGGTGCAGCGCGGGAACAGCTTGATCGTGCCCTTGTAGGCGTTGCACTTGTTGTAGTCGACCTTGCGGACGTCCTGCTCGTACAGGACACCGTTGCCATCGAGAACGAAGATCTCGTAGTCGTCGACCTTGCAGCCCCTCAGATTGAGACGGGATGGAGGTGACGGGACCTTCCCGCTCTTGACCATTTCCGGCGCCTCGGGCTTCTCGCTGAGAGTGACGCCCTTGTTGCTCTTGACCTTGGCCGCTGTCGTGGATGGCTTCGGGGTGCTCGACGCCGTCGTTCCGGACGAAGACTTTCCGGTGTTCCGACCTGACGGCTTGTTGCTGGCTGGCGGCCTGGAAGGTGATGCGGCGCCCACTCCGTTGTTGTTCTTCTTCTTGCCGCCCGCCGTGAACGCGACGGTGTCCAGGGCGACATCCTCGCCAGGGCAGTCGTAGGTGATCTGCTGCCCCTGAACCCTGCCGGAAACCGTGTACTGGTAGGTCGCCGTACTGCACGCTCCGAGCGTCAGGATCAGTCCAGTGGCACCAGAGGCAATCGCTGCGGTCTTCTTGTTCATTTTCAATCCCCTTTCCTAGAAACAGTCTTGCAGAAAAATGAGAACTTGTCGAGCCGCTTGCTCCAAGATTCATGGGAAGCTATCCGTGTTACACGAAAGGAGGTACCCGTGTCTGCACCGATGAGCGCAGCAGACTTCCTGGCAGTTTTGAAGCGTGAGGGTGTCACGGTTGTCGAGGTGGGCGACTGGGTCCACCACAACCGCAACCACAAGGGTCCTTGGGGTCCCGTCAACGGCACGATGATCCATCACACCGTCACGTCAGGCACCTCGAACACGGTGACCATCGTGAAGGACGGATACTCGGGACTCCCGGGTCCACTGTGTCACGGAATGATCGCGAAGAGTGGAACGGTCTACCTGGTTGGCTACGGCCGTGCCAACCATGCGGGCCTCGGTGATCCCGACGTACTCCGTGCCGTGATCGACGAGAAGGCACTGCCGGGCGACGACGAGGCGACGACAGACGGCAATCGGCATTTCTACGGTTTCGAGTGCGAGAACCTCGGCAACGGTGAAGACCCGTGGCCTGCCGCTCAGCTCGAAGCGATCGAGCGCGTTTCCGCCGCGATCTGCCGCCATCACGGCTGGAGCGAACGCTCGGTCATCGGCCATCTGGAGTGGCAGCCCGGCAAGGTGGACCCGAAGGGTTTCACCATGACGTCGATGCGCACCCGGATCCGCGCCCGGCTGGCCGTCGAGCCGAACCACCCGACGCCGCCGACGAGCGGTGGCACGTACACCGTGAAGCCCGGCGACACCCTGAGTGGCATCGCCAAGTCGCTCGGCGTGACTGCTGACGCCCTGTATGCGGCGAACAAGAACACGATCAAGAACAAGGACGACATCTTCCCCGGACAGGAGCTGGTGATCCCGAAGCCTGTTCCGACCCCCGCACCGGTCAGGCCGAAGGTGGATCTGTCGCTCCTCGTCGCGGCGGCCAAGTCGGACCCGAAGAAGTCGGGTCAGCCCGTCACGTATGCGGGTACCCGGACGGTGGAGGCGGCTCTCGTCAACGAAGGCCTGCTGGCGAAGCCTCTCTCCGACGGGCACTTCGGATCCGCCACCGTGGAGGCGTACCAGAGGTGGCAGCTCAAGCTGTACCCCAACGCCAGCACGAGGCCGGGCGGACCGGCCGACGGCATTCCTGGCGAAGACAGTCTCACTAGGCTCGGCAAGAAGCACGGATTCGACGTCGTCGCGTAACCGGAGGAGCTAAAAGTGAAGATATTCGGGAGAGAACCCGTCTACATCCTGGCGTTCATCGCTGTCGCCCTGAAGCTGGCGGCGGCCTACGGCCTGGAAGTGACTGACGCCCAGCAGGGTGCCGTCATGGCCGTCCTCTCGCTCATCGTCGCGGTGATCAGTGCGATCGTGCTGAAGACCGGTGCCGTGGGTGCGGCGCTCATCAACCTGGCGCAGGGCGCACTGGCGCTCTTCCTCGCCTTCGGCCTCGACATGCCTGCGGAGACGCAGGCGCTGTGGATGCTGATCGTCGAAAGCGCAGTGGCTCTCTGGCTGCACGAGAAGGTCACCGCCCCGGTCACCATCCTCCCCATCGAGCAGCGGAGTCCGGCGGCGCTCACCAAGGCGGCCTGATGCGCGCGGCGATCCGGCGGCTGTACAAAAGGCTGGGTCGCCGTGGCACGGCGCTGGCCCTGCTCGGCACCGCGAAGGTCTGTTTCGGGCTGGGGTACGCCCTCGATCCGGGGCAGCCGACCCCGGTCGGGTTGGGCCTCCTGGTCCGACATGGTGGTACACAGTGCTGGTCCCTGGTCTGGATTATCTGCGGCCTGATCACCTTTGCCTGTGCATGGCTCCGCATCGGGAGGGACTGGCTCGGCTTCTACACCGCACTGGTCCCTCCTCTCGTATGGGGCGGAGTGAATCTCTGGAGCGCGGTATCCGGTGATTTTCCGAGGGGATTCGCCATAGCCGCGTGGTACGCGTTCGGTCATGTCGGTTTCATCCTGTGGGCATCATCGGTACCCGAGTATTCGGTGCCTCACTCCGTTCTTCCAAAGGGGCGAAAATGAGCGAAGGCTGGGGCGCCGCATTGCCAGTCGCTGGTGCCCTGCTGGGTGCCCTGGCACTCCTCGGCAGTGGAATCTTCGCCGCGAGGGCGACGAAGGCTGCGGCCCGTATGACCTCGGAAGCCCAGAGGGCGACCGCCCTCGCGGCCACGGAGCCCGCTCAGCGGCGTGCCGACCTGGACAGCTTCAAGGAGATCCGGGACGGCATGGAGAGGAAGCTGGAGCGGCACGAGCGCCGCATCAACAGCCTGGTCTCACTGATCCGCGCATTCTCCTGGTACGTGTCCGAACTGACCGGACAGATGAGGTCTCACGGGATCGAGCCCCCGGCCCCACCGGAACGGATCGTGGAGTACAACCGCACCGGAGACTGAGGAGGGCCCCGGCCAATTCGGCCGGGGCCCTTTCTTTTACCGTTTCCGCAGGGATGAACTCCGGATCACCGAACCCTGGCAAAGTCTTGATTCGCCGGGCTTTCCGTCATTCATGTCGACGTAGTTCTTGATGTCCGATTCGTACTCTCGGACCTTCCCGCCATCGCGTTCATCCCAGGGCAGCTCAGGAAACTCCTTGCGCCCTTTTCGTAGTCGAACCACGATGGTTCCCGGAGAACAGTTGAACTCTGCGGAAAGATTGAGCACCGTCTTTCCTTCGAAGTATCCACCGACGACATCCTCGGTCAGGATGTCGGGTCGCGGCGCTCGATTGAACGCCGAAAGATCACCCACCAGAGTCGGGTTCACGATCTTCAGGATCTTCTCGACGTCCTCATACTCGACCTCCCGCCACAACCTTTCGCGGGCGACCCGGTACTTCTCCTGCAAGCGTTCGTGAGTGCCCCAATCGAGACAGGCCATGCGGTCGGGACGCGTGTTGTGCGCATTGTCGGAGATCTTCACCAGGATGGCCTTGTATCCCCCCTGGATGACCCGGTCTATCTGTTCGGTTTTCGAGGTGCCGGGCTGTTTCGTGACGGCATCGATGATGCGCACCGAGACCTCGGGAACTCCGGCACGCCGCAGCCGGTCCAAGGTCCAGACACTGTCCTCCACCACGTCATGCAGGAGACCGGCGATCTGCACCTCCATGCTGAACGACCGGAGGCCCTTGGCGACATCCTCCACGTGGCGGAGATAGGGGACGCCTATCTTGTCCGTCTGGCCGTGATGCGCACTCGCGGCTATCCGGTGGGCCTGTTGCAGGGTGATCACGAGATCTCCTTCCTTACGTCGTCCATGTATATGGACCCCATGCGGGCCCTCTTCATCAGGTTGTTCTGATACACGTCGTCGTCGACAGTCCCCGCCGAGACGACTCGCCATCGCTGCACGGGGGATTTCTGGCCAGGACGGTGGAGTCGGCCTTCCGCCTGTTCGTTCATCACGGTGTCCTCGCTCTGTGAAATGATGACCTCACAGCGGCAGACATCCTTGATCCAGTCGACACCCTCCGAAAGGGACTGAAGCTGCGCAATGAGCACGCGCCATTCGGTGCCGAATCCAGCTTCTACTTTCTTGCGCTTCGCCTTGGTCGTCTTCATCGTCCAGGCGACAGCTTGTTTGCCCAGGGCCGCCTCGGCCATGCGTGCCCACTTGGCCGAGTGGGTCCAGACCAGGAGC
>Ga0307297_10000452_pt1 | contig 9887 bp, 7 predicted proteins | sample ER_DNA_157_FD_194464 | JGI IMG/M metagenome (GOLD analysis project Ga0307297, IMG submission 194464) | Bulk soil microbial communities from the East River watershed near Crested Butte, Colorado, United States - ER_DNA_157 | ecosystem: Environmental > Terrestrial > Soil > Floodplain | place: USA...
GATCAAGTCCGCCGTCGGCACCGAAATCGGCGTCAGCGACTGGATCGAGGTTTCGCAGGAACGGATCAACCTGTTTGCGGAAGCGACCTGTGACGAGCAGTGGATCCATGTCGACCAGGAGCGCGCGAAGAAGGAATTGCCCGGCGGCGTCACCATCGCCCATGGGCTATTGTCACTCGCGCTCGCGCCGCTGTTCATTCGGTCGGTGATGGGCCTCAAGGACCTGCGCAACACCCTGAACTACGGTGCGGACAGGATACGGTACCTGGCGCCGGTGCCGGCCGGCTCCAGGCTGCGCGGCCGTCTCACGGTGGCCGAAGCCGAGGAGGTGCCGCCCGACGGTCTGCGCGTAAACTATCGTCTCACGATCGAGATCGAAGGCGGCAAGCGCCCGGCCTGCGTCGCCGAGCTGATCGCGCTACATTATCACTGAGCGGCGCCGTCGCACCGCCCTCGCTCAGTCGATGATGTGATAGCCGCCGTCTATATAGAGGACGCCGCCGGTGATGAGCTTGGCGCCGTCCAGCGCCAGAAACGCGGTGGCATTGCCGACGTCGTCGATGCTGACCAGGCTGCGTGCCGGCGCCTTCGATTGCGCCTTGTCCATCAGTTCGTCGAATTCCGGAATTCCCGACGCGGCGCGGGTGGCGAGCGGTCCGGGCGAGATCGCATGAACGCGAATCCCTTTCGGACCCAGTTCAGCAGCCGCGTAGCGGACGGCAGCTTCGAGGGCGGCCTTCGCCACGCCCATGATATTGTAGTTCTCCACTACCATCTGACTGCCGTAGTAGGTCATGGTGAACATGGTTCCACCATTCTTCATCAACGGTTCAGCCAAATGCGCCATCCGCAGAAACGACCAGCACGAGACGTCCATCGTCTTGAGGAAGCCGTCGCGACCGACGTCTACCACGCGTCCGTGCAGCGCCTCCTTCGGAGAGAAGGCGATCGAGTGCAGCAGGAAATCGAGCTGGCCCCATTCCTTCTGGATTCGTTCGAACACCTGCTCCGTCTGGCCCTCGACCATGACATCCATCGGCATGAAGATCGGCGCCTCCAGTGCCTGCGCGAGAGGCTCGACATGCTTCTTGGCGCGCTCGTTCAGATAGGTCACGGCGAGATCAGCCCCGAGCGCACGGAAGGCCTTGGCGCACCCCCAGGCGATCGATTGGTCGTTGGCGATGCCGACGATCAGGCCCTTCTTGCCCTTCAGCGCGACCTTGGTATCGGGGAATACGGGAATCATGACACCCTCTCGTGTCTGGCGCTGGACGATGGCCGGTTCAACAGTTGCGATAACGTATGCTGCGCGATCATCAGTTCCTCATCGGTGGGAATGACGTAGACCGGAATACGGCTGTCGGAGCGGGATATCAGCCGTGCATGACGGGAATTCTCTGCCGGATCGAGCGTCACACCAAGCCAGGCCAACTGCTCGGTGATCCGCGCCCGGATATGCACCGAGTTTTCGCCGATGCCGGCGGTAAAGACGAACGCGTCGAGGCCCTGCAACGCGGCCGCAAGCATGCCGGCGTTGAGCCCGATCCGATAGACGAAATAGTCGATCGCCAGTTTCGCTTTGGGATCCTCGCTCGCCTCCAGTTCGCGCATATCGTTGCTGATGCCGGAAAGACCTTTCAATCCGCAGTCGCGATAGAGGAAATTCTGCACATTGGATGCGGACATCCCCTTTTCGGCGATGAGATAGAGCACAACGCCGGGATCGATCTGTCCCGGGCGCGTTCCCATCGGAAGGCCGTCGAGGGCCGTGAATCCCATGGTGCTCTCGGCGCTACGCCCTTGCTTCAGCGCGCACATGGAAGCACCGCTGCCGAGATGCGCGACGATGACCCGACCCTTGGCGATATCGGGCGCGATTTGCGGCAGGGTCTTGGCGACAAATTCGTAGGAGAGACCGTGGAATCCGTAACGCCGAATGCCCTCGGCGTGGAGCTGATGCGGAATCGCATAGTGGTCTGCGACCGCTTCATGGGTGCGGTGAAACGCAGTGTCGAAACAGGCCACCTGCGGAAGGTTCGGAAAATTGGCCAGCAGGGAACGGATTGGCGCCAGATTATGCGGCTGATGAAGCGGGGCCAGGCCGACGAACTGCTCCAGCCGGGCCACAACGCCATGGTCGATCAGCACCGGCCGGTCGTAATTCGGGCCGCCATGGACGACACGATGTCCCACCGCCATAGGATTAATACGAAGCTCGTTTCGCAACCAGTCACCTGCCGTCGCGAGCGCCGCCGGAACGTCCGGGACACCCTCGATCGGATAAGCGCGATCCGCCAGCGAATTGCCATTGGCGCCGCTCGCTCGCAGCCGCGGACGGCTGCCGATGCCGTCCATCTGGCCCTTGATCTGCCGCTGCAGCTTCCCCTCGCCCTCGACCGAAAACACCTGGAACTTGACGCTTGAAGAGCCTGCATTGACAACAAGGATGGTGTCCATGGCGCTCACGCAGCAACGGTTGGAGCATGTTGACGCCGGGCATGCGCATAGAGCGCCGCCACCGCGCAGGAGGCCATCCGCGCCCGCGCGGTATCCGCACGCGAGGTCAGGACGACGGGTACCCGGGCGCCGAGCACGATGCCGGCGCTATCCGCCTTGGCGAAATAGGCGAGATTCTTCGCCAGCATATTGCCAGCCTCGAGGTCGGGAACGAGCAGTATCTGCGCCCGGCCGGCGACCTCGGATTTAATTCCCTTGATCCGCGCCGCTTCCACGTCGATGGCATTGTCGAACGCGAGTGGCCCGTCGAGCAGGCCGCCGGTGATCTGCCCGCGGTCCGCCATCTTGCAGAGCGCCGCTGCCTCGATGGTGGATGGAATCTTCGAGGTGACGGTTTCGACCGCCGACAGGATCGCCACCCGCGGCAACTTGCCGAAACCGGCCTGCACATAGAGATCGATCGCATTCTGGACGATGTCCCGCTTGGCATCGAGATCGGGAAAAATGTTGATGGCCGCGTCCGTTATAAACAGGGTTTCGCCATAGGCAGGTACGTCCATCACGAACACATGGCTGATCCGCCGGGCAGTCCGCAGGCCGCCCACCTTCGCCGTGACGCTGCGCATCAATTCGTCGGTATGCAGACTGCCCTTCATGAGCATTTCGCCCCTGGCGGACTGGATGAGTTGCACACCCTTCGCAGCCGCTTCCTCGCTATGCGCCGCATCGACGATCTCGAATCCGGAGATGTCGAGGCCGAATTTGTTGGCCGTTTCCCTGATCTTACCTTCGGGCCCGACCAGCACCGGCCGGATAATGCCTGCCGCCGCACTGTCGACGACGCCGCGCAACGAGCTTTCATCGCAGGGATGCACGACAATGGTCGACGTCGGCGGCACCGCCTGGGCCTTCGCAATCAAACGGTCATATTTGCTGGCTGAATGCGTCTCGACTGAATCGGCTGTCTTGGCGTTCATGAGGTCGCTCCGGGTCCTTTGGATCAGGCCCGCCCTTCACCAGCGAGCCTTGATCTAAGTCAATAGTTCGAATCATCCGAGGTTCATCAATACCAGCGCGCGTACACCAGCTTCTGCCTCCGGCCGGTTGGCTTGTGTTGAGCTGACGAAATTGTTCCCTCGCCTTGACCTGAATCAAGCGACGGAGGGCCAGCGCTAAAATGCTTGGGTCGTCACCTATCCGAATTGCGGCGGTTCTGGATGACGGCTGGCGCGCCGGAGCAACCAATAGATACAACTGGGAGAGCGACCATGAAGGGAAGCGCAGCGCTTAGGAAGCAAGCCGATGCCGGCGATTGCTGGAGTGCCTTTCGGCCCGGGGACTGGACCACTTCCATCAATGTTCGCGATTTCATCGTCCGGAACGTCACCTCCTACGCCGGAAACGAGGACTTTCTGACCGGCCCCTCGCAGCGCACTTTGGCTGTTTGGGCTAAACTGCAGCCCTACTTCGCAGACGAGCGGAAGAAGGGCGTGCTTGCCGTCGATGCCAAAAATCCTTCGACATTGCTGGCGCACGCGGCCGGCTATATCGATCGCGAGAACGAGGTGATCGTCGGCCTGCAGACCGACCAGCCCTTCAAGCGGGCGATCTTCCCCTTCGGCGGGCTGCGGATGGTCGAGACCGGCATCAAGGCCGCGGGCTTCGAGCCCGATCCGGGCGTTCATGAGGCCTTCACGAAGTATCGCAAGTCGCACAATGACGGCGTGTTCGACGCCTACACGCCGGAAATCATGAATTGCCGACGGTCGGGAATCATTACCGGCCTCCCGGACTCCTACGGGCGCGGGCGGATCATCGGTGATTACAGGCGGGTGGCTCTCTACGGGATCGACAGGCTGCTTGAGGCCAAGGGCGTCGAGCGGGAACAGATCGACGACATGTGGCCGACCGACGAAATCATCCGGTCGCGCGAGGAACTTTCCGAGCAGATGCGCGCGCTCAAGGACCTCGCCTCGATGGCTATGCTCTACGGCAGCGACATATCGAAGCCTGCCGCGAATGCGCAGGAAGCCTTTCAGTGGACTTATTTCGCCTATCTGGGCGCCATCAAGGAAGCCAATGGCGCGGCAATGTCCATCGGACGCATTTCGAGCTTCCTGGATATCTATATCGAGCGTGACCTGAAGGACGGCGTTCTGGACGAAGCGCGGGCGCAGGAACTCTGGGATCAATTGGTGCAGAAGCTCCGGATCGTCCGGTTCTTGCGCACGCCGGATTATGACGCGCTGTTCAGCGGCGATCCCTATTGGGCGACCGAATGTGTCGGCGGCATGGATCTGGATGGACGCGCTTTGGTGACCAAGAGCAGCTACCGCATGCTGCACACCCTGTACAACCTCGGCCCTGCGCCCGAACCGAACATCACGGTTCTGTGGTCGAACCACATGCCGGCGCCATTCAAGCGCTACTGCGTCAAGGTCAGCCGCGACACATCTGCCCTTCAGTACGAGAATGACGATCTGATGCGCCCGTTCTGGGGAGACGACTACGGCATCGCCTGCTGTGTCTCGGCCATGCGGCTCGGCAAGCAAATGCAATTCTTCGGCGCCCGCGTGAATCTGGCAAAGGCGCTACTCTACGCCATCAATGGCGGCCGCGACGAAATATCAGGCCAGCAGATCGCTCCCCAGACGCTTCCGGTCACGGGCGACTTCCTCGACTACGACGACGTGATGGCCAAGTTCGACACCACGATGGAGTGGCTGGCGCGCACCTACGTCCATGCGATGAACTGCATCCACTACATGCACGACAAGTACTTCTACGAGCGTCTGGAGATGGCGCTTCACGATCGCGACGTCCTGCGAACGATGGCATTCGGAATCGCCGGCCTTTCGGTGGTGTCCGACAGCCTGAGTGCGATCAAATACGGAAAAATCCGGGTCACCCGCGATGCAGCGACCGGGCTGGTGGTCGACTACCAGAACGAAGGTAACAAGGCGACGCCGCAATTCGGCAACAACGACGACCGCGTCGACCTGATCGCGTCGGACATCGTCACAAGCTTCATGGCGAAGATACGGAAACACCCGACCTACCGCAACGCGACGCACACCCAAAGCGTGCTCACCATCACTTCGAACGTGGTGTACGGCAAGGCCACGGGCAACACGCCCGATGGCCGCCGGAAGGGCGAGCCGTTCGGGCCGGGCGCCAATCCGATGCACGGCCGGGACAGCCACGGCTGGCTCGCTTCCTGCCTGTCGGTCGCAAAGCTTCCCTACAAGGATGCGCAGGACGGCATCAGCTACACCGTCTCGATCGCTCCGCAAAAGGCGCATTTGTCCGAAGGCCAGCTGCTGGATGAGGCCGTCAAGGCCTTCGACGTCTATTTCGAGCGGGGCGGCTTCCACATGAACCTGAACGTGATCGACAGGGAGAAGCTCGAAGACGCGGTCAAGAATCCGGACAAGTACCCGCAGCTCACGATTCGCGTGTCGGGCTACGCCGTGAATTTCGTTCGCCTGACGCCGGAGCAGCAGAGGGATGTGATCAGCCGCACTTTCCACGGCCAGATATGATTCGAGGCCACGATGTCGACGGTGCAGACGCTGGAGCCCGGAAGCCGTCACGACCTCCGGGTGGGGATTTCACCCGACGCGCCCGACGAGAACCAGTTCAAGGATGAGCAGGGCGCGTTCGGATACTGCCATTCCTACGAAACCTCGTCGCGCTACGACGGGCCGGGCCTGCGCATCGTGCTGTTCGTCTCCGGCTGCCTGTTGCGCTGCACGTACTGCCACAATCCGGATACATGGCATCTGAAGGACGGAACGTACGTGTCGGCCAGGCATGTGCTCGGTCGCCTGGCCGATTTCGCGCCCGCGCTTCGTCCGCTTGGCGGCGGACTGACCATTTCCGGCGGCGAGCCGATGGTTCAGCCTGCATTCACCCGGCGGATATTCGCCGGGGCGAAGGAATTGGGCCTGCACACGGCCATTCAGACATCGGGATTTCTGGGTGATCGCGCCGACGACAACTACCTGTCTAACATCGATCTCGTCCTGCTCGACATCAAGAGTTCGGATCCCGACACGTACCGACGCGTGACGGGTCGCGACATCGCGCCGACGCTGCGCTTCGCCGAGCGCCTGGCTTCGCTGTCCAAACCGGTATGGGTGCGTTTCACGCTCGTGCCCGGCGAAACCGACGATCCTGCCAATGTCGACGGCATCGCGCGATTGGTTGCGCCGATGAAGAACGTCGAGTGGGTCGAGGTGCAACCGTTCCATCAGATGGGTTCCTTCAAGTGGAAGGCGATGGGGCTCGACTACAAGCTTCAGGATACGCCGCCTGCCAGCCGGGACCTGGTGGACCGGGTGATCGGCCAGTTTCGCGCGGCAGGCTGCCAGGTGCGTTAGCCGACAACAGGGCTCCGGAGGAACCGATATGTTAGACCTTGCCCGCGAGATAATCGCTAGCCAGCCGATACTGACGGCCTTTCTCGCGATCGGATTGGGCTACCTGGTCGGCCAGATCAGCATCGGGGGGTTCTCGCTCGGTGTCGGCGCCGTGCTTTTCGTCGGCCTTGCCATCGGTGCATTCGCGCCGAAAGCCCAGATCATCGGACCGATTGGGCTCACCGGACTGATCATGTTCCTGTATGGGATCGGCATCCTTTACGGCAGGCAGTTTTTCGAGGGCATGGTCGGCGTCGGGCAGAAGTACAATCTGCTGGCGCTAGTCGCTTGCCTGGCCGGCCTGGCTGTTGCGCTTGGGCTAGGGCACATTTTCGGCATCAAGATCGGACATACGCTCGGCATCTACGCCGGCTCCATGACGAGTACCGCCACCCTGCAGGCCGCGCTCGACGTCGTGAAGAGCAAGGATCCGTCGATCGGCTATTCCATCGCCTACCCCTTCGGGGTCATCGGCCCGATCCTGTGCATCTACTTCATGACCCGGATGGTAAAGCCGAAATTTCCGGCCAAGGCGCAGCGCTTCCACATGGGTGAAATTTCGATCGGCGAAATGCATGCCGGAAAGAACCTCGGCGAACTGGCGGCCGGAGCGCTCAGCGATGTACAGGTCACGATGGTTCGAAAGGACGGGCGCAACTTCGTTCCCACCGCCGATACGGTCTTGTCCGCGGGCGACGCCATCCTGGTCGTCGCGGAGCGGGAGGAGGCGATCGCCGTGGCGGCGGCCACGCTTGGAAAACTGGCAGCCGGCCGTCTGGCCAGCGACCGCGCCGATCTCGACTACATCCGGGTCTTTGTCGGCAAGGCCGCCGTGGTCGGTATCCCCCTTGCCAGCCTTCCGATGCCAGCTGGCTATCCGGCCCACTTGCTGCATGTCCGGCGTTACGATGCGGACCTCGTGCCGACGCCGGACCTGATGCTCGAATTCGGCGACCGGGTCGGGGTGCTGACGCCTCCTGAACGCAAGGAGGAGATCCGGCGTCACTTCGGCGACAGCATCAAGGCGGCGGCCGAATTCAGCTATGTCTCGCTCGGGGTCGGAATGGTCCTGGGTGTCTTGCTTGGGCTTATTCCGATTCCGATTCCCGGAGTAGGCGTCGTCACGCTCGGCATCGGCGGCGGACCGCTGATCGTCGCGCTCATCTTCGGCAAATTGCGCCGCACCGGCCCCATGCTCTGGACCATGCCGTTGCCGGCGAACATCGTGCTACGAAACTTCGGACTTGCGATTTTCCTGGCCACCGTCGGGGTCAACGCAGGGCAACCCTTTGTTCGGACCGTCGCGGAATCCGGTTTCACCATGCTCTTCATCGGGGTTGCGGTCCTGTTCACGACGGTATTCATCGTCCTGCTGGTCGGCCATTACGTTCTGAAGATCCCGTACGACGACCTCGTCGGCGTCGCATCCGGCGCCACGGGAAATCCGGCGATTCTGGTCTATTCGACAAAGATGGCACCTACCGAACGGCCCGACATCGGCTACGCCATGATCTTTCCTTCCATGACGCTGGTGAAGGTGATCGCCGCGCAGATCGTGGGCCTGCTCATGGTCGGGAGCGGCGCCGGCTAGGTTAATGTTTGGGACCGGACCTTGCCGTTCATGACCAGGATCTCGCGGTCCTGGTGACGGTCGCCCACCGGACCAAGGGCGCGCCGGAAGATTGCGCTGGTTCAATGGATCGGCACAGGAGGCACGGTTGGCTGATCAGACATCCCCGCCGCAACCACCCATCTTCAATTTGAATGCGTACAGCCCGGCCGAAATCAAGGAAGCTGTCGAGAAAGTCGGAATCAAGAAGGCCACCCTTCCCGTTCTGACTTCATTCATGCTGGCGGTGATCGCCGGGGGCAGCATCGGACTCGGCGCGCTCTATTACACCATCATCGTCAGCGACGCGGAGTTGAGCTTCGCCACCGCGCGCGTGATGGGCGGACTGGCGTTTTCGCTGGGACTGGTCATCGTTCTGGTTGGCGGAGCCGAACTGTTCACCGGAAATAATCTGATCGTGATGGCCTGGGCGAGCGGAGATGTCACGACGAAGCAGATGCTGCGCAACTGGGTCGTCGTCTATTTCGGCAACCTGGTAGGCTCGGTCGGACTGGTGGTTCTGGTCTTCATTGCGCATCATCTCGACATGAACGGCGGCCGCATCGGCCTGTCGATCCTGAATACGGCCGCCGCGAAGATCGCGCCCGACGCCGTGACGCTATTCTTCAAGGGAGTCTTGTGCAACCTGCTGGTTTGCCTGGCGGTGTGGCTTGCATATGCCGGCCGGTCGGTCACCGACAAGATTGTTGCGCTCATATTGCCGGTCTCGGCCTTCATAGCCGCCGGCTTCGAGCACTGCGTCGCCAACATGTACTTTCTCCCCCTGGCCTGGTTGATGGTGCAAACCGGCAACGTCCCTCCCGGCTTCGACGCGTCGGCCATCACAATGGCCGGCATCATTCACAATCTCGTACCTGTCACGCTGGGTAACATCGTCGGCGGCGCCGGCCTCGTCGGTGCAATTTACTGGGCCATCTACCGGACCGCGTTCGGCGAGAACGGAAGGCGCAGTGCTCCTCGCGGCAAGAAACCATCCTGATGGAGCCGCCAGGGCCCACCGACGGATGCGCCACAGCGACACGTCACGTTCGCTCTTTTCGAACTGGCGTTACGACGCCTTCGCCTTTGGATCGAAGGGGGCGACATTCGAGGCGCCCTTGGTCAATTCCGGTGCATCGACGCCGAACAGTTCGGCGACACGCCTGAGACGGTTGTTGACCTCGCCGGAGATCTCGGCGCTTGCGGACAGGACCTCGCGGATGGCGGCGAAAGCGGCACGTCGGTCGTCGGCTTTGTCGGGCAGCAACTTCGGAATCGCGGCCAACGCTCCCTCCTGGTCCAGCAGCAGCATGAAGAATTGCTCGCGGACCAGCATCTTGAACTCGGCCAGCGTCAGCCGCGCACCGGTGTCGCTGCGGCGAAGGCTGCGCAGCGCTTCA
>Ga0307297_10000453_pt1 | contig 9879 bp, 9 predicted proteins | sample ER_DNA_157_FD_194464 | JGI IMG/M metagenome (GOLD analysis project Ga0307297, IMG submission 194464) | Bulk soil microbial communities from the East River watershed near Crested Butte, Colorado, United States - ER_DNA_157 | ecosystem: Environmental > Terrestrial > Soil > Floodplain | place: USA...
AACACCGCGCGCGCCGCCGTGGTGGACGAAGACGCCATGATGTCAGCATTGAAATCGGGTCACATCCGCCATGCCGGGCTCGACGTCTTCAACACCGAGCCGCTACCCGCCGATCATCCGCTGACCAGACTGCGCAACGTCACGCTGTCGGCGCATTCCGCCTTCCGCACGCCGGAAGCCAGCGAGAACCTGATCGAGGCGTCACTGCAGCATTGCCGGAGAATTGCGAATTAATTTAGCGCATGGCAAACAATTGCGCGCGCCCCCGGGCGTTTCAGTCGCGCATCATTGTCTGTGCAGCTGCATGTTGTTCGGCGCCCATTTCACCAACGATGGGCGCGTTCGTGCCCACGTCAAGCGGCAACCCGAGAGTCTCCGCCAATTTCGTCAGTCCGGCATCGTGGCCAACGATCACACAGGCGATTGGATCGTCGTTCCGCAAATTCGCAAACCGCTCACGAAGCCCTGCGGCCGCCAAGCTATCATTAAGCCCTCTGAGCACGACCTCTAGATCGACGAGATTGCCCCAAAATTCGGGTGCGAATCTGGCTGGCTGGCCAGCAATGGTGCAGTCGACCTCGCGACAGGCCTCACCGTCCATCTGAACACGGATAGCTGTAATCTTCACGCGCGAACCGCCAATTCGCGTTAGGCGGCGCAGTAACACCGCGTAGTCCGGGACGGGATACCATTCCATATCGAAGGTATAGATTGCCCGCACGCGCCAAAGGAACTTTGTGACTGCCTCGAACCCATCGCCTGCATCGAGGGCTTTTTGCATTTTTGTTATCATCGATGGCTTGATCAGACCGCGGCGGTCATCGTCGAGGATGCCGGCAATGAAGAGCCGCTCGATCAACGCAGCAGCGTCAATTCCTGCAGTCTTCACCCGCACGGTAAAGGCTGTCCAGGGATCGAATTTTTTCAGATTTCTGACGAGGACGGGACTGGCCGCTTCACCGAACGAGATGAGGGTGCGGGCCGCAGTGGAGGGAGCCCGATGGTTCTGGGTTTCGTCGAGCATGCGCTCCAGTCGGCTCAATACCTCGGGAGTAGCCGCTTGCTTACCCAATCGGCCAATCGCCTCGGCCACCACGTGCGCGACCGGCGCGTCGTCGGCAAGTTGCAACAGAACCTCCAGAGATGCGCGCCCACGCAGCTTGGCAAAACGTTCGATCGCACCGAGGCGCTCTCCTCCGTCGAGACGCGAGCGAACTACCTGTTCAAGGAAGTCCGCTTCCCAGAATGGGGCAGCGGCCGCAAGAGTCGCAAGCATCTGACTGACGTAATTATCGGCGCGATGATCCGAATTGTGCATAACTCTCGAGATCGCGCCGCGCATGAGGAGCGCGATCTCCGCGCGTTGCGCTGCGTCCGCTTCCTTCTTAGCAAACCCCTCCATTGCGTAGATGGCGGCGGGACGACGATAGTCGGTATGACTTGTTTTGCTGCCCCAGCGGAAGGCCCGTTTCATGGCGGCAAGGGTCTTCAAGTCTCGCGTCCGTATCTGCTCAGCGCGCTCTTGGCGCCACATCAAGATGAACGGCAAGAAAACAATGAGGACATATAACGTCCAGAAAATCAGATAGACCCAGAAGAGGAAAGGATCGTCTGTCGGAAGGATTTGCATCGAAGACCTTACCGCACCAAGCGCTAATCCACCATCTCAGCCACCGCCTTGCCACACGCAACCGTATCGGCATTGCCGCCGAGATCCCGCGTGCGCAGCGTGCGTTCGCCCAGTGTGCGCTCGATCGCCGTGACGATCGATGCCGCGGCGGCCTTCTCGCCGAGATGTTCCAGCATCATCGCACCGGACCAGATCATGCCGATCGGGTTCGCGATGCCCTGCCCCGCGATATCGGGCGCCGAGCCGTGCACCGGTTCGAACACCGACGGGAACAGGCCGGGCGGATTGATGTTGCCCGACGGCGCGATGCCGATGGTGCCGGTGCAGGCCGGGCCGAGATCGCTGAGGATATCACCGAACAGGTTGGAGCCGACCACGACGTCGAACCAGTCGGGATGCAACACAAAATTCGCGGTGAGGATGTCGATATGGTACTTGTCCCACTTCACCCCGGGATAATTCCTCGCCATCGCCTCCACGCGCTCGTCCCAATACGGCATGGTGATGGAAATGCCGTTGGATTTGGTAGCCGAGGTCAGGTGCTTCTTCGGCCGTGACTGCGCCAGCTCGAACGCGAACTCCAAAATACGGTCGACGCCGACCCGGGTCATCACGGTCTGCTGCGTCACGAACTCACGATCGGTATCCGGAAACATGCGGCCGCCGACCGAGGAATACTCGCCCTCGGTGTTTTCACGCACCACCCAGAAATCGATATCGCCGGGCTTGCGGTTGGCGAGCGGCGATGGCACCCCCGGCATCAGCCGCACCGGCCGCAGGTTCACGTACTGGTCGAACTCGCGGCGGAATTTGATCAGCGATCCCCACAGCGAAATGTGATCGGGAATTTTCGCCGGCCAGCCGACCGCGCCGAAATAGATCGCGTCATGCTTGCCGATCCTGGCCTTCCAGTCCTCCGGCATCATCTCGCCGTGCTTCTCGTAATAGTCCCAGGAGGCGAAATCGAAATGATCGAAATGCACGGATACCCCGTGCTTTTTGGCAGCCGTCTCCAGCACGCGCAGCCCTTCCGGCACCACTTCCTTGCCGATACCGTCGCCGGGAATGACCGCGATCCGGTATTGCTTTTTTTCATTGCTCATCGGGGAGTTCCTTGATGTCTTGGGAGCGCCGGTAACGCCGTTGATTGGACCGGATTGCAATGGACCAAACTCGGCCGCGGTGCAACGCTGCAGTGCAATGTTGACCGCCGCATGCGTGGCGGCCTAACTATCCGGACCCACCGATACGCCGTCCGGCGTCCACCGCTTCAGCGAGAACTCCCATGGATCTGCATTTGCGCGGCAAGCGCGTCCTGATTACGGGCGCATCGAAGGGCATCGGCGCCGCGGCCGCCGAAGCCTTCGCCGAGGAAGGCTGCCATCTGCTGCTCGCGGCCCGCAGCGGCGATGCGCTGAAGGCGCTGGCCGAACGGCTGCGCTCGGCACATCAGATCGACGCCGCCATCGCCGTCGTCGACCTGCGCAAGCCAGAGGATATCGCGAGGCTCGTGCAGGACGCCGCCGACATCGACATCCTGGTCAACAACGCCGGCGATATTCCCGGCGGCTCGATCGACAAGATCGACGAGGCGACCTGGCGCCATGCCTGGGAGCTGAAGGTGTTCGGCTACATCAATCTCACCCGCGCCATTTACGCGCAGATGAAGGCGCGCGGCCACGGCGTCATCGTCAACGACATCGGCGCCGCCGGTGAGAAATTCGATGCCAACTACATCTGCGGCAGTGCCGGCAACGCGGCGCTGATGGCGTTTACCCGGGCGCTCGGCGGCAAGAGCCTGGCCGACAACATCCGCGTGGTCGGCATCAATCCCGGTCCGGTCGGCACCGACCGTCACGTCACGCTGCTGAAGACCCGGGCGAAGAACCAGTTCGGCGACGAAAACCGCTACAGGGAATTCCAGAAAGGCATGCCGCTCGGCCGTCCTGCTCATGCCCGCGAGATCGGCGACCTGATGGCGTTCCTGGCGTCCGACCGCTCGGGCTACACGTCCGGCGTCATCTTCACCGTCGATGGCGGGCACACGTCGGGGTGGGGGTAGTCAGGTCGTCATTCCGGGGCGATGCGACGCATCGAACCCGGAACCTCGAGATTCCCAGGTGCGCAGTTGCGCACCTGAGGTCTGGTCCTTCGCACCATCCCGGAATGACGCGCCGTTCATCCAGCCGTCCTTTCAAACAATTGCCGGATCAGCGTCGTGATCCGCCCCTTCGGCGACAGCATCTCGTTCATGATGGTAAAATGATTGGCGCCCGGAATTTCTTCATAGGTCACCGGCAATCCGTATCTGGCACGGTGCCCGGCAAAATCCGCGGACTGCTTGCGCAACAGCGGCAGCTCGGCATCGCCCACCGCCAGCGACAGCGGTTTTGCGGCGCCGCCTTCCTGCATCATCGGCGAATTGCGCCGCGAGGTCGCTTCGTCGAGCCCGAGTTTCGCGTTGAGATAGCTGTGCCGGATTGGCTCGAGATCGTAGATGCCCGATATCGCCATCCCCGCCCGCACATGCGGGTTCGACAGCGCCATCGAGGTGAGATGGCCGCCGGCGGACCAGCCGGCCAGCACGATCCCCGCGCCGTCGCCGCCGAGCGCAGGCAATCGTCCGGCGAGATAATCGATCCCGGCGTGGATTTCGCCCACGATCTCGTCGAGCGTCGCGTCCGGCGCCAGCGTGTAGCCGGTCAGTGCGACGTTGATGCCATGGGCCATCGGGCCGCCGGCAAACAACGCAAAGGTTTCCTTGGCGCGCGTCTGCCAATAACCGCCATGGATGAAGAGAAGCGTCGGCGCGGTTTCCCCGGCCTTGAAGAAATCGATCCGATTGCGCTCGCGCGGGCCATATCGCAGGTCGAGATGATCGGAATATTGCGCCCGCATCTGGAGGGAACACCGATCCCAGCCGGCGACGAGGTCGGGGCTGGCGGACACGTGAACGCCATTGTTGAGGCCGAGGTCGCGCTCCTGCTGGCTCATGCTGCGCCAGTCGGGCGTGTCTGATGGCGTCGTCATGCTGGAATCTCCAAAGCCGGCTGCATTTCCACTTTGCCGGAAAATGTTTTACAGCACCAGGCAATCCGCACCCACGATGCCGAAGAATGGGGAGATATCCGAGTGGCTGACCAGGGACTGATCAAGGAAACGGCGTGCGCCATCGTCGACAAACTCAACAACGGCGACGTCACGCCGCTGGATCTGCTCGACGTGCTGGAGCAGCGGATCGTCGAGGTCGACGGCAAGGTCAATGCGCTGCCGACGCTATGCTTCGATCGCGCCCGGTCGCATGCCCGGGAGTTGATGAAGAAGCCAGCCGGGCAACGCGGCCTGCTGGCGGGCATGCCGGTGCCGATCAAGGACCTGAACAATGTTCAGGGCGTGCTGACCACGCAGGGTTCACCGATCTACAGGAACAACATCCCGGACCGCTCCGATATTGTGGTCGAACATCTCGAACGCAATGGCGGCGTGGTTTACGCCAAATCCAATACGCCGGAATTCGGCGCCGGCGCCAACACCTTCAATGAAGTGTTCGGCGCCACGCTCAACCCCTGGGACACTTCGCGATCGGCCGCCGGTTCCTCCGGGGGCGCTGCGGTGGCGCTGGCGACCGGCATGGCATGGCTCGCCCACGGCACCGACATGGGCGGCTCGCTGCGCAATCCCGCGAGCTTCTGCGGCATCGTCGGCATGCGCCCGAGCATCGGCCGCGTCGCCCATACGCCGGTCGCGGCGATCGACCGCAATCTCGGGGTGCATGGTCCGATGGCGCGCAATGTCAGGGATCTCGCACTGTTGCTCGACGCCATGAGTGGCGAGCATCGGGCCGATCCGCTGTCGCTGCCGGCGCTGCCGAATTCGTTCCTGTCGGCGGCGCGTTCCGGCAACGGTCCGAAGCGTGTCGCCTATTCGGCCGACCTCGGCATCACCCCGGTCGATCCCGAGGTCGCCGCCATAACCCGGAAAGCGGCGCAGCGTTTTGCCGACGCCGGCGCCATTATAGAGGAAGCGCATCCGGACCTGCGCGAGGCCCATGATTGCTTCCACGTGCTGCGCGCCTTCGACTTCGCGCTGAGCAAGGCGGCGCTGTTGCGTGAAAAGCGCGACCAGCTCAAGCCCGAGGTGATCTGGAACATCGAGGAAGGCCTCAAGCTGACGGTCGAGCAGCTGGAGCGCGCCGAAGCTCAGCGGGTGGCGATGACCGCGCGCACGCTGGAATTCTTCAACACCTACGATCTGTTGCTGACGCCGGCGACCATCGTCGCGCCCTTTCCGGTCGAGAACCGCTACGTCGCCGAATGCGCCGGCAAGACCTTCGACAATTACGTCGAATGGCTCGGCATCGTCTATGCGATCACGCTGGTGTGCTGCCCGGCGCTGTCGCTGCCGTGCGGTTTTACGGCATCAGGCCTGCCGGTCGGACTGCAGATGGTGGCAGCCCCGCGCGGCGAGGCGCAGCTGCTGGCCGGCGCCAGGGTGCTGGAGGATATTCTGGGCATCAGCGCCACTACGCCGATCGAGCCGCGAGCGCCGAGGTAAACTCTAGCGCGTCACCACCGCGCCGCCTGCCGCCTGGATCGCAATCGACAGCGCCAGCTTGCTTTGCTCCACGATTTCCTCGACCAGTTCCTCGCGGCTGGTCTGGGCCACGTGGCCGGTAAGCAGTCCCTGTTCGGCCAGCATGACCACGCCGTGCAGCGCGGCCCATATTTTGAGGGCCTGCCGCTCGCGCAACAATCCAACGGCGGGTGCTTCCAGCGCATCCAGCAGCAGGCCGAAAGTTTCCATGGCCGCATTGTGCAGTTCGCTGTCCCTGGGTGAACAGGCCATCGTGCGCGACGCGAACATCAGCCGGTAGATGCCGTTGCGGCGGAGACCGAAAGCCAGCGCGGCCTGTGCCAGGCGTGACAGCTTCGATCGTTTCGATGGCTTGCCGACTGATTCCCGAAGCACGGCGTTGAACTGGCGGAAGGCTTCCGCGGTAACAGCCTCCAGCAACGCCTGGCGGTCGGCAAAATGCCGGTAGGGGGCCGGCTGCGAGACCCCGAGCTGTTTCGCCAGCGCCTTGAGGCTGATGGCTTCCGGACCACCCTGTTCGGCTTCGGCAAGCGCGGCCTGAACCAGCGCGTCCCTGAGATCACCGTGGTGGTAGGTGTTGAGCGGCTTGCGGGCCAATCGAGACGGCATCGGCGAAAATCCGGGATATTTGACTTGACACCACAACGGCGGCGCGAATGTAATATGCTATAATTTCAAGGCGCGACCAGCAAGGCGCGCGCCATTAGAATAATACAGGAAACGTCAACCATGCAGTCCGGCTGCGGGTGACCTAGAGGAAGCGCTGATGTCCGGAAAACTCAGAATCCATGTCGACCAGGACAAGTGTCAGGGCCACGCCCGCTGCAAGGCGCTGGCGCCCGAACTGTTCGAGCTGGACGAATTCGGCAACGCGCGCGAGGCCGGCGATGGCTTTGTGCCCGCGGGGCTCGAGGACAAGGCCTGGCTCGCCAAGTCCAACTGTCCGGAAATCGCCATCGAAGTCACCGAAGAGTGAACCGCCAAGACAGTGCCGCCGATTTGAAGCGCTGACTGATTTCCAGTGCCAGGATCAAGCGAACGAAACGGAGGATTTTAGCCGATGTCCGATCCCGCCCGCGTCATCCCCGACTCCGCACCCGTAATGTCCGATCATCCTCCCGTCACTGACTGGGTGCACGATTTCGACCATACCGATCCGCAGTGGACGGCAGATCCGTTCCCGATCTGGCAAGACTTGCGGGCGGCATCGCCGGTAATTCATACCAACCGCTTTCTCGGCTGCTACATGCCGACCACTTATGAGGCGGTGAAGGAAATCGCCTACGACACCGAGCATTTTTCCTCGCGCCGGGTGATCGTGCGCGACGTCCGGCCCGAGATCGTCAACACCGCGCCACCGATCACCTCCGATCCGCCGGAACACAAGCCGGCCAAGCAGCTGCTGCTGCCGCCGTTCACCCCCGATGCCATGAAGAAGCTGGAGCCGCGGGTTCGCGCAATCTGCAACGAACTGATCGACGAATTCATCGCGGACGGCCATTGCGACGCCGCGGCGCGCTATACCAAGCACATTCCGGTGCGCGCCATCGCCCACATGCTCGGCATCCCGGAAAAGGACGGCGACCTCTTTATCAAGTGGATCCATGAGATTCTCGAGCTCGGCATCAAGGACGATGCCACCATGATGCGCGCGGTCCAGGAGATGACCGGCTATTTCCACGGCCATATCGAGGCGCGCAAGAAAAACCCCACCGACGACCTGATCACGACGATGATGAACGCCCGCGACAAGGCCGGCCAGCCGCTGTCCGACGGACACGTGCTGGGCTCCTTGCGGCTGCTGCTGATCGCCGGCATCGACACCACGTGGAGCGCGATCGGCGCCTCGCTCTGGCATCTGGCAAAGACGCCCGCCGATCGCGAGCGCCTGATCGCCGAGCCGGAGCTGATGCCGACGGCGATCGAGGAATTGCTGCGCGCCTATGCGCCGGTGACGATGGCGCGCGAGGTGATGAAGGACACCGTGATCAGCGGCTGCCCGGTCAAGTCAGGCAACATGGTGCTATTGTCATTTCCGGCCGCCAACCGCGACCCGGCGGTGTTTCCCGACGCCGACAAGGTGGTGATCGACCGCAAGGAGAACCGCCACGTCGCCTTCGGGCTCGGCATTCACCGCTGCGTCGGCTCCAACCTCGCGCGCATGGAAATGACGGTCGCGATCGAGGAATGGCTGAAGCGGATTCCCGATTTCAGGCTCGACCCGGCCGGCAAGGTGTCCTGGTCGGAGGGAACCGTGCGCGGGCCGCGGCAGCTTCCGCTGCTGTTCGGTAAACCGGGCTGAGGCGCTCGCCTCCACCCGCTCCCATGCTAGGCTTGCGGCTCTGACGAAGAGAACCGCAGGTTCCACATGGCCGCACCCGACGAACCGCCTCCGGACTCCAAGCTGACGCGCAGCAAGCAGCGCTGGGCGCAGGAGGGCCGCTTCCTCACCGGCAAGACTTCCCGTCCCGGGCAACAGCGCCTGCCACCGGGACAGCATCTGACAAGGGACTGGCCCACCCTCGACCTCGGCCCGGCGCCGACTATTTCCCGCGAGCGCTGGCGCCTCGACGTCTACGGCGCGGTCGAGCAGCCGCTATTCTGGGATTTTCAGCAATTCACGGCGCAGCCGCAGAAAAAATTCATCTCCGACATCCATTGCGTCACTACCTGGTCACGCTACGACAACCAGTGGGAGGGACTTTCCACCCGCGACCTGCTGGACGCCTGCCGTCCGCGCGATGAGGCGCGCTTCCTGGTCCTGCATTCCTATGACGGCTACACCACCAACCTCGCGCTTGAGGATTTTGCCGCCGACGACGCCCTGCTCGCACACAGCTGGTCCGGCGCGCCGCTGGAAGCGGAGCATGGTGGCCCGGTGCGCCTGGTGGTGCCGCATCTCTATTTCTGGAAGAGCGCAAAATGGCTGCAGAGCATCGAATTCCTCGCCGATGACGCGCCGGGTTACTGGGAAGTGCGCGGCTATCACAATCGCGGCGATCCCTGGAAGGAAGAGCGCTATTCCGGAGATTAGCCTGTCGCAAGCGTTCAGCAACACCGCTCCACAAGGGGACATCACCATGGAGAGATCCTGTGCCGACTGAACGTTTCCAATTCACCAGCGCGGAAGGCGATCAGCTCGCAGCGGCGCTCGACCTGCCCGAGGAAACGCCGCTGGCCTATGCGCTGTTCGCGCATTGCTTTACCTGCGGCAAGGACGTGCTGGCCGCCAGACGCATCGCGCTCGCGCTGGCGGCCAAGGGCATGGCAGTGCTGCGGTTCGATTTTACGGGCCTCGGCTCCAGCGAGGGCGATTTCGCCAACTCGACCTTCTCTTCGAACGTCGCGGATCTGGTGCGGGCCGCCGACCATCTACGCGAAACCCGCCAGGGTCCGGCGATCCTGATTGGCCACAGCCTTGGCGGCGCCGCCATTCTCGCCGCCGCCGGACAGATCCCGGATGCCAGGGCGGTCGTGACCATCGCAGCACCGTCCGATCCCGCACATGTCACACATCTCTTCAAGGATCGCGTTGAGGACATCCGCAAGCAAGGCAAGGTCGAAGTCCAGCTCGCCGGCCGGCCGTTTCACATCACCAGCAAATTCCTCGATGACATCGCGGAGCACGGCCTGATGGCGCAGGTGACGAAACTGCA
>Ga0307297_10000454_pt1 | contig 9873 bp, 9 predicted proteins | sample ER_DNA_157_FD_194464 | JGI IMG/M metagenome (GOLD analysis project Ga0307297, IMG submission 194464) | Bulk soil microbial communities from the East River watershed near Crested Butte, Colorado, United States - ER_DNA_157 | ecosystem: Environmental > Terrestrial > Soil > Floodplain | place: USA...
CGGCACCAAGGTGCTGCCGACCCTGATGCGCGGCGGCACGGTGCACCTGGTGAAGGGCTTTGATCCGGAGGCCGTGCTCAAGACGATTGCGCGCGAGCGCATCAACTTTACCCTGCTGGTGCCGACGATGATCTACGTGCTGCTGGATCACCCGGCGCTCGACAGGACAGATCTCTCCTCGCTCGAACTGTTGCTCTACGGCGCCTCCGCGATGTCGCCGAGCCGGCTGGTCGAGGGTATCGAGCGGATCGGCCCGGTGTTTTCGCAGCTTTACGGCCAGACCGAATGCTACCCGGTGTCGGTGCTGCGCAAGAAGGATCACGACCCGAGGACACCGGAGATGTTTACCTCCTGCGGCTTTCCGATCGCCGCCTGCGAGGTCAAGGTGCTCGACGACAACGATAGGGAAGTCGCGACCGGCGAGGCCGGCGAGATCTGCGTGCGCGCGCCGCATGTCATGGCCGAATACTGGAAGCGGCCGGAACAGACCGCCGAAACCCTGAAAAGCGGCTGGCTCCATACCGGCGACATCGCCCGATCCGACGAGCGCGGCTATCTGTTCATCCTCGACCGCAAGAAGGACATGATCGTCTCCGGCGGCTTCAACATTTTTCCGCGTGAGGTCGAGGACGTGCTGTCGCAGCACGCCGACGTCGCGATGGTCGCTGTGGTCGGCGTGCCCGACGACAAATGGGGCGAGGCGGTCACCGCCGTCGTCGTCGCGCGCGAGGGCACCAGGCCGAACGCGGACGAGCTGATCGCGCTGGTCAAGGCGCGCAAGGGTGCCGCGCATGCGCCGAAACACATAAAGTTCGTCACCGAATTGCCGATGACCGGCGTCGGCAAGGTCGACAAGAAGGTGCTGAAGGCTGGGTTCTGGGTCGGGCGGGATCGCATGGTGGGATAGCTAGCGCAACTCAGCGATCCGCTGGCACGAAAACGTCGATGGCCTTCGGCAACACCCTGAAGACCGCAGGTGTTTGCGTGACGATCTCTCCGTCGGCATTGACGGGCCGCGGCCGGCGGGTCCGAATCTCGAAGCGGTTGGCGCGAAGCGTGCGGACTTCCTCCAGCTCGCCATGCTCGCCGGAGCGGAACCTATGAAGCATCGCGACCATTCGCCAGGCCTTGACGAACTCCAGACTGTATAATCTCAGACTCTCGTCATCGATGTCGGCATCGCTGGCTACGATATTTCCGCCGCCATAGTAGCGTCCATTGCCGACGGCGATCTGCAAAGTGAGGGAGCGCGCGCGCCCCCCGTCGCTGATGATGTCCGCGCGAAACGGGCGCGCGCCGGCCAGCACGCGAATCGCCGTGATGGCGTAGCCGAGCTTGCCGAAACGGCGTTTCGTCTCGGCAGTCAGTTTTTCCGCCAGTTCGGCACTGAGGCCGATACTGGCGACGTTGAAGTACATCACATCGTTGACCACGCCGAGATCGATCGACCGGGTCCGGCCGCCGCCGATGATGTCGAGCGCGGATTCCAGATCCGGAGGTATCCCGAGTGTGCGGGCCAGATCATTGGCCGTACCAAGCGGCAATATGCCAAAGGGACGTTTGAGCTCGGCAAGGCCGGCGGCCGCAGCGTTCAAGGTGCCGTCACCGCCTCCGATGACGACCATGTCGGCCTGGGCGCCTTCCTTCACGATCAACGGCGACAGCTCTTCACGGCTGCTGCACTCCCGGAGGATCGGATCTATGCGGAGCCGGTGCATCCCTTCGATGACCTGAGCTTTCGCATCGCTTCCGCTGCGGCTGTTTCCATTGATGATCAAGAGCGCTCGTCGGGTCATCGCGGTTCGTCACTTTCAATAGTACGTGTTCGAACTGAACAGCCATTTCCGCCAGTATCGCAGGTTGCCGCGCGTCGCCCGGGGTGGGGGACAGCGATCGACGGCGGATTCAGTGGAAATTCACCCCAGCAGCTGATCGAGCCGGTCGCGCAGCTGGTCCTGGTGATAGGGCTTTGCCAGCCGCGGCAGATCGAGCTGGGCGCCCTCGGGCAGTTCGGCATAGCCGGTCGCCAGCAGGATCGGCAGCGTCGGTCGCACCTCGCGGGTCGCCGCCGCCAGCTCAACCCCGGTCATGCCGGGCATCACATGGTCCGTCATCATCAGGTCGATCGGCTGCTCGCTCCTGAGGATGTCGAGCGCGTGCCGGCCGGAACTGACGCCAATCACGTGGTGACCGAGATCTTCCAGCATCTCGGTGGTCGACATGGCGATCAGGGGGTCATCGTCGACGAACAGGATCACCGCCGAGCGGTTGACCTTCTGCAACGCCTGCGCGGGACTGTCGGTTTCCGGCGCCGAGGTGGCGACCGGCAGCACCAGCGTCGCGGTGGTGCCCTCGCCCACCGTGCTCGAAAGCTGCAGCGCGCCGCCGAGCTGGACGGCGAGCCCGTGCACCATCGACAGGCCGAGGCCGGTGCCCTTGCCCAGCGGTTTCGACGAGAAGAACGGCTCGACCGCCTTCTTCAGGATCTCCGGCGTCATGCCCTTGCCGGTGTCGATGACCGACAGTTTCAGATAATCGCCCGGCTGCAATGCGAGATCGCCGCTCGCCCGGTATCTGTCGACACGGATGTCGATCGTTCCGCTGTCGTCCATGGCATCGCGCGCGTTGATGGCGAGGTTGAGGATCGCCAACTCGAGCTGGTTGGCGTCAATCCGGGCCGGCGGCAAGCCTTCCGGAATGTCCAGCCGCAACGCGACGCGCGGCCCAAGCGAGCGTTCGAGCAGATCGCCCATGCCCAGGATCAGGCTGCGCAGATCCACCGCCACCGCGCGCAGATCCTGCTGCCGCGCGAACGCGAGCAGGCGCTGGGTCAGCGACGCACCGCGCTCGGCGCCCTGCAGCGCGCCGTCGATCAGCCGGTGCAGGCGCGGATCGTCGGGCATGCGCTTGCGCAGCAGATCGAGGTTGCCCATCACCGCCATCAGGAGATTGTTGAAGTCATGGGCGACGCCGCCGGTGAGCTGGCCGATGGTCTCCATCTTCTGGGCCTGGCGCAATTGCTCCTGCGCCCGTTCACGCGCCGCGACTTCCTTCATCAGGTCGGCGGTGCGCTGCTCGACCCGCTGTTCCAGCGTGGCCGTCAGCTCGGCCAGCGCGGTGCGCTCGGCCGCCAGTTGCGCCAGCAGGTTCTCGCGTTCGATTTCGGCCAGCTTGCGCGCGGTGATATCGGAGGAGACACCAACCAGCGATTTGATGCTGCCATCCGGGGCGCGAACCGCGCGCGAGCGGACGTCGATCCAATGCTGCGAACCGTCGGGCCAGATGGCGCGGTATTCGATGCTGTAATCCCTGCCGGTCTTGATGGTCCGGTCCATCACTTCGGCGCGCCGGATACGATCGTCGGGATGAATCGACGCCAGCAAGTCCTGGTAGGAGAACGGCTCGCCGGGTTTGCGCCCGAAAAACGCCTTGCAGGTGTCGGAAGCCTCGAGCTCGAAGCCGGGCAGGTGCAATTCGAGCGCACCGAGATGGCCGGCGTTGAGCGCGGTCTGCAGCAGTTCCTCGCTTTCGGTAAGGTCGGCGAGGATGGCGCGGGTCTGGTACTGGCGGCGGCGGCCGCGGATGGCGGAGCCGACGATGCTCACCAGCGTGGTCGGGTGAAACGGCCGTTCGATGAAGGTGACGTTGCCCAGCACCTGCCCGAGCCGCACCGCGTCCGGATTGCGCTCCGGGCCGCCGCCCTGGTGGGTCAGCAGCACGATCGGAAAATCCGACCATGACGGCTGGTCGGCAAGCCAGCGCATCAGGCCGCGCAAATCGGCGGTCTTGATCGCCTCGTCGGCAATCACGGCAAGGCCGGCGCCGCCCTCGATCTGCTGAATCAGCCCGGCGATATCGGCGCAGACATCGGCGTAAAAGCCCGCTTCCTTGATCAGGGCGGCGGCCACCGCCGCGTCGCGTCCCGTCGGAGCCAGGATGACGGCGCGTTCGGATGAAGCTCCCGGTTTCACTGACCCTGCTCCTGCAGCAGCGGCTGGCCTTCGCCAACATAGACCGGAACTCCGCGAAGCACGCCCTGAAACCCGTCGAGCGGCGCGCCGATGGTGAGGCCGCGGCCATCGATGCGGTATTCCCGGATAGTCGATTCATGCGAGCCGGTGCGCTTCTTGATGATCGACATCGCGCGCCGAACTGTGCCCAGCGCCTCGAAGTAGCGCAGCAGGATCACGGTATCCGCCAGATAGGTCACGTCGACCGGCGCTTTCATGTCGCCGACCAGCCCGTGCTGCGCCACCGTCATGAAGGTCGCCGCTCCCCGGCGGTTCAGATACTGCAGCAACTCGTGCATATGCAGGATCAGCGAATTTTCCTCGGGCATCGCCGCTTGATAGCCGTTGAGGCTGTCGATCACCACCGTCTTGATCTCATCCTCATCGACCCGCTTGCGGACACGATGGGCGAATTCGCCGGGCGACAGCTCGGCGGCGTCGACCTGTTCGATGACGAGATTGCCGCCGCGCTGCATTTCCTCCAGGTCGATGCCGAGGCCTTTCATGCGCGAGAACAACAGGCCGAGTTCTTCATCGAACACGAACAGCGCTGCCCTCTCACCTCGCCTGAGGGCAGCGGCGACGAACACGATGGTGGCCAGCGATTTGCCTGTGCCGGCCGGCCCGAGAATGAGCGTGCTCGAACCGGTCTCGACGCCACCGCCCAGCAACTGGTCGAATTCCGCGATGCCGCTCGACACCTTGTTGCGGGTGAAATCGCTGCGATGTTCCGACGCCACCAGCCGGGGAAATACATTGAGGCCGCCGGTCGTGATGGTGACGTCGTGGTAGCCGCCGCGAAACTTGACGCCGCGATACTTGATGATGCGCACACGCCGTCGCTCCGCGCCGTAAGCCGGCGCCAGCTCCTCGAGCCGGAACACGCCATGCGCGACGCTGTGAACGGTCTTGTCGGCGGCTTCGGCTGTGAGATCGTCGAGCAGCAACACGGTGGTGTTGAATTGCGCGAAGTAATGCTTGATCGCCAGAATCTGGCGCCGGTAGCGCAGCGAACTTTGCGCCAGCAGCCGGATTTCGGACAGGCTGTCGAGCACCACCCGGTCCGGCTGGGAGCGCGCAACGACTTCGAAAATTTGCTTGGTGGTTTCGCCGAGTTCGAGATCGGACGAATACAGCAGGCTCTGCTGCTGTTCGGAATCGAGCAGGCTTTCCGGCGGCAGCAGTTCGAACACCTCGATGGCATCGTCCAGCAACCAGCCGTGCGAGGCCGCGCCGTCGCGCAGTTCGCTCTCGGTCTCCGACAGCGTAATGTAGAGACATTTCTCCCCGGCCTTGGCGCCCTCGATCAGAAATTGCAGGGCTACGGTGGTCTTGCCGGTGCCCGGCGCACCTTCCGCGAGGAAGAGATGGCCGCGCGAAAGTCCGCCCGACAAGATGTTGTCGAGCCCCCAGATGCCGGTTTTCGCCTTGTCGGCGAGTTTTTCAACTGAGCGCATGAAACCCCCTAACCAGCGATAACCGCAATGCCTTGATCCGGTTCCAAAAAACGGAACTAATCTGGCGGGAAAAACTCCGGCCACATGGCCCGCCAGGCCGGCAGCAGCGGCCCCCAGCCGTTCGGCTGGGTCTCGAAACATTCTGCTTTCGGCTCCGGCTGCACCCAGGGTTGCGCGCTGCGCATGAACATATGCGCCGCCGGCATCAGCCACGATGTGTCGTCTACCGTACCCGCGCGAATGTTGATGGTTTGCGGGCGCTCGGCACGCTCGCCGTAAAGTCGGGTGGCGCACTCGCCGCAGAACCGGGATATCACTTGCGAACCGCTGGGCGAAAGATGGTGCCACCCTTTCGGCTCGCCCTGCGTAATGCGAAAATCCTTCACCGCCACCGGCATGTTGAGGGCGAAGGCGCTGCCGGTCTGGCGCTGGCAGTCGGTGCAGTTGCAGGTGTAGAGCAGCAGCGGAAAGCCGCTGATCTCGTAACGGACCGCGCCGCACTGGCAGCCACCTGTGATGGGAAGCACGGGTCTTTTCATGCGCGTGACTCCGGCCGGCCGGCGGATCGAAAGACTATCCGGAAAATGCGGGGGCTGCGAAGCCGATTCTCCATCGTCATTCCGGGATACGCCTCTTGGGCGGCCCCCGAATGACGCCCGCCTACCGCTTCTCGATCACCAGGCTCTGCACGGCGCGGCCGAAATAGCCGCGTTCATCCGCCAGCCGCGCCATCGCTAGGCCGGCGCCGTCGGGACCGATCCAGGAGTCCGCATCGAGCAGGATCCACTCGCCGACCGGCTGGCGCGCAAGGCTGACGGTGAGGTCGGCATTGATGAAAGTCCATTCGCGGAAATCCAGCACCGCCGAGGTGCCGTTGCAGAAATCCGCCGCCACCACTGCCCGCATCGCCTGCGATACCGGCGAGCCCTCGACCAGCGGCCGGTCGGCGCGGTACCAGATCGCGCCCGGGCCCGGAACGCCGAAACGGCCGCGCGCGGCGCGCAGCGACATGCCGGCTACGAAAGGGCTCGTGGAAAAACTGGCGGTCTCGACCCGCGATTGATCCGGCCCTGGCAATTCGACCGGCAAATCCGCGACTTGCGGCGGCAGTGTCGACGCCAGCGCCTGGGTCTTTATCTTGAGCACGGTGGCACCGACCACGAGGGCGTCGGCGGCGCGCAGCCGGACCGCGCACAGCTGGATCTTGCGCCCCTCGCGCAGCACTTCGGTCTCGAGCGTCAGCGGCGCCACCGGCACCGGGCGCATCAGGTCGATGGTGACCCGTGCGATTCGCATCGGCACCGGCGTCGGAATAGCTTCCGCGGCCCACACCACCAGCGACGCCGGCGCGGAGCCGTGCTGCATGCCGGGATCCCAGGGGCCGGCGGCATCCGGACTGGTGAGGACGCGATTGCCGTCCACGCGAAAAATAGCGTCCATCAGATTGAAATCCGATTTGATTGCATCAGGCGCTTCTTACTTTCCCTCTACCACAAGGGGAGAAGGGCAAAGAAGATCACAGCGGCGGATCGATCGCCTCGTCGTATTCCTTCTTGAACCGCGCGATCAATTCGGCGGTGGGCAGAATCTTGCCGACGCTGCCGACGCCCTGGCCCGAGCCCCAGATTTCCTTCCAGGCTTTCGGCTTGGCGCGCTCGCCCGAGGCGTCGGTGCCAAAGCTCATTTTCGTGGCATCCGACTCCGGAAGATTGTCGGGATCCATACCGGCCGCGACGATCGACGGCTTCAGGTAATTGCCGTGCACGCCGGTGAACAGGTTGGAATAGACGATATCCTCAGCGGTCGAGGCGGTGATCATCTGCTTGTAGCCCTCCACCGCATTGGCTTCGGAGGTGGCGATGAAGGCGGAGCCGATATAGGCAAAGTCGGCGCCGAGGATCCGCGCCGCGCGGATCGCGCGGCCGGTGCCGATCGCGCCGGACAGGGCGATCGGCCCCTCGAACCATTGCCGGGTCTCCGCCACGAACGCCAATGGCGAGATCTCGCCGGCATGGCCGCCGGCGCCGGCGGATACCAGGATCAGGCCGTCGGCACCCTTCTCGATCGCCTTGTGCGCGAACTTCTGGTTGATGACGTCGTGAAACACGATGCCGCCCCAGCGATGCGCGGCCTGATTGAGTTCTTCGCGGGCCCCGAGCGAGGTGATGATCATCGGCACCTTGTGCTTCTCGCAGAGCGCCAGATCCTGATCGAGCCGGTTGTTCGATTTGTGCACGATCTGGTTGACCGCAAACGGCGCCGACAGCCGCTCGGGATGCGCCTTGTCATGCGCGGCCAGTTCCTCCTTGATCCGCACCAGCCACTCGTCGAGCAGGGCCGGTGGACGTGCGTTCAGCGCCGGGAACGATCCGACGATTCCCGCCTTGCACTGCGCGATCACGAGATCGGGTACCGAAATGATAAAAAGCGGCGCACCGATCACCGGAATCGACAGACGCCCCTTGAACAAGGCAGGCATGGACATGCGAAAATTCCTTCTGGTTATTCGTAACGGGCCAGGCGGTGCTGGAGATGCCAGACATCATACCAACAAGGCAATCTTTCCAGTGTCAAGTATTGCGTCTTGACGCTACTGGCACAGCGCGCGGGTGACGTAATTTTCGGTCCGGCAGTCGCCCGGCTCGCGTTTGCGGCCCGGCACATACACCTTGGCAGAGCATTTTTCCGCGGCGTCGGTATCGAGGCTCTTGCCCTCCTGGTAGCCCTTGCTCTGGCAGAGCTTGTCGGCGCCGGCCTTGCAGTCCGGCGCGCCGTTGGCGGAGACCGGACAGCCCATGCGCCCGGTCACCATCAAGGAGGGCCTGGCCAGCCGCGACAGGTTTTCGCCGGCATCCTTGGTGGCATCCTTGGCACGCGCGTTCAAATCCTCGATGGCCTCCTGCGGGCTCTTCAGGTCGGGCAGCATCGACTTGGATTTCTCCCACAATTTTCCGATCTCGTTGATCAGGCCCGGATTCTCCGGAGCCGGCGGCGATGACAGCGCGGGTTCGTTCGGCTGTGGCGCGGATTGCTGCGGCTGCGGCCGTTCCGGCACCGCCTGCTGCGACGGCGTCTGGATGCCGAGCGAGGATGGCGGCGGCGCCGCCTGCGGCCACCCGACAGATGCGGTCATGACCAGAATCGACAGCGCCGTGAAGGCGGTCGTGACATGGGTCCCGGACTGCGCGGCGAAGGTGCCGATTCGATCGAGCATCGAGCGAAAGGTAACCCGAAGCGGCAGACCGGCCAAGCGTTTCACGACGAGGTCATATCAACTTGAATGCGACGATAAATCCGAGCACCAGCACGGCGGCGCCGATCGCCACCCACAGCCCGAGGCGCTTCTCGATCTGTGCGCGGATCCATTCGCCGTATCGGTTGAGCAGGATCGCGACCACGAAGAAACGGCCGCCGCGGGCGATAATGGAGCACACCACGAACAGCCAGATGTTGTAACCGGCAAAACCCGAAGTGATCGTCACCAGCTTGTAGGGGATCGGCGTCAGGCCCTTGCCGATAATGATCACGGCACCCCATTCGGCATAGGAGGCACGGAAGGCCTCGACCTTGCCGCTGAGGCCGTAGATCTGGATTAGCCATTGCCCCAGCGAGTCATAGAGCAGTGCGCCGATGCCATAGCCGACGACGCCGCCCAGCACCGAGGTCACGGTGCAGATCATGGCATAGAACCAGGCCCGCTCCGGTCGCGCCAGCGACATCGGGATCAGCATCACATCCGGCGGTACCGGAAAAAACGAGCTTTCCGCGAACGATACCGCGCCCATGATCCACACCGAATATGGCCTGTGGGCAGAGTCAATGCACCAATCGTAAATCCGTCTCAGCATGGCGCGATGAACCATCCCGGAGCGAATTTGTCCATGCCGGGCAACCAGGGAAATCGAGGAGATTTACTGCCGCTTCCGCAGCCCACCGCCCTCAAGCGCGACAATTCGTCGCCGCGCAGCCGGAGGCGCGACTGCCTTGGGCCTCTTGGACGAAGATTTCGGCAGCTTCTCTGCGATTCCAAGCAGATGCTCGCGCCGTGCCATCTCGCGCCACACATCTTCGGGCCGCACGCCGGCCGACGCCCACAGGACCGTGAGATTGTAGAGCAGGTCGGCACTCTCGCGTACCACCGCCTCGGGATTGCCGTTGACGGCATCGATCACGACCTCGATGGCTTCTTCCGCCAGCTTCTTGGCCATCTTGGCGGGGCCACGCTGAAACAGCCGCGCGGTTCGCGACGTGGCCGGATCGAGATCCTTGGCCGCGAGGACAGCGAGATAAAGCCGTTCGAGCGAATCACCCATGCCCCTAATCTAGGCGAAAGCGGTGGAAAGCGTGTTAACGGCCGGGCGCTGGGCCGGCTCCGCGCATGGAAAATCCGCCGGCATCGTTAAGTG
>Ga0307297_10000455_pt1 | contig 9872 bp, 8 predicted proteins | sample ER_DNA_157_FD_194464 | JGI IMG/M metagenome (GOLD analysis project Ga0307297, IMG submission 194464) | Bulk soil microbial communities from the East River watershed near Crested Butte, Colorado, United States - ER_DNA_157 | ecosystem: Environmental > Terrestrial > Soil > Floodplain | place: USA...
AGTGGCGGTCGCGATCGGACGCGCCTCGGACTATTTCGGCCCGCGTGGCGGCGCGCAGTCCAACCTCGGCGACCGCCTGTTCCCTGCCGCTCTGGCCGGGAAGACCGCCAGCGTTCTCGGCGACCCGGACCAGCCACACACCTACACCTACATCCCCGACATAGGCGAAGGCCTCGCCGTGCTCGGCGAGCACCCCGACGCGCCCGGTCAGGTGTGGCATCTGCCCAACGACCCGGACACCCGAACCACCCGCCAACTGTGCGAACTAGCCTTCCAGCAGGCCGGTGCGGCGCGTGTCCGGCTCCGTCAGGTACCGCCCCTGCTCCTTCGACTAGCCGCGTTGACAAACCCCACCGTGCGCGAGTTGCTCGAGATGCAGTACCAGTTCGCAGAGCCGTTCATCGTCGATAGCAGCAAGATCGCGAACGCCCTCCATGTGGAAGCGACGCCGATCGAGCAGGCCATGGCTGAGACCCTCGCCGCCTACGATGAAAGGCCAGCACAAGCTCCTCGCTGACTTCACCTCCTGCCCAGCCAGGCGTAATGCCCGGCTGCATCAATGTCTCATCGAATTGAGGCCGTCATGGCCATGACAACCCAGAACAGCGACCTCCAGCAACCCGGAATGCAGTCCACGCCCGGTGGACGCATCGGGCCAATCGTCGCCGCATCGTTGGCCACTGGACTCTTTGTTGCCCTGGCGCTGGTCGCCGCTCCATTCATCGCGGCGAAGGAGAATGTGCTCACCGGTGTGGTCCTGCTGGCCTTTGCTCTCGGTTGGGCATTGTTGGCTGTGCTGTCGGTACGGTTCAGTGATCAACCTCAGCGGTGGGCGGCTGGGCCGGCGGTGTTCTTCACGGTGGCCGGTCTGATATCAATCATCGGGTCAGACACCGTGAACAACGTGTTCCGCTGGGTGTGGCCGCCAGTACTGCTCGGGCTTGTTGTCTGGATGATCATTCATGCCCGCAGGCAGCTGCACAGCCGGACCCGGCGGTGGCTGCTGTACCCGGTGCTCGCTGTTTTGACTCTGGCCTCGGTGGGCGCAGGCTATGAAACCGTACGGGAGTCGGTCGACGCGGCCGCCTATCCCATGCCCGGCCAGCTCATCGACGTCGGCGGGCACAGGCTGCATCTGCACTGCACCGGCTCTGGCAGTCCCACGGTGGTGCTGGAGCCGGGCCTGGGAGAAGCCTCATCGGTGATGGGTTGGATCGCGCCAGCCGTGGCGCGCGACACCCGAGTCTGCGTGTATGACCGCGCCGGTCGAGGGTGGAGTGAAGCTGCCGACGGTCGGCAGGACGGCGCGCAGATTGCCGCCGACCTGCACACGTTGCTTGATCGTGCACACGTTCCCGGGCCCTACGTGCTTGCCGGTCACTCATTCGGCGGCCTCTACATCCTCACCTTCGCCGCCCAATATCCGGACCAGGTTGCCGGCATGGTGTTACTGGACTCCACCGCACCCGCATCCGCTCCTGGTCCGCCGGCCAAGGCCGGGTCCTACGACCTCCCCGGTCGCATCTCAGCGTTGCTGCCCGCGGTGGCTCACCTCGGTGCGGCCCGTTTGGTCGGTCAGTTCTCCTACGGCACTCTGCCCCCACGATCCCGCGACGAGGCGCGCGCCAGGAGCGCCACCGCCAGCGATGTTGAAAGCTTCCTCAACGAATTTCTTGAGGGATCGACAGCGGTGCGGCAGGCCGCGTCCCTTGTTGACTTTGCCGATAAGCCGCTCATCGTCGTCACAGCCGGCCGCGAACATGACGACGCATGGCTGGCGGCGCAGGACAAACTGGCTACCCTGTCCACCAACAGTCGGCACCGTATTGTGGCCGACGCCACGCACGCCTCGCTTCTCCTAGACGCAACTGATGCCACGGCCATGAACCAGGCAATTCGCGATGTCGTTGCCTCCGTACGGACCTCGCGACCGCTTCCCTCGCCCTGATCGGGCTCGAAAGAGCGACGTCCCCGATCGCTCGCCGCTCCATTGGACAAGTGCGGAGAGCAGCGTCCAGACGAGGTGGAGTTCGCCTCTCGTTGATACTTGCGGCTTCCATGCGTCACTGGACCCGTCAGAAGCGAGAGCGCTTCCATCGAACAGTCTTTCTATTTTTGTCAGCGGGTTTCCGTAGAGTCACTGGCATGTCAGCACTCCAGAGTGAACCGATGTCCTCGGACGCGTTGGTGGTGCGCCTCGACCAGATGCTGGCCGATCTCGCTGACGCAGTCGCCGACAACAGCACGACCAGCGATGCGGCTCGGGTTGATCGGATCGGCCGGTTGGAGAAGCTGCGGGCTGTCACTGCAGCATTACAGGCGGCCGAGTCGGTGCGGTTCGCCCAATCCCAAGTCGCTGAGCAGCTTGCTGCCGATGTGCACCCGGATGCCATTGGTCGTGGCATTGCCGAACAAATTGGGTTGGCCTGCCGCCTCTCCCCGGTGGTCGCGGCCCGGCGATTGAACACGGCGCGGGCGTGGTGGTTCGAACTACCCGACACCTACGCTCAACTCAGTAGTGGGGAGTTGAGTGAACGGGTCGCCGAAACCATCGTGTCTGAAACCCGGCACCTTGACGCTGAGAAGCGCGGTGAGGTGGATCAGCAACTCAAAGCGGCTGGGGTCAGCAAGCTGGGGTTCAAGGCAGCAACCTTATGTGTCCGCAAGATCACCTTTCAGGCTGATCGGCGGGGTTATGTGCAGCGGGGCCGCACCGAACGTCAACATCGTCGGGTTGGGATGCAGCCAGCACCCGACACCATGGCAGGGCTCACCGGCTACCTGCCGGTGGAACAAGGAGTCGCCTGCTACGCCGCACTACGTCACCACGCCGACACTGCTGTTGCCACCGGGGACGGGCGGAGCAGGGATCAGATCATGGCCGACACCCTCGTGGAACGGCTCACCGGACAAACCCACGCCGCCGATGTCAACATTGAACTGCAGCTGCTGATGCCGCTGGACACCCTAATCAACCCCAACCCCAACAAGGACACTGCTGCGGTGATCCATGGGCAGGAGCCGCTGCCCGCTGAGCTGGCCCGGGAAATCCTGGCCAGCAGTCGGGGACGTAAATGGTGGCGCCGGCTCTTCACCGCACCCTCCACCACCTCAACCGGCTCTGGGCCGATTGTGGGTGGGGATTCGACCCGGCGACACTTCGACGGCTGGCTAGGCCAACTCATCCGACTCCGCGACCAAACCTGCACAGACCCCTACTGCGACGCACCCATCCGACACCTCGATCACATCATCCGCCACAGCGACGGCGGCCCCACCATCTTGGAGAACGGCCGCGGCACCTGTGAGCGCGGCAACCATGTGCGTGAAATGCCCGGCTGGCACATCAACCTCATCGACGCCGGCCTACTCGGCCAACCCCACACCATTCACATCACCACACCCACCGGCCACCACTACCTCAGCCGCGCCCCCGACCCACCACGAGCCGCGGGCGGTTCCAGCGGCGGCCCGCCTGCTGACCTGGCAGCCAGCGATCGCCCATCCAGAACAGGCAGGACACGAGAAACAGCAAGATCAGGATCGCTAGGCAGTACAGCGTCACCTCGCCGCGGCCGGTTTCTCCGAGATCAAGAAAGAAGTACGGATACCACCCGGTTATCCCGCCTACGACCAGGGTGTAGAGCAGCCACGCCACCGGCCAGATCAATCCCAACCCGACAACCCTTAGGCTGATCCGCCGCCGCCGGCCGAATACGAGCCAGCCCAGCACGACGAGGACCGGGACGATGATGTGGACCAGCGTGTCCGAGGCCCAGAGCAAACCGCGGAAGTGGTCGAGCGGATGCAACAAGAACCAGTGCACGAGTGCGGTGATCGTAATGCCGGTCAGCGCATTGAGCCGGGCCACGCACCAGCCCGGACCGTCTCGATCGGCGCTCCGGGCCAGAGTGAACGAGGTCGCCACCACGAGCAGGTTCGCTTGGGTGGTGAAGTAGCTGAAGAACCGCCATACCCGGACGGCGTGGGACGGCTCGACGGTACCGGGATCGTCCCAGACCCCGAGCCAATCCTGGACGAACTGCAAGCCCAGCGAGAAGGCCGCGATCACAAATGTCGCGCCGAAGCAGAGCCTGGCGACTCTGTCCTTGCTCACTGAAGGAAGATACGCCGCCGTGTGGATCGGTCGTCAGCTCATGCCTGCCCGAGCAAATGCGACGTCACCTTGCGGCCGCGGGTGCCTTGAGCTTGGGGGTGTTGCTGAACCACAGCCACATTGCCGGTGAGTCATAGCCGGTCGGATCCTTCGGGGACAGACCATCCTTCGTGGGGGTACGGAAGTGCCACCATGCGAACCCGACGCCGAGAATGATCATGCCCGCCGCCCCTAGCCAGCCGAACTCGCCGAGCAGATACCGGCTCCCCGTGAAAACCCGGTCCGCCTCGGCACCGGATGAGGAGAAGTACGACTGGACCAACCCGTTCCAGGAGCCGTGGGCCAGCACGCTCGGCCAGACCGACCGTGACCGCTCAGTGAGCACGCCCACGAACAATACGAAACCGAGCAAGGCCACCGAGAACGCCGGAATTCCACCGTTGAACCCGTACCACCCAGCGAAGATGAGCCCGGCGTGGTAGATCCACCAGATCCCGAAAATGATCGCGCTGCTCGCCACAAAGGTCAGACGACGGCGCATCAGCGGCCAAAGGAACCCGCGCCACCCAATCTCTTCACCGAACGCCGAGACGGAACCCAACAGGCTTCGCACCACAGCCATCAGCAGTAGTGCCCCCACCTGATCGCCGCGGAAGGTGACCGCGTCGGAGACTGGCGCGGCGATCATGGTGATCAGGAAGACCACCACTGCCGGCAGGAATGAAGCGAGCAGCCACCACGACGGCAGGCCGAACCGAATTAAGCCGGGACCGAAGACGCACGCCAAGATTGCACCGACTGTCGGCGCCAGCATGACGCCAAGCGAGACCTTGCTGAGCTCGGCCTCGCCGCCGTTCAGCTCCGGCCGCGTGACGATGAGAACCCCAAGGTAGAAGACGATCAGCCCGGCGAAGAACAACATGAGTCTGCGTTTGTCGCGGGCCGGATCGATCCGTCTGTTGATCATCTGACCGGCAGTGCCGTTCGTCGTATTGATCATCGTTGCTCCTCAGCTCCTTACGCCACGCCCACGACCACCTTCCCCCTGGCGTGGCCTTGTTCCAGATACGCGATCGCTGAGGGGATTTCGGCGAACGGATAGCGCCGGTCGATCTGGGGGCGCACTTTGCCGGCCTCAATCAGCTTCGAAAGGAACTCCAGATCCGTAGTGGCTACGTGTGCCGACACGATGGTGATGTCCTTGCGGCCGCGCAGCGAAACACCGATCAGCTTCGCCACGCTGGTGAACCCGACGACGGCTGCCTTGCGCCCTCGGCAAGCGCACGTCTGAGATCGCGTACCGATCGGTTCCCGATCGTGTCCAGGATGAGGTCGTAGCGCTGCCCGCTACGGACGAAGTCACTCGTCGTGTAGTCGACGACATGATCAGCGCCGAGCGAACGCACGAGGTCGAGGTTCCGGGTGCTTGTCACGCCGGTCACCTCGGAGCCGCATGACTTGGCGATCTGGACCGCGAAGGTGCCGATGCCGCCGGAAGCGCCATTGATCAGTACCATCTGCTCGGGCCCGATTTCTCCGTGGTGGCGAAGGCCCTGGAGTGCGGTTACCGCCGCCATGGGAACTGCAGCCGCTTCCTCAAACGACAGGTTTGCCGGCTTCAACGACATAACCTCAACTGGCACCGAAACGTATTCTGCAAAGCCGCCGGAACCGTGATCTAAGAGATTGGCGTAAACCTCGTCGCCGGGCTGCTTGAAATGGTGGACGCCGCTGCCCACCGCCTCGATTCGCCCGGCAATGTCGACGCCGAGGATCCTATGCTTCGGCCGCAGCAACCCCAGACTGGCGCGCGAAAAGAATGGCTTGGCGCGCATGGAACGCCAGTCCGCCGGATTGACCGATACTGCCAGCACCTTCACCAAGACTTCATCGGCGGCGGGGGCTGGCTTCTCGACCTCCGTGATCCGAAGCGTCTCAGGCGGCCCGTACTTTTCAATATGAACGCCTTCATCACTGGCGCTCCCTGTTTTTGGCTGGCGTCGGTTCAGTCTAATTGGCCTCATCCGGGAGACGGCGTGGCCGTCGCATACCCGGGCTAAAGTGTTTCAGTGCCCTAGCTGATGGCACATGATCATGACCGCGGCTTATCCCTTCGCGACATGCATGTCAGTCAGGTCGGTGCGATCTGAAGGGAGCGCGTCAACTATGACCTCCCCTCCGGTCGCGGAATCGCACAAGCGACGGCTGAAAAAGCGGCCTCTGGCATGGATTCGCCGAATTCTGCTGGGACTCGTCGTCTCGCTTGTCGCAATCGCCACCGCGGGTTTGATCTATCAGGCCGCGGCCCAGCAAATCGACGAACGGAACTTTCCACCACCCGGCCGACTCGTTGATATTAGTGGTTACAAGCTGCATATCAGTTGCATCGGCGATGGTAGTCCCACAGTGATTCTGGATGCCGCCGGCGGCAATTCGTCGGCGAGCTGGGGTCTGGTGCAGCCAGACCTTGCGCGCTCGACACGTGTCTGTGCCTACGACCGCGCGGGCATGGGGTGGAGTGAGCGCGGCCCATTGCCCCGTGATCTGAAGCAGCACGTGCGCGAAATGCACGCACTGCTTTCCGGAGCCGGGATCGAAGGACCATACGTCATGGTTGGTCATTCGTACGGGGGTCGCATTGCCCTCGTGTATGCGAAGGAGTACCCAAGCGAAGTCGTGGGTCTGGCTCTGATTGACCCCGGCAAACTCGATGAGGATGCGCGCTTTCCACCCGAGAATCGCGTGGATCTCGCGACCGAAAACCGTACGGTTACCGTTGCTCGCTGGCTGGCGCCGTTCGGCGTAGTGCGCCTGCTGTTGCCGCAGACCGATTACGCCGACCTACCTGTACGAGAAAGGGCCGCCAACGATGCATTCAATGTGACTACCAAATTCTTTCGAACCGTCCGCGACCAATATCGCGCCCTGCCGCAAACATATGTGCAGCAGCGCGAGGTTACGGACTTGGGATCAATGCCGCTGATCGTGATGAGCGCCTCGGCCCCCGACGACCCAACGCGCCGCGTCTGGACCGAGATGAATGGAGAGCTCTCGAGACTTTCAAGGGTTGGCGCTCATCGTGTCGTACACGGAGCGACCCATGCCCAGCTGCTGTACAAGCTCGAATATGCCCGGATGACGATCGATGCGGTCCGGGAGGTCATGGACGCAGCACGTGATCGACAACATAGGTAAGGGATTCCTGAAGCCTGGCGCTGAAACCAACTGACGCGATCGAGGCAGGCTATTGAGGTCGTCGCCATCCTCGATCGATACCGCGGCACCTCAGTCGCGTGCGCGAAGCCTCGCGGCGAGACTCCGCCGCGAGCCTGAGCCCGGCCGGCCGAACGCTCGAGCTCGGCGGCGACTTCCTCGCCAGGTCCCGGTGTCGCTCGCGCCCGGTGCCAGGCGCGCCGGTCCGGGTCTGTCTCTGGGTCGGTTGCTTCGGCGAGGGCGCGATGGACGCGGTGGCGGTCCTCGGCGGCGGCCGAGCGGTAGGCGGCGGATCGGACGAGTGGATGCGCGAACTCGACGCGCCCACCTATTCCGAGCAGACCCGCGTCCGCTGCCGGATCCGCCGCAGCCATGTCGACGCCGAGCGTCTCGGCGGCACGGTGGAGCAGCAAAGGGTCGCCTAGCGGCTCTGCGGCCGCGGCGAGGACGAGCAGTTGCGTCTCGGAGGGAAGTACGCGGAGGCGCCGGACGTAGCTCTGTTCGATCTTGCTGACCACCGGTTGGCTGTCGGGCAGCCCGCACCCGCCAGCGAGATCTGCGGCCCTCCAGCTGCGCGGAAACTCAAGGAGCGCAAGGGGATTGCCGTGGCTCTCGGTGACGATCTGGTCACAGACCGCCGCATCGAGTGGGCCGTACACGTTCTCCAGCAGCAGCGCGCGCGCATCGCTGTCGCCGAGCCCGTGGACAGACAACTCAGGCAGCCCGGCGAGAACCTCCTCACCCATGCCGGTGCGTGTTGCGCACACAAGCGCGATCCGCTCAGCGAGTAGCCGGCGGGCGACGAAACCGAGAATCTGCGCCGAGGCGCGGTCCAGCCACTGCGCGTCATCGACAACGCAGACGAGCGGTTGCTCCTCGGCGATCTCAGCGAGCAGCGTCAGCGCGGCGAGCCCCACCAGAAACCGGTCGGGTGCGGGACCGGTGCTCAGGCCGAACACCGTCGCGAGCGCTTCCCGCTGCGGGATGGGCAGCCGATCGAGGCGATCCAGCATCGGTCCGCACAGTTGATGCAGGCCGCTGTAGGCCAGCTCCATCTCCGACTCGACGCCAACGGCCCTCGCGACGTACCACCCGGAGACACGCTCCGACAGATAGCTCAGTAGCGCACTCTTGCCGACGCCCGCCTCCCCCCGCAGGACGGCAACTCCACTACGACCGGAGAGCGCATCGGTCAGAAGCCGGTCGAGCGCCTCGCACTCACTTCGACGTCCGAGGAGCCTCGAACGCTGAACCCGACCCTGGCTCATCGGCGGCCTCCAGGCGCCGACCCTTTGGATGACCCCGAATAGCCGGTACCAAAGACGATCGTACGGCTCGCTGGATACGTCGACCAGGGCACGTACCAGGGAGTCCCACGGGTGCGACGCAGCCGTCGAAGCGCGAGGGTAGGTTCCTGACACAACCAAGGGAGGTATGAGCATGACGGACGTCAGCAGCAGCGAGGCGAGCGGGATTGCGAGCGTCAAGGACGCCGACTTGAAGCTCGAGGTGGTCGTCATCCCCGTCTCGGAGGTCGACCGCGCGAAGGATTTCTACGAGAGCCTCGGGTGGCGGCTTGACGCCGACTTCCCGTTCGATAACGGCTTCCGGGTCGTCCAGTTCACGTCGCCCGGCTCGGGGTGCTCGATCCAATTCGGGACGAAGATCACGTCGGCCGCACCCGGCTCGGCCCAGGGCCTGTACTTGATCGTCTCCGACATTGAGGCTGCGCGCGACGAGCTAGCCGCACGCGGTGTCGAGGTCAGCGAGGTGTTTTATCCCGGGACGCCGGGCGCTCAATTCCAGCCCGACGACACGAACGGTCGCGTCAACGGCCCTGCGCCGGATCACGCCAGCTACAGCTCCTTTGCCACGTTCAGCGACCCGGACGGCAACGGCTGGCTGCTGCAGGAGATCACCACACGGCTGCCCGGCCGGATCGAGGCCGCTGAGACGGCGTTCGCATCCACGGCGGACTTGGCGAGCGCGCTTCGGCGTGCGGCGGCCGCGCATGGCGAGCACGAGAAGCGCATCGGCGAGGCCGACGCGAACTGGCCAGACTGGTACGCCGAGTACATGGTTCGGGAGCAGGCGGGCACGGAGCTGCCGACGTGACCGACTACGACGTGATCGTCGTCGGCGCCGGATCGCCGGGCGAGCACTGCGCGGGCGCGCTCGCCGAAGGCGGCCTGCGTGTCGCGCTGGTCGAGCGCGAGCTCGTCGGTGGCGAGTGCTCGTACTGGGCGTGCATCCCGTCGAAGACGCTGCTTCGGCCCGGTGAGGCTGCCCACGCCGCGAACGACGCGGCGGCGATTGCGCAGGTTGATGTCGAGGCGGCGCTTGCGTGGCGCGACTTCATGGTCTCGAACTACTCCGATGCCGGCCAGGAGCGTTGGCTGGCTGACAGCGGCATCGACCTGTTTCGTGGCACTGGCCGTCTGGCTGGCCCCGGTGTCGTCGAAGTGGACGGCGCCCGCCATACCGCCGACCATGTCGTCCTGGCGAACGGTGCGGATCCGGTAATCCCGCCGATCCCCGGCCT
>Ga0307297_10000458_pt1 | contig 9854 bp, 7 predicted proteins | sample ER_DNA_157_FD_194464 | JGI IMG/M metagenome (GOLD analysis project Ga0307297, IMG submission 194464) | Bulk soil microbial communities from the East River watershed near Crested Butte, Colorado, United States - ER_DNA_157 | ecosystem: Environmental > Terrestrial > Soil > Floodplain | place: USA...
GCCGCGCCGTAGCCCGGAAACTTGCTGTGGACATAGAGTGCGTAGGCAAAACCGCGCCCGCGCACGATATCGCCTTCGGCTTCAGGTTGTTGCCGGATCGGGCGGGGGGTCCAGCCGGCGCGCTCGGCCACCGCGTTGACCAGATCGACCGCGCGCTGGTCCTTCAGATAGCGCAGCCGGTATTCGATCGGGTCGACGCCGGCTTCGGTGGCGAGTTCGTCGATATAGGATTCGTGGGCAAAGGTGTTGGGCAGCGCCGAGACGCCGCGCAACCACGACGCCCGCACGATCGGCGGCATGTCGTGCGCCACCACGCGCATGGCGTCGTAGTCGTAGGGCGGGATCGCGGTGCGATCGCCCATCTCGAACACCGCGGGGACCGGCGCGATCGCACCGGTCAGCAGTAGCGCCAGCGTCGGCGCGCCGTTCGACGGATAGCGTGTGGCGAAATCGTACCCTGCGACGCCGCCGTCGGCATTCAACCCGCCGTTGACGTCCATCAACTGCGCGGTGCCCTTCGGCTCCCAGGCATGCTCCTGCTCGCGGGTCAGCTGCACCCGCACCGGGCGGCCGACCGCGCGCGACAGCAGAACCGCATCGGCCGTGACGTCGTCGGCGCAGTTGCGGCCGTAGCAGCCGGCGGCTTCCAGCCGGATCACGTCGATCTCGTGGTCCGGCCTTTGCAGCAGCAGCGCGAGGTCGCTGCGAAGGATGTGGGGATTTTGCGTGCCGGACCACACCCTGATGTGACCGTCCTTGTAATCCGCGACTGCGCAGGAGGGGCCGATGGAGCCGTGCATCTGATACGGCCAGATGTAGGTGCGCGGCATCGGCTTGGCGGCCGCTGCGATCGCGGCATCGACGTCGCCCTTGTCGATCAGCACGCGAGGCGCCGACGGGTTGGCGCGCAGCGCCTGCTCGATGTCCTTCAGATCCGGCAGCGTCGGGGTCGGTTTCCAGCTCACCTTGAGCTGAGCGGCGGCCTTGATCGCGTTCTCCTCCCGCTCGGCGACCACGCCGACGAAATCGCCGATCCGCACCACCGCCACCAGCCCCGGAATCTCGCGCACTGACGCTTCATCGACCGCGATCAGGCTGGTGCCGACGAAAGCGCCGGCATCGACGCCGGCATAGGGCGGGCGCACCACGCGGCCGTGCAGCATCAAGGGCACGCGCACGTCGTGGACATAGACCGGTTCGCCGGTCGCTTTCGCCGGCAGATCGGTGCGCGGCACCGATTGCCCGACGATGCTGTAGGCCGCGACGGCTTTCACCGCGACGTTCTCTGCGAGCTCGAGGCGGATGGCCTCGCCTGATATCAATTCGCCGTAGGAGACGCTTCGGTTATCCCTGCCGCGGATCAGGCCGTCCTCGACGGCGAGATCCTCGACCGCAAGCTCCAGCCGTTCCGCGGCGCGTGCTACCAGGAAATGCCGCGCCTGCGCCGCCGCCTGGCGCAACGGCACCGCCGTGATCTGGATGGTCTCGCTGGCAATTGTCGCGCCCTGATTGGGAGCCAGCGATGTATCGCCGAGCACGACGACGACGCGAGCAAAGGACACGTCGAGTTCTTCGGCGACGATCTGCCCGAGCGCGGTGCGAATGCCGGTGCCGAGATCGACATGTCCGTTGAAGGCGGTAACCGAACCATCAGACGTAATTCGGATGAAAGTTTCGAAGCCGCCGCTGGCGCCCGAATTGACCGGGCGAACCACGGACAGGGATCCCGGCACAACATCGATCGGGGCGTCCGGATCGGCCATCAGTCCGCCGTCTCGGCGAGGTGGCCTGCCGCCCGCATCGCCGCCCGCATGATTTCGATATGCGCGCCGCACCGGCACAGATTGTAGCGCAGGGCTTCCTGCACCTCGTCCGGCGAGGGATCCGGCGTGCGATTGAGCAGCGCCCTGGTGCTGATGATCATGCCGTTGAGGCAGTAGCCGCATTGCGCGGCCTGTTCGGCGATGAAGGCCTGCTGCACCGGATCGGGATGCTGGCGCGACCCGAGACCTTCGAGCGTCACGATGTCGCGCCCGACGCAGCCCTCGATCGGGATCACGCAGGCGCGCGCCGCCACCCCGTCGATCAGCACGGCGCAGGCCCCGCATTCGCCAAGCCCGCAGCCGTATTTCGGCCCGTTCAGTTCGAGATCGTTGCGCAGGACATAGAGCAGCGCGGTATCGGCGGCGGCGTCGACGTCATGGATCCGGCCGTTGACCGTCAGGCGGATCTTGCTCTGCGTCATGTCAGTGGTCCCGCTGTAACGGTTGCGCTGCAATACATCGTGTCAAAAGACTTGGTCAAAGCCTGGTGAAGATACCGTTTGCATACAAACGTGCAAGCGCACCGTGATGCGGCGAAATCCGTTGCCCGGTTTATGAACAAGGGTGCGAGGCAGAATGCGGTTTTTGTCGGCAGCGGTGCTTTTGACGGGTCGGGGCGCTTGACAGCTTTCGAGCACGCGCGCAACATCGTTCGTGTACGAACAAAGCGGCCGCGGCGAGAACACGACAGGTTCGCTGCCGCACTTGGTTGACGACACGCCGCACCTGATCCGGCCGACCGACAGTCTGACGCTGGCTTCGAGAGCTTGTTCATGCTGACTGAAACGACAGGCGCTGCCGACGACAAGATCCGCTGCGATGCGTGTCCGGTCATGTGCTACATCAAGCCCGGTGCGGCAGGCGCATGCGATCGCTATGCCAATCACAATGGCGGGTTGGTGCGCGTCGATCCCCATATCGTGCTGGAACGAACCGTGTCGCACGGCGGACGGCTGGTGCCGTTCCAGGCCGGCGGCGACTGGGACGGCAAGCTGGTTCACGAACCGGATGTCTTCGTCACCGCGATCGGCGCCGGCACGACGTACCCCGACTACAAGCCCGCGCCCTTCATCGTCTCCTCGCAGGTCGACGGCGTCGACATGGTCACCGTGGTAACCGAGGGCATCTTCAGTTATTGCGGCGTCAAGGTGAAGATCGACACCGACCGTTATCTCGGTCCCGAGACGGCGACGGTTCGCGCGCAGGGCGAGGCGATCGGCCACGTCACGACCAGCGAATACGGCTCGCAGATGCTGTCGCTCGGCGGCGTGCATCACCTCACCGGCGGTTCGAAGAAGGAAGGCCGCGTCACCTGCGACGCGCTGATGGATCTCAGTAATTGCAAGCCGGTCGAACTGACGATCGACGACGGCGCCACCGTGGTGGTGCAGGCCGGCTATCCTCCCATCGTCAATGGCGTGCCCGAGGAGCGGATGCGGGTCGGTTGCGGCTCGGCGACGATCGGCATGTTCGCCAAGCAATGGCACGGCAAGGTCGACGAAGTCGTCGTCGTCGACGACCACATCACCGGCGTGCTCTCGGAGCACCAGGCCGGCAAGGTGCTGGATATTCCCGACAGCGGCATCAAGATGAAGGGGCGGCGCTCGACGCCGGGCCGCTATTTCCAGGTCGCCGAACCCGGCACCGGCTGGGGTGGCACCAGGATTTCCGATCCGCTGTCGGTGCTGGGCCCGTTCGACGCCAAAAAGGCACGCCCGGGCATGACCATGCTGATGGTCTCCACCACCGGCGAGCACGCGGCCTATTACGAGCTCGACGAGGCCTTGAAGCCGCTCGAAAAGCCGATGCCGTTGGATCTGAAACTGTCGGTGGAGCGGATCCAGGAGAATTGCGAGCCGGCGTTGTGCACGGTGCTGTTCATGGGCGGCGCAGGCGGATCGCTGCGTGCGGGGGTCACCGACAATCCGGTGCGGCTGACGCGATCGGTCAAGGACGCGCTGACGCGGGTCACCAGCGGCGGCGCCCCGGTTTACGTCTGGCCCGGCGGCGGCATCACCTTCATGGTGGACGTCACGCGGTTGCCGGCAGGCGCCTTCGGCTACGTTCCGACCCCGGCGCTGGTGGCGCCGATCGAATTTACGCTGAAATTATCGGATTATGCGGCGCTCGGCGGTCATATGGACCATGTGCGTCCATTGGCATCGTTGAAGGATAGTACCGAAACGCGCTCCATGCCTTCGCTCCGATCCGGGGAGACGCGGCCATGACGCGCCTTCCGCAAATCAGGTTGCTGGCGGACCGCAGGCGGCTGCACCTGCAGGACGGTCCGATCGACCTGATCGTGGAGGCGCACGGCGCCGAGGCAGGGATGCGCGCGGCCTATGATGCGGCGGCGCGGCGTTTTACCGGGTTGCTCGACGAACTCTGCAGCGAATTGCCGCTGTTGCGGCAGGCGGCCGATCCGGCACGATGCCCGCTGCAAGGCGTCGTTGCCCGCCGCATGCATGCCGCGGTGGCGCCGCTTGCCGCGGATCACTTCATTACGCCGATGGCGGCGGTCGCAGGCTCCGTCGCGGAGGAAATTTTGGGCGCGATGACCGGCGCGGCGCGGCTGCAACGGGCCTACGTCAACAATGGCGGCGACATCGCCCTGCATCTGGCCGATGGCGAGCGTTTTTCGGTCGGCCTGATGGATCGACCGGACGCTTCGGGATCGATGCGGACCCTCGTGGTCGATGCCGACGATCCCTCGCGGGGGATTGCGACCTCGGGACGCCACGGGCGCAGTTTTTCGCTCGGCATTGCCGATGCGGTAACCGTGCTGGCGGCGACCGCGTCGCGGGCCGACGCCGCCGCCACCATCATCGCCAATGCCGTCGATCTGCCTGGCCATCCCGCCATCGCCCGGTGTCCGGCGCAAGATTTGCAGCCCGACAGCGACCTTGGCGCGCGGCTTGTCACCCGCGGCGTCGGCGATTTGTCGGGGCGCGAGATCGCGGCGGCGCTCGAATCCGGTGCGGCTTGTGCGCGCAGGTTGCTTGCCATGGGGTTGATCAACGGCGCCACATTGCGCTTGCATGGCGAGACGGTCTTGGTGGCCGCGAAAACGGTTGGTTTGGCTGGAAAGCGCGCGGCGGCGCCTGCAGGCGCGCCGGAAGGGCTGATGCATGCTTGAACGAATTCAAAAACAAGGCGGAATACGATGAGCGCGATCATTCGCAAGATCGTCACGGTTGTCGAGGAGACTCATCTGGAAATAGGCCAGAGCGTCACACCGCCGACCCGGCGCGCGGCGGCGATCGCCGTAATCGAAAATCCGTTCGCCGGCCGCTACGTCGAAGACCTCTCGTCCCTGATTGCCATCGGCGAGGAACTCGGCGAGCTGCTCGCGAAGAAAGCGGTTGCGGCGCTCGGGATCGACGGCGCCACGGCGCAGAGCTACGGCAAGGCCGCCGCTGTCGGCGAGAACGGCGAGCTCGAACATGCGGCCGCGATCCTGCATCCGAAGATGGGGGCACCGGTGCGCAAGGTCCTGGGCAAGGGGGCGGCGCTGATTCCATCCTCGAAGAAGCGCAGCGGACCGGGCACGACGCTGGACATTCCGCTCGGCCACAAGGACGCCGCGTTCGTGCGCAGCCATTTCGACGCCATGGAAGTCATGATCAACGACGCGCCGCGTGCCAACGAGATCATGGTTGCGGTCGCGGTCACCGATAGCGGCAGGCCGCTGCCGCGGGTCGGCGGCCTGACGGTGGCGGAAGTCAAAGGCGAAGACGGGCTTCGGTAATTATTTTTCACAGTGGAGGGTTAAGGGATGCGACGGAGCAGATATTTTCTAGGCGCGGGATTGGCGGTCATGGTCGCGGGCATGGCGCATTCCGCCCTGGCCCAGAGCGGCGAAATCAAGATCGGCGAAATCAACAGCTACTCGCTGCTGCCGGCGTTCACCGAGCCCTATCGCAAGGGCTGGCAGCTGGCGCTCGAGGAAGTTAACGCCGCCGGCGGCATCAACGGCAAGAAGCTGGTGGTCGTCTCCAAGGACGACGGCGGCAAGCCCGCCGACGCGCAGACCGCCGCCAACGAACTGGTGTCGAGCGAGAAGGTGGTGATGCTGACCGGCACGTTCCTGTCCAACATCGGTCTGGCGGTCTCCGACTTCGCCAGCCAGAAGAAGGTCTTCTTCCTCGCCGCCGAACCCCTGACCGACGCCATCACCTGGTCCAAGGGCAACCGCTACACTTTCCGCCTGCGGCCATCCAATTACATGCAGGCCGCGATGCTGGTCGAGGAGGCCGCAAAGCTGCCGGCCAAGCGCTGGGCGACGATCGCGCCGAATTATGAATACGGCCAGTCGGCGGTCGCGGTGTTCAAGAAGCTGATGTCGGAGAAGCGCCCGGACATCCAGTGGGTCGACGAGCAGTGGCCGCCGCAGGGCAAGATCGACGCCGGCCCGGTGGTGCAGGCCGTGGCCGCCGCCAATCCGGAAGCCATTCTCAACGTCACCTTCGGCGCCGACCTGGTAAAATTCGTGCGCGAAGGCAACACCCGCGGGCTGTTCAAGAACCGCGCGGTGGTGTCCTTCCTGACCGGCGAGCCGGAGTATCTCGATCCGCTCAAGGAAGAAACGCCGGAAGGCTGGATCGTCACCGGCTATCCCTGGTACGACATCAAGACGCCGGATCACGACAAATTTGCCAAAGCCTATCAGGCCAAGTTCAGCGATTATCCGCGGCTCGGCTCGATCGTCGGCTACCAGACCATCAAGGCGGCGGCGGCGATCCTGGCCAAGGCCAACTCCGATGATCCGGAGAAGATGATCGCGGCCGCCGAAGGCCTGTCGATGCCGTCGCCGTTCGGCGAGATCACCTTCCGCAAGATCGACCACCAGTCGACCCTCGGGGCCTTCGTCGGCAAGACCGCCGTGAAGGACGGCAAGGGCATCATGGTGGACTCGGTCTATCGCAAGGGCGCCGACTATCTGCCGAGCGATGCCGAAGTCGCCAAGATGCGCCCGAAGGAGTGAGGTTTTTCTCCCTCTCCCCGCTTGCGGGGAGAGGGTCGGGGTGAGGGGGGCTCTCCACAAGCTCGGATCGTCCTCCTCACCCGGCGCTACGCGCCGACCTCGCCCCGCAAGCGGGGAGAGGTGAATCCCCAACGACCTCATCCTGGGGAGCGGCGACTTCGCCGCGTCTCGAAGGATGAAGCCGCCGAACCAAAATGCGCTGACCCGGACCGCCAATGGCCTTTTACTTCGTCCAGTTCCTGACCGGTCTTGCCAGCGCGGCATCGCTGTTTCTGGTTGCGTCGGGTCTGTCGATCATCTTCGGCGTGACGCGGATCGTCAATTTCGCCCATGGCGCCTTCTACATGCTCGGCGCCTATGTGGCGTTCACGCTGACCGAGCGGTTTTCCGGCGCGCTCGGGTTCTGGGGCGGCATCGTGGTGGCGGCGCTGGTGGTGGCGGTGGTCGGCGTGCTGGTGGAGATGGTGCTGCTGCGGCGGATCTATCACGCCCCCGAACTGTTCCAGTTGCTGGCGACCTTCGGGCTCACCCTGATGGTGCAGGATCTGGTGGTGCTGATCTGGGGACCGGACGACCTGCTCGGCCGCCGCGCGCCGGGGTTCAAGGGCGCGGTCGATTTCTTCGGCCAGAACATTCCGACCTATGACCTGTTCCTGATCGCGCTCAGTCCGATCGTGCTGGGATTGCTGTGGCTCTTGTTCCAGCGCACCCGATGGGGCGTGCTGGTGCGTGCCGCGACCCAGGACCGCGATATGGTGGCAGCGCTCGGCGTCAATCAGAAATGGCTATTCACCAGCGTGTTCGCGCTCGGTGTATTTCTCGCGGCATTGGGCGGTGCGTTGCAGATTCCACGCGACGCAGTGCATCACGCGCTCGACCTGCGCATCATCGTCGACGTCTTCGTGGTGGTGGTGATCGGCGGCCTCGGCAGCATCATCGGCGCCTTCGTCGCCGCCGTGCTGGTGTCGGAACTGAACGCGTTCGGCATCCTGATTTTTCCGAAGATCTCCATCATCCTGGTGTTTCTGGTGATGGCGGCGGTGCTGATCGTGCGGCCATGGGGGCTGTTCGGCAGGCAGGAGGCCGCCGCGCGCCGTACGCCGGGACTGACCGTCAATCCGTGGCGTCCGCTGTCTCAGGGCGAACGTCTCGCCGCCCTTGCCGCGCTGGTCGTGGCGGCGATGCTGCCGCTGGTTGGCGGCAACTATGCCCTCACGGTCGGCTCCGAAATCGCGATCTTCGTGATCTTCGCCGCCAGCCTGCATTTCCTGATGTCGGTCGGCGGGCTCGCCTCGTTCGGCCATGCCGCCTATTTCGGGCTCGGTGCCTATGGCATCGCCTTTCTCGCCAAGATGGCGGGCTTGCCGATGATCGTCTGCCTGCTGCTCGGTCCGCTGCTGGGCTGCCTCGGTGCCGCGATATTCGGTTTCTTCGCGGTCCAGCTCTCCGGCGTCTATTTTGCGATGCTGACGCTGGCCTTCGCGCAGATCGTCTGGTCGGTCGCGTTCCAGTGGGTCGCGGTGACCGGCGGCGACAACGGCATTTTGGGCCTCTGGCCCGAAAAGTGGGCAGCCGGTCCTGCGAGTTTTTACTGGCTGTCGATCGCGGTGGCCGCATCAGCGGTCGCGGCACTTCGCATCATCGTGTTTTCGCCATTCGGCTACGCTTTGCGCGCTACCCGCGACTCGGTCCTGCGCAGCGAGGCCGTCGGCATCGACGCCAAGCGCATCCAGTGGACCGCGTTCGTCATCGCGGGCACCGTTGCGGGCGTGGGCGGCGCGCTGTTCGCGTATCTCAAGGGCAGCGTGTTTCCCGACAGCCTCGGCATCTCGCTGTCGGTAGATGCGCTGGTTATGGTGCTGCTCGGCGGCGTCGAGACGGTGTCGGGCGCGGTGATCGGCGCCATCGTCTACAAGATGCTCTCGATCTGGCTGGTCAGTCAGACCGACCTGTCAAAACTGGTGCTGGGCGGCGTCATCGTGCTGATCGTGGTCGCGTTTCCGAAGGGCATCGTCGGCACATTCGAGACATTCCGCAACCGGCGCCGGCCCCGGCTGCCAAAGCCCGCGCTGCTCAAATCGGGAATCGAGAGCGCCGAATGAGCATCGCGCCCACATTGCTGTCGGTCGAAGGCCTGAGCAAATCCTATGGCGGCGTGCACGCGGTGCGCAACGTGTCGTTTGCACTGAAGGCCGGCGAAATCCTGGCGTTGATCGGTCCCAATGGCGCGGGCAAGAGCACCTGCTTCGACATGCTCAACGGCCAAACCGCCCCCGGCGCCGGCCGCATCAACCTGCTCGGCCTTGATACCACCGGCAAGAAGCCGCGCGAGATCTGGCGCCTCGGCGTCGGCCGCACCTTCCAGATCACCGCGACGTTCCCCACCATGACGGTGCGTGAGAACGTCCAGGTCGCCCTGGTGTCGTATGGCCGGCAGTTGTTCAATCTGTGGGCGTCGACACCGCAATTCGCGCGCGAGGAAGCCGGCCGCCTGCTCGAACTGGTCGGCATGAACGGCTATGCCGAGCGGCCCTGCGGCGAACTGGCCTATGGCGACCTGAAGCGGCTGGAACTCGCCATAGCGCTCGCCAATCAGCCAAAGCTGCTCCTGATGGACGAGCCGACCGCCGGCATGGCACCGCGCGAGCGCATCGAACTGATGCGGCTGACCGCGCAGATCGCGCGGGAGAAATCCATCGGCGTGCTGTTCACCGAGCACGACATGGACGTGGTGTTCGAACATGCCGACCGCATCCTCGTGCTCAACCGCGGCAGCCTCATTGCCGAAGGGTCGCCCGAGGAAGTTCGCGGCAACCCGCAGGTGCGCGCCATCTATCTCGGCGAAGGTCTTGTCTACGACGCACGTCACCGCGAGGGAGCCGGCGCATGAAGCTGCAGGTCGCGGATCTCAACAGCTTTTATGGCCCGGCGCATATCCTGTTCGATATCGCGCTCGAAGTCGGTGAGGGCGAGGTGGTGGCGCTGTTGGGGCGCAACGGCGCCGGCAAGTCGACCACCTTCCGTTCCATCGTCGGCCTGGTCGAGAA
>Ga0307297_10000461_pt1 | contig 9826 bp, 8 predicted proteins | sample ER_DNA_157_FD_194464 | JGI IMG/M metagenome (GOLD analysis project Ga0307297, IMG submission 194464) | Bulk soil microbial communities from the East River watershed near Crested Butte, Colorado, United States - ER_DNA_157 | ecosystem: Environmental > Terrestrial > Soil > Floodplain | place: USA...
GCGAGGAGGCTGGTCTCGGTCTCGAGACGCAGCCGTTCCTGCGGGTAGAGCGGCGTGAGCTTGCCGAACTCTACGCGCGTCCGAGTCTGGTCCGGCGGCAGCCCGTTGATGGTGTCGAGCCGGACCAGCGCGTTGAACTTCTGCCGCCCGCCCGTGCCGTTCTGGGGCTGCTCGCCGTCGCGCGGCGCCTTGATCGAGCCGGTGACGGCGTCGCCTTTCCGCAGGGCGTACCGCTTGACCAGGCCGAGCGGGACGTAGACGTCGTTGGACCCGGGCAGGTACCCGGAGGTGCGGACGAAGGCGTAGTTGTCGAGCACGTCGAGGATGCCGGCCACCGGGACGAGGATGTCGTCGTCCGTGATCTGGAGCTCGGGCTCGTACTCCTGGGTCCCCGTCGTCTGGCCGCGGCTGCGCTTGCGGTCGCGGCTGCGCTGGCGGCTGCGACGGCGCCCGCCGCGAGCATCCTCGTCGTCGGCGCTCCCGCCCGACTGGGCCCCTTGACCGGACGACGGGGCCGGTCCCTGCTGCCCGGCCGGCCGGTTCGACGCGCGGTCCGACTGCCGGTCGGTCTGCTGCCGGTCCGGCTGGCGGTCGGCCTGCCGGTCCGACTGCTGCCGGGCCGGCTGGCGATCTGAACGCTCCTCTTGAGGACGGTCCTGCTGTTGGTTGTCCTGGCGACGGTTGGGCCGTTCCGGCCGGTCACGGTTCTCGGCGGCGGCCTGGCGGTCCTCGGACTGCGCGTCCGGCGCCATCCGGGTGGCCGCGTCGGCGGGCTCGCCGGTGCGCTCGGAAGACGGAGTGGCCTGCGGCCGGGGCTGGGCGGCCTGCTCGGAACGGGGTGCGCTGCCGACCTGGCGCGCGGTGATCGCCGCGACGAGGTCGTCCTTGCGCATCTTCGTCGTCCCGGTGACGCCGAGGCCTGAGGCGAGGCGCTTGAGGTCGGCGACGTTCATCGCCGCAAGTCCGGAGCGCCCGGTGGGAGCCACCCGTTCGGTGGTGTCTGTCACGAAGGTCCTTCCCCCTCGTCGTCGGTGCGGCCCTGCCCGGGCGACACCGGTGTCAGTCGTAGTCGACCGTTTGGTGTGATTGAGGTTCACACGGCGGGGCGCGCTGCGCCGCCGAGGCCAATGGCCTGTCGGCGCCGGACGCCGCCGGGTGGGAATGTCGCCGCTGCCGGGCCGCCAGAGAGGCGGCCTGCCGTGCGTCGCGGCATCAATGTAACACCGCGCAGCCTCGTGGTGTTCCGACGGCCCGCCCGGCGTGGCTCAGGCGCGAAGCACGTCCACGCCGGACGACGGGATCCCCGGCTCGAGCCGCTGCCACCCGGGGCGGTTCGGGGGCACGAGGACGCCGGCCGACCGCTCATGGGTGGTCAGGACGACGACGCTCGGCCCCGCTCCGGAGATGAAGGCGGCGTGCCCCTCCCCACGCAGCGCGTCGACGAGGTCCATCGACGGCGCGAACGCGGCCCGCCGGAAGCCCTGGTGCAGCCAGTCACGCGTGGCGGGCAGCAACAGGTCGGGGCGCCGGCTCATCGCCTCGACGAGCAGGGCGGCGCGGCCCGAGTTGAGCGCGGCGTCGACGTGGTCGACGTGGGGAGGAAGAACGGCGCGGGCGGTATGCGTCGCGAGCTGCTCAGGGGGTACCAGGACGACCGCCGTGATCTCCGGATGAGTCGCGACCGAGGCGGTCCCGGTGGCCGCCGGCGACGGGTCGCCGGGGTCGCGCATCCACGAGACGGTCATCCCGCCGCGGACGCTCGCCGACGCGTTGTCCGGATGGCCCTCCAGCTCGGTCGACAGGTCGGTCGCCACGTCGAGGTCGACGTTCACGGCGGCGCCCGTCTTGGCCTCGGCCCATGACTCGACGTCAGAGAAGACTTGGGCGGCAACGACTCCCGCGACGATCGCCGACGCCGACGAGCCCAGGCCACGGCTGTGCGGGATCCCGTTGCGGGCCTCGAGGCACAGGTCGGCCGGCATGTGCGTCCCGAGTCGGGCGAACCCGTGAGCCATCGCCCGCACCACGAGATGCGTGGCGTCGCGGGGCACGTCCTCGGCGCCCTCACCGGACACCGACACGCGCAGACCGTCGCGGTCGCCGGCGGTCACGTCGTACTCGTCCCACAGTCCAAGGGCCAACCCGACCGAGTCGAACCCCGGTCCCAGGTTCGCGGTGCTCGCCGGGACGCGGATGCGCACCGCGGCTGGACGGCCGGGCATACCCGTTCTCACCCGTCGAGGCCGAGGGCCACGGCCGCGGTGACGGCGTCGACCGGCACTCGGACCGGGACGACCTCGGACCCGTCCGGCTGGCGGAGCGCCCACTGCGGGTCCTTGAGCCCGTGTCCGGTGACGGTGCAGACGATGCGCGCACCCGTCGGCACCATCCCGGCTTTGTGTGACGCCAGGAGCCCGGCGACGGAGGCCGCCGACGCCGGCTCGACAAAGACGCCCTCCTTCGAGGAGATCAGGCGATGGGCAGCGAGGATCTGGTCGTCGGTGACCGCGAGGATGTGGCCGCCGGACTCGTCACGCGCCGCCTCGGCCTGCTTCCACGACGCCGGGTTGCCGATCCGGATCGCCGTGGCCACGGTCTCCGGCTCGTCGACGGGGTGGCCCAGGACGATCGGCGCCGCGCCAGCCGCCTGGAAGCCCCACATCTGTGGGGTATGTGTGGTCGGTCCGGGCTGCTCCGAATTCTGTTGATATTGCTGGTAACCCAGCCAGTAGGCGGTGATGTTGCCGGCGTTGCCGACCGGGAGGCAGTGGATGTCAGGGGCGTCGCCGAGGGCGTCGACAACCTCGAACGCCGCAGTCTTCTGGCCCTCGATCCGGGCTGGGTTCACGGAGTTGACCAGCTCGACGGGGTAGGCCTCGGCGAGCTTGCGAGCCAACGTGAGGCAGTCGTCGAAGTTGCCCTCGACCTGCAGGAGAGTGGCGCCGTGCGCGACCGCCTGGCTCAGCTTGCTCATCGCGATCTTGCCGTCCGGCACGAGCACCGCACAGGCCATCCCGGCCTTGGTCGCATACGCCGCGGCCGACGCACTCGTGTTGCCGGTTGACGCGCAGATGACCGCCTTGGCCCCGTGTCCGCACGCGACCGAGATCGCGGTCGTCATCCCGCGGTCCTTGAACGAGCCGGTCGGGTTCAGCCCCTCGAACTTGAGCCAGACCTCGGCCCCGACGAGGGAGGAGAGGTGATCGGCCGGGATGAGCGGGGTGCCGCCCTCGAGAAGCGTCACCACGGGCATACGGGCCAGTGAGGGCAGCCGGTCGGCGTACTCGCGGATCACTCCACGCCACTGGTACGCCACGTCAGGACCCTTCGACCCGCATCACCGAGTCGACGGCCCGGACGATCGGCATCGCGGCGAGGGCCTCGACCGTCGCGGAGAGGGCCGCGTCCGGCGCGGTATGCGTCACGACGACGAGGTTGGCGCGTCCGTCGCTCGACTCGTCGTCGGCCGCGGGGACGATCTGCTGGCGGACGGTCTCGATCGAGACGTCATGGTCGGCGAACGCCGAGGCGACTCCGGCGAGGACACCGGGACGGTCTGCCACGTCGAGGCTGATGTGGTAGCGGGTCTGGGCACTGCCCATCGGCAGGATCGGCAGGTCGGCGTACGCGCTCTCCCCCGGCCCTCGCCCGCCCCCGACCCGATGCCGGGCGACTGCGACGACGTCGCCGAGGACCGCCGAAGCGGTTGGGTCGCCGCCGGCGCCGCGGCCGTAGAACATCAGCTGGCCGGCCGCGTCGGCCTCGACGAACACCGCGTTGAACGCCTCTCGCACGCCGGCGAGAGGGTGCGACCGGGGGATCATCGCCGGGTGGACGCGGACCGAGACGCCGTCGTCCGTGCGTTCGCAGATCGCGAGCAGCTTGACGACGCAGTCCATCTCCTTGGCCGCCGCGACGTCGGCCGCCGTCACCTCGGTGATGCCCTCCCGGTGGACGTCGGCGCCTGACACGCGGGTGTGGAACGCCAGGGAGGCGAGGATTGCGGCCTTGGCGGCAGCGTCGAAGCCCTCGACGTCGGCCGTCGGGTCGGCCTCGGCGTACCCCAGAGCCTGCGCCTGCTCGATCGCGTCGTGGAAGCTCGCGCCGGTGGTGTCCATCTTGTCGATGACGTAGTTGGTGGTGCCGTTGACGATCCCGAGGACGCGGCGCACGTCGTCGCCGGCCAAGGACTCGCGCAGCGGGCGCAGCAGGGGGATCGCTCCGGCGACGGCGGCTTCGTAGTAGAGGTCGACCCCGGCGTCCTGCGCCGCCGCATACAGTGTCGGACCGTCCTGGGCGAGGAGAGCCTTGTTCGCGGTGACGACCGAGGCGCCGTGCTTCATCGCGCTGAGGATGAGCGAGCGGGCCGGTTCGATGCCCCCGATGACCTCGACGACGACGTCGGCCCTGGTGATGACCTCCTCGGCGTCGGTGGTGAAGAGCCCGGGATCCAGGCCGAGGTCGCTGCGATCGCGTCCGGCTCGACGCACCGCGATGCCGGCGATGTCGAGTGGGCGTCCGACGCGCGCCGCGAGGTCGTCGCGGTGCTGGGTGAGCAGGCGAGCGACAGCCGACCCGACGACGCCGCAGCCGAGCAGCGCGACGCGCAGCGGTTCGTCCTCCTTCGGGTCGCTCACGCCGTCGATCCTGCCGTCGGCCCACCCATCGGTACGCCGATGTTCCGGGATCTGGTCACCCGACGTCCAGCGCGAGCAGGTCGTCGATCGTCTCCCGGCGCAGCAGCACCCGGGCCCGGCCGTCGCGTACCGACACCACCGGAGGACGCGGCGTGTGGTTGTACTGACTGGAGAGCGACCGACAGTACGCACCGGTGCCCGGCACCGCGAGCAGGTCGCCCGGAGCGATGTCGGCCGGCAGGAACTCGTCCATGACGACGATGTCACCGCTCTCGCAGTGCTTCCCGACCACCCTGGACAGGCGGGGCGGAGCCGAGCTGGTGCGGTTGGCCAGCGTGCACGAGAAGTTCGCCTCGTAGAGCGCGGTGCGGATGTTGTCGCTCATGCCTCCGTCGACGGAGAGGTATGCCCGTGACGCCCCCCCGTCGAGGTCGATGACCTTGACCGTGCCCACCTCGTAGAGCGTGAAGGTGCTGGGGCCAGCGATCGCCCGGCCGGGTTCGACCGAGATGTGCGGCACGGCGACCCCGCTGGCGCGGCACTCCCGCTCGACGATCTCGGCCATCCCTGCGGCGAGGTGCTTCGGCGGCAGCGGGTCGTGTTCGGTCGTGTAGGCGATCCCGAACCCGCCGCCGAGATCCAGCTCGGGCAGCTCGACGCCGTGCTCCTTGGCGACCTCGGCGTGCAGGCCGAGCACCCGCCGGGCGGACACCTCGAACCCCGAGGTGTCGAAGATCTGCGAGCCGATGTGGCTGTGCAGCCCGATCAGCTCCAGGTGCGGCGCCACCGCGAGGATCCGGCGGACTGCCTCGGCCGCCTCTCCACCGCTCAGGGAGAAGCCGAACTTCTGGTCCTCGTGAGCGGTGGCGATGAACTCGTGGGTGTGCGCCTCCACCCCGACGGTGACGCGGACCATGACGCGGGCGACGGTGTCGAGCCGGCGCGCGAGCGCCGCCAGCCGCTCGATCTCCGCGTACGAGTCGACGATGACCCGGCCCACGCCGTAACGCAGCGCCGTCTCCAGCTCGACGACCGACTTGTTGTTGCCGTGGAGACCGAGCCGGTCCCCGGGCATGCCGGCCCGGATGGCGACGGCGAGCTCGCCGCCAGTGCACAAGTCGAGCCGCAGGTCGTCGTCGCGGATCCAGCGAACCACCTCGGTGCAGAGGAAGGCCTTGCCGGCGTAGTAGACGTCGGCGCCACCGCCGAGGTCCGCGAACACCTCGGCGTAGGTGTCGCGGAAGTCGCGGGCGCGGGCCCGGAAGTCCGCCTCGTCGAGGACGTATGCCGGCGTGCCGAACTCGCCCGCGAGATCATGGACGGACACCCCGCCGACGGTGAGCACCCCGTCCGTGCTCCGGCCGACGGACGACGCCCACAGCGACGGGACCAGCGCGTTGACGTCACCCGGCACCTGCAGCCAAGCGGGGCTGCCGTATCCCTCGGCGTGCAGCGCCCCAGCCTCGTGTGCCCGCATGCCGACCAGCCTAGGGCGGGGCCGTCGGCCGTCCGGACGCGGCGAGCTGACTGACCAGATCGACAAGGTCCTCCGGCTCGAACGGCTTGGCCACGAACGCATCCACCCCCGCCGCGATCGACCGCTCCTTCTCCTGCTGCTGGAGGCTGGCCGTGACCATGACGACCGGGAGATGCGCAAGGCTCGGGTTCGCACGGATCTGGGCGACCGCGCCCCAACCGTCGAGCGGCGACATCTGAGCGTCGAGGATGACGACGACCGGAAGCCGGTCGAGGTTGCGGTCGAGCAGCTGGAGCCCGGCTCGGCCGTCGGTGGCCTCGAGGACCTCGAAACCGGCCAGCTCGAGGTTGATCCGCATGAGCAGCCGGATGGAGGCGGTGTCGTCACAGACGAGGATCCAGCCCGCGCTGGATGCCGTAGGGACCGGCGGAGGAGCGCCTCCCGGTTCCATGGAGGGAACCCTAGGCTGCTACCCTCGCCGGGCACCAAGAGCCGGTATGCGTGGCGTGGCCGGGCGCGTCCCACCCCCACCCGGCCCCCGTAGCTCAGGGGATAGAGCACCGCCCTCCGGAGGCGGGAGCGCAGGTTCGAATCCTGCCGGGGGCACCCAGGGCGATGTCCCACGAAACGGTCTCCGGCTCACGTTCAGTGATCGACTACACGGCTCCGAGTGGAGCGAACTCGACGCAATGGCGGCAACTTCACTCCTCTCGGGCATGCGGCGTGAGGCCGGAACGCTCAGGACGTCAGCCAAGCCGTCGACCTGACCAGACAGTCGATCAGGACGGAGGCGAACCGATGGCTGCTCCGAGCCGTGCGCCTACGTACCGGCGGGACACCGTTACCTGGGTGGCCTTCGCCTGCCTGTTCGGGTTCGGGCTGCTCAACGCAGTGCTCGGGCCGGCGTTGCCGTATCTTCGGGAGGCCGAAGGCGTCTCCTACCTGGCCGCGTCGATGCACCAGGTGGCCTTCGCCGTCGGTGGCGGCATCGCCGGTCTGCTGGCGGCGGCCGTGAGCAGGACGATGTCCCGGAGACGCGCCATCGCGATCGGTCTGGGAGTGGCCGCCCTGGCCGGCCTCGGTGTCGGCTACGGACCATCGGCCTACGTCACGATCCTCGCCGCCTTCGTTCTCAGCCTCGCGGGGACGACGGCCTTGATCCGGCTCTGGGCGCTCCTCTCCGACCTGCATCAAGAGCGCAGGACGGTGGCGATGAGCGAGGGCGAGGTATGCGTCAGCCTGGCCGGGATCCTGACCCCGCTGCTCATCGGTGGGCTGGCCACGACGGCGCTCACGTGGCGTGCCGCCTTCGCCGTTACGGCGGTCATCGTCGTCTTGACGGCCGTCCTCGTGCTCCTGGTTCCGCCTCCGGAGCTGCCCGAGCAGAGCGCGGCGACAGCGGTCACGACCGGCGGCTGGCGGCAGCCGATGCTGGTCGTCGTCGTCGCGGTGGTCGCTCTGGAGTTCTGCTTGAGCTTCTGGCTGGCCAGCTACCTCGACGACGAGGTCGGCCTCGGTCGCGACCTCGCCGCCGCGATGTCGAGCGTGCTCTACGCCGCCGCCCTGGCCGGCCGGCTCCTCCTCAGCCGCCTGGCCCGGCGATTACCGGCAGAGCCGCTGCTGGCCTCCGCCCTGTTCCTGACCTTGCTCGGCGCGCCGCTGCTCCTGATCGCCCACGAGCCGGCTCTGGTGATCGCCGGCATCGTCGTCACCGGGATCGGGATGGGCGCGACCTTTCCGCTCACGTCGTCGCTGCACGTGCAGGCCAGCTCGATCTCGGCCGACGTGGCCATGGGACAGGTACTTGCGGTGGCCGCGATCGGTCAGATCGCCGGGCCGCTCGCCGCAGGAGTGCTGGCGCAGGTGGCTGACCTTCGGGTCGGACTGCTCGTGCTTCCCGTCCTCAGTGCTGTGGCCCTGGTCGCCTTGGCGGAACATCATCGCCGCACGACGCGGCGCTGAGGCGCTGCGAAGTGCAGCTGAGACGCATACTGGGCCTCCGCCAGTCAGGATCCCAGACGTTCAGGCTGACGCCGCCCGGCATGAAGATAGGTCAGCGGCAGCAGGCCGGCCGAGCTGACGAAGCAAAGCCCGAGCGCCCACGCCGCCTTGGGCCCCTTAACGTCTGCCGCTGGACGCTTGACCAGATCCACGAGCGCCCAGGCGCGGAGCCCGACGTCGACCGTGGCGACGCAGACGACAGCAGCCCGCTGTTGCGACGAGAGCCGTTCCCAGGCTCCAGGCTGGCGCGTCATCGGAGGCCTCCTGTCCTGTCCTTTCCACCTCGGCACCAGTCTGCCGCTGGTACGGGTGAAGGTCATCGGATGTCACAGGACTTTCGTCCACCCGCAGCCCGCCGGTGCTGGCGAACACTGGATCCGGGAGGAGCGATGGACACCGGACGACACGGAGACCTGCACCCGTCGACCGCGCAGCGGATCAGCGCCGTCGACCTGGCGCAGCTGGAGTGGGAGACCCCCGAGGCGCCGATGAACATCGCCGCCATCCTCGAGTTGGAGCGAGATCTCGACCCAGCCGAGCTGCAGGCAGCCCTCGACGCCCGCATCCGCGCCGTACCGCGGCTACGGCAGCGACTGGTCCCGTCGCGTCTCCACCTCGGACGACCCCGCTGGGTTGATGATCCGGACTTCGATCTGGCCCGTCACCTGTTCACCTTCCCATGCCCGCTTCCGGGCGACGAGGACGCCTTGCTCGAGCTGGCCGCGGTCCAAGGGAACCGGCCCCTTCTCCGCGACCGGCCCCTCTGGCGCGCGATCCACGTCACGGGCATGTCGCGGGGTCGCGGCGCCCTCGTCGTCGTGGTCCACCACGCGGTCGCCGACGGGATCGGAGGCCTCGCCGTCCTGAGGCAGCTCGTCGACCACCGCCCGGAGCGGAGGGGGCGAGCCAGCCGAGACCGTTACCGAGGAAAGGAGCGGTCCGGTCCTGGGGAACCTCGCTCCCGTTGACACCCACGCTTATCCGGCTCGTACCAGGGGCGATCGCTGACCTCGTCTCCCGCTCGAGAATGCGGGCGGCCCACTGTTCCCTCAACCAGAAGATCGGATCGGGCCGCCGCCTCGCCGTTGCTCGAGCCGACCTCGTCTCGTTGGTGGCGACGGCTCATCGCGAGCAGGCAACCGTCAACGACCTCCTGCTGACCGCCGCCGCCGACGCCCTTCGCGCCGTCCTAGCGGCGGGCGGCGAGAACGTCGCTTCGCTCGTCGTGTCGGTACCGGTCTCGCGGCGTACGACGACGACGGCGACGAGACTCGGGAACCAGGTCGGGGCCATGCCGGTCAGCGTTCCGTGCGAGGGAACGCTTCTTGAGCGGCTGCGCAGCACCGCTGGGGAGACCAAGGGGAATCGTCCCTCGCGCGAGCGCGACGCCTCGATGGTCTGGCTGGGTCCGGTCTTCTGGGTGCTCGCCAGGTTCGGGCAGTTCCAGCGGTTCGTCCGTTCCCAGCACCTCATCAACACGTTTCTGACCAACGTGCACGGCCCGACGGAGGAGCTGACCATGCTCGGCGTCCGCGTCACCGCGGTCATCCCCGTCAGCCCGATCGCCGGCAACGTGACCGTGGCCTTCACCGCGTTCTCGTATGCGGGAATCCTGTCCGTCACGGTGGTCGCCGACCGTGATCGCTGGCCGGACGCCCGGCCCATCGCCGCTGCGCTGGACCGGGCGCTGCGTGAGCTGCAAGAGCAGGAT
>Ga0307297_10000462_pt1 | contig 9818 bp, 7 predicted proteins | sample ER_DNA_157_FD_194464 | JGI IMG/M metagenome (GOLD analysis project Ga0307297, IMG submission 194464) | Bulk soil microbial communities from the East River watershed near Crested Butte, Colorado, United States - ER_DNA_157 | ecosystem: Environmental > Terrestrial > Soil > Floodplain | place: USA...
TCCCTTCACGAACTCGACGTTCGTCGCGCTGGCCTTGGCCGCATTCGACCGGGCTAACTCGAGCATTTCGTCGGTCATGTCAACCCCATAGGCGAACCCGGACGGCCCGACCCGCTTCGCCGAGAGCAGCACATCGATGCCGCCACCAGAACCAAGATCAAGAACCGTCTCACCCTCCCGCAGCTCCGCAACCGCGAGCGGGTTCCCGCACCCCAGACTCGCCGCCACTGCCGCAACCGGAAGGCTGGCTCGATCAGCCGCAAGGTACAACGCCGAACCGAAGCTGTCGTCGGCCTCCAGCACCGTCGGCCCGCAGCAGCTCGCCGACGCGCCAGTCTCGGTTTCGGCGCTGGTAGTGCAGCATGTTTCCCCGTCGCCACAACAGGTGGCATGCCCCTGACCGGATGTGACCGTCCGCGCCGCGGCAGCGTAGCGTTCCCGCACCTGCTCTCGCAGCGCCTCTGAAGTCGTGCCTCCTACCATGGCAACTCTCGCCCCTTTGACCGTCCCATTGATATCTGTCGATGTGAGATTGTAGCGCTTGTCCATTGAAGTTTGTCAATGTGTGGGATGATTGCGGCATGCCGACGACCACAGTGCAGGTACGGGAGCCGACTGAGCTGCCGCTCCTCCGTGACTGCTGTTCACCAGTCGTCGGGCAGATCATCGCGGCCTCCGAAGCCGAGACATTGGCGGCCCGCTTCAAAGCGCTGGCCGACCCCACACGGCTGCGGCTTATCTCCTTGGTTGCCGCCCATGAAGACGGCGAGGCCTGCGTCTGTGAACTCACTGATCCTGTCGGGCTCTCCCAGCCGACCGTCTCGCACCATTTAAAGATCTTGGTCGACACCGGCATCCTCATCCGTGAGCAGCGCGGCAAGTGGGCCTACTACCGGCTGGTGCCGGATACCTTGGCTGACATGGCCAGCATGATCATTCCCGGCGGTGGCTGAGCGTTCAGGGCAGCGGCATCCATCGTGAGTATGGGACGCGGGCCAGCTATTCCGGGTTCCGCCCAACGAGACCTTGACGACGCGAGAAATGCCATATCGCACTGGGGCTTCTGCCCAACTGCTCCGCAATGTTTTTCTGTGACAGTCCTTGCTCGTACAGTGCAACCAACTGAGCGGTCTCACTGTCGCTGAGCCGCGGATGGCGTACCCGCTCGCCAGCTTGACGGACCAATCGAAGGACGCTGCTCTTGGCGCGAGCCCATGCCGGCCAAGTTCTGAAGCCGTGCCCCGGCCAGATACTCAGCGACCATGCGCTCGATCGTCTCAGCGCGGAGCCCGCTTGCAGACCCGACGTTCTCGGCGACGGCCAGGGCGCCGAGGTGGGCGAGCCGGTGGTCCAGCTATCACGTATGTCAGCAGGGCGGGCTTCAATTTGAATCGTCCAGGCCGACAAGAGAACGCCTAGCTCAGATAGAGGCATTCAGGTTTCTAGGAGCCGTCAGGCCGCGAGCACAGCAGCAAAGTACTGCAGCAGGTCGGTGCTAGATGTCTCCGGGATCGTTCGTCCGTCTTATGCAACCAAAAATACGTACTAGCTGCAGCAATCCGGCCCTAAATGCGTATCAGCCACTGCCCGAACCACTCATAACAATTGTGCTGCTATCGCAGCGCTACTTCATAAGGCCGTTGAGGCAATGCAGATGCGTCGTCCCGTGATCTGCACGAAAACAAGACCGGACTGACCTGCCTGAACAAGGGGCAGGGTGGTGATCCCTATGACAACCGACGCCCCCGGCGTTTTCATCAGTTACCGACGCAAGGAGAGCAGCCCTTTCGCTGGCCGCCTCTACGACCGTCTCGTCGAGCGCCTTGGGGAGGCCCGCGTCTTCATGGATGTGGACTCGATCAGACCGGGCGAGGACTGGACTGAGGCGATCTCGCACGCTGTCGCCCAGTGCGGCCTCATGCTCGTCCTCATCGGCCACCAATGGGGTCAGGTGCGCAGGGGGAGCTCTGCTCGTATTCGTGATACCGCCGACTACGTGCGCCTTGAGATCGAGGCCGCGTTCGATCAAGACATCCCGGTCATCCCGGTGCTGTTGGAAGACGCCACGATGCCTCGCGAGGCCGACCTGCCCGAGACCTTGGTGAAACTGTCCCACCTCCAAGCAATGCGGGTCAGGCACGAGTCCTTCAAGTCTGACTCGGCAACGCTCTTCACGGTCGTCCAAGAAGTTCTGGCCGCGCACGAGAAGGAGGGTCCGGGTCGTGGGCATGCCGTGGTCAACAACATCCTCGCGTCGCATGAGAAAGACGAAGCAGTTAATCGCTCTTCTGGCGACCACCAGGTGCAGCCCGACGGCGCAATCGGTGGAAGCCGGCGCGTTGGTGAGCGAGCAGACGCGCCCCCTGTCGAAGCCCGTTCACGCCCTCGTCCCGGTCGGGCGCGTCGACTTCTTGTTCCATTGCTCTTGCTCATCTCCATACTGGCTGTTGGGTTTGCCATCTGGGCCGTCAACCCCACGACCACGCCTGATCAGGCGTCCGGCGAGGAGATTCCCGAGTCTGTCGACACTGCCGTGAACCCGTTTCTCGAGGGCGTCGAGCCAGACGCGCCGGTGACACGGAAGCCCAAGGCTACGGGCGCGGTGAAAGGTGACATCCCAGGTCTCTACGGTGGAACTCGACGCAAGACGAGCTGTGATGCGGCGAGGCTAGTTGACTTCCTCCAAACCCATCCGGACAAAGGAGCCGCCTGGGCCGGCGCCGTGGGGATGAGCCTGGATCAGGTACCGTCCTTCGTGGCTCAGCTGACGCCAGTCATCCTTCGAGCAGATACACGCGTCACGAATCACGGCTTCGTGGGCGGCCATGCAACGACCTTTTCCTCTATCCTCCAGGCGGGCACTGCCGTGCTCGTCGACAAACACGGGGTACCCGCTGTCAAATGCTTCTGCGGCAACCCGTTGACGCCGCCCCGCTCCGATCTACCACACCCCTACCAGGGCAACCCGTGGCCAGGTTTCGATGCACAGAACGTCATCGTCGTTAAGCCTGCGCCTAGTGCCATCAAGTCGTTCACCGTGGTCGACCCCACCACAGGGAAGAAATCTTCGAAACCAACTGGCGTGAGGATTCTGCCGCCCAAGCCCGTGAAGCCGGTCCAAGAGACACCCGTCAGCGCGGAGACAACCACTCCGCAGTCACCGAGTCATTCGCCATCTGTCACCTCCAGCCCTGCTGACACCGCAAGCCCGACGTCATCCGTAGCTGCCCGCACAGCTGACACCGCAAGTCCGGCGGAATCAGCTGGATCTACAACCCCCGGCTCCACCATCGGATCGGAGTCGGTCGGCCCGACGGGATCAGTCACGACAGATCACCCCACCGGCGGCAGCTCCCCAGACCGCGCGGAGTCCACGGGAACTGGGCAGGAAACCGGCAGCGGTAAAGACAGCGGTAAGGAGGGTGGCAAGAGTCAAAAGAACAGCGGGAGCGGGCAGACCGAAGGAGACGGGAGCGGCAAAACCCAAACCGGGACGGACAAGAAGCAGACCGGAACGGATAGCAAACGAACCGGGACGGATAGCAAACAAACCGGCGCGGATAACAAGGGAGACAAGGGCACGACTGGGGGCGGGGGTACGAATGAGGACGCCGGAGGAGGCGCGACCAGTAGTCCAGGCACGGGATGATTGTTTGACCGCCCTGTTAGCGGCGCTGCTCGTGATGAACGGGCGGCCGCTGGATCTGCTGCGCCGCCGAACACGTTCCAGCGATCATGAACATCTGGTACCCCGGCACGCAAGGCGGCTACGCGGCCGCGAACCTGCTATTCGGAGCGGTTTCGCCGGGCGGGTTCAATCCTCTCACCCCGACCATTGTTCGGCCTTCTCAGTGCGCTTTCGACGGTAGCGCCCGAGCTGCTCACCGATGACGGGGTATTGCCGGGGGGTACTGGCAGGGGCTCCCATCGGCCCGCTCGGCCGACTACCGTCTCCCGTATGGAGAACCGGAACGAGGTTCGCGAATTCCTTGCCTCGCGTCGGGCGAAGGTCACTCCCGAGCAGGCGGGAGTTCCCCTTCAAGGCGGCCAGCGCAGGGTGCCCGGGCTGCGCCGTGGTGAGGTCGCGATGCTGGCCGGCGTCAGCAGCGAGTACTACACCCGCTTGGAGCGGGGCAACCTCGGCGGGGTGTCGGACACCGTGCTCGACGCCGTAGCGAACGCCCTTCAGCTCGATGAGGCCGAACGTGACCACCTGTTCGACCTCGCCCGGATCGCCGGTAGACCGACGAGGCGGTCCCCGAAGCAGTCGATGCCGAAGACGGTGCGGCCCGTGGTCCAACGCCTTCTCGACGCGATGACCGGAGCCCCCGCATTGGTCCGCAACGCCCGCCTCGACATCCTCGCCGCCAACGCTTTGGGTTATGCCCTTTACTCCGAGGTGGTCGTCAATCCGGTCCGCCCGGCCGCGTGACCGTGCACAGACCTTGCACGTAGCAGTACCCGCTTCTAGGTGGGCCAGATTTTCATGGGACGGCCATTCAGCTGCCCCTTCGACGACGACAGGAGCACGAACCATGGACAAGCGCACGTTGGGCACAGGAGGCCTGGAGGTCTCCGCGATCGGGCTGGGCTGCATGAGCATGACCGGTGGCTACAGCGACAAGCCCGACCGGAAGGAGATGATCTCGCTCATTCACACCGCTGTGGACCGCGGCGTCACCTTCTTCGACACCGCGGAGATCTATGGTCCATACGCCAACGAGGAACTCGTCGGCGAGGCGCTCGCCCCGTACGAGGGCCAAGTCGTCATCGCCACCAAGTTCGGGTGGGACATCGATCCGGTCGAACGCAAGCCAAGAGGGCGCGTTACGAGCCGTCCCGAGGTCATCAAGCAGGTCGTCGACGGCTCGCTGCAGCGGCTGGGCGTCGACGCCATCGACCTCTACTACCAGCACCGAGTCGACCCCGACGTGCCCATCGAGGATGTCGCGGGCACGGTCAAGGAACTCATCGCAGCCGGCAAGGTGAAGCACTTCGGGATGTCGGAGGCGGCCGCCGGGACGATCCGTCGGGCACACGCCGTCCAGCCCGTGACCGCGGTGCAGAGCGAGTACTCGCTGTGGTGGCGGCGTCCCGAGGAGGAAGTGCTGGCTGCGTGCGAAGACCTCGGCATTGGCTTCGTGCCCTTCAGCCCGCTCGGCAAGGGCTTCCTTACCGGCACCGTTTCCGCGTCGACCAACTTCGATCCGACCAACGACATCCGTAGCACCATCCCGCGCTTCAGCCCGGAGGCACTCCAGCACAATCAAGCCGTGGTCGATCTTCTCGCCAGCATCGTGCAACGCAAGGGCGCCACCCCAGGCCAGATCGCCCTGGCCTGGCTGCTGGCGCAGAAGCCCTGGATCGTCCCGATCCCGGGTACGCGCAGGCTGCACCGGCTGGAGGAGAACATGGGCGCCGCCGATGTCGAACTGTCGGCCGAGGAGCTCGCCGAGATCGAGGACGCCGCGTCCAAGATCCAGGTGCAAGGTGGCCGTTACAACGAAGCCGGGGAACGCATGACCAACCTCTAGATCGGCCCTAGCGACGCCCTCGGGGAATCGGCGAGCTCTTCCAGATGGTCTTCAGTGGGGATGCGGTTGCGGCGCGGCCAAGCGCGGGCAGCCCGTACACGTCCTCGATGGTGCGGAGCAGGCCGTAGTGGTTGAGCCGCTCGGTATAGACACCCGGGCGTACGTTCGCGCCGACGATGATGGTCGGGATCGATTTGACTGTTCCGCCAGCGTTCTCGTCGAAGGTCACGACGAGCAGGCTGTTGTGGCGTTGGGCCCAGCGCGCGTACCGGTCGAAGTGCTTCTTCATCCAACGGTCGCCAGTGCGGATCGAGCAATCGTGCATGTCATGACACATATTTGGGCTCACGAACGACACAGTGGGCAGCTTGCGGTAGTCGCGCGGGAAGTCTGTAAAAGGCCGGTTGGTGCTTGCCGGCAACGTGCCGAAGTTGACCCATGGGTTGTGCTTGCGGAGGTATTGACCAGATGCACATCCGCGGAAGCCGGTCTTGGGCAGCGATTCGGCATATCCGACGAAGCTCCGTCCCGACTTACGGAGCTGATGGCCCAGGTTCTTGGCCTTTCGAAAATGCTGAGGGCACCCATTGCCAGTCACTCCCTGGGTCGAGCCGGAGAACAAGGCCAGATAGTTCGGCTGGCTGGGGTGGGTAACACCGTACGAGTGAGTCATGCTGGCGCCCTTGGCCGCGAGCTTGTCGAGGTATCGCGCCTGCCCGCTGCCCATCACGCTGGTGCGGTGCTTGTTCTCGAAGATCACGACCACGATGTGGTCGGGCGGCGGCGCCGCCGCCCGCGGCTTCTTCGGGGCGGGTCGCCGCACTATCCTCTTCTGTTCCTTCGGGGTGAACGGGCGCTCGACCGCCGTCAACTTCTTCTGGGCGGGCCGCGCTGAAGCCGTAGTCTCGTGTGGCTTTGGCTTCACAACTATGGGACTGCTGGACTGCCGTGGCGGCCCAGCCGATGGCGGCCGTTCAACGGCACAGGCCGCAGGCGTGAACAGCAACGTTCCGGCGAGAGCCCAACCGGTCCATCGTGGGAAAGCCTGCACCTGGAACCCCCTCTAGATCCAAGTACTCGCAGACCTCCATTGAACGTCGGCATGCCCCCAGCTGTAAACGTCCCACTGGCTGAGACCTCCCTTCACACGGTTCGGCGCCTTGACAAGGCGCCAAATTGTGCTACTTACTCCGAGCCGTTCTCATGTGGTTGCATCTCGGTCCACTGGCTCCAACGAATCGGAGCACGGACCAGAATGAAGGACGGCCGGGCCATCTGGCACGGCACACTGAATCGCTGGGGAGACATACGTGTGGCAGCATGACGGCCGAATACTGTCTCCACGTCGCGCAACGATCTCACTCGGCTTCGGCGTGAACGTCGACGGACCGGCCGCGGGCTGAGCCACGCTGAGGGCACGTTCGCCCGCGTCCCCACGCCACTTAGCTTCACTTCCTCGAACTCCGCGCTATCGGCAGACGACGCACGGCTCGAGTAGTGATGCTAAGTGGGATGAAGACACGCAGCTGCTGGCGCCTTTAGGCGACCGGCTCGCGGACGTAGCTGTGTGCGACGTCGATCCCGATGGCCTCCGGCCTGCCGACAGGTTCGGATCCGAGCGCCTTGGCGAGCATCGGGCCGAGCCTCTCCGCGAAGAACCGGTCGGCGTGCTCCTTCGACTCCCAGACGCCGACGATCCGGAGCTTGCCGTCGTCGTCGGTACCGACATAGCGCGCCTGGAGACCGGCGGGTTCCTCGCCCAGCTGGGCGAGCACCTTGTCATACTGCTCGATCCTGAACGGCGGTGTGCCGACCGTGATCCACGGCATGACTGTCCTCCTTGTGTTTGCGGCCGCGGAGATGTCACTCCGTCGGGCTGGTCTGGATTCACCGTACGAATCGGTGCCGGCGGCGAAATCAGTGCGATTACGGATTCGCTACTGATTCTCTTCATTCACCCCGCTCGCGTGCCCAGGTCGCGAGCTGGGTGCGGTTGACCAGGCCCGTCTTGGTCAGCATGTGGCGCACGTGAGTCTCGACGGTACGAACCGAGAGGTGGAGCCTCGCCGCGATCTCCTTGTTCGACAGACCCTCAGCGACGAACCGGACGACCTCGATTTCACGAGTGCTGATCCCGAGGGGCTGGGAGGTCCGCGGTCGCGTCGTGCCGAACGCCAGCGCGATGGCGTCGTCGACGATCAGCCGTGAACCATTTCTCCAAAGCCGGTCGGCGTCGCTGCCGACTCTCGCGGCCGCCGCGGCGCGGATCCGTTCCGCGAACGCGAGGTAGAACGGCGCGAACTCGCCGCCGTTGCGAGCTCGCACGGCCCAGGCGGCGGCGGCAACCTGGAGTGCGGTCGCCGGATCACGCCGGGCCAGCACGCTTGCCTGGCCGAGGAGCGCCACCGGAAGCAGGGTGGAGTCGCCGTAGGGCCGCTGGCACTCGATGGCCTTGCGGAAGTACGACGACGCGGCCTGCGGGTCGGCTGACGACTCGGCCAGGATGCCGAGATAGAGGTTCGCCACACCTTGACTCCACCGGTCCTGGGCTGCCAGGCCCATCGCGAGCGCCGCCTCGAGGAGGTCACGGGCGCGGGCCGCATCACCCTCCATCGCGTGGCTGAGTCCGAGTACGGCTGTGCTTCGCGCCTCGCCGATCAGATCGCCTGTCTCCTGTTGGATGGCGCGGGCGGTCGTGAGATGGCCGCGTGCCTTGTCGGGCGCGCCTGCGATCGTTTGCTGCAGCCCGAGGAACAAATGCGCCGCAGCCTCGGCGGCGCGCTCGCCCAGTTCAACGCTTATCTCCGCAGCCTGTGTCATCAGACCGGCAGCGTCGGGAACATTGCGGAGCTGGAATGCGAGATGGCCAGCCGCGATCATGAGCCACACTCGATAGCGGTTCCGCTCCGGACACTGCTGCAAGATCATTTCTGCCAACCGGCCCCCGTCTGCTTGACCCAGAATGAAGAAGAGGTCCTTCGTCTCGGCGAGCAGACGCATAGCTACGCACGGCTCCGAGGCCGCAGCCCACTCGAGCGCTGCGCGCACGTTGTCGTAGTCGGCCGCCCACGATTCCAACAGCGAGACCACCCGTGCGGGCATAAACCCGTACTCGACCGGAATGCCGATCGCTGAGAAGTACCGCAGATGCCGAGCCCGCGCGGCGGCCACTTCGTTGGCTGACGCGAGCTGCTCCGACGCGTACGCCCGCATCGTGTCCAGAAGGCGATATCGGGTTCGATGCTGCCCGGCAGGAACCACCGTGATCAGCGACTTGTCCACCAGCCGGGCGAGCACATCAAGCGACATGTTGGGGGCGACGGCGCGGGCAGCGTCGGCATCAAATCCGCCGACAAACACGGCAAGACTTCGAAACGCAGCCTGCTCGACAGGATCGAGAAGGGTGTAGCTCCACTCGACCGCGGCTCGAACGCTGCGGTGGTGCGCGGGTGCAGGCCGCCGCGGCCGGCCCAGCTCACCCAACTGGGCGTCGAGACTGGCGACGATCTCGTTCGGCGACATCATGCTGACTCGGGCAGCCGCCAGCTCGATGCCGAGCGGGAGGTGGTCGACCCTGGCGCAGATGTTAAGGATGGCGACTTCTGAGTCCTCATCCGGAACCAGCTCCGCACCCCGTTCCCTGGCCCGCTCCAAAAACAGGCGGTAAGAATGCTCGGGCAGAAGCGGGTCCAGCCTCCACACCGCCTCGCCCGTGATGCCGAGCGGCTCCCGGCTCGTCGCCAGAATACGAAGGTTCGGGCAGGCACCGAGCAACGTCATGCCGAGCTCGGCGCACGCGTCGAGCACATGCTCACAGTTGTCCAGCAGCAGCAACACGTCCCGATCGGCCACATACCGCCGCACCACATCAGTCGCGGCGTCCCGCACCGCGCCGCGAATACCGAGCACACGCGCCGCCTCAGCCGCAACGTCTTCGGTCGCGCCAACCGAGGCAAGATCGACCAACCAGACACCGTCGGCCCGCTGCCGCAACTGACCACGACCAAGCTCGACGGCCGTTCGGGTCTTGCCCACGCCGGCCGGCCCGGTCAGCGTCACCAGGCGGGCTCTGCGGAGTATGTCGCTGAGGACCTGGAGCTCAGATGCACGGCCCATCAACCTCGTGAGAGGCGCGGCTATAGAAGGAAGTGACCCGTACGGCCCATTGTGCTCGCGCGGCTCCTCCAGCCGACCCACCACTGAATTCTGGCACCACGCCATCGCATTCCGCTCGCTGCCGAATTTGGCTATGCGCGGCGCTGCTTTCGCCCGGTGATTTCATAA
>Ga0307297_10000463_pt1 | contig 9807 bp, 9 predicted proteins | sample ER_DNA_157_FD_194464 | JGI IMG/M metagenome (GOLD analysis project Ga0307297, IMG submission 194464) | Bulk soil microbial communities from the East River watershed near Crested Butte, Colorado, United States - ER_DNA_157 | ecosystem: Environmental > Terrestrial > Soil > Floodplain | place: USA...
CCAGGAAAACAGCGGACCTGATTGCCCGGCAAATCGCAGTCGACGTTGCGGATGGCAACCATGACCGCTCCGTGGTGGTGGTCGACGAAGACGGTTCGGAAATCTACAAGGCGCCGGTCAAGGCCTGAAGTGGACCGCGTTCTTGCCGCAGACGACACTGACCAGGCCGACCTGCGGGGCGGCCGTTCGCCGTGGTTTGCCGCAAGCAGGCATCCCGTCCGCCTCGATGTCGATGAAAACCTGAAATGCGATGCGCTGATCGTCGGCGGCGGCATCACCGGGTCGCTGGTCGCCGAGCGGCTGACGCGCCAGGGACTCGATGTCATCATCCTCGACCGTGAGTTGCCCGGGCGCGGCAGTACGGCCGCCTCGACCTCGATGCTGCTATGGGAGATCGACCGCTCGCTGGCGCAATTGACCGAAATCTATGGTTTCGATCGGGCATCACGGGTCTATCAGGCGAGCTTGCAGGCGGTTTCCAGGCTCAAATCGCTGGTCCTGAAACTCGACATTGCTTGCGAGATGCGCGACAGGAATTCGCTGCTGCTGGCGGCGGGCGACACCGGGCAGGAGTTGCGCGAGGAACAGCAATTGCGCCGGCACGCCGGCCTACCCGGCGAATTTCTCGATCATGCGTTGCTGCTCGACATATTCGGCATAGCGCGCGCGGGCGCCATCGTGTCGCCGGGCTCGGCCGATGCCGACCCGATGCGGCTGGCGCGCGGAATACTCGCCATCGCTGTCAGGCGTGGCGCCCGGATATTCGAAGCCGAGGCCGTGCAATTCGATCTCGCCACGCGTTCGGTCGGTGTTCTCCTGAACAACGGCCGTGAGATCGAGGCCCGCTCGGTGATCCTCGCGACCGGCTATGTGATGCCTGATATCGTTCGCTCCACCGTCCACGCGGTTTCGTCGAGCTGGGCGATCGCGACGACGCCGCAACCGCAAAACATCTGGAGGGACGGTGCGCTGATCTGGGAAGACAGCAAGGATTATCTCTATGCACGGACGACGGCTGCCGGACGCATCATCATCGGCGGTGAGGACAGCCGCGAGGTGATCGATCCCGATGCGCGCGACGCCCTGATCCCGGAGAAGTCGCGGCTGCTGACGCAGAGGCTCGCGGCGCTGTGGCCGGCCGCCGATCTGGACATCGAGTTTCGCTGGTCCGGCACCTTCGACACCACCAGCGACGGCCTGCCGTTGATCGGTCCGGTACCCGGCGCAAAGGGCATCTACGCCGCCTATGGCTATGGCGGCAACGGTATCACCTTCAGCTTTCTCGCCGCGCAATTGATTGGCGACCTGATCGCCGGATCGAACTCGCCGCTGCTGAGCGATTTCGCGCTGGATCGGGACGGCTCTTCGACCAACTGATCACGGCACGATGAGGGAACTCTGGAAATCCTTCCGAGTTATCGATGCAGTCAAAAACACAAGGAGGCTGACATGGGTTTAGGTAAAGGTGCGCTGCTCTGGCTGATCGGAATTCCGCTTCCGATCATTCTGCTTCTGGCATTGTTCATGAATCGCTAGCTTCCGACACGGGTTCGGTCGCGGCTGCGCACTGCGACCGAACTCGATGCGTCAACACATGCCTCCGCGCGATCCGGAGTTACCTTGGGACCGGCGACCGCGCCCGCAGTCTTATCTTTCCTTTCGAAAAAGCTGGCTTGCCCCAGTTCGCGCTGGATCGGGGCGAACCGCCGTCTTTGCAGCAAGGAACCCATGTGATCCCAGCGAATTAGGGCGTCACTTTCTGACGAACCGGTAAGAGTGATGCCAAACGTCGCCGACCAACGCAGCAAATCGCTCTGGATGGATGTAGAGGTCGCACCCGAGGCGCGTCCGCTGAACGGAGACCGGCGCTGCGACGTGGTCGTCATCGGGGCCGGCATCGCGGGCATTTCGACCGCCTACGAACTTGCGATCAGGGACCAGCAGGTGATCATCGTCGACCGTGGTCGCATTGCTGGCGGTATCACGGCCCGCACCAGCGCCCATCTGGCCCCATTGTGCGACGATCTGACGTCGGAAATGATCAAGCTGCGAGGCGAGAAATTGTCTCGTGCGTTCTACCGAAGCCAGGCCGCCGCAGTCGACCGTATCGAGGCGATTCAGAAGAAGGAAAAGATCGAATGCGACTTCCGCAGGCTCGACGGTTACCTGTTCCAGGCGCTTAGTACCGATTCCAAGATCATCGAGGATGAACTGGACGCCGTGCGCAAGGTCGGCGCGCCAGTGCACCGGCTTGTCGGCGTCCCGCTGGCGCATTGCGACCAGCAGCATGTGCTGCGCTATCCGCAGCAGGCGACCTTTCATCCCCTCAAATATCTGCAAGGGCTTGCCGCTGCCATTACCGCAAGAGGCGGAATATTTCACGCCGAGACCATCGTGCAGCGGATCGACGAGGGCGTTGACGGGTCGGTAGCCGTGACGACCGATGGCGGTACGATCACTTCAAAAGCAGCGGTGGTCGCCACCAATTCCCCGATATCGGACAGGTTTGCCCTGCATACCAAGATGGCGCCCTATCGGACCTATGCGATGGCATTTTCGATCCCGCGCGGCGCCCTTCCTGACGCGTTGTATTGGGATACGCTGGATCCCTACCACTATGTGCGGCTGCAGCCCGGCGAAGGCCCTACCGACCACCTCATCGTCGGCGGCGCGGACCACAAGAGCGGAGAGGCCGACGATGCCGAGCTGCGCTTCGAGGCACTGGAGGCGTGGACGCGCAATCTCATCCCGGCCGCGAGGGACGTCACCCATCGCTGGTCGGGCCAGGTGCTCGACACCATCGACTATGCCGCTTTCATCGGCCGCAACCCCGGAAATAAAAACGTTTACGTCCACACCGGCGATTCCGGACAGGGCATGACTCACGGTGTGGTCGGAAGCCTGATCAACGCGGCCCTGGTGCTGGGCGAAGATGCACCATGGCAGGAGGTATACGAGCCGACGCGCAAGACCCCTGCGGCCGTCGGCAATTTCTTACGAGAAAACCTCACCGCCGTGAAAAACTTCGCGGAATATTTGGCACCCGGCGAACTGGGCTCATTTGACGAACTCGAACCGGGACGCGGCGCGGTCGTGCGAAGCGGTCTGACCAAGATCGCTGCCTATCGCGACAAGGAAGGCGTGTTGCATGCGCGATCGGCGGCTTGCACGCATGTCGGTTGTCATCTGCACTGGAACTCGTTTGAGACATGCTGGGACTGTCCTTGTCACGGGTCGCAATTCGGGGTGGACGGGATTGCGCTGAATGCGCCCGCCGTTAGCCCGCTGGCCGAGGTCAAGTTACCGGAATGAGCGAGAGCCTGATGCCGTGGATGGGCGTAGCCGCGGCGATGCTGACGTCGCTGTCCTATATCCCACAGGTGCGAAAAGCCTGGCCGCTCGGATCGACCGCGGACCTGTCCTTGACGATGCTGATGGTCCTCACCACGGGCCTGCTGCTCTGGATCGGTTACGGCCTGTTGAAAGGCGACTGGGTCATCGTTGCGGCCAACGGCGTCGGCGCGGCGCTTTCGGCGAGCGTGCTGACCTTCAAAATTCGAGACCTGCGGGCGGGCCGGTGAATCCGCCAGGAATGTCGGGCAGGCGACCCAACAAGTTCCACATCCTGCACCGCGACGCGGGAACCCGTCCGATGTGAAAAGGTTGTGATGCTACAACCCTATTTTGGGTTCCAGTCATTTCAATGGAGGATGCCGTGGGATTTTTTTCTAAAGACATCAAGACGATGGACGACCTGCTGCTGCATGGGCTCCAGGATATCTATTACGCGGAACAGCAGATCACCAAGGCACTGCCGAAGATGATCGACCAGGCCACCAACCGCGACCTGGCGCAGGGTCTCAAGCTGCATCTCGAAGAAACCAACAAGCAGATCGAGCGGCTGGACCAGGTGTTCAAGAAGCTCGGCCAGAAACCATCCGGCACCGATTGCCCGGCGATCGACGGCCTGATCGAGGAATCCAACCAGACCGCCGGCGAGATCGAAGACAAGTCGGTGCTCGATGCCGCGATCGTCGCCAACGCGCAGGCGGTCGAGCATTACGAGATCGCCCGCTACGGCACGCTGATCGCCTGGGCGGAAGAACTCGGCCATGACGATATCGTCCGGTTCCTGACCACCAATTTGAACGAGGAAAAAGCCGCAAACACCAAGCTCAACACCGTGGCGATGCGCAGGGGCGTCAACCGCAAGGCGGCGAGCTAAGGGAGTAGACCGCAGGATCGCCGAAACGAACAGCCCGACGCCCATGGCGTCGGGCGCTGATCCATTACCGGGAGTTCGCGTCGAGATGGCTGATAAGAAACACAAGGCGCGCAAGGAAGCGGAGCCTCAGAAGGACCCCGGCGGCTTCAGCCGGGTCTTCGGTGACGTCGCCAACAAAACCTCGCAAGCGGCGGGACGGGCATCGACATTCATGCTGGCCGCCGGTGTCGTTCTGGCATGGGCGATCACGGGACCGCTGTTTCAATACTCGGACACCTGGCAGCTCGTCATCAATACCGGCACCACGATCGTCACGTTCCTGATGGTATTTCTCATTCAGAACTCGCAGAATCGCGACAGCGCCGCCATCCAGGTCAAGCTGGACGAGCTCATTCGCGTCAGCACCGCGCGCAATTCCTTTGTCGGGATCGAGCATCTGACCGACGAGGAACTGGAAGACATCCGCAGCAAATGCGAGCGGCGCGCCGAAGCCGAGAAGGACGGCGACGAGGCGGTGAAACGCACCAAAGACAAGGCCGAGCAGGCTGCGGACCACGCCGTGGCGGCGGAATGAGGATGGTGTCGCCGAGCGAGTGATTGGAGTGACCAAACAGCTAGTCGCAGAACTCTCGTTGCGACGTAGCTTCCCGGGCATGCGAGCGTGAGTCGAGCGCACCGCAAGCGCGTTGACGTGTCATTTCGTCGGAACGATATCGTCGGAGGCCGACAGATAGAATTGCATTGTTTTCCCGGAACAAATGTTCCCGCTGCTCATTGATGCGGCACTTGAAGCGAAATTTTCGACAGCTGGGAGCGCACTAAGATGATTGTTGATACTGTTGTTGTCCAACCGGCCACCGATCTCGGTGAGCCCTCCGTCGCCGGCGTGTCATGGCCTGCGGTCGCCGCCGGTGCGGTGGTGAGCTGCGCGCTGACGCTGGTCCTGCTCGCCTTCGGCACCGGGCTCGGTTTGTCCGTGGTGTCGCCCTGGGCCGGCTCCGGCGTTTCCGCCACCACCTTCAAGATCGGCACCGGCCTCTATCTCATCGTCATCGCCATGATCGCTTCCTCCCTCGGCGGCTATATCGCCGGCCGGCTTCGGTCGCGATGGATCGGCGTCCACAGCGACGAAGTCTACTTTCGCGATACCGCGCATGGCTTCATCGCCTGGGCGTTCGCATCCGTGCTTGGCGCGGTGCTGCTGGCGACGCCGGCGACCAGCCTGCTCAGCGGCGCCGTGACCGGTGCCTCACAAGGTGCGGCGACCGCCGCCGGCCAGTCAGGTCCGATGGATGGCTATGTCGACAGCCTGTTCCGTGCCGACACACCTGCCGCATCGAACGCTGGCAATGCGCAGGAGTCGCGCGGCGAGATGGTGCGGCTGTTCACCGGCAGCTTCCGCAACGGCAGCGATCTGAAGCCAGCCGACCGGCAATATGTCGCCAAGGTCGTGGCTGCGCGGACCGGGCTCAGCCAGGCCGATGCCGAAAAGCGCGTCAACGAAGTCGTGACCCAGGCCAAGACCGACATCGATGCCGCCCGCAAGGCCGCCATGCAGCTCGCGTTCTGGTTGACGGCATCGCTGCTGCTCGGTGCCTTCTGCGCCAGCCTCGCCGCCACAGAGGGCGGTGGCCTTCGCGACGGTACATGGGGTCGCAAGGTCCGCTGATTTCAACCAGGAAAGGAAAAACTCCATGCCCATTCTGCTTTGGCTGCTCGGGATCCCGATCCCGCTGATCCTCCTCATCTTGCTGCTTCGCTGAGTTAACGGCAAACGCGTGAAAATCCCCCGCACCTCGCGGGGGATTTTCTCATCCAAGCCAGATTGTAACCGAGGAATTTAATGGCCAAATCATCCAAGCGCGTAGCGGCTAGAGCGGCGGCGGCCGGAACGGCGACCATTCACGATCAGAAATTGCTTCGCGGCGAGGGCGGCGAACTCCACCAGATAGCCGGCGGCGATGTCCCGGTCCTGACCACCGCGCAGGGCGGCCCGGTGTCGGACGACCAGAACTCGCTCAAGATCGGTCCGCGCGGTCCGACCCTGATCGAGGATTTTCATTTCCGGGAGAAGATCTTTCATTTCGACCATGAGCGAATTCCCGAGCGCGTGGTGCATGCGCGGGGCTACGGCGCGCATGGCTTCTTCGAGAACTACAAGCCGCTGTCGAAGTACACCCGCGCCGACCTGTTCCAGCGCGCCGGTGAACGGACGCCGGCCTTCGTGCGGTTCTCCACCGTCGCCGGCAGCAAAGGTTCGTTCGACCTCGCGCGCGATGTTCGCGGCTTTGCCGTCAAGCTCTATACCCGGGAAGGGAACTGGGACATCGTCGGCAACAACATTCCGGTGTTCTTCATCCAGGACGCCATCAAGTTTCCGGACATGGTTCACGCCGTCAAGGAAGAGCCGGACAGCGCGTTTCCGCAGGCGCAGTCGGCGCACGACAATTTCTGGGACTTCATCAGCCTGACACCCGAAAGCATGCACATGATCATGTGGGTGATGTCGGACCGTGCGATCCCGCGATCGTTCCGCTTCATGGAGGGCTTTGGCGTTCACACCTTCCGCCTCGTCAACGCGAAGAACGATTCGACCTTCGTCAAATTCCACTGGAAGCCGAAGCTCGGGCTGCAGTCGGTGCTGTGGAACGAGGCGGTGAAGATCAACGGCGCCGATCCGGATTTCCATCGCCGCGACCTCTGGACCGCGATCCAGACCGGCAATTTCCCCGAGTGGGAGCTGCAGGTTCAGCTGTTCGACCAGGCGTTTGCTGACAGTTTCGAGTTCGATGTGCTCGATCCCACCAAGATCATTCCGGAAGAGCTGCTGCCGCCGATCCCGGTCGGCCGTCTGGTGCTCGACCGCATGCCGGATAACTTCTTTGCCGAGACTGAACAGGTCGCGTTCATGACCCAGAACGTGCCGCCTGGCGTCGACTTCTCCAACGATCCATTGCTGCAAGGCCGCAACTTCTCCTATCTCGACACCCAGTTGAAGCGGCTCGGCAGTCCGAATTTTACCCATATTCCGATCAATGCGCCGAAATGCCCGTTCGCTCATTTCCAGCAGGACGGTCATATGGCGATGCGCAATCCCGTCGGGCGCGTCAATTACCAGCCGAACTCGTTCGGCGAAGGCCCACGCGAATCTCCGAAACGCGGGTTCACACCGTTCGCGGAAGTCGAGCAGGGCTCGAAACGCCGCTTGCGGGCGGAAAGCTTCGCCGACCACTACAGCCAGGCACGGCAGTTCTTCATCAGCCAGACACGTGGTGAACAGCATCACATCGCCAACGCGCTGACCTTCGAGCTCAGCAAGGTGAAGACGCCTGTGATCCGGGAGCGAATGGTCTCGCATTTGTTCAACATCGACGAGACGCTGGCCAGCAAGGTCGGCACCGGGCTGGGCCTGAAGGCGATGCCGAAGCCGGCCGATGCGGCGATGCCGACTCGGCAGGATCTCGATCCGTCCCCAAAACTCAGCATCGTCGAGAACGGGCCCCGGCGCTTCGAGGGTCGCAAGCTCGGGATTCTCGTCACCGATGGCACCGATGCCGCCTTTCTGAAGGCACTCAAGGCCGCACTCGCCAAGGCAGGTGCGACTTTCGAGATCATTGCCCCCAAGGTCGGCGGCGCGAAGGCCAGCGACGGCAGCTGGATCGAGGCCGACCAGATGATCGATGGCGCTCCCTCGGTATTGTATGACGCGGTCGCGCTGCTGCCGGCCGAGTCCGCGATGGACGATCTGCTGCAGGAACACACGGCGCGAGACTTCGTCGCCGATGCGTTTGCGCACTGCAAGTTCATTGGACATGTCGAGGCGGCGGCACCGCTATTTGCCAAGGCGGGCATTGTTGAAGCGGATATTGACGAAGGCTTTATTTTGCTGGCTCGGCCAAAGGATGCCGCGGGCTTTATCGAGAAGCTCGGTAGGCTGCGGGTCTGGGCTCGCGAGCCCAGCGTCAAGATGAAGTAGCACGGACGATGGCGGATCTGCCCAAACACTGGACCACCCATGTCGGGCAGGCGGCGGGACATCCCGCCGCCTTCCTGGGCGTGATCGTTTTCGGCGTATTGTGGCTGACCTTCAGCCGGGAAAGCTTCGGCTGGGAGGCTTTCGGCACGCTGGCGATTTTCATGATGACGCTGTTTATCCAGCGAGCCAACCGGCGCGACAATCTGGCTTTGCATGCCAAGCTCGATGAACTCCTACGTGTCGATAACGCCGCTAGATCAGAGCTGACGCAGCTCGACGAGCAGGAGCCCGAGGAAATCGAGGAGCATCGTGATGAAGAAGTGCGCAAGACTCGCGCCTGATCAAACCGCATGCAATTCGGGCAGCGCAGCCAGCGACATTTCGCTGCCCTAAATTTCCGCATCAGGATCAGTCTTTTACCGGGAACGAACCCGGCTCTTCCCGGCTTATTTTCCCAGCATTTGCCTTCGACATTTTCGAGGAGAAACGACGTGGAAATCCGTGCCGGTTACGACATCGCCTTTCAATGCTTCCAAGACACGCCGATGGCGCTGATGCTCAGCATTGAACCGGCCCGGGTCAAGGACCTCCTGAGCGAACACAGGATCGCGTTCTCGCCTGACGTGGCGTCGCGCGACTATATCGACACGTTCGGCAATACCTGCACCCGGATTATCGCGCCACCCGGCCTGATCTCGATCCGCAACGAGTTTCTGATTTCGGATAGCGGACTGCCGGACGAGGTCGCGCCCGACGCGCGGCAGTTCGACGTCGGCGAACTACCCGACGACGTGCTGGTCTATCTGCTCGGCAGCCGCTACTGCGACACCCAAAAGCTTTCCGATATGGCTTGGTCATTATTCGCCGGCATCAAGCCGGGCTGGCAGCGGGTGCAGGCGATCTGCGACTACGCCCATCAGCGGATCAGTTTCGGCTACCACCACGCCCGGTGCGACCGCACCGCGTCGGAGGGCCATGCCGAACAGGTCGGTGTCTGCCGCGATTTCGCCCATCTTGCGGTGACGCTGTGCCGCTGCATGAACATTCCGGCGCGCTACTGCACCGGCTATCTCGGCGACATCGGCGTGCCAGTCGACCCGGCGCCGATGGATTTTTCCGCCTGGTTCGAGGTCTATCTCGACGGCCGCTGGTTCACTTTCGATGCCCGCCACAATCATCCCCGGATCGGCCGGATCGTGATGGCCAGGGGCCGGGATGCCGCCGACGTTGCGATTTCCACCGCATTCGGTACCGCGCAACTGGTGAGATTTACCGTCCTCACCGAGGAAGTGACGCCACCGGCGCAGGTGTCGCGCGCGGCCTGAGCTGGATTGATTGCCCTCCGGGCGCCGGGCTGGATTTCAGCCCGGCTTTTTGCACTTTGCGTGGGCTGGATACGGCCGCAGCCTTGCGCTAGACACGGTTCGATTTTCCAGGGAAGGATCTCACCGGAATGCGACGTCTCCAGCGCGCGAAATTGTTGATCGTATCGGCCTTTGCCCTGGCAATCGCCGGCACAGCCTGTCCAACCATAGCAGCGGCCCAGACCGCGGGAAAAACCATGACCACAGCATCAGGATTGCAGATCTCGGACAGCACCGTCGGC
>Ga0307297_10000465_pt1 | contig 9783 bp, 21 predicted proteins | sample ER_DNA_157_FD_194464 | JGI IMG/M metagenome (GOLD analysis project Ga0307297, IMG submission 194464) | Bulk soil microbial communities from the East River watershed near Crested Butte, Colorado, United States - ER_DNA_157 | ecosystem: Environmental > Terrestrial > Soil > Floodplain | place: USA...
CGTGAAGGGTTCGGAGATCCCGGAGGACGACACCCGGTACCTTCAGAAGGTACTCGCGGCCTGTCGGGCCGGAATCAGGTCCCGGCGACAGAGCGCCGATCACTGGCAGCAGGTCGGCCGGGCGCGGGCGCAGGTGGTTTCCCGATGACGAAGAGGCCGCCCCTGATCGAGGTTCCCGAGGGTTGGTCGTACGCCGAGGAGTCGGAGTACGTCTCCGGCCGGTGGGAGACCGTATACAAGATCACACACGACGCCTGCGGGACCCCTTACTCCAAGCTCTACCGACCGAGCGGCGATGACTTCCGTGACGCGGGGCTGGCACGCGGCGGATGCGCCAGGGGGTTGTGGTTCTTCATCGGGAATCATCCGCAGAACTGTGAACCGAAGGTGTGACGTTCCGGCTCACGGTCATTCCACCAGACGGTGAACCCGTACAGCACGCTCCGGTTCAGATGAAACGGGTTGCGGTTTACGGGATCCTGGTGGTTCTGATGAACGCCGATCCGAACTATCAGGTGAATGATCTGATTCCCTATCTGGAAGCACGGGAATTCGCAGAACGATTTCTCAAGTCACCGAGACGATGGGAAATCAAACACGGACCTACCGGGTTCGCGTTCAGTATCGACGGACAGGAGTAAGGAAATGACGGAAATCATCACGGACATGGATGTCGTGACGGAAGGGGACTTCGAATCGGTCGAGTGGACCGATGTGGTCACCGGAAAGCTCCCCGAGGGCAAGACGCTGGCCGACATCGACCCGGAGGACCAGGTGATCAGGGAGTCCCTCAGGCCGAAGTTCGACAGCGTCGGTGCATTCAAGCTGTGGCGGTTCTCGCTGAGCAGCGGCCAGGACGATGGCCATGGAAACGCGGTCGACTGGCACCGCTGGTCGGCGATCTTCCGCAACGTCACCGACTCCGACTCGTCGCGCAAGTCGGAACAGCCCGCCGCGATACTCCACACGAACTCTCAGGGATTCGTCACGGCCGAGTGGTATGGCGACGGCAATGCGGCCGAAGAGGTCTGGGTTTCACTGGAGGAGGAGTGGAACCGCTTCGACAACGACGACGAGGAATGCGAGGGGCACGTGGACGACGACGCGGCGCTCACGTCCGGTGTGGGTATCGGTGAGTCCATCAAGTGCGACGGCTCCTGTCAGGGCTGACGGAAGCGACATACGAACGGAAAGGACAAGACATGATCGACACAAAGGCCGCCCAGCCGGTCCAGATCTGGCGTGACGCGCTGGAAGCGGCCGAGGAATGGGGCTTCTGCCCCATCAACACGCGGGAGAACACGCCCGGAGTCACGGGCCGCCTGGGGGCCTGGATCTCGGATGAGATGTGTGGGCAGCACGTCGCCGGTCCCGAGGACCAGAAGCGCACCACGGTCACAGAACAGATGCTGCACGCGGCATTCACCGTACTGGAGGACGACCGGGACTCCTTCTCGCCGGAGATTCTGATCGACGTGATGTGCACATACCGGGGCGAGACGGTCGACGACTTCATCGCGCTGGCCGTGGAGTACGCCGAGGAGGACTACGACGGTCCCGACAACCCGGCCGACAAGGGCTGGGAGGGATTCGATTCGGAGCGCGCGTACGAGATCTGGTACACGGCGAACGGGATCCCCGAAGGGGAAGTCTGCGCCAACGGCGGAGATGGCACCCTGTACTGGTTCAACCGGCACGACCTCCGGAACGGGTGGTAAGGGCCATGCATGGCAGCTACGACGACATGCAGGACTGGGCACGCCGAGAGGCCAATCCCGGTTACGAGCGGGAGATCGCCTACATGCCCAACTACAGCAACCCGGAGTGCCCGGACTACACCGATCCGCAGGACTTCGATCCGGACCTGGACGAACAGGTGCATGCGATCTATGCCCGGGACAATGCCGGACGCCGGGAACGCAATCATCAGACCGAGGTCACCGGTCTGCGGAACCTGCTGGAAGAGCACGGGATCGAGATCCCGGACGACATCTGATCACCACGTGATTCAGGCGGGCACGGAGGGGGCCGTGCGCGTCTGTGTTCCTTGGTGGGACAGAAGGAAGTAACGGAAGTGGAGAAAGACGTGATCAAAAAGCTGAAGCGGGTAATCGGTGCACTGGTCGGGCCTTCGGAATGGGCGCCGTTTCCCAGTGTGATCGGATCGGTCGAGCAGTCCATGACCGGCAAGACCGTGATCCGGGTCGGGAAGCTGACCGTGGCCGACCCGGACATCGACGGCAAGTCGTGGACGCAGACCGAGCACGTGGTCATGACCCCGGGGGAGCGCGAGGATCTGATCGACGCACTCACGTCGCACCGGGAATGCCGGACGGTCGAGGTCGGTGACACGGTCGGCATGGGGTGTGTCGTCATGGGCGTGCACTACGTGAACGCCACGGCCGACCCGCACATGCGTACGGGCACGGCGCTGGCCTGGGACGACCACAAGCGGGAGTTCGTCGTCTTCACCATCGACGCGTACGGGAACGTCGACAACGGCCTGTATCGCAAGAACGAGCAGCGAGCCCTGAATGCCTACATCACCCGGCTGAACGACCACCTGTTTCGCCACTTCAACTCCACTCCCCCGACCCTCACGTACGCCTCCGTCCCGGAGCGCGACCGGCTGACGGTGACCTCATGAACGACCCGCTGAGGAACCCGTTCCTGAATCCCCGGCTGTCCAGTTTCGGGCGGCTCACCTTCGACGGGATCCACGGTCCCGAGTTCGGGGTGGGTCGGGTCTGGTACCAGGAGGGGCACCGGCAGGCCGGTCACGTGGAGGTCGAGCGGAGGGACGGGTCACCGGCCCTGGTGCCTGTCGAGAGCTGCCAGGTGGGGGCCAACTGGGACGACACGCCGAAAGGGGGCCGGTTCACGGGATCCGAACTCTACCGCCCCGCTTTCCTGGACGACACGGGAAAGCGGTTCCTCCGGCGAGACCACAGCGTGATCATCCCGGGTGACATGAAGCGGGCCCGCGCACTGCTCGAACGCGTCCGGCCCGGCTGGACGGTCGACTGGTTCAGCCACGGATGCAACGAGTTCCGAGGCGTCCTCACCGTGACCGAAGCGCATGACGGCCACTTCAGTCTGACGGGAGGGAAGAACGCGCCCACGCGGTACACGTGGCCCGAAGAGCACGAGGAGTTCGACATCGAAGGGGACCGGCTGACCGAGATCCGGGTGCATGAGGCCCGGACCGGCAAGCCCCCTTCCCGCAGTCTGACGCTGAAGTTCCAGGAGGGGGTGATCCGATGACAGGGGAGCGCTATCCGGCGACCGCGTACGACCGGGGTCTGGATGACTGGTCGGTAACATCCCGGGAGATCTCGCAGATCAAGGTCGCCGAGGAGCTGGCTCACAGCCTCGCGCACGGGATTCCGCTGCGGGGCGGCCCGCTGCCTCCCCAGCAGGAGGACGGGTCGGTCGGACCCGACGACGGTTCGGCTGTCTCGATCATCTGGGGCAGCTTCCTTCACGAGGACGGAACGCGCCGGGTTCTGGGGTGGTTCGTGACAGGTCGGTGATATACCCTGTGGCCTAGGCCGATGAGTTCGGGAGCGCCCGGTCCCCCGGGGCCGGGCGCTGACGTGCATCACCGGAAAGGAAAACGGAGGACAGGGTGGCCGATCGTAAGCAAGATCTGTGGCAGATATTCATCTATGCACAGCACGAGGGAGGGGAGATCATCTCCGGCCTGGAAATCTCGGGTGCTGTGGAGCTGCCCCGTCCGATGGCGGCACTCGATGCGGCCGATCACGCCTTGCGGGTGGCTGTACGGATGGGCCCCCTCCCGGCCAGCATCACGGTTGACGTGTTGGGCCGGGCCGATATCGGATCGGATCTGCACCGGCTGTGCAGCGCGGTCGCCAGGTATGACGACACGCGGAAGGAGTTCATGCGGTATACCCCGTGGATCGACGGGGAGCAGTACCAGCGGATCGCAGAGCCGGAAGGCGCTTCGATCGCCACGCTCACGCAGGTCTGACGAACAGCACGAAACCGATCAAGCCGCAAGCGAAACCGGGAAGAGAGAAGAGCACAATGACCTACATCACCGATGGAGAGAACGAGATCGGCGTCGCCCTCACGGAATCCTGGGCAGCCGTCTGGACCGTGGGATCCCCGCACATCGAGGTGATTCGGCGCGACTTCTGGGACGAGCACGCCGACGAGATCAAGGCGGCGGCCGAGCGGGGCCGGGAGTTCTCCGACGGGGACGGGCAGACCGGCCAAGTCCACATCATCGGCACGAACGGCGACCTGGACGACGACGGATCACCGGCGAAGTTCGATGAACCGTCGGAGTACGTGGCGGATGAGCTGTCGACGTGGACCCGGGAGGACGGCGGCGCGTACGAGCTGGCCACCGTCGAGGGTTACACGTACTGACGTAGGACACGACGAACAAGGGGAGCGAAACGCATGGGTGACCACGGTCAGATCGAGATCAACAGTCAGGGATCCACGCACACGCTGTATGAGTTCTGCGGGTACGACGTGTGCCGGGAACGCATTCTGAACTTGGGACTCGGAATTCCGGCGGCTGTGGTTTTCAAGAAGGACGAGTTCTTCCTGTCGGACGGCGACGGCGGGACCGTCAAGATCACGGTGAACGGGGACCTGGACGAGTCCGACTCGTGCGTCTGGTGCTTCGGTTGTGGCGACTTTCTGCGCCACGCGAACGCCGGTACGCCGTGCGAGTGCGACGACAGGGAAAACGACCGGGAGCCGGTACGGCCGATGGTCGTGGAACCCGGGGCCCGGCTGGAGCTGCACGTCTACTGAGCGGGAGACGCCCTAGGGTCCCCGGCCTCATGCCGGTGGCCCGGGAATATCGCCGGTCGCGACGGAAAGGAAAATAAAATGGCGACAAAACGATTCATCGGGGATCTCTTCTTCGAAAGTCTGAAGGAGTTTCCTGGATTCACGGAAGAGGCCAGGAAGTTGATCTCCTCCGACTGGCGGAAAGGTACGGATACCTTCCGCAGGTACGCCCGTCCGATGGTTCACGAGATCCACGGAAGAGGGGTTCTTGATTCCTGGGGTGAATTCGGTTTCGGCTACATCGAAGGCCGATTCATGGAAGGGCTTGACCCCGAGCGGGACCCGTGGTTGTGGGCGTACAAGACCATGACGGGGGCCCTCGTCAATCCAGCTACGGTGCGCGCCGTTCTGCGCCGCATCGAACAGTCCGCCTGAGTCGTACGGAATTCGGAAGAGGTGATGGAGATTCTGGAGACAGCGGGCCGCTACCGGTTGCGGCTGAGCATGGACACCGAACCGGCGAACCCCCGGCGGGACTACGACCACATCAGTCGCGTGATCACGGTGGAAAACGAGAAGTATGCCGACATCGACGAGAACGGCGGACCGCTGCAATACGGGTGGGACTACTTCTCGGATCACGAGAACGGCGACGATCTGTTCATTCGCTGGGCACGTATGGCCCACGGCGCCGTGGTGGTACAGGACAGCCCGCACGACGGCGCCCGGTCGTTCTGGTACCTGATGCCTGACGGCCTGAAGGAAGTGACTGATCCGCTGGAGTTTCTTGCGGCGGAGATCCGGGAGTACCGGGCCTGGGCGGAGGGTGACGTGTGGGGTCACATCATCGAGAAGTCGGTGAGGTGGCAGCGGTGCGAGACCGCCGAGGACGAGAGCATGATCACCTGGGAAGAGGTGGAATCGTGCTGGGGGTACATCGGCCGCGAGTACGCCGAGCGGGAGGCGCGTGAGTCCTTCGTGCCCTACAAGATGGAGGCGCAGGCGTGAAGTCACCGGAACTGGTCCACGTGTGGACCCTGAAGCTGTCGCTGTCACCAGTCATCACCGAGGCCAGCATGCGGGATCTCCGGGAGTGCGTGTGGAGCGTCGCGGACCGCGAGGCGAGTTCGGCGACGGTGATACTGCCGTTCATCTGGAATACGCGCGGTGCTCTGCTGACCGTGCGCACACAGGGTAGCCCTTTCGCCCTGATCAAGATCGCCGAGTGGGCGCTGGAGAACAGCTTTCCGGAGCCACAGGGGTTCGAGCTGAGCGGAAGCCGGACGGCTCCGCTCGCCAAGACGGAAGGGTGGCAGGGGTATGGCAGCGACTGACATCTGGGAAATCGACGGCAAGGAACTCAAGTACCAGGACGGTGACTACGTCCGGATCGACACCTCGTCCAACCCGGAGGCAGCTTCCTGGCTGCCATTCCTGTCGGGTTACGTCCGGGGGTTCGACGCGTCGACCGTGGACGGCGAGACCACGGTCGCGTACACGCTGTACAGCATCGGGAACAACCCGCTGCACGGCGTGTACGAGGACCGGCTGGTCCGCGCGGTCGGCGCGTATGGAATCCATCACGGCCGGAACATGCACGACGACGGCAACGCGTGCGGCTTGTGCGGCGCCAACCTCTGGACAGAACTCCCATCGGAAACGGAGAAGTGAACATGTCCGAACAGGACGCAACGACAGTGAAATACCCGGGCTGCACCGTGGAGCTTCTGGGAACCTCCGCCAATCCGGTGCTGATCTTCCGGAAGGTGCGCAAGGAACTGATCCGCTACCTGACCGACGTCGAGGGGCTGTCCCGGCAGGACGCCGTGGCCATCGGCGACGAGTTCGAGGACGAAGCGACGGCGAGCACCGACGTGCTGACCGTGTGCTTCCGCTGGGTGGACGTGGCCTGACGGGAGGCGCCCCAGGGCAACCGGCTGCGGCCGGGGGCCCGAGAGTGCCGCTCATCCGGAGCGGACGGAAGGGATGAGGATGCTGTCGGAGAAGCGCATGCGGGAGGGCCGAGTCCTGGTGGTCACGGCCGAGGAATACGTCAAGCGGACCAAGAGTGACGAGCGGTACACGCGGGCGTTCGACTTCGCCCTTGCCGGACTGTGTCATCACGGCTCGATCATCTTCCCGTACCCCGGAATGGACGAAGACGTCATCATGCTGGACCGGAAGCAGGCCGAACACCTGGTCGTCGAGCTGCTCAAGCGGCTCGCCCCGGACGGGGAGCTGCCGACCGACGCGGCCGAGCTGCGCGACTTCATCACGACGCTGCCCCTCTGGGGCTGACGGGAAGGGAAGGGCCATGGCCGAGGACCCCACGTGGGCGAGAGAGGCCGGGCGGGCACAGAAGATCCGCGACAAGTACGGGATCTGACGTGGCACAGGAACCGGAAAAACCCGAGTTCCCGGAAGTGATCGTGGTTCCGGTGGAGAAGGGCAACGCCCCCGCCATGATCTCCGTCAGCCGGGAGAACGCCCAGGAGATGGACACGTACGGGAAGTAGGAACTGAATCCGGTCGGCCGGAAGTGGTCCGGCCGCCCGGATCGGGAAGGGGAAAGAAATGAACGAACTCAGGGACCTGTGGCGCGTCGCCTGGCAGGAGACCGACAACCTGAATGGCGCCAAGCAGGCAGTGGAAGGAATCTGGGCGATGCCTTTCGAGGCGTCGGCCGGAATGGTGGCCCGGGATATGGCCGCCTGCCTGGGTAAGAGCGCGGCGCCCAGAACGGACGCCCTCTATCCGATGTTCCGCGAGGCCGTCATCTACCGGATGGAGTGCGGCAGGCCCGTCGAGGTGACCCGGGCCCGGGTCACACGTGATCGCGCCAAGGGTGGTCGCTGGATGACCGAGGACGGGTTTTTCGTCGAGCCCGACACATCGCACGGTGGCTGGTTCCTGGAGACGGGGAAAGACTGGACCTAGGCCAGCCGCAAACTCAGGTCGAACGAAAATTAACGGAAGGGAAAAGAAGAATGATACCGATCGAGTGGATTCTCGACGGCGAGATCCATGGGAATGCCGGAGACGTCGGCGGTGATATCCAGGTTGGTCCGGCGATCTCCGCCAGGTTCCGCAGCGACGCACGTCCTGACGCCCGGTTCGAGGTGACGGTCTACGCCACGGCGAAGCCCTACCTGGAGCTGGACGAGCAGGCCCCGGCCTGCTTGCACACCGAGCCCGAAGGGTGGGTGTGCAAGAACGGCTGGACCGAGCTGCACCAGCCCGGCAGCGGGTCGGTGTGCCAGTGCTACCTCCCGCCCGAGCATCTCGCATGTTCGTACAAGCCGGAAACAGTGGATCTCCAGGTGCAGTACGAATACCGCATCAACGGAACCACGGAGAGCGGCCACTACGAGTCCGATGAAGAGCAGATCAGTTACGCGTGGGTCGGCAGCGACATCGGCTACACGCAGGGCGGGCGCAACGGGATCGTCGAGGAGGTCGAATACGCCACAGCGGACGCGCGTACGTTCATCTCGAACTGGGTGAACTTCGTGAACTACTGGCTGCGCTGGGACGGCGTCTCGGAAGCGAAGAACTGAACGGTGCGCTCGGGAGGCCGGGGCCAAAGGCCCCGGCTTGCAGTGCATATCGGATCGGAGGAGACGTGAAAGAAACACTGGAACGCCGTTGCCCTCGCTGTAACGGGGAGCTGATCGAGACGACACACCGGGCCGAGGGCGGGGAGAAGCGCGACCCGAAGAACGGAACCAGGCGCGGCGATCAGAAACTGTGCTTCAACGGGAGAGTCAAGACGGAGCACATCTGCGTCGCCGAGTGCCGGAAGCCGGGCCTGATGTGCCTGAACTGCCGGAACCTGATCGACACATCGGAGGAGGGGATCACGTGAAGACGTACGGGGATGCACGGAAGGTCACGGGGGGGCAGCTTGAAGGGCTGACGCCGCCCGAGGTGGACGAGCTGTTCTCTGCCGCGTGGGACGAGAGGTACCGGTGGACCGAGCTGATGTTCGGAGCCTGGGACGACCTGCACTACAGCGTCGGCGACCGGCGGGTCAGCCGACGGTCCTGGCGCATGTCGCACACCGATGCGTACGACGCGGCCCTGCGGCTGACCGGCGAGAAGCGTGCGTCACTCGACAGGCTGAACCAGATCAAGGGGAGCATCGCCGAGCTGGACGACGCGGTCCTGGCCAAGCTCAACGCCGAGTTCGACCGGCGGGGCGGCTGGCCCCGCGCCTACCTGGTCACCGACGGCCACGTGCACAGCTCCATGCACTGTTCATCGTGCAACAACGGTATGTTCCCGACGCGCTTCTCCTGGATGATCGACTACTCCGGGAAGACGCACGCCGAGATCATCGAGGCCGCCGGGGAGCGCGCCTGCACCGTGTGCTACCCGGATGCTCCGGTCGCCCGGCGCGACAAGGATGCAACGGTGACGGTCCCGAAGTCAGTCATGTTCACGCCCGAAGAAATCGAGCGGGCCCGCCTGCGGGACGAGGAGGCCGCCCGCCGCACGGAGAAGAAGGCAAAGGCCGCTCTCGGTGCCATCACGCAGCCCGACGGGACGCCCCTGCGGGACGAGATGGACCGGAACGGGAATCAGCGGGGCGACCTGGTCAAGACCCTGCGTACGGCCCGGTCCGAGTTGAAGCGGCAATGCCGCTACCAGTACATGTGGGGTGACGAAGACGGCACTTACGGGCGGAACGTTCAGCACCTCGCGCGGGCTGTGGCCTGGAAGGAGAACGGTTTGGCGATCGGCGTCGAGCCGACTGCCGATCAGGTTCAGGCCGTGATCGAGCCGCTGCACAAGGCGGCCGTGAAGGAAGCCGACAGGGATCGGGCCAGGAGGTAACGGACGTGGCAGGCAAGGAGTGGGAGCGGGAGATCGAGGTCGGCGAGATGTCGGTCGACGTGGGCTCGGACGGTGTTTATCTGACCGGGCCTGCCGGGTCGGAAGAGATGACGCCGAAGCAGATCGAGCAGTTGTACCAGGCGCTCATCGACTACCGCTCGCACAGCAATCTGG
>Ga0307297_10000466_pt1 | contig 9773 bp, 8 predicted proteins | sample ER_DNA_157_FD_194464 | JGI IMG/M metagenome (GOLD analysis project Ga0307297, IMG submission 194464) | Bulk soil microbial communities from the East River watershed near Crested Butte, Colorado, United States - ER_DNA_157 | ecosystem: Environmental > Terrestrial > Soil > Floodplain | place: USA...
CGACAAACCTAAGATGTTTGAGACCCCGCCCGACACGAAGTCCCGTCATCAAACCAAGCTCGACCACAACGTTTGTCGGCCAGCCGGCCCAGGCATTAGCAGCAAGCGACAGCGAGAAAGTAGCGTGCCGGAGAGGGGAGTCGAACCCCTATGTCCTTTCGGACAGACGGGTTTGAGCCGTCCGCGTATACCATTCCGCCACCCCGGCCTGGGGCTCATGATCAAACCGGCCGGCTACCCTGCCGGCGGGCCCGATCATTCTGCCACAGCCGCAGTTGGACCAGTCGATCCAATGCAGCCCGCCTGCACCAAGCATCTGGCTAAAGTGTCCACGTGACTGTAGAGAACGACCAGATCCGGGCCGGCACCAAGACGCGAGTCGTGGTCGCCGAGGACGAGGTGCTGATCCGCCTGGATCTGGTCGAGATGCTCACCGAGGAGGGCTACGACGTAGTCGGCCAGGCCGGTGACGGAGAGGCGGCAGTCGCGCTGACCACCGATCTCAAGCCTGATCTGGTGGTCATGGACGTCAAAATGCCTAAGCTCGACGGGATCAGTGCGGCCGAGCAGATCGCCAGCGAGCGCCTCGCACCAGTGGTCATGCTTACGGCATTCAGCCAGCGGGAGCTTGTCGATCGCGCGAGTCAGGCAGGTGCCATGGCGTACGTGGTCAAGCCATTCAGCAAGGCCGACCTCGTTCCCGCGATCGAGATCGCCCGGGCCCGGTTCGCCGAGATTCAAGCGGTGGAAGCCGAGGTCAGCGATCTCACCGAACGGCTGGAGTCACGCAAGGTGGTGGAGCGTGCCAAGGGCTTGCTGCAAAGCGGTCTAGGGCTGAGCGAGCCGGAGGCCTTCCGGTGGATTCAGAAGACTGCGATGGATTTGCGGAAGTCGATGCGCGAAGTAGCGGAAGGAGTCATCGAGCACGGCTCAGTAGCAAAGAAAAAATAGAGTATTCGCATCTATGTGCTCTCAATCGCGTAACGAACCTGCTACAGGGCGCAAAGTTTGCATCGAACATGGCTCAGTCGTAGGTGTGGCGTCCTAGTGTTTGGTGCAAACGGAGGTGGGTTGCTCGATCATGTTGCCGAACGCTTGGCGATGCGCAAGGTCGTCATCGTGCAGACCACAGGCAGCCGCTGAGCCTTCCGGCTCGCCGAATCAAGGTCAAGTAGAAGATGCCAACGGGGACGGCAAATATGTGCAATGTGACAGATATGTCGTCCACATCCACTAGGTTCAGTACCCGGATGGCGAGCTAGGCTGCGGCCGTCCCACCCAACACGGGAAGTCAGTGCCCCGCGCTGGCTTGCACATCTAGTCAGGAGGAATAGTGCGATATCGCTCAATTGTCCGCCTCGGAGTAGCCCTAGCCGCGAGCTCGCTTGTGCTAGCGGCCTGTGGCGGCGGGGGGGACCAGGCCACTGGTGGCGGTGCGTCCCCAAGTGGCGCGACGGAGGCCGCCAAGACCGTCAAGATCGGGCTCATGGGTGACCTCACGGGGGAAAACTCGGGCATAGTCATCCCGCTTAGGAATGCCGCCAAGCTGGCGCTTGAGGAATACAACGCCACCAACCCGGCTACCAAGATCGAGTTAGTGGAGTACGACAGTCAAGGCGTGCCAGAGCAGGCCACGGCTCTCGCCCAGCAGGCCATCAAGACCGACAAGATCGTCGGGCTCATTGGTCCCGCGTTCTCAGGTGAGTCCCGACAGGTTGGGCCCATTCTCGAAGAGGGCACGATCCCCAGCATCTCCGCGTCAGCGACCAACCCACTCCTTAGTCAGAACGGCTGGAAGTACTGGCACCGCATCGTAGCGAACGACGACATCCAAGGTGGGGGCGTGGGCGACTACATCTCCCGGGCGCTTGGTGCGAAGAAGGTCTTCGTCATCCATGACAACCAGGAGTACAGCAAGGGCATCGCCGACGTGGTGTCAAAGACCTTGAAGGGTAGCGGCGTCAACATTCAGACCGACGTCATCGACCCCCAGGGCTCCGACTACGCCTCCACGGTCAATAAGGTCAAGGCCGCGGCACCGGATGCCGTCTTCTACGGCGGCTACTACGCCCAGGGTGGCCGGCTGCTCAAGCAGTTACGTGATGGCGGCGTGAAGGCGCAATTCCTCTCCGGTGATGGCTCATTGGACGCCGGTCTCGCCAAGGGCGCGGGCGGCAATAACGCCGACGGCGCCGTCGTCAGCTGCCCGTGCCTGATCGACCCGACGGGTAAAGCCAGCCCGGCAAGCAAGAAGCTCGCTGACGCCTACCAGGCGAAGTACAACGCCCCAACTGCGATCTACGTCGGTGAGGGCTACGACTCGGCAACCGCGTTCATTGAGGCCATTAAGAATGGCAATACCGACCCTGAGTCGATCAACAAGTACCTCGCGACGATAGACATCCCGGGAGTAACCAAGCAGATCAAGTTCGCTCCCACCGGCGAGCCAACCAGTGGCGAGGTGTACGTCTACCTGTTCAAAGGTGACACGTACTCCCTGCTCGGCAACGCGAAGGAGGCAAGCAAGCCAGCCTGACGCGGCTCGACGTGAGAGTCTTAGTGCAGCAGGCCCAGATCGGGAGCGCCACGGCGCTCCCGATCTACTACCAAAGGTGACCGACGGTGCTCGACAGTTTTCTGACGCAGTTTTGGCCTGCCACCGTTGACGGTCTCTCGCTGGGCTCAATTTACGCTCTGGTCGCGCTCGGCTACACGATGGTGTACGGGGTGCTGCGGCTCATCAATTTTGCGCATTCCGAAGTCTTCATGGTCGGGACTGTTGCGGCATTGTTCACCCTGACGACGATCGGCGTGTCCCATGAGTTGAGCGGCGTGGCGCTCATCGGGATGCTCCTCTTGGTTGCCGTTATCGCGATTGTCGTCTCCGGCGTTACGGCCATGGGACTCGAGTACATCGCTTACCGGCCGCTGCGCAAGCGTGGCGGCTCCCGCCTGGCAGCGCTCATCTCAGCTATCGGCGCGTCGCTTTTTCTTCAGCAGCTCTTTGCGCTCATCGTGATCCCGAGATTGTTTGACCTACCACAGGTAGGTGGACGCCTGCCGGTTCACTCACCGGACTGGGTGCGGCTAAGCGATGTCATAGCGATTGGTGACTTTGTTGTGCGCAATGACAAGCTGCTCGTGGTAGTTGCCGCAGTCGTGATGATGGTGGCGCTCGACCAGTTCGTGAACCGTACCAATCTCGGTCGAGGAATCCGCGCTACAGCCCAGTCACCGGAGAACGCCGTACTGATGGGTGTCAACATCGATCGCATCATCACCGCAACGTTTGCCATCGGCGGAGCAATGGCCGGCGTCGCAGCGGCGCTCTATCTCATGCGATTTCAGGAAACGAACTACTTCGTTGGCTTCTTGCTCGGCATCAAAGCATTCACTGCAGCGGTACTTGGGGGCATCGGAAATCTGCGCGGCGCTCTGGTTGGTGGGCTTGTTCTAGGACTCATCGAGATGTACGGGTCGGCGATCTTCGGATCGGAATGGAAGGACGTGGTCGCGTTCGTCGTCTTGGTTTTGGTGCTCATGTTTCGACCGACCGGCATCCTCGGCGAGTCTCTGCAGCAGGCGCGCGCATGAACAGCAACAGAAGCAGCGCCGGCATCTTGACGAAGAGCCGTCAGACGATCGGCAACCGCATGCAACAAATCCGCGACTGGTGGGCCGACGCGCCGAGATGGGCGCGCTGGCTGGTCTACATAGCACTCATCATCGCTGCCTTGTTGTTGCCGGCGTCTTCGATCGGAAGCTTCATGACACCGCGGAGCGACTGGGCGACTGTCCTGTTTTATCCGATCGGCATCTACGTCGCTTTGGCGATCGGTCTCAACGTCGTGGTCGGCTATGCGGGCCTGCTCGACCTCGGATACGTGGCGTTCTTTGCCATCGGTGGCTACTCAATGGCAGTGCTCGGCACCAAATTCGGCTGGAGCTTCTGGGAAGTCCTCATTGTCGGAGTGCTGCTTACCAGCGGCTCCGGCCTCATCCTTGGTGCCCCAACGTTACGGTTGCGCGGTGACTACCTTGCCATCGTGACCTTGGGATTCGGTGAAATCGTCCGGATCAGTGCTCAGAACACCGACGCCATAGGTGGTCCTCGCGGGATTGCCGGAATCCCGCACCCGCCCAACTTGTCGGACTTCGAGATCCTCGGCGTGAAGCCATTGAGGTACGGTCTCCTCGACCCGCGGCCTTACTACTACCTGCTCGTCCTCCTCATCGTGCTCACGATCATCTTCGTCAAGCGACTAGAGAAGAGTCGCGTCGGTAGGGCGTGGGCGGCAATTCGGGAAGACGAGGACGCGGCCGAGCTTATGGGTGTCCCAACCTTCCGTTACAAGTTAGCTGCCTTCGCGATCGGTGCGTCGATCGGTGGCGCCGTAGGCGTGGTCTGGGCAACCAAGGTGATCTCGATCATTCCAGCCAACTTCCCCTTCTTCTTGTCCGCAACGATCCTTGCCGCCGTCGTGCTTGGGGGATCGGGGAACATCCCCGGCGTCATATTGGGCGCCTTTTTGATTGCCTGGCTGCCCGAGCGGTTCAGAGTGTTTGAGGATTACCGAGTGCTGCTGTTTGGCGCGGCCCTCGTACTCATGATGGCGCTGCGGCCTGAGGGCATATGGCCGTCGCGGCGGCGCCAGGCCGAACTCGCGGAGGGCACCGGTGGGATGGGTGCCCTGGGCGGGGAGGTGGGCGGCCCCGGAGGCGAAGTTGAAGCCGAGGCCCGAGCGCCCGAACTGGAGAGATGAGTAGCGCATGACCGACGCTCCTGTCACCTCGGCAACCCGGCCGTTGCTCGAGCTGAAGACCGTGACAATGCGATTTGGCGGCGTGGTCGCGGTCAACGCGGTCGAGTTCACCATCTACGAGGGTGAGATCTTCGCGTTGATCGGCCCGAACGGTGCGGGCAAGACCACTGTGTTCAACATGGTGACGGGCGTGTACTACCCGACTGAAGGAGAGGTGCTCTTTAACGGCGACCGGATCGACGGCAAGAAGCGCTATATAGTGACCAAGCTCGGGATCGCGCGGACTTTCCAGAACGTGCGGCTCTTCCACAACATGTCTGCGTTGGAGAACGTGCTCGTCGGTGCCGATGCACACCATCGCACCGGCCTCGCTGGCGCCGCCCTTGGTCTGCCATGGCACAGGCGGGAGGAGCGCGAGGGGCGGGCAAAGGCCCTTCAACTGCTGGAGTTTGTCGGTATTCCCAATCGAATTGAAGACACGGCCAAAAACCTGCCCTACGGCGACCAGCGCCGGCTGGAGATCGCCAGGGCGCTCGCCACCGATCCCAAACTGTTGTTGCTCGATGAGCCAGCTGCTGGCATGAATCCCGCGGAGAAACTGGCGCTGCAAAACCTCATCCGCAAGATCCGCGATTCGGGCCGCACCGTCCTTCTGATCGAGCACGACATGAGTCTGGTCATGGGCATCAGTGACCGTGTTGTCGTCCTCGACTTCGGGCAGAAAATTGCGGAGGGCGTCCCTGCAGAGGTACAGCAGAATCCCCGCGTGATCGAGGCATATCTGGGGGCGCCGACCGATGCTTCTTGAGCTTGATGAGATATACGTCCACTACGGAAAGATCGAGGCCATTAGTGGCATCTCGCTGGAGGTAAACGAGGGCGAGATCGTGACGTTGATCGGTGCCAATGGCGCCGGAAAGAGCACAACCCTGAAGACCATTTCGGGGCTGCGTACGGTTTCCCGGGGCGAGATTCGGTTCAACGGTCAGGTCATTACGCGAATGCCCGGGTATAAACGAGTGCTCGCGGGCATCGGTCAGGCACCGGAGGGTCGCGGGATCTTTCCGGGCATGACCGTGGCAGAGAATCTCCACATGGGTGCGTACGCACGCAAGGACGACTCCTCGAACGAGCTTGCTGAGGCCTACGACCTCTTTCCACGGCTGAAGGAGCGCAAGCGGCAGGCGGGCGGAACGCTGTCCGGTGGCGAGCAGCAGATGCTGGCGATTGGCCGGGCGCTCATGACTAAGCCGAAAGTGCTGTTGCTCGATGAGCCGTCGATGGGTCTGGCACCGATGCTGGTCAACCAGATTTTCGAGATCATTGAGGAGATCAACCGGAGAGGCACGACGATCCTGCTCGTGGAGCAGAACGCGCAGCAAGCATTGAGGATCGCTCATCGGGCGTACGTGATAGAAACCGGGCGGATCGTCAAGAGCGCCCCCGCCGCCGACCTTCTCAATGACCCCGAGGTGAAAGCCGCCTACCTTGGCGGTGACCTCGGTCCCGGGGCTCCGGCTCCGCCGCGTTAGCGCAGTGCAGCTACGACAAAGTCTCTCGACCTTTCGGGATCGAACCAGCATCGTCCTTGTCGCAGACGTGAACACCCAACCCAAGATCAACTCGTGCGCTGAGACAAGCAATTTTTGATCGCTCGCGCAATCGCGCTGACCTGTCTTCCTCAGTCGCTCGCGACGAGGAGCGCGCGCGCCTGCTCGCTCGTCCAGACAGGGGCAGTCTGTTGTCCCGTGCTGGCACGCGAACTAGCGTGCGAGTACGCCGGCAGATGATCGGCGGGCAGGAGCACGCCAGTGACAACGTCGTCCCCACTTGGTTCCGAGGCTGCCGTTCCGCACGCAGTGGGAGCGGCGGCAGCCAGCGTCTGGGGAGATGAGACCGAGACTGCTGCAGCAGCAGTGGCTCTGGCCAGCCGTCGTATCAGCAAGCCTTCGGATCCCAAGACAACGGCCCGGCCTGCCTCGGAGCTGCTGGCCGACGCCGGACAGACGATCACGCCTGAAGGGCTAGGTGCCAATGAGGCGCTGCGCATCTTCGAAGACATCATCGCCCCCGCGACCCGGGCCCAAGACGATCCGCTGAATCTCGCCTACATTCCTGCCGCGCCCACGCGGGCTGCGCTGGCCTTCGACGCGGTTGTGAGCAGCTACAACATCTTCGCCGGCAGCTGGGAGTCCGGAGCCGGCGCGATCTTCGCCGAGAATCAGGCACTCGGCTGGCTGATCGAGCTGCTCGGCTGGCCCAAAACCGCTGGCGGCTGCTTTGTTTCCGGTGGCACCACAGGCAATCTCTCCGCGCTGGTTGCCGCACGGCAGTTCGCCCGCAACCAACTGGGCAGGCATCCGGTAGGCCAATGGCGGCTGGCTTGTACCACTCAGGCGCATTCGTCGGTTCAGACGGCTGCGTCCGTGCTCGATGCCGAGGTCGTCATTGTGCCGGAAAATGATCAGGGTCAGCTCACTGGTGAGGCTCTTCGAGCAGCGCTCGCCAGGTCCCATGACGTCTTCGCGGTGGTCGCCTCGGCGGGTACGACCAATGCAGGGATCATTGACGACTTGACCGGTGTCGCGGACGTCTGCGAGCGGTTCGGCGTCTGGATGCACGTCGACGGGGCGTACGGGGGTGCAGCTTTAGCAGCCCCGAGTGTGCGTTCGCTCTTTGGCGGGATCGAGCGCGCCGACAGCTTCATCGTCGACCCACACAAGTGGCTGTTCGCGACGTACGACTGCTGCGCCTTGCTCTACCGGCAGCCCGAACTTGGGCGCGCTGCACACGCACAACACGCGGGGTATCTCGATGCCATTGACCGCGAGGTCTGGAATCCGTGGGACTACGGGGTGCACCTGACCCGGCGGGCTCGGGGTCTGCCGTTCTGGTTCAGCCTGGCGACCCACGGCACGAACCGCTACACCGCAGCGATCGAGCAAACCCTGGCAACCGCGCATGCCGTGGCAGACGGGATTCGGCGCATGCCTCAGCTGTCCTTGCTGGTGGAGCCGACCTTGTCGGTAGTGCTCTTCGAGCGTCCCGGATGGGACGACGCGGGGTACCGGCGCTGGTCAAGACGCCTCGCGCTCGAGGGCCGGATCCTGTGCGTTCCGACGCAGTGGAAGGGTCGGACCGCGCTGCGGCTCGCCTTCGTGAACCCGGCGACCGAGGCCGACGACGTTCTTGAGGTGCTCGCCGAAACGACCATCGACCCAGATTCCTCTTCTTAAGCTGCTCGCGCCCAAGTCCTCTGGAGCCGGGCGCTGAAACCCACGTGCACGTTGGTTGCGGTCGCTCTGCATGGGTTGCTACGTGTGCAGACCGTCAGCAAACTATGCAAAGCTCCTGCCGTCGGAGCCTTGATCGGAGCCTTTCGAATTCCACCGGCAGTGCTTACGGCTCAGGCACTGCGCGGGGTGACCAGCTGGCAGGTGACCCGGGCCGTACACACTCGCTTGCCGGCATCGTCGGTGATCACGATTTCGTAGCTGGCAACCGACCTGCCGAGATGCAAGGCAGTGGCGGTACCGGTCACCCAGCCCGCGGTCACCGATCGGTGATGCGTCGCGTTGATCTCCACCCCGACCGAGATCCTCTCCGGCTGCGCGTGCATGAAGGAGCCCAATGAGGCGAGTGTCTCGGCCAGCACGCAAGAGGCGCCGCCATGCCATAACCCGTACGGCTGGGTGTTGCCGGTAACCGGCATCCGTCCGACCACTCGCTCAGCCGTCAGGCTGAGCAGCTCGAAACCCATCTTGCTGTCGAGGGCGCTCTTTAGCTCGGCGTATTCGGCCGGGATGTGGTGCCGGTCGTCGATCGGAGTCACGAGCCTCAGTCTCCTAACTTCCTTTACGTTTGGCGTCGTTCAGGTGCGTGGATCGCAAGGCCGACGAGGGAGGGATACCGGGTCGTATGTCGACCGAGGAGAACGCTGCGAGGTGCGTGCCTGGGCGGCGCGAAACGTCAAGAGACTTGGGAGACACGACACTAGGACACCGCTCCCATCTGTATCGGTGATCAAGCCAATCCAGCGCTTGAGTCCGAAGGTCTCACACGGCAAGTCGTGCACTGAGGTCGCTCGTCACACCGGCAGTGTTGATCTGGGGAGCGAACGCACCGATGGAACCGGGTTGTGCCAACGACTCGGCAAATGCTCGATCGGCGAGAACGAGATAAAGCAGTTCACCCTCGTGTTCAGCGATGGCCCGATTTAGCTCCTCGTGCGTCGACACCTTGAGTAACTCAGCGAGCCGGGTCCGCACTCGTACAGGCTCGGCGCTGATCATTGCCGCGATCCGAGTAACAGCATCATCCTCGCTAGCGCCGAAAGCACCCACCTCGACCAGATCCGCCGGCTCGGGTAGCGGCGCCTGCAATAAGGCCAGCAGGTCGACACGGCCCACGCCGTAGTCGGGATCCCAGCCTGGCGGTACGACGCACACGCCCGGCCAGCGCAAGGTTGTGAGAAAGGCCGCCTGGATGCGCTTCGCACCGTACTTGCTGATCAACGACTGGCGGCCGTGACGCGCCAGCCACAAGGCAGCAGCCGCCGCAAGATGCGCGACCGCGAATGAGGTGCCGTTGCCCATACGGACGATCGGGTTTGTGCCGCTGTACGTCGCGACCCACACACACGAGCCCGGCATGCTGACGTCGACCGCCGTCCCTCGGGAGGAGTCCGCCCAAAGGGTGTCGCCAGGTCCAGTCGCGGCCACCGCCAAACAGTTGTCGTAGCTGGCAGGCGCGACCACGATCTGGACGTAGTTGCCGGCTGCTGCCATGACGATCATGCCGGCGTCGACGGCCCGCTGTATTTCACCCTTTAGCCCGAAGAACCCCTTGCCGCCGAGGCTCATCGTCACTACGTGACAGCCCACGTGCCGGGCGTGTGCGACCGCCTTCGCCACATTGGTGTCGAATACCTGGACCACGCTCTCCGTGGCGCGGATCGGCACCAGAAGTGCGCCGCCGGCCAGGCCGACGATCCCTTGGGGGAACGTTCCT
>Ga0307297_10000468_pt1 | contig 9732 bp, 9 predicted proteins | sample ER_DNA_157_FD_194464 | JGI IMG/M metagenome (GOLD analysis project Ga0307297, IMG submission 194464) | Bulk soil microbial communities from the East River watershed near Crested Butte, Colorado, United States - ER_DNA_157 | ecosystem: Environmental > Terrestrial > Soil > Floodplain | place: USA...
CACATGGTCCATCAGCACGGCATAGCGCGAGTTATGGGAGCGGTGCGGTTCGTCGATCAGCAACCGACCATAGGCGGTGCGGTCGAATATCACCTCCTGCCGCCACGGCGAGAGCAGCGGCTTGTAGTCGCCGAAGACACTCTTCCAGGCGGGGCGCGAATGCGGCGGCTCGATCAGGGGATAGGCGTAATCGCGCAGCTGCCGTTCGGTATCGGTGAGCTGGAATTGCGACGCCTTGATGCCGACGCTTCCCGTCGCCTCGGCGCCGATCCAGCGGTGCATGTCGTCGTTGCGCACGTCCTGGCGGGTGCGGCCGAAATCGCCGCCGCTGCAGCCGCCGAGCGCGGCACCAAGCAGCAACAACATCGGCAATGGCGACGCGTGCCGGGCCTGTGATCGGGTCCGGATCGGACGACGCGTCTCCGGCATGTTGAAATGTCCTGGGGTCAGCGCCGACGGCGACGGCGGCCGGGGGCGGCACCCTCTTCCGGGCCACTGCCACCGCTGGTTCCATCGGCGTTGCGCTCGATCCGGACGGCAGGAAGGATCAGGATGGTTGCCGTGCCTCCGCGTGCAGCGCCATCAATGGTTGAGCCCAGCCTCCGCGAAGCCGCATCTGCCGGAAATTCAATGATGGTGCCCATGTTCAGCTCTCTTTGACTGCCGCGCTGGCTCGAGTTCGCCGGCGACACGCCAGCATTAAGAACAGGACGTGGTTAACGGCATCTTAATTTCAGCGTGTGCCCGACGCGGCCGCTCGCCGGCCGCGATACGGTGAATGCGGCTGGAACCCTTCACCGATCGTTTTCCTTAACGAGCTGTTAAAGCAAGCCACGTAATCTGGCGCGAGTATTACTCAGTCGCGTACCTGACATGACCAAACCTCCATTGTTTCCCGGCTTCGACGGCCTGATGACGCTCTCCCGCCGCGAGGGCGTCGATATCCGCCCCACTTTGCTGCGCGTGCTGACCGATCTCTACGTCCAGACCCAGGTGCACAGCGACGAGGAAGCGCGGCAGTTCGTCGAACTGACGTCCCGCCTGATCGATGAGGTCGACGACACCACGCGCGCGGCGGTGCGGGCGCGGCTTGCAATCTATCCGGCGACACCGCCCGAGGTTCTCGGGAGGCTCGGGCTGAAGCCACAGCATTCCGGGCTGCGCATGCCGGTTGCCGATGCAATTCCCGCAAGCCCGGCCGCGGCGCCGACGGTCACCCCGCCGACCGAAGCGCAAATGCGGATGGCGTCGAACCTGTCGATGCAGCCAAAGGACGCTGCCGAGATCAACGACCTGTTTTTCGCGGCCAGCGCCAGCGAGCGTACCTCGATCCTGCACAATCTGGCGGAAACCCCGCTACGCGCTTCGGCGCGGATTCCTGCCGCGCGCGCGGCGCACGCCGTCGAGGCGCTGGAGATGGCGGCCTGGGTCGGCGATATCGAAAGCTTCACACTGGAACTCGGCGAAACCCTGATCCTGCCGTCGCGCATCGCAGCCCAGGTGGTCAGCGATCCCGGCGGCGAGCCGCTGGCCTGCGCGGCCAGGGCGCTGGACATGCCGGGCCCGGTGTTCCAGCGCGTCACGCTGTTTCTCAATCCGGAATTCGCTTCCGTAAATTATGTCTACCGGCTGTCGCGCCTGTACGACCGGCTCAGCGAACGCTCCGCCCTGATCATGCTGGCGGCCTGGCGCGGCTCGACCATGGCGGTGACCCGCGCCAAATACCGGCCGGGACTCTACGACGACGAACGCCAGCGCGCGCGCTCAGCACCGGCCCAGACCCGTCCCGCCGTGCAACCGGGCGCGGTCGTCGTACCGCGAACGGGCTCCCAGGGCTCGGGGCGCTAGCCCCGCGCCAGGTCGAGAAAATGCCGCCCTGCCCGATCCTCGGTCTCGACGATCCAGGCGTCCGGATCGAACCTGATTTCCCGGACCAGGCGCTCTTCCACGGCCGCTTCCGGAACGGGCTGCGGCGATACCGGCGTGAAGAAGCGCTCGATCGGCCGGCTGTCGTCATACACCGTCTGCGGCGCCGGCACGTACAACATGGCATGGCCGTCGAGCGTGGCGACCTTGACGAACACCGCGCCGGCTTCCTCGGCGCCGCGCCGGCGCACCGCGCCGAACACGCCCTCGGTCTGGCAGCGGCGCAAATAGGCCGCCACCCATATGGATGATTTCAATCGCATGGGCTGACGATATAGGCCGGCGGCGAAAGCGAAGCTAGTCGATCGGGCGGCCAACCACCGCGGCGAGCTCCTTCACCAGGCGATCGGACATCTGCCCGGTCACCGGGAGCTTGCGCTCGCGCTCGAACTTCTGGATCGCGGCCTGGGTGTCGGAGCCGATCGTGCCGGTCGGCTTCAACTGGCCGTAGCCGTATTCGGTGAGCGTGCGCTGGACCGCCGCGACGCGGCGCGCGGCCGGAGTCTGATTGGCGATGGTCTCGTGGCGCGCGGCAACCGGAATCGGCGCCGGCGGACGCGCCACATTGGAGGGCGTGGCCTGCGGCACCGCCGTCGCCTTCACCAGATTGGTCATGGGGTCGCTTTTGGGGTCGCTCTTGAGCTCGCTTTTGGGATCGGCGCTCCTCGATTCGACCACCCTCTGTTCCGATGGCTGGGGATCCGAGGCGCGTGCCGCGGCATCCGCCGGACGTGGCCGCGGCAATGGACTGGCGGGCGTCATGGCCGCTGCCGGCATCCTGGTCACCGTGCCGAACATCGGCGACGGATGGCGTCCGGCCTGCAGGAACAGCGCATTGGCGATGATGGCGCTGACCGCCGCAAACGCCAGCAAGCCTGCCACCAGGTCCTTCGGGCTGTGCAGCAGGATGCGCATCGCAAGACCCCGCTCGGCCTCCGTTTCCACGGCAGCCGCCCGCGCGCCGCGACGGCGGCGCGGCATGTCGTCATTGTCACGATTATTTCTAGGCACTTTTCTTCACCTGATGGGATTGCGCCGGGGTGACGGATCGCACCGCGGGAGTGAGCGTTGCGATATTGCTGGTGGATTGCTCGGCCCTCGGCATGAAGGCCAGCGGCAATGCGACGGTCACGGTGGTGCCCTCGTCGAGCTTGCTCTGCACCGACATCTCGCCGGCATGCAGGGCGACCAGGCTTTTCACGATCGACAGCCCGAGGCCGGTGCCTTCGTGCCGCCGCTGATAGGTCTTGCCGGCCTGGAAGAACGGATCGCCGATCCGCTTCAGGTCGTCGGCCGAGATGCCGACACCGGTATCGGAGACGCGCAGCACCAGCCGCGGTCCCTCCACGGCAGCGGACACCGTCACCGAGCCGCCGCGCTCGGTGAACTTGATGGCGTTGGCGACGAGGTTCAGCACGATCTGCTTGAACGCACGGGGATCGCCGGTCATCACAGGCAGGTCCTCCGGCGCGCGGGTGACGAGATCGATGGCGTTTTCCCGCGCCTTCAGCGCCAGCAGGTTGCAGCAGTTGATCAGCGCGGCGCGCGGCGCGAACGGTTCCGGCGAAATCTCGAAATTGCCGGTTTCCATCTTCGACATGTCGAGAATGCCGTTGACCACCGACAGCAGATGCTGGCCGGAATCGTTGATCAGCTGGGCATATTCCTTGCGCCTGATGGCATCGATCATCAGCACGTCTTCCTGAACGATCATCTCGGAGAATCCGATGATGGCGTTGAGCGGCGTGCGCAACTCATGGCTCATGGTGGCGAGGAAACGGGTTTTCGAAGCATCCGCCTGCTCGGCGGCGGTGCGCGCCAGATCAAGCGCCTGTTCCTGGATCTTGCGGTCGGTGACGTCGCGCATCACCGCGACGACCTCGGCTTCGGACGAGACCGCGGCTTCCGCGGCCTGCTCGAGCGGCCGGCAACGCATTTCAACCCAGATGAAGTCGGCCTGACCGTTGTGGCCCCGCGCGCCGCCGCGCGGCGCTTCCCGCCTCAGGCGGAATTCGACGCTGCGCGCCTCACCGCCGCGCGCCGCATCCGAAAGCGCGGTGAGATAGGCCGGACGGTCGGCGACGTGAACACGGTCGAACAGGCCGTGCCCGAGCAGCCGCGATACCGGCGCCCCCAGCATGGTCTCCACCGCGGGCGAAATGAACTGCACGGCGCCGTTGCGCTGATGCCGCGAAATCACGTCGCTCATGTTGCGCGCCAGCAGCCGATAGCGATCCTCCTCGACAAAGAGCAGCGCGACGCTGGTGCGCGCCAGCGACTCGGCGCCGAAGGCGAGCCCGGCCGCGTAGAGCGTCGCCGATGCCACGCCGAACGCCATAAAGACGCCGCGCGAGATCGTATTGGCGTCGGGCGCCGGCAACAGGTCGAAATGCCCGAATACGATCAGCAGCGCGGTGCATGTCAGCGTCAGCGCGCACGCGAACGCCACCACGCGGCGCGATGCCGAGAGCGCGGCCTCCAGCGGCACCACGACCAGCCAGATCGCGGCAAAGGATTCGATGCCGCCGGTGGTCATCGCGACCGTCATGACGAGGCCGGTCAGCGCCAGCGACGACAGCACATGCGCGCCCTCGTAGCGGCCGGTGCGGGACAGAAACCATGACAGCAGGATCGGCGCGATCAGCCAGGCGAATGCCGCGACCTCCAGCGCCGTGGGCGCGCCGCGCAGCGCCAGATAGACCGGAAATGCCGCGAGAGCCGCCAGGCTGCCGAGCAGCCGCGGCGCCATGAACGCGCGGTGACGCGCGCGCGTCAGCGCATCGTATCGCGCGGACGGATGCAGCAGCGCGTCGAGGCAATCGCGGATGATGTTCAAAACTGTCACGGCTCTCGCGCTTCGGCTTGTTCGTCAAACTGACGCGCCGGAACGCCCCCTTTATCGTTGCCTCAACCTGTCAGAGCGAAATTAAGCGAACGCTAAGGCGCGCGGACGTGCGGCCAAAGTCCGTGCCTAGACGGGGTTTCGCCGAGGTTGCGGCGGCTCATTCGACGCAGATGGTGAACGGCTGGTTTCCAGAACCCGGCATCTATGGTTTCGAAAGGGTGGACGCGGCCGTGGCATCCGTCGATCACGGACTTTCGCTCATCAATCGAAAATTTACACCGAATCAAATCATTCGGAATTTTCGCGAATTTTCGCCGCTTTAAGCTCATTGCAAACACTTGCGATTTATCGACGGCTGCTAGTCAGGGGACTAATTGCGCGCCAACGCAACAGTTGCGGGGTTCGATCGCAGGCTTCTGCGACGTATCGCAACGGAAACAAGACGGACGACCGGGATCGCGAGATGTTTTTTCTGCTCCGCATGACCTTCTGGCTCGGGCTGGTGCTCGTGCTTCTGCCCAGGGAAAAGACCCCGGAGGCGGACAAGCTGCCGCAGATCGGCGCGTCGGAAGCCGTGTCGGCGGCGACCGCGGCGGTGTCGGACATGAGCCAGTTCTGCAAGCGCCAGCCGGCCGCATGTGAAGTAGGCGGCCAGGCCGCGACCGCCATCGGCCAGCGTGCCCAGGAGGGCGCCCGCAAGCTCTATCACATCATCACCGACAAGAAGTCGCCGGACCATACCGGCTCGATCGGCGGCGCCAACGAGGCCGACGCATCGCCGGCGGCGGCAGCGCCGCGCGACACGCTGACGCCGGAAGACATGGTGGCGGAGTGGCGCGGCCTGCCCTGAGCGGGAATTAGCCACGGAACAGTATCGCTTTCGGACGCCCGCAATCCTATATAGAGCGCTGGGATTGAGCGCGGGACACGATGACGATCGAAGAAATCAGGGATAATTTTGCGCTGTTGGACGATTGGGACGACCGCTACCGGTACGTCATCGAACTCGGCCGCACGCTCGATCCGATGCCGGAAGCGGAGCATACCGCCGCCAACAAGGTGCTGGGCTGCGCCAGCCAGGTCTGGCTCTCAAAACAGGTCGACCGCGGCGGCGGCGAACCGCTGTTGAAATATCTCGGCGACAGCGACGCGCATATCGTGCGCGGGCTGATCGCGATCCTGCTGACGCTGTATTCGGGCCGCACGCCGCAGCAGGTTCTGGCAACCGATGCGCTGGCGGTATTCGACGAGTTCGGATTTCGCGAGCACCTGACGCCGCAGCGCTCCAACGGCCTGCGGTCGATGGTCGAGCGCATTCGATCCGACGCCCGCGAGGCGCTGGCGACCGCTTCCTGAGGCGGCTCTACTTGCGCCGCCGGCGCTGCTGGCCGAGTCCCATTTTCTTGGCCAGCGCCGAACGCGCCACCGCATAATTCGGCGCCACCATCGGATAGTCGGCCGGAAGGCCCCATTTGTCCCGGTATTGTTCCGGCGTCATGCCGTATTGGGTGCGCAGATGCCGCTTCAGCGATTTGAAGCGCTTGCCATCCTCGAGACAGACCAGATAGTCCGGCGTCATCGATTTCTTGACGGAAACCGCCGGTTTCGCAGGTTCCAGCGTTACTTCACTCCGCCCGGTCGAAACCCGTAGCAAGGCAGCGTGAACCTGGCTGATCAAGGCCGGGATTTCGGAGGCCGGTGTCGGATTGTTGCTGAGATAGGCCGACACGATCTCGGCGGTCAGGTCGATGAAATTTTTTCCGGCGCCGTCGGCCATGACCAAACCTTCCGGGGCTCGCGATCGAATCTCGCGCAACCCAAACAGTATTCCGCAGCGCCAATACGCTGTTCGGAATGATCCACTACTTGGCGAATATGAGCGGATTACTGCGGACGTGACAAGAACGGCAGCGCTTTATTTTCAACCGGCTTTGCGCCGGCACAACCTCAGGGACGCTGGTCGAGATGCGAGCGCAGTTCGTCGATCGACGCGAACCGCATCATGCCCTCGGGCATTTGCGCCTCGATCGAGCCGTCGGAATACAGCGAATAGGCCATGCCATCGACGACGCCGGATTTGAGCACCGTGACCTCGGCCGGCGCCTCGTTTCGTACCGCCGGCGGGTAACGGTCCGCGCCGGCCGCGGCCGGAGCCGGTTCGGCAAAAGTGGACGGTGTGCGGACGGCGCGCCGTTGCGGTGCAGCGTCGTTGCGCGAGCGCTCCGGCTTCGGCCAGGCGTCGTCGAACGAAGCGGGCGGTGGTTCGGCCGGCTGGGGAACCGGTGGCGGCATCGCTGGTTCCGAATGGGGCTCGGTCATCGCGGCATCGGTGGTTCGCGCCTGGGCACGCTCGCGCTCCTTGCGGGATGACGATGAGAACAGCAGGTTGCGCTTCGGCTTGGCGGGCGGCGCGGGTTCGGCGGCGGGTGCAAGGGAGCTATCGTCCGGTGCGCGCTCGCGCGGCGCGGCCTCCGCATGCCATGGCGGTGAAGGCGCCAAGGACGGCGGCGCCGATTCGGCATGGCCAGCAGGCTCCGGTTCCGCGATCGGATGGCTGATCGCGGCGGTTGCCGTCGCCGGTTGCGGGCTTTCCGCGCGGAACGCGGTCGCGCCACCGAGCCCAAGCCGCCCGGCGATCGTCTTCAACTCCTTGACGGCGGTCCAGAGGCCGATCAGCAGCATGCCGGTGCACGCGGCCACGGTACCGGCGATGATCAGGGTATTGCCCAGACCAAATTCATAGATCTGGATTCCGAATCCGATCGCCGCCAGACCTGCCAGGAGAAAGCAAATCCCGGTGACGAACAACACGACCAGCATCGATTTCACCCTTGGCCATGTCCAAAATGATCATCAGCCCCATCGCCACGATACCGTCATATTGTGCACATCGCCAACGGGAATTATGACGGCACTTCCCGCGCCAATCGCTTGGTTGTCGACCGAGGCATCGAGTTACCGTTCTTTGCCCTTTTCAAGCTCGGCATATGCGCCCCCTACTAAGGTCTCTGAGTTTGCTGACGAATGCTGCGTTGCACAGGGAAATTGCGCCACAATTGCCAATTACTTGGAAAGGGAACTGCGCTATATGGATGCCGGGGAAAGAGGCTCAAAGCGCCTAAAGCTGAGCCACAGGGAACACCAGGTTACCTATAGCCATGTCGTCCATTACTGCTTCAGCCATCGACACGCCCGTTCGGCGATCGGTGGAACGGACCTGCGACGACCTTGCCATCGCCCTGCTGGCCGTGGTGGGCGTGATCGCGAGTCTGACATTTCGTGATTACGGTCTGGGCTGGGACGACTACACCCACGCCGAATATGCCGATCTGTTGCTGCGAATGTACGGATCCGGTTTCAAGGACACCGCCGCGTTGTCGTTCGCCAATCTCTATATGTATGGCGGCGGCTTCGATATGACGGCAGCATTGCTGCACAAGATCATCCCGCTGGAGCTGTTCGAAACCCGCCGCCTGCTCGGCGCCGTCGTTGGCCTGATCGGCCTGACAGTGACGTGGCGGCTGGGCCGCCGTGTCGGCGGCCCACTGGCCGGATTGGCGACGCTGTTGCTGCTGGCGCTGTGCCCCACCTTCTACGGGCACATGTTCATGAATCCGAAGGACGCGCCATTCGCGGTTTCGATGGTGATCCTGATGCTCGGCCTCGTCCGACTGGTGCAGGAATATCCGCAGCCCTCGCCGCGCACCATCCTGATCGTCGGCCTTGGCGCCGGCCTGTCGATCGGTTCGCGCATCCTCGGCGGCATGGCCCTGGTCTATGCCGTGATCGGTTTTACGCCGCTTCTGATCGAGGAGTATCGCACCAACGGCCTGCGTGAATCTGTTCGCCGCTTCGCCCATGTCGTCTACGTGCTGCTGCCCGGCCTGGCCTTCGGCTATCTGCTGATGGGGTTGATCTGGCCGTGGTCAATCATGGAGCCCGGCAATCCGTTGCGTGCCCTGACCTACTTCTCGCACTTCTTCGAGAAGCCGTGGAAAGAGATGTTCGACGGCGCGCTGGTGTCGGTGCCGGACATGCCGTGGTCGTATCTGCCGACGCTGTTCGCCCTGCAGCTTCCCGAAGTGCTGCTCGGCCTTTGCGTTGCCGCGGTGGTCGGCACCTTCCTGTCGCTGTCGCGAACCGATGTGACGGCGCGCCGCAAGACTATCTTCCTGATGCTGACGCTGGCCGCCACCTTGCCGCTGGTGGTGGCGATGGTGAAGCGCCCGGCGCTCTACAATGGCATCCGGCATTTCATCTTCGTCATCCCGCCGATGGCGGTGCTGGCGGGTGCCGCCTTCGCGTGGGGGATGAGATGGCTCAGGCATAACGGCCGCAGCTGGCAGCCCGCCGCCATGGCGCTGTTCGCCTTCGGGCTGCTGCTGCCGCTCGGCGAGATGATCCGGCTGCATCCCTACCAGTACACCCACTTCAATTTCATCGCGGGCACGGTCCGGTCGGCCGATAATTTGTTCATGCTGGACTATTGGGGCCTCGCGCTGAAGCAGGCTTCCGACGGCCTGCGCGAGGAACTGGACGAACGTCAGGAGTCGCCGCCGCGCAATCGCAAATGGAAGGTCGCGGTGTGCGGCCCGCAGCGCCCTGCCCAGGTAGCACTCGGCCCCGACTTCACCATCGGCTGGGACTCCAATGCCGCCGACTTCGCCATGACGCTCGGCGAGTTCTACTGCAAGGGCCTGACCGCGCCCGTGTTGGTCGAAATCAAGCGCGACGACGTGGTGTTCGCCCGCGTCTACGACATCCGCGGCCGCAGCATTTCCAGCCTGCTGGCGATTCCGGCGCCGTAGCGCGTGCGCTGCGCTCACTCGGACCTCGCCTCCGCTTGTTCGTCATGGCCGGGCTTGTCCCGGCCATCCACGTCTTTCTTACTTGGCTGAAAGGCAAGACGTGACGAGCTCCACAATGCCCGTTTCATTGGTGGCTGAGTCTGCCACCCGAAT
>Ga0307297_10000470_pt1 | contig 9722 bp, 9 predicted proteins | sample ER_DNA_157_FD_194464 | JGI IMG/M metagenome (GOLD analysis project Ga0307297, IMG submission 194464) | Bulk soil microbial communities from the East River watershed near Crested Butte, Colorado, United States - ER_DNA_157 | ecosystem: Environmental > Terrestrial > Soil > Floodplain | place: USA...
AAGCAGCGCGCCGAGCCCCACTGCGAGCGCCAGTTCGAAGGTCGTCCGGCTGACCACGAGATTCCCCGCAAGACAGACGGCTCCAGTCAACGCCCCAGCGAGCGGTCGCGGCACATCAGTGACCTTCAGCAGCCCGGCGAAGAACACGACGGTCAGGACGTACGCGATTGCTGTCGTGAGACGTACGCCCAACAACGCCATCACCGGAGTAGACAAGACGCTGTAGCCGAGCGGGTTGAACCCGCCGTACCAACGCAGGCTCAGCAGCTCGGGCCAATGTAACTCAGCCAGCTGAGCATGAGCCATCTGCGCCGAAAGATCACGGCCCATCGGCGCAGCGAGGAGGTACGCCGCCGCGATCAGAACAGCCAAGGATCCCGCAATCACTACCCCGGGCGATTGCCTCAGCAGCGAGCGCAGCCGCGATCGGGCCTTGCGCGCCAGGCTGGTGATCTTGTTCTCAGTGTCGACGCCGCCAGGAGTCGCGGTGATTGTTTCGTCGTCTTTCGCGGCCGGAGAGTCAATAGTCACCGCAGCAGGCTCCCTGTGACGTTTCCCCTTGTGAAAGGTGGCGCGTAGCTGCTGCGCGGTCCGCGCGGCGGTCCCCCGAGCAACGGTGTCCTCCTCTCGGCACGAACTACCAGTAGACGCTCTCTGACGGTGGACTGTCCAGGTCGCGGTTGGTCTATGCAGGAGTTGCCAGGATCCTCATTCAAGCTGAGTGCCAGCTGAACGGGTCGAGGGCTGCGGTAGTGAACTCGCTCCGCCGCGGGTGGGTTCCACCCGCTTCAAGCCAACGACAGGAGCCCTGAAGATACCGCCCACACTGAGTAGCCAACGCCAGTGAGCCGAGAAGCCGCCCTATGGCACGCTCTCGGCTCACTGGTGATGAAAAATCAGGGCAACTGTAACGTTCGCGGCTCTAGGGAGTGGTCTCCCACAAGCCCAGCACGTTTCCCTCCGAGTCCTTGAAGTAGGCGAACGCGCCCATGCCGGGAATCGGGGTCCGTGGTGTGAGAGTGCTGCCGCCACTGTCCTCGATCTGTTGCAGGGCATCGTCAATAGCCTCGACGTCGATCGTGATCACTGGCGAAGCCAGCTGCTCCGTGCGCTCGAACATACCGCCGTTGATGGCGCCCGGTTCAGTGGGCATCTGGGTCTGGTCGTCGACCGCCGTGGTCTTGACGGAGGTGTACTCCCCGTCCCCCATCGGCATCGTTTGAAGCTCCCAGCCGAAGATCGAATCGTAGAACTTCTTCGCTCGATCGAGGTCGTCGGTGGGGATTTCGAAGTGCACGACCTTTCGCATGATCAATCTTCCTCCCTTGATGAGATTTTGGGCTTCCATAACAAACCCTCCGACCGTTGCGGTTTGCTGTCAACACCGTGCTGAGTACGCTGCGTGGCCATGATCCTTACGCATCGTGGAGAGCGGCCGGCAATCCCGGAATCCGCCTACGTGGCGCCGTCGGCTGTCCTCTGCGGAGCTGTGACTCTCGGCGAGCGGGTACGAGTGCTGCATGGCGCCGTGCTTACGGCCGAGGATGGCGAGATCTGGATCGGCGACGATGTGGTGATCATGGAGAACGCCCTGGTACGCGGCCGATCGCGCCACCCGGCATCCGTGGGTGACTCCGTCCTCATCGGCCCGCATGCTCATCTCAACGGAGCCACTGTCGAGGACGAGGTCTTCATTGCGACCGGAGCATCGCTGTTTCCAGGCTCGGTCGCCGGCCGAGGATCGGAGCTCCGGATCAACAGCGTGCTACACGTCAACTCGCGGCTGGCCGCCGATACTGTCATCCCTATCGGTTGGGTCGCGGTCGGCGATCCAGCTCAGCTCTTCTCGCCCGACCAGCATGAGGTGTTGTGGCAGCTGCAGGCCGAGCTCGATTTTTCCGGCACTGTGTATGGCGTGCCTAGGGGAACACCGCTGCGCACGATCATGGCCCGACAGGTCGAGTTCTACCGCGCTCACCAGGACGACCAGATCGTCGAGCCATAGCGATCACCGCCGTTCGAGTAGGGATTTGATCGTTGCCAAGTCTTTCCGGTTGGCACGCCGCATTGCCGCTGCCATCACCGGCGCGGTGAGGCCTGCGAAGCCCGATGGGGCCCCGCGGTTGCGAAGCGTCATGGACGTCCGCCCGCCCGGAAGGTCGACCCAGGTGTATGTGGTCTCCATCGGGAACATACCCTCAACGGTCGCCATGACGAGTCGCTCGCCAGGGACGAAGTCAGTCACCTCGTAGGTGTAGGAGAGCGTCCGACCCAAGAAGCGTGCCACGAAGGCGAGACGCGTGCCGATGTTCAAAGGCCTCTCGGTCTGCCATGCAACACGGTCGATATTGGCGTACCAGGCCGGAGCCCGGTCAGGGTCGGTCGCAAAGGCAGCCACCGCGTGACGTGGTCGGTCAATGTCGATGGCAGTTATGACGTCAACGGGTTTCATGTTGGACGGACAAAGACGGGTGCGGCAACTCCGCTCTCGACGTAACGCTTGGGCTGGACCATCACCTGGCCCCACAGGTACGCCACCTCTCCCTTCTCATCCCGCCAGCCTCTCATTTTGAGTGACAGCTAAGCGTATTTGTGGACGCTCTTCACGTAGCGGCGGAGGTCCTGTGGTAAGTGCAGGCGGAACTCGACTTCACAGCACTGTGCATGGCGTGCCACGGGGGAACACCGCTGCGTACGATCATGGCTCGATAGGTCGAGTTCTCCGGCCCTCACCAGGACGACCAGATCGTTGATCCGAACAGCCGCTCACACACGAATTAATGGATATAGCAGTCATCAAGAGATCTGTGGATGTCTAGTGTTTGTTCAATGCTTGTTCTAGTCTTGCCCCAGCTGTCGGCACAAGGAGGCGGCCGCATGGAAAGAGCAACGGCAGATCAGGATCGGGACCTGGTCGACCTCGTGGACGAGGCCGGTCGGGTTATCGGCCAGGCGGCCCGCGCGAGCGTACATTCGAGCAATACTCCTCGGCATCGCGCGTTCTCGGTTTACCTGACCGACGACGCAGGTCGTGTGCTCCTGACCAGGAGGGCGCTCAGCAAGATCACCTGGCCGGGCGTGTGGTCAAATTCCTGCTGCGGCCATCCACGTCCGGGAGAGTCGGACGTAGCAGCCATTCACCGTCGGGTCTATGAGGAACTCGGTGTGGAGGTGGCGAACGTCGATGCCGTGCTGCCTGACTTCAGCTATACCGCTACTGATCCGCATGGTCTCGTCGAGAACGAGTCTTGTCCGGTTTATTGCGCTTCGATTGTCGATACGGCCGTCCTGCGCCCCGACCCTGAAGAGGTCATGGACTATCAGTGGCTGACCTGGCCCGATCTCGTGGCGACCGTCGAGCGGGCGCCCGGCCTGTTGAGCCCATGGGCGGTGGCCCAGGTCGAAGGGCTCAGCTCTGCGGACCGGTTTGCGAACCGAAATGGGTCGATGCGACTCAGCGCGGGCAACGGTCATGCAGCGGACGCGACGATCACGTTGTCAGGGGTTACTCGGCTGCTCGGCGAGCAGATCCACGAGCTGGCACGGCTGTGGCGCGACCTGGATGACGGGCACGCACCCGAGGTACTGGCAAAAGATTTGCCGACCTGGCTGGATGATCTTGTTCGGCAGGGCGGCAAGCGGCTCCGGCCGGCCATGTGCCACTGGGGATACATTGCCGCGGGCGCCGAGCTCGACCAGCCCGGGCATACCGAGCTGATCAGGGCTGCAACGGCTCTCGAGCTGCTCCACCAGTTCGCCTTGTTGCACGACGACGTGATGGATGAATCGGACTTACGCCGTGGCCGCCTCGCCGCGCACCGGCAAGCCGAGCAGTGGCACGCCGCAGCTGGTGCCCGCGGCAACAGCGCAGCTTTCGGACGCAATCTTGCGGTGCTGCTAGGCGACCTCGCACTCGTGCAAGCTCATCGGCTGGTGGCGATGCTGAGCCCTCGACTACGCGAACTGTGGTACGAGCTCTGCGTCGAGCTCGTACTTGGCCAGCGTGGTGACCTCACCGGCGCCGCGGCAGGACGGCGCGATCGACCCCATGCCGAACGGCTCGCTCAATTGAAGTCGGGCTCGTACACGGTGGGCCGCCCGTTGGCCCTGGGCGCAACGGCAGGGGGCGGCACCGACCAAGCCCATAGTGCGCTGGGCCGTTACGGCGATCATGCGGGTGCCGCGTTTGCGCTCCGGGATGAGGTACTTGGCGTCTGGGGAGATCCAGCGGTGACCGGCAAGCCTGCAGGAGATGATCTGCAACGAGGTAAGCCGACCGTGCTGCTCAGCCTTGCGGCTCCGCGGCTGGACGGCGCCGCCGCGGCGGCGCTCCGCAAAGCGGGCTCTGCTGCGATAACACCCAGAGACGTCGCCGTTCTTCAGGACGCGATGCTGAACGCTGGAGTCAGAACCGAGATGGAGACGTTGATTGCTCGGCACGTCGACGAGGCGTTCGGCTGTCTCAACGGCGGAGCCTTACATCCAGCAGGCGTCGCTGGTCTCACGGCTCTGACCAGGGCGCTCGCCTGGCGTACGTCCTAGGCAACAGCCCCTCTCTGCACCCCCAATCGCTCTACAAACCTTTGACAGGGATCAGGTATGCGGTGATCCGAGGCGGTCGCTGAGCTCGGCCGCTCCGCTGCCAATCGAATGGCCAAGGGCAACCACGAGTTGATCTTCCGACAGGTGAGTCGACCCGACTGTGGCCTCTTGGTACCGCCCTCCAACGGCAATCAGCACCTGATGTGCTGCCAGGCCAGTGATGATCGCCGCGGCAGGCTGGACATCGGCGACTGTCGGCACGGCGAGAACAACCGCATCAGGTTGGTGCCGTTCTACCGCTACCAGCCAGTCGCGCAGCGGAAGGTCCGGTCCCAGGTGAAGTACCGCCATCCCTCGCCGCCGGGCCGCCGTGGCGTACGCCAGAATCCCGAGCTCGTGATGACAGCCGGGGGGCAGCCCGGTCAGCAAGAGCGGGAAGCGCTCGCTATCCATCGCGGCCGCGTCGAACGCGGCACTCAAGCGTCGTTGTACCGCCGCCGCTACTAGGTGTTCTCCCGCCACAGTGACGTCGCCGTGAGCCCAGGCAGCACCAAGACGCTCTAGCTCGGGCAGCAACCAACTGTCGACTGCGTACTCGAACGAACTCATGGCGAAGTGCTCGTCCAGCAACCGACTGGTCGCGAGTAGATCCAAATCCATTGCCGCCGTAACCAAATCGGCCGCTGCCATGCTGCTACCGAGAGCCGCCGCGCCCGCTGGCGGTTCGATGCGCCGCGCGCTTTTTTGGTCACGCTCGACATCAGCTTGGCCGGACACCGCCGCCGCTGCCTCCTTGGGTGACCATCCGGAGGCAACCAGGGACTGCATACGTCGTAGTACGGCGATATCCCGGGCTCCGTACAACCGGTAACCCGAAGTCGAACGCCCCGGATTGACAACGCCGTAACGGCGCTGCCACGCCCGGAGGGTGGCAACCGGTACGCCCACCCTCTCGGAGACACGCTTGATCGTGTACATGTCGCGACCTGACTCAGGCGCTGAACAGAACCCACCCAAACCTTTGACAAGGGTGGTGCAAAATACTAATCGCGCGGGTTCACCGAGGACAAGACACAAAGCTCATGGGGTTGGTTAGGTCGGAGGTGTCTACGTCGATTCGTTGCGAGGGTCGGGGCTGATGCGGAAGTGTCGGAGCGCGTGAGTAGTGTGCGACGAGCAGCCGCTCAAAACTTGGAAGGAGCAAGAAGGTGTCCTCAGTTCTCAACCCGTACATCAGCTTCCGCGACAACGCCCGGCAGGCGATGGAGTTTTACAAAGACGTCTTCGGTGGCGACCTGAAGCTCGATACCTTCGGCCAGTACGGCGATCCGAATGCGCCCGGGGCAGACAACATCATGCACGGCCAGCTCGAGACCGATCAGGGTTTCACACTGATGGCCTCAGATACGCCACCAGGTATGGAATTCAACGAGGCCGGCAACAACATCACGGTGAGCCTTAGTGGGGATGACGAGCCGCAGCTACAAGGCTTCTGGGACAAGCTGTCCGAAGGTGGCAACGTGAGCTTGCCACTCGAGAAGCAGATGTGGGGAGATCTGTTCGGCATGTGCACCGACAAGTACGGTGTGCCCTGGATGGTGAACATCGGTCAGCCACAGAGCTGAGCTAATCCCTTCAGCCAGTCGACGCTGACTTCGGCATTTCGGAATAGCGGGGCAACGAAGAGCCCGGCTATCGGAGCCCATCTGCTTCGGCTCGCCGGATTGTCTTCACCTGACCTGGGTGATGTGGCCAAATCTCCCGGCATCTGCCGTGTCCATCGAGTGGCTAGGCTAGCTAGCAATGGTTGTAGCTATGCATCTATCTCGCCGCCCTCGTCAGGAGTGCCGGTGATGAGGCGGCTACCTCAGGTCGCGTGGTTTGCGGTGCTAGGCCAATTGCTACTACTGGCAAGTGCGTGGCTGCTGCCATTTGTCTCCGAGTACCGACTGCTCCGCGACAACATCAGTGAATTGGCAATTGGTCGATACGGGTGGATCCAGACACTCGCTTTCGTCATTTCTGGCCTTGGGACCATCGGTCTCGGCTATGCGATCTATCGCCTCACCAGTGGTGCCCGCGGATCAGTCCTCGGTCCGTTGCTGATCGGGATTTATGGATTCGGTGCCGTGGTCATAGCGATATTCCCAACCGATCGCATCGACAGCAGGGCCGACGTCTACTCCCAGTCGGTCACCGGCTGGATCCATAGCCTGACCGCATTTGTCTGCTACCTCTGTGTAGTCATTGGCATGTTCGTACTGACCTGGACCTTCTCGCGTTTGGTGCGATGGCGATCACTCGTCCTCTGGTCATCGCTACTCGCTGGTGCCGCACTAGCCCTACTGTTCGTCCAGACGGAAGGACCGTGGGTCGGACTCATGCAACGCCTGCTCATCACCGCAGTCTCAGGTTGGCTGATCCTGGTGGCCAACCACGTGCGCACTATTGCTTCGGGACGAAAAGCTGTTGCCGGCGAGGACATCAGCGCGGGTGCTTGACGCCGCTGCGACCAGTAACTGCGCTGCTTATCGAACGGCCTGAGCCAAGATCATCTCAGCATGATCAATTACTCGGCGGGATGGGTACGCAGCCAATCGGCCCAGGTAACCGTGCCGTGCCTGCTGCCGGCGCCGCTTGCCGACATAGCCGCAGCAGCGTTCCCAACCGCTGAGGGGAGCGGGATCCGCATCGTGCGAACGGTGTTCTTCCGGACGTTCGCCCACTGGTCGAATGCCTGCGCGAACGTCAGGACCTCCGGTCCGCCAAAGTCGGCCAGCCGGCCGCTGGGGCCCTTACCAACGCATTCGGAGAGGTAGCCGGCGAAGTCGGCCGTGTCCAACGGTTCCACGGCCAGGTCGGGAAGCGGGACAATGGGCAACCGGGCCATCTTGCCGAGCATGCGATCCAGCAACCAGTGGAACTGGGTTGCACGGGCAATCGACCACGGGAGCGGGCCTTGACGGACTAGGTGCTCGGCTTCCAATTTGCGCTGCAGGTAAGGAACGCGCGGCTTGTCGATTCCGACGATGGAGACGTAGAGGAAGTGGTTGACGCCGGCCGCGGCGGCCAGATCCAGCAACCGAGCGGTGCCGTCTCGATCGACAGAGCTCGGGCTGGTCAACAAATCCTTGGGTACGATGTAGCCGCGGCGCGCCGCTGGAGACAATGTCGCCGCATGAATCACCAGCTGGCTTCCGGCCAAGGCGTCGGCGATGCCCTCACCGGTAGCAAGATCGCCGCGGATCCACTCGACACCGGGATCTGATCCGGCCGATCGAGCAAGAACGCGTACCCGATAGGAGCCCTTCAGCCGCGAGACGAGGTCCCTGCCAAGATGGCCGGTGCCGCCGGTCACCACAACGGTATCCATGGCCCTCCTCGATCAGGATCTGGCTCGCTCGACTGTCCGCGGGCACGTCCGAATAAGGGTATCTACCCTGTTTGTGGATGTCGGAGCCTGCCCGAAGCCAACGCTGGCGACGCGCTGACTTTGTTTTTCTGCGGCGACGTGCTGCTCGGCCGTAGGCTGGACCAGATTCCCGCCGGTCCGTCAGAAGAAGTTGATCTTGTACGACTGCGGTGATCTTGTCGATGACTCAGATGCGTGGTCGACACAATGGCGATAGGAGACGGTCGGGCCCCATGTGGCAGGCAATGGGCGAGCTGCTTCCCATAGCGGTGGCGCTCGCTGTCAGCTCGGTGCCCATAACTGTAACGATCTTGATCTTGCTGTCGCCGAACCGGAACAAGACAGCGCTGCCCTTCCTCATCGGATGGGTTGTTGGGCTGGTCGCCGTCATCGGCGTCAGCGCGGTCAGCGCCCAGGCTTTTCCCGACATCCCCCGCGGGGCTCAGCAGAAGGTGACCGTAATTCTGGAAACCTTGATCGGGGCAGCCCTGATCGTGCTCGGGGTTGTTCAGATACGCCGACGTTCTCGCGCGGCGGCAGGAGGCATGCCTCGCTGGCTTTCTGCGGTCAACTCCTTCAATGGGCTGGTTTCCTTTGCGGTTGCCGTAGTTCTGAATCTCCGACCCAAGGGCCTGCTACTCGGTGTTACAGCCGGCCTCGTTCTTCACGCGGCCACGCTGCAGGACGGCGAAGCTGCCGTGCTCATCGTGATCTACACATTGATCGCCAGCTCGACAGTCGTGATACCGATCGTCGCCTCGTTCCTGGCACGACGAAAGGCGGAGCCGAAGCTCATTTCAGTGCGTGATTGGATCACAACCAATGGTCAGGTGCTGACAGGCGCCATGATGTTCATGATCGGCGTCGTCATCCTGGGCAGCGGCCTCACTCACCTGTAGGTGGGCCGTAAGCTCTTCTCGTCGCGAGCAAACAGCTCGACAAAACCCTCCAGGATGTGTGGTACCTCGGTAACCCCACACGCGCGAGCGGCGGCCAGAACGGCATCTGCCTCCTCTGGCGCGAAATAGCCGGCGTACTTATAGACCTCTACTCGCGTCGCCAAGCCATCCAGGTCGAGCTCGGGGTGGAACTGGGTTGCATAGACGCGCGTACTGACGCGAAATGCCTGCACAGGGCAGGACTCCGAGTACGCCAGTGTCACTGCGTGCGCTGGCAGCTTGCTGATCGCCTCCTTGTGCCCGACGTACGCGCCGAACTGGGATCCGGCTCGGCTGAAGAGAGGATCTTGTTCACCAGCCTCGGTTAGTTTGATCTGGATACCGCTGATCGGCTCGTGGAACGTGTGGTCGACGACCGCGCCTTGGTGCCGACCGAGTGTCCCGATCCCATAGCACGCGCCGAGGAACGGGAAGTCGCGCTCGACCACGTCATCGAGTAGCGCGGCGAGCTCGGCCTCTACTCGCCGTTGCGTCGCAGACTTGGCATCCTCCGGATCACTGGCTTGAAATGGCCCTCCGCCCAGGATGATTCCGGACCATTGACCAAGATCAACCGTGCCGAGCTCGGTTTGCTCCAGTCGAAATCGTCGCAGCTGCGCTTCGTCGAGGCCGCTGAATCGGAGCATCGCGGCGTACTCGTCGTCGGCGGCGACATCATCTGCGCGAATCCCGAGCAGCAGGAACGGTTTCACGTGCCGCACCCTACGCGATTGCCGCGCATTGCGGCCTGAGCTGGTCGAAGTCCCATTCGACAAGCTCAGGCGCAAACTGCCTCGCGTTAGCTGCCGAGGATCTTGGCCTTTTGAGCA